>Ga0126371_10001597_pt1 | contig 19237 bp, 20 predicted proteins | sample PanSoiMetaPlot_4_FD_110145 | JGI IMG/M metagenome (GOLD analysis project Ga0126371, IMG submission 110145) | Tropical forest soil microbial communities from Panama - MetaG Plot_4 | ecosystem: Environmental > Terrestrial > Soil > Tropical forest > Bulk soil | place: Panama | collected 2016-02-17 | reverse complement strand
TGCCAGGAGAATAACCAGGACCCGACGCACATCGTCGGCCCGGCGCGCTCGGTGAACTAGCGCCCGAGACACGTTCGTCCACAATCAGGTCGTGGACCACCTTGTCGGTAAGTAGGTTTAAACCGTCGTCCGTTCCTTCGTTTTCTTCGCGCGAGTGGCCCAGTATTGCTTCATGCGCCGCGACACTTCCGCTCGTTCTTCCGCACCCATGAACTTGCGCCCACGGCGTTTCACGCCGAGTGAGCCTGAGGTATCAGTTCGTAATTCTTCCAATTGTGAGATGATGCGCTGCAGTTGGTCGCGCCGCGCCCGGAGTTCGCTAATAGTTTTATATAAGTCCATGATAGTCGCTGGAGGAATGAAAATCCCAGCCACTTTCATAATACAAACAGGAAGGGCGACGTGCCCCTGGGGCGACTACGGGGCCGCCCTCTTCTGCCCCTCCAAAACGGCTCGGAAAGCTTTTTCCTGGATATCTAACTCGGTTTTATAGCCCGAAGGATCTATAAACGGGTTCACGCCATTTCCAACTCTGTTGAATTTTCCAGCAAGGTTATACATAGCTGGGTGCGAGCCCAGGGGCACGTCGCATGGCAGTGAGCGCAGGATCTGAAAGCTGCGCGTGTATTCGTCGGCGATCTGCGGCACGTCCGGGTTGTTCACCAGCTTGAACCCCGGGTTGACGCCGACACTCCCGATGATCACCACATCGTAGGACTTGCCGCCTTCCTGCACTTTCATCGTCCAAGTGGTGCAGCCGCGGGTATGGCCGGGGGTCAGGTGCGCTACCAGAGTTGTGCCACCGAGCTTGACCTCCTCGCCATCGTGGAGGATTCGGTCTATGGGATGCGGTTTATTGCCTGGCGTCATGGCGCGTAACGCCGGAACGTCCTGCTCCATAGCCATCACGGTCGCGCCCGTCAGTTCTTTGATCATCGCGTCGCCCTGCATGTGGTCCGCGTGTGCGTGGCTGCCCAGCAGAATTTTGATGTCCGCGAAGCGGAACCCGAGCTTTTCCACTGACGAGCGAATTACAGGAACCGTGCGCTCGTAATCGCTGTTGACGAGGATCAGCCCTTCGGGAGTCGCAATCAGAAAGGAAGCCAGCGATTCGGTGCCGACGTAATACAGATTCCCGATGATTTTGTGGGGCGGAAACTGCGTGTTCTGCTGCTCGGGGGTGCCGACGTTGCGCCGGAACAACTCCTCGATGGTCCAAACCTTCGTCTCTTGCGCGGCCAGCGGGCCTGCGGTCAGACCGCACACAAGAATCGCGAGAGGAGCCCTCGAGCCTTTCATCGAGGGCAGCATATCACAGCCACACCGTGCGGGCGTGGTTTGGCAGCCAGGTTTGGCAGCCCTCGTGCTTCCTGAGCCTTCTGGCGCATTTTGGCCGCATTGAGCTACTATCCTCAGTTGGTGGGATTTCAGTTAATGAGAACAATAGGCACAGGTGGGCCTCGCGGCAACAGGAACGTTCTGTTTGTTTGGGCCGTGGCGGTGGTGTGCGCGCCCTTGGTGAGCCGGGCCCAGACTCCTTCTTTCAACATTTCAACGATCATCGGCAGCGCCGGCGGCGGTTTCTCCGGCGATAGCGGGCCTGCCGCCTCCGCACAAATCAACGATCCGTGCGCGCTGCTGGTGGATGGTTCGGGCAATATCTATATTGGCGACCAATTGAATTACCGTGTCCGCAAAATCGCGGGCGGCATTGGCGGCAATATCAGTACTGTTGTGGGCAACGGAACTGCTGGCGATACCGGCGCCACCGGAACCGGCGGCGCCGCAACTTCGGCCGAAATTCGAACTCCCTGCGGGCTGGCGCTGGATCATTCCGGAAATCTCTATCTATCGGATACGGCCAATCACGAAATCAAGAAGGTCACCACCGGCGGCACCATCACCATTGTTGCCGGCAACGGGACTGGCGGATTTGCGGGCAACAACCATCCGGGCACGCAGGCGCAGTTCAACAATCCAGTCGGCTTGGCTGTCGATAGCGCCGGCAATCTTTACATCGCCGATAGTGGCAATGATCAAATACGCGTGTTGAATCCGGCAGGCAACATGTCCGCATACGCGGGGAACGCCACCGCCGGCTATCTCGGGGACACCGGACCGGCGGGAGCTGCGGAACTGGACAATCCGACCGACATCGCCATGGATGGCGCCGGAAACCTGTATATTGCCGACACCAATAACGGGGTGATTCGAAAGGTCACGCCCGGCGGTGGGAGCATTACCACTGTCGCGGGAAACGGGTTCAGCGCCTTCTCGGGTGATGGAGGACCGGCTACTCAGGCGGCGCTCAACCGTCCGCGCGGCGTCGCCGTGGACAGCGCTGGAAACATCTACATCGCGGATACGCTCAACTCCCGCATCCGCGTGGTGACTCCCGACGGCCTCATTCATACCGTGGCCGGGACCGGAGCCTTGGGCAATAGCGGCGACGGAGGCCCCGCCTCGCGCGCCGCTCTGTTTTTCCCAACCGTCGTGCGCGTGGATGCTTCCGGAAACGTCTACGTGGCCGATTCGCAAAACAGTGCCATCCGGCTGCTGACGCCGGTGGCCGTTCCCACCGTGCCACCGACGGTCAGCGGAGTGAATAGCGCCAGTGAATTCGGAGCTTCGTCCGCCGCGGCGCCCGGTTCCTGGATTGAGGTGCACGGAGCCAACCTGGCCGCCAATACCCGTCTTTGGACCACCGGCGACTTCAACGGCAACCAAGCTCCCATTTCCCTTGACCAGACTTCGGTCGCGATCGCCGGCCAGCATGCGTTTGTGTATGCGATCAGCCCCAACCAGGTCAACGTGCAGGTGCCATTTAGTGTCACACCCGGACCGCAGCAACTCACAGTGACGACTCCGGCAGGCACCAGCCCGCCGGTCACCGTCACCGTGAAGGCGACGCAACCAGGCCTCTACGCGCCCGCGGTGCTGTCGGTGAGTGGGAAGCAATACACCGCGCAGTACAACGACGCAACCCGCACCTTTATCATGCCGGCCGGTGCGGTATCCGGTATCAACTCGCAACCGGCCCACGTGGGCGACCTGATCGTTCTGTACGGTGTGGGATTCGGACCGGTGACTCCGAATGTGGACGCCGGCCAGACCGTGCAACAGCTCAACACGCTCACCAGCCCGGTGCAGTTTTCCGTCGGCGGGGCGCCCGCCACGCTGACGTACGCCGGTCTGGCGCCCCAAGCCATCGGCCTCTACCAGTTCAACTTAACTGTGCCAAACGTCGCACCCGGCAGCACCGTGCCGATCACGTTTACTCAGGGCGGCGTCGCCGGAACCCAGACGCTGTACATCGCAGTCCAATAAGGGTCTCGACCCCGATTTGCAAATCTGGTGGGACGCGCTATGATTGCGTTTACTCCCCCGATCGAAATCTTGAAGGAACCGTGACACCCGCCCAAACTCCAATGATTCTTCTCGAGACTAATCTGCCCGGCGTCGCGCGCCACGCGCGCGGCAAAGTGCGCGACGTGTATCAGGTAGACGGACAGTTGCTGATTGTGGCCACAGACCGCATCTCGGCGTTCGACTACATCCTGCCGACCGGCATTCCCGACAAGGGCCGCGTGTTGACGCAGCTTTCGATCTTCTGGTTCGATTTCCTGCGCGAGATCACTCCGACGCATTTCCTCACCGCCGATGTATCCGAGTACCCGGACGCGCTGCGTCAGCATCGCGACCAACTCGAAGGCAGGTCCATGCTGGTGAAACGCGCGCAGATGGTGGAAATAGAATGCGTCGCACGCGGCTATCTGGCAGGATCGGGCTGGAAGGAGTACCGGCAGCAGGGCACAGTCTGTGGCATCAAGCTGCCTTCGGGGCTCCAGGACGGCAGCCGCCTGCCCGAGCCGATTTTTACGCCTTCGACCAAGGCCCAGACCGGCCACGACGAGAATATCTCGTTCGAGCAGATGGTGTCGCTGGTCGGGGCGGATCTCTCCCACCGTCTGCGTGATCTCACCCTGCAGATCTACGCCCGCGCGGCGCGCTACGCGGAGACCAAGGGCATCGTCATCGCCGATACCAAATTCGAATTCGGCTTTGTGGGCAGCGAACTGGTGCTCGGCGACGAAGTGCTCACGCCCGATTCTTCCCGCTTCTGGCCGGCCGAGACGTATAGGCCCGGCGGCGCGCAGTTCTCGTTCGATAAGCAGTTCGTGCGCGATTACCTGGAGTCGATCCACTGGAACAAGCAGCCGCCGGCGCCGCCGCTGCCCGACGAGATCGCGGCTAGGACGGGCGAGAAGTACCGGCAGGCTTATACCGCACTAACCGGCCATGAACTAAGCGGCCATGGTGTATGAACTGGTTGGACGTGATTCTGGTCGTGATCCTGCTCCTTTCCATCGTGACCAGTTTCCGCCAGGGCTTGACACGGGAAATCATCAAGCTGGTCTCGGTGGTGCTGGCTATCCTTCTAGGCATTTGGCTCTATGGATTCGTGGGCGCGCATCTGCTACCCTACCTCAGTTCCCCCGCGATCGCGCACTTTGCTGGCTTTGCGATTGTGTTCTGTGCAGTGTTGTGGACGGGAAGTCTGGTGAGTTTTATTGTCGGGAAATTTTTGAAGGTAACGGGGCTTTCGATATTCGATCACGTTTTGGGCGCCGGCTTCGGATTCGTGCGCGGCGTTCTGATTTCCGTCGCGCTGGTGATGGGGATCATGGCGTTCGCGCCGGGCGAGCGGCCTCCTCAAGCGATCGTCGAGTCGCGTGTCGCGCCGTACGCGGTGGAAGCCGCCGATGTCCTGGCGTCCTTGGCTCCGCACGAATTACGAGAAGGCGTTCGCCAGACATATGCACGGGTGAAAACGGCTTGGGAAAAAGGGTTCCAGAAGGGGATCATCGGGCCCAACGGGGAGAAGAAAGGAAATGAAAGACAGATTTGACGGCCTTGTGGATCAATTGTTGACGGCCCATATCTTCCTGGAAGAGGCCATCGAAGTACTCGAAAAAAACATGATCCAGAAGGCGTTGGAGCGGGAGGGTGGCAATCGCTCGGCGACCAGCAAACTGCTCGGCATCCATCGCAACACGCTGCAGCGAAAGATGGTGGAATACAGCCTCGGCAACGGCCGGACGCGCCGCAAGCCCGTCGCGCGGGCGGGACGGCCGCGGAAACCCAAGACCGGCGCCGCCTGACGATGGACCTGCTGGTCTTCGATCTCGACGGCACACTGATCGATTCCAAAATGGACCTGGCGCTTTCGGTGAACGCTACCCGCGCGCACATGGGCATGGGGCCGCTTGAGATCGGGCTAGTGTCCACCTATGTCGGCAACGGCGCACCGGTGCTGATCCGGCGCGCGCTCGGCGATCGTGCCACCGAGGCTCAGATCGAGGAGGCGCTCGAATTCTTCCTCGAGCACTACCGCGAACACAAACTTGAGTACACCCGGCTTTATCCGGGCGTGAAAGAATCGTTGGACCGGCTCCACGCGGCTGGTAAGTTTCTGGCGGTCTTAACGAACAAGCCGGTTGCCGTGAGCCGCGCGATTGTCGGCGGGCTCGGCGTCGGCGCCCATTTCTTTCGCGTCTATGGCGGCAACAGTTTCGAGTTCAAGAAACCGCACCCGATCGGTCTGGAGACGTTGCTGTCGGAAGCCGGCGTCGACCGCGCACGGGCCATGATGGTGGGCGACAGCTCGGTCGATATCCAGACTGCCCGGAATGGGGGGGTGCGGAGCTGCGGCGTGACTTACGGTTTCGCGCCCGAAAGCCTGCAGAATCCCGCGCCCGATCTGCTGGTGGACCGCATGGAAGAACTGGCCGACTGGGTGTTGGCCGGCGCTGCGTCGCAATAGGGATGACCCGGCGCGGCCGCATTCCGATCCTGATTACGGGCGGCGGTATTGGCGGGCTGGCGGCGGCTCTGGCGTTGTCGCGCGCCGGGTTGCCGGCACACGTGCTGGAAAAGTCCGGTGAGTTTGCCGAGATCGGCGCCGGGCTGCAGTTGGCGCCCAATGCCACTCGCATGCTCGACCGGCTGGGTATCTTGCAGGAAATCCGGCGTGATGCAAATTTTCCCGAGCGGCTGATCATGATGGACGCGGTGACTGGCCTGCCGATCACTGTGCTCGACCTCGGGCAGAAGTTTCTGGAGCACTTTGGGCATCCGTATATCCTCATGCATCGAGGCGAACTGCTGGCCATTGAGCTGGCCGCTTGCCGCGCCAGCGCGCTCATCACGCTGGAGAACCACAAGGAAGTTGTTTCGGTCGAAGACCTGGGCGATGGCGCCCGCGTTCGCTGCGCCGACGGCGCCGAGTACGAGTGCGACGCGCTGGTCGGCGCCGATGGCCTCTGGTCCACCGTCCGCAAACTCGTCCACGACGATGGCGACCCGATCTGCGCCCAGTTCGTCGCGTATCGCGGAACTATTCCCATCGAAGAAGCGCCTCCTGGTTCCGATCTGCGCAACATGGTCATTTGGGTCGGGCCGGATATGCACTTCGTCCAGTACGTGGTGAAGGCCGGGAAGCTGTTCAACCAGGTGGCGGTGTTCCGGAGCCGCCGCTATCGCGCCGATTCAGACGATTGGGGAACGGTCGAAGAACTCGACGAGCATTACGGAAAGCTTTGCGAGCCGGTGCGAACCGCGGTCAAGAAGATCGGGCGCGCCCGCCGGTGGCCGATGTTTGATCGTCTCCCGATTTCCAACTGGACGCGCAACCGCATCACGCTGCTCGGCGATGCCGCGCACCCCATGCTGCAATACATCGCGCAGGGAGCTTGCCAGGCGTTGGAAGATGCCGTTTGTTTAGGGGAGTGCTTCGGCCAATTCTCCGGCGATGTTCCCAAAACCCTGGCCGCCTACCAGGACCGCCGGATGCCACGGACGGCGCGCGTGCAGGGAATCGCGCGCTTCTTCGGAGAGCTGAAGCACGTGGACGGCGTCGGCCGGACCCTGCGCAACGAATTGCTCAGTAAACGCGCCGCTGACGATTTCGAATATTTCGAGTGGCTCTACAAGTAACGCCGGCGTTACATCACCAGCCAGGCCAACGCAAGCGCAATCAAGACACTCGCCAGACCGTGCTGCACCCAGCGGGCGTACGCTCGGTGCTGCCTGCCACCCGCAGCCGTCAGGCGCGACATCTCCAGGTACGGCCGCAGCCCTCGCCGGAACCACCCTTCCACCGTTACCTTGTGGCCGATATAGCTTCCGGCGTTGGTCAAGGCGAAGATCAGCCGCGCGAAGGGAAGCGATTGGCGATACAGCACGAAGATCATTCCGGTGTCATCGCGCAGAACCAGGTCAGGACTCCAGAATGCGCCGGGCACCCCGAACCCGAGGATCTCGCCTTCCAGACGTACTGCTCGCGGCCGCATCTGGGAAACGTGCACATCGCTCATCAATGAACCGATCGTCGCCTTTTCGATTTTGCCGCAATAGCGGAACCAGGTGCGCAGAATCCACATAACGCCCGTCAGCAGCAGGAGGAGCGGTGCGAGTCCGGCTGGAATCTGGATGCCCCAATCCGCCAGTCGATGTCTCAGCGCCAGCAGGACAACCAATACGGAGCCCGAGACCCACGGAGCCGCCCAGAGCAACAGTTCCAACGGGAAACCGCGCCAATCGCGCTTCGGTTGGTCCGGCAGCGGGTAGAGCACGGGTTGGTGCTGCGCTTCGGCCTCCCGGTTCAGCGCGTGCACGCGCAGGGCGGTGAGCGGATGCGTCGAATTCAACTCATAGAACCGCGCCCATGGATTTACCAGATCCCACCGCATCAGCGCGGACGCGTGTTTCTGGTCGAGCGCGCCCAAGGCCAGCGCCGACCCGGAGCGGAGATTCGAGATGCCCATGAGCGCCACCGCGCCGGCCAGGTGCCGGGCACCCGCTAACTGCGCGCGCTCCTTGCCGCTGGCCCCCTGCATCGCGTGAGCCAGATCGCCGTCGGCTTTAATCATGCCGTAGGAAATCTTGATCAGGGCCGATGACAGCGTGCCCGGTTCGCGCGTCACTTCCGCCGCATAGTGATCCGCCATGTACTCGCGCGCCCGGTTCAACAACAGAATTAAGAACTGGCTGATCCAGTAGCAGACATAGGCTGCGATCGCGATGTTCTCGGTCTTATCGCTGCGGCGTGTGAAGGAATAGATCTGCCAGAGCACCAGCGGCACCAGCGCGGCCAGCGTCATCACCACGAAATCCCAATGTTCGACGTGGCCCATCTCGTGCGCCAGAACGGCATTGGTTTCTTCGGTCGACAGCGTGGCGAGCAACCCGGTGGTCACGGCGACCCGCGCGTCGGCCGGCACGCGCCCGAACGAGAACGCGTTGGGCGTGGGGCAGTCAACGATGCCGATCCGCGGCATCTTGAGCCCGCGCTCCGCACAGAGCTGCTCCAGAAACTGGCGGTTGCGGGCGGGCAATTCGCCGCCGGCGTCGTCCCAACGGATATCCATCAGCCACTCGATGATCCGCGGCGACACGAGATACTGCACGCCCACGATCGCCACCGCCAGCACGATTCCCATCCACGGCGGCGCCCCCCGGCGGAGCAGGTACCAATCGCCGATCCCAAATACCAGCGCGTACAGAAGCAGGAGGACAAGGAGGGACCTTCCGAAGACCTTCATGGCGGGCTCCGGTCGCCAGTATAGGGGCAAGCCGAGGCGCCAGACAATGCTAACTCGGGTATAAGGAAACTCTCATCGAGCCACCACTGTCCGCAGTGGCTGAGCCCGCGGCCCTCGCCGCCGCCTCTTACGGTTAGCTAACCCCGCCCTGGCGCAGTTTCCGGCCGCTTGCCTTTACAATCGTTACGATGGATTTTGCTTATCCCGTCGGCAAATGCGAATATCCCGAAGTGGTTTCGCTCGAGATGCGGAACCGGCACCTCGAAGAGCTGGCGAACGTCACCGCCCGTCTGCGCGAGGCGGTACGCGGCCTGAACGATGCCCAGCTCGATTCTCCCTACCGCCCTGGCGGCTGGACGGTCCGCCAGGTGGTCCACCACCTCGCCGACAGCCATATGAACGGCTATATCCGCTTTCGCCTGGCGCTCACCGAAGAAGAACCCACCATCAAACCCTATGACGAAAAGAAATGGGCGGAATTGAAGGATGCCGCCACCGAGCCAATTGAAGTATCACTTCAGTTAATGGACGCCCTGCATCGCCGCTGGGTGCTGCTGTTCCGCTCCTTGCCCGAAGCCGCTTTTGCCCGCCGGCTCCGTCATCCCGAGACCGGCGTGATGCGAATTGATACTTATTTGGCTTCGTATGGCTGGCATTGCCGCCACCATGTGGCTCATATCATACGGCTGCGCGAGCGCATGAACTGGAAATAAGCCGTCACCAAACCGCCCCTGGCGCCGTCCAATGTTAACGGAGGGGTGTATCCGGCATCCGCTGTATAATGAACAGAGGGTACACCTCCGGAGCTTTTTTCCTTATGAACAGCCGTTTCAAATTCATTGTGATCAGCGCGTCCACGTGTCTCACGGTCCTGCTGCTCATCGGCAGCATACTGGGCCAGGGCGCGTCTCCGGACGATACCTATAAACATATCGGCGTCTTTACTGATGTGGTCTCGCGCATCAAAAGCGAGTACGTCGAAGAGCCCGATATGAAGAGCGTCACGCTCGGCGCTTTGAACGGCATGCTGGAGGCGATCGACCCCTTTGCGAGTTATCTCAACGCCGACCAGTACAAGGACTACCTCAAAAACCGCGACGTGCAGCGCGCGGATGTGGGCTTGATCCTGTCCAAGAAATTCGGGTACGTGGGCGTGGTGGGAGTCATCCCCGGTTCGCCCGCTGCGAAGGCCGGGCTTTCGACCAACGACATGATCGAGAGTATCAAAGGCATCGCCACGCGCGACATGCCGCTGGCCTATGCGAGTCTACTCCTGCAGGGCGACCCGGGTACGACAATTGAATTGAGCGTGGTTCGCGTGCAGCGGCCGGAACCGACCACCGTCACGCTCACCCGCGCGACCATCGCGCCGCCCGCCGTGGAAACCCAGATGCTGCCGGGACAGGTTGCTTATCTCAAGCCCGGTGTGCTTTCCTCGGCCAGCTTGCGGGAAACCTCCGCCACTATCGACAAGATCCAGAAGGCTGGCGCCCAGAAGCTCATCCTGGACCTCCGCAATACAGCCCTCGGCTCTCCCCAGGACGGCATCGCGTTTACGAATCTCTTCCTTAACAAAGGCCGCATCACGTATCTGCAAGGCCAGCGCGTGCCGCGGCAGAATTTCGATGCCGAGGCCGCCAAAGCGGTCACCACTCTGCCGCTGATCGTGCTCGCTAACCGCGGCACAGCGGATGGCGCCGAGATCGTAGCCGGCGCGCTGCAGGATAGCAAGCGCGCGCAGGTAGTCGGCGAGCGTACCTACGGCGATGCCTCGATGCGCCGTGCGATCACCATGGACGACGGCGCCGCGATTATCCTCTCCGTGGCGAAGTATTACACACCGGATGGAAAGTCGATCCAGGACAACGGCATCACCCCGGCCAACCAGGTTGCGGATACTGAGCCCGCCCCTGAAGTGGATGAAAACGGCGAGCCGCTGCCGGCGGCGCCCGAGCAGAAGCCCCCGGCCCAGAAGAAGCTGGAAGACGATCCGATGGTGAAGAAAGCGCTCGAGTTGCTGAAGTAACGGGTAGCCTCGGTCCGTGCCCGGATCCTGCCACCGGCCATCGTTTTACAGCGTCTTCAAGTACGCAATCAAGTCGTCCTTCTCCTGATTGCTGAGAATATCTTTGTAGGCCGGCATGCCGTTGCCGCCGTCGTCGACCTGAGCGCGTACGTTGGCCTCGGTGGGCGCTTTTCCGCTGGCCATCTTGTCTTTCTTGAACAGCCCCTTCAGGCCCGGCCCGATCTTCTTATCGGTGCTGTCGGCGTTGTGACAAACCGAACACTGGTCGAAGACTTCCTTGCCCTTGGCCGCGGTGCCAGCCGCGAAAGACGAACTGGAGCCGGCAGCCAAAGCCGCCACACAAATCATTACAGGAATTCGCTGCATATCCGATTATTTTGGCACGGAAATCGGCCCCGCGGATCAGGCGTGGATTACGCCAAGGCTTTGCGCTGCTGGCGCGGAATGTCTTCGATGCTGACCACACCTTTATCGAACACGGTCAGATCCTGCAAAAGGCGTGCGACATCGGCGCCGTCGTCGACCACGATTTCGTGCTCGATCCAGTCGGACAGGGGAATGTTGCGAAAATACATGCGCTCCTGGATCACCAGGCTCTTGCGGTTCTGGAGCAGCATGCGGTTCTCGCGCGTGTAATGCCGCTGCTCGACGCGCAGGTCGCCCAGGAAGTTGTCCAAGGCGACGCGCTTGGCGCCTTCCTCAGCGGCGTGAATCGCCGTCCCGAGCTGTGCGTCCAACGCCGTCCGCTCCGCTTCGATGGCGCCCCGCTCCTGCGCCAGCATTTCGCGCTCGCGGGCCAGCGCCACTTCCATGCGCGATTGCATGACGAACCATGCCAGGAGACCCGACGCCACGGCTACAAACCCGGGGAGCAGGATCCAGAGCGCACTTTCCATGAGGCCATAGTACCCATGAACCGGCAGCGAGGACCAGATATCAAAGGTTGGCCGCCGGGTCATAACCGCCGGTAACCCTATTGCTGCCTGCCGTCGATTTTCTGCCCGGCCAACAGATAGCGTAGCTCGCCCAGCCGGAACCCGCCCAGTGCTCCCAGCACCGAGCCGAGCCGCGCCTGTAAACCCGCCACAAAGCCCTGATGCTTGCTCAGATAGGCCGCACGGCCGAGCAGAAAATCGGCGTGGAGCATGGGCGAATCGTCGGGTTCGGGGAGGTGGCGGACGCGCGCCTGCGGCACCAGCAGGATCTTGCGGCCGCCGCGCCGGATCTGCGCCGCCAGGTCGGCGTCGGCGCCAAACTGTCCGTACCGTTCATCGATCTGGCGCGTGGATTTGATTACGAACGCCCGCACCATCAGCGCCGCCCCTCGCGGATACGCTACCGTTGTCGGCTCGTCCCTCGGCTCGGCCGGTCGCCATTGGCCATCGGGCGGCAGATTGCCCAGTTGCGGCGCCGGGTGTCCCCCCTCGTCGACAAGCAATGGACATACCCCGGCAGCCTCGGTCGTGGAATCCAGGACCGCCGCCAGCCGCTCGATGGCGTCCGGTTCCACTTCGGTGTCCTCGTGCAGGAAGAACACGTACTCGGCTTCGGCCGCGCGCCATCCGATGTTCATCGCCTTAGTCAGCCCAAAGTTTTTGGGCGGCTTGGAGAACTGCGTGTTGGGAAACTCCGATTCCAGTTGAGCGCTGCCGTCGCGCGAGCCATTATCGACCACAATGATCTGCAGGCGTTCGCGGCTCTGGGACTTCTCGAGCGACTGCAGGCAAGCTCGCAGCCGCTCCATGCGGTTATGCGAGACCACCACCACTGAAACCCGCGGCGGCTGTGGCGGCTCTTCCGGATTGGGACGCGGCGTCAAGCCAATAGCATAACGCGAGGGACAGACGGGACGTTTCCCTGCGCCTTGCCCGTCGTCGCGGCCTGGATTACCTTGGAACTGTCACTTTCGGCTGGTGTCTAAGAGGAAGGAGCTTTTCGTGCGCCTCTCCCTATTGCTTGTTGCCCTGAATGCCCTCTGGGCGCAGGACCCGATCGCTGCCCGCGACGCGTTAAATCAGGGAGTGCAAAACTTCCGGGCCGCCCGGTATTTCGACGCGGTCCAGTCTTTTCAACAAGCAGTAGATTTCGATCCATCCAACGTGACGGCCCGACTGTATCTTGCCAATGCCTACTTTCAGCAGTGGGTTCCAGGAAACGACTCGCCGGAGAACGAGCGACTGGCAGCACGGGCGCAAGATGCTTTCCTGCAAGTCCTGACTCTGGAGCCTAAAAACAACCTGGCGCTCGCTTCGGTTGCCTCGCTCACTCTTAACCAGAAGAAGTGGAACGATGCCCGCGGATGGTTCGAGCGGATCATCGCCGACGAGCCGAATAACGCGGACGCCTATTACAGCTTGGGCTTCATTGCGTGGTCGGAATGGTTCCCGGCGTACAGCGAGGCGCGGGTTCGGCTGGGGATGGATCCCGCGGCGCCGGGGCCGCTTCCGGATCCGGTGATGCGGCAGGATTTTCTGTTGCGGTTCGGTCCACGGATCGAGTCCGGGATCGCCAACCTGAGAAAAGCGCTGGAGTTGAACCCGCGTTACGAAGACGCCATGTCGTATATGAACCTGCTTATCCGCGAGCGAGCCGACTTGCGCGACACGGCCGACGAGTGGCGCCGCGACACAGCCGAGGCTGACCAGTGGATGCAGAAGGCGATCGAGACGAAGAGACAGAAAGCGCAGCAGGCGCCTGCACCACTCTCGGGCATTCGCGTCGGCGGCGCGGTGCAGGAGCTGAAATTGCTGAATCGCGTCGACCCGGTCTATCCCGCGTTGGCGCAGCAGGCCCGTATCCAGGGCATTGTGAAATTGAGTCTTGCAATCAGCAAAGAAGGGGCCGTCAAGAACGTCTCCGTCATCAGCGGCCACCCGCTGCTGGTTCCCGCCGCCATCCAGGCCGTCCAACAATGGATCTATCGGCCGACACTGCTGAACGGCAGTCCGGTCGACGTGACGACGGACGTGACCGTGCCGTTCAACCTCGACTCGTCCGTGACCGTGAAATAGCTACGCCTTCCGCAGAGCCAGCACCGCGTTCAACCCGCCGAACGCAAACGAATTCGATAGCGCGTATTCCACTTGCGCGGGGCGGGCGTGGTTGGGTATCACGTCCAGGTCGCACTCCGGATCGGGCTCGGTAAAGTTGGCCGTGGGCGGCAGAACGCCGTCGCGTAACGCCAGTGCCGTCGCCAGGCACTCGAGCGCCGCCGCGGCTCCCAGCGCATGTCCGTGCATCGACTTGGTCGAGCTGACCGGCAGCCGGTTCGCATGCGCGCCAAAGACCGAGCGGAGGGCCGCCGTCTCGGTCACGTCGTTGGCCGGCGTGGCGGTCCCGTGCGCGTTGACATACCCGATCTGCTCGGGCGCGAGCCCGGCATCGCGTAAGGCGGCCCGCATGGCGCGCGCGGCGCCCTCGGCCGAGGGCTGCGTGATGTGCGCGGCGTCGGCGGACATGCCGAAGCCCACGATTTCCGCGTGGATCGCCGCGCCGCGCGCCCGCGCCGCCTCCAGCGGCTCCAGCACGAACATGGCGGCGCCTTCGCCCAGGATCATGCCACGCCGGTCTTTCGAAAAGGGCCGGCAGGTCTCCGGCGACACCACTCGCATCGCCTCCCACGCTTTGAGAATGCCGAAGCTGAACGGTGCTTCGCTGCCGCCGGTGAGGGCAAGCTCGGCCCCGCCGCTGCGGATCATCCAGTACGCCTGCCCGATGGCATGGGCGGCCGACGAACATGCGGTCGAGATGGTGAAGCTCGGTCCGGTAATGCCGAATTCCATCGAGATGTGGCTCGCCCCGGCGTTGGCCATCGTCTTGGGAATCGTGAGGGGGTGTACACGGTTGTGCCCGAGTTTGTACACTTCGTGAAACCCGATATCCTCCGTGCTCTGCCCCCCTACGCACGATCCGGTGATGATGGCGGCGCGCTCCTGCAGTTCCGGCGTCCATTCGATACCCGCGCACCGCACCGCCTCGCGCGCTGAAATCACCGCGAACTGCGCAAACCGATCGATAAAATCGGCGCGGCGGTCGTCGAAGTACGGCTGGTGGCTGTAGCCGCGCACCTCGGCCCCGTTTTGAAACCGCAATTGCGAGCAATCGGTGGATTCAATCGGCCCGATGCCGCTCCGCCCCTGACACAGCGAAGCCCCGACTTCCGGGACGCTGCGCCCGAGCGCGCAGATCGCGCCCATGCCGGTGATGGCGACGCGCCGCATCGGTTACTGGCCGGCCGACGCGTTGGCGGCTTTGGCCGCGACCAGCTTCTCCACGCCTTCGGCCATCTGCCGCACATTGCGCACCGCGCGCACTTCGTCGTCGGGAATGGAAATGTCGAATTCGTTCTCCAGGGCGAAGAGGATCTCCACCGCGTCCATCGAGTCGATGCCCAGTTGCTGAAATTCGCTGTCGATGGTCACCGTCTCGGGCGGAATCCGCTTGGCGGTGGCGATGCATTTCAGGACGCGTTGCGTCAGTTCGTCGGACATATCAGTCGGCCTATGGTTTCGAACGTATAGCCCTGGTCGAGCAGCATGGGAACCAGGCGCCGGACCGCTTCCACGGTGACGCCGATATCCGGCTTCACCTGGAGCTCCCGGCCGTCGTGAAGGCACACAATCCCGCCATTGGAAACGGCGCCGGCCACGCGCTTCACGATCGCGTGCACCCCAAGCTTCCAATCATAGCCGATTACGGTCCACATCACGCCCGTCAGTCCCAGGCGCCGCTGCGCCGCTCCGAGCCCGAACCAGCGGACGCCATAAGGCGCCCGGAACCACTGCGGCCGCTCCCCCGTGTGCGTTTCGATGGTTTTCTGCGCCGCGCGCAGTTCGAGCTCCATGAACCGGCCGCTGCGCAGCGAGAACAACGGATGGGTCTGGCTATGGTTGCCGATGGTGTGGCCGGCCTCGCGCACCGCCCGCGCCACCCGCGGCAGCCTTTGCACGTTGGCTCCGATCTGAAAGAAGGTAGCCGGCACACCATACGCCGCCAGGATCTCCAGAATCCGCGGCGTCTCTTCGCTCGGCCCGTCGTCGAAAGTCAGCGCCAGGGCGCGCCGGTCGCCCGGCCCGCGCCATACGGAAGGCCCGAAGACGCGGGACGACCGTCCGCGCGCCGCCCACGCCAGAAAGCCCCCGGCCGTGCACACGCCCGCCGCGGCTATGCCAATCTGGCGAAGGCGCTGCGGATCCATGAAAAATCATTGTATCCGCGAATACGGGCGCGAAGACCCGCCGGGCGCTACACTCAATCCCATGGCACTCCGCATCATCGTTTCCCGCCATTCCGTGTTCTATAGCCCTCTGATTTCCACCATTGCCGGCGGCTTCCTGGAACGCCAGGGCCTGTCCGCCGAATACGGCATTCTGCAAAAAGGCCAGACATCCGCGAGCCTCATTCACGAAGGCGCCGCCGATATCATGCAATCCGCGGTGGCCTCTAACTGGAAGCCTATGGAAGCCGGTGAGAGCCCGCTGCCTGTGCACTTCGCTCAAATCAACCAGCGGGACGGCTTCTTCCTCGTGGCGCGTCAAGTGGCCGCTCCCTTCACCTGGAAGAGCCTCGAAGGCAGCGTGCTGATTGCCGACCATGGCCTGCAGCCGATGGCCATGCTGAAGTACGCCGGAAAGGCCAATAGCGTCGACTGGTCGCGCGTCCGGCTCATCGACGCGGGTTCGCCCGACCAGATGCAGCGCGCCTTTCGCAACGGCGAAGGAAACTACATTCATCTGCAGGCGCCGGCCTCGCATCAAATGGAGACCGAACGCGTCGGCCGCATCGCGGTGTCGGTAGGCGCGTCGATGCCGCCAGTCGCCTTCAGTAGCCTGTGTTGCTCGCGCGAGTTCCTGAGTACCGACACCTTCCGCGCCTTTCTAACAGCCTATCGCCAGGCGCGCGAATGGGTGCGCACCGCCCCCGCCGAAGATGTCGCCCGCAAAGAATCCGATTTCTTCCCCGGCATCGATACCGGAGTTTTGGCTGCCGCCATTCGCGCTTACCAGAAGGTGGGCAACTGGGAAGGCGGCATCGAGATCCCGCGCGACCTCTACGAGCAGGCGCTTAACGTCTTCGCGGGAATCATCCAGCGCCGCCACCCTTATGACCAGGTGTGCGCCTCCCCCTCCGCCGCCGTCGCTAAGGCTCCGCCTTGCGCCCGCACGCAGCCCGATAGATAATAAACCACATGCGGGCGACTCGCCGTATGTGGTTTCGTCAAGGTGCTGGGGCGCTGCTGGCTCCTCTCGCCGGCCGCATATTCGCGCAGCAACCGCTGCCGCCCACTCCCACACAAGACACGATTTACGTCTGCCCGATGGATCCCGACGTCCGCGGCACCAAGCCCGGCGTGTGTTCGCGGTGCGGCATGAAACTGGTTTCCGGCCTGCCCGATCCGGTGGAGTATCACCTCGACCTGTCCGTCACGCCGCGTGCGCCCAAAGTCGGCCAGAAGGCCCGCATCAACTTCGGCATCCACGATCCCTGGAAAGACCGCCCGGTCACCAACTATCAGATCGTTCACGAAAAGCTGTTCCACATGTTCGTCGTCAGCCAGGACCTGAAGGTGTTTGTTCATGACCATCCGGTCGGACCCGATGCCGACGGCAATTTCTACTACGACTACGCATTCCCGCAATCCGGCATGTATCGCCTCCTCGGCGATTTTTATCCCGACGGCGCCACGCCGCAGTTGATCGCCAAAACCGTCTTCGTCCCGGGCAAGCCGCCGGCGCCGCCCCTCATTCCGCGCGACTACTCCACGAAGGACACCGAAAATATGCGCGTGGAAATGAAGACCGATCCCGAACAGCCACTCGCCGGCCAGAAGACGCAAATCTATTTCCACGTCAGCCCCATTGAAGGGTTCGAAAAGCTGCTGGGCGCCTGGGCCCACATGCTGGCAGCCAGCGATGATCTGATCGACCTGATTCACACCCATCCGCTCATTGCCGATGGCGGCCCGCAGGTTCAGTTCAGCCTGGTCTTCCCGCGGGCCCGCACTTTCCGCGTCTGGGTTCAGTTCCAGCGCCAGGGCGTCGTCAACACCGCCCACTTCGACGTACCCGTCAAAGATCTCGAGTAGAGCGCCTCATTTCACTCCCGACGGATTGACCTTCCGCAGTGGCCCCGCGTCGTCGGGGAAGTTGCTGGTGTTGAGGACCTGGATCCCCGCGTTGTGCTCGCCGTTAAACGGTGTGATCGTGGCGGGACAACCCGCCGTTCGAGCCGCCTCGGGCGACCCAAACCACAAGCCCAGGTGGTACATCTGAATAGGATTAAACGGCGGATTCAAAGTGGCATCCGGAAACGGCCCGTTAAATACCGAGGGTGCCGGTGCGCTGCCCACCGCCACGGCGAACGTCTCGATACTGAAACGCCCGATGAAGCGTTCGTGGCCTTTGCCGTTCTTGTCGGTCACGATGTCGCCCTGATACCAGGAGACTCCAAACGGCGCCTTGGGTACCTGGATAACGAACAGGTCGAACTCCGCGTTGGGAGGCAAACCCTCGACCGATACCTCCATCACTTCGACTGGTCCGTGCGGTTTGATTGTCACTTTGCCGCTTGCGCCGGGGAGGCACACCTTGGCTCCCGCCGAAACCACCAGGTTGAACGTCACGGAATCGTCCGCATCTGGCGCTGCCGCCAGCGGAGAAGCCGTCAGGAAAACAGAAGCGGCGGCGAGAGCCGCCAGCGATTGTAGCTGCTGAAACATTGTCGTTGCTCCTTTCGATTGACCGGAGAGTTGAGCCTTCCGTGTCGATTTCGAGCGTACGGCGGAACGGACTTGGGAATCTGTCGAAGGCTGGTGAAAGATTTGTAAAACGGCGCCTGGAACTTGCCTTCGATGAGCGCGCACGTTCACGTCGCTAACCGATCGGTTTCAAAGCGTGCCGGCTCGTGAGTGTCGCGATATACTGAATCCGGCCGTTCCGGCTCGGGCGGCCAGCGAGGGGAGGTTTTTATGCGCTTCACGTTTCTTGCACGACTGTTTTCGTTCTCGTGTGTTTTGGCGGCGGGTTCCTTCGTGGCAGTTCAGGCGCAGCAGGCCACCGTATACGAAGGGGCTCGGCTGATTACGGGCGACGGCAGTGCCCCCATAGCCGATTCCGCCTTCGTCGTTGAGAACGGCCGCTTCACCGCCGTCGGTCGCAAGGGCCAGATCAAGGTTCCGGCCGCCGCGGCGCACGTGGATCTAGCGGGCAAAACCGTTATGCCGGCCATCGTCGACGCGCACAAACATCTGTCTGTGAAGCGCGATGAGCTGGTGGATCAGTTGCAGCACCTTGCCTATTACGGCGTCGGCGCCGCCATGAGTCTCGGCCAGGATACGGGCGACGTAGCGTTCCAGGTGCGCGCGGAAACCATTCCCAACGCCGCGCGCTTCCGCACTGCCGGCCGCGGCCTCACCGCGCCCGAGCCCGGCCGCACGCAGGCGCCTTTCTGGGTCACCACGGAAGCCGAGGTGCGTAAGGACGTTCAGGAGATGGCCGCGAAGAAGGTGGATATCATCAAGTTCTGGGTGGACGACCGCGACCACACGGTCACCAAGCTGAGCCCGGAGCTGTATCGCGCCGGCATCGACGAAGCGCACAAGCACCATCTT
>Ga0126371_10001596_pt1 | contig 19239 bp, 19 predicted proteins | sample PanSoiMetaPlot_4_FD_110145 | JGI IMG/M metagenome (GOLD analysis project Ga0126371, IMG submission 110145) | Tropical forest soil microbial communities from Panama - MetaG Plot_4 | ecosystem: Environmental > Terrestrial > Soil > Tropical forest > Bulk soil | place: Panama | collected 2016-02-17 | reverse complement strand
GCCTTTGCCCTGGAGGACGGCGTCGTTTATCACACCTACTCGTGCTACGCGCGCGGCCTGGACGCCTTCAACGTCACCAACCAGCTGCTCGACCGCGCGCCGAAGGGCCGCGACGAGGCCGGCCTGCCGGCGCCGATCGCGTGGCTACGCCGTCACGACGAGTACGAACCTGCCGTGCCCCGGGCATGAGGCCCGGCATAGCGGGGATGACATTCGCATGGACAGGATCGGCACCCGCGAGGAGTGGCAGGCAGCCAGGGACGAGCTACTGGCGAAAGAGAAAGAGCTCACCCGCCGCGGCGACCAGCTCGCGGCGGAGCGGCGCCAGCTGCCCTGGGTGCGGATCGACAAGCCCTACAGTTTCGACACCGCCGACGGCCCGAGGACGCTGCCGGAGCTGTTCGACGGCCGCTCGCAGCTGCTGGTCTACCACTTCATGTTCGGCCCGTCCTACTCCGCCGGCTGCCCGGTCTGTTCGTCGGCGGCGGATACCTTCAACGGCGCCGTTCCGCACCTGAATGCGCGCGACGTGACGTTCACCTGCATCTCCCGGGCACCGCTGGACAAGCTCCACGCTTACCGGCAGCGGATGGGGTGGACGTTCCCTTGGGCGTCCTCGTACGGCAGCGATTACAACTTCGACCTGGAGATCTCCCGGCCCGAGGACGTAACGCGCGAGTTCCTGGCTGGCGGCGTTCCCCCGGTCGCGGCCGAGCTGGCGCAGGAGTGCGGGACAGAGCCGGCGGCCTACCTGTCCGAGGCGCCGGTCATGAGCGCGTACGCGGCCCGGGATGGAGCCGCGTACCTGACGTACTCGACCACTGCGCGCGGTCTGGAGTTCATGATGGGCTACTACGGCCTCCTCGACCGGGCTCCGGCGGGCCGGAACGAGGGGGACCCGCCGCAGATGTGGATGCGGCGTCACGACGAGTACCCGGCAGCCGGCTAGGCGGGCGCCGCGCTGGGCGACCGGGTCTTGGCTGCCTCGCAGCCGACCGGGTCGGCGCAATAGCTGCGAATGGCATCGCCGAACTTCGCCGCGTGGTAGCCGTCCACATAGCGATGGTCGAATGTCGCGGTGATCGTCATCATCGGACGGATCACCACGGTGTCGTCGATCACGACCGGCCGCTTGCCGACCGCGCCCACGAGCACCAGGACGGGCACCCGGTAGTAGTGCGCGAGCGGCGAGTAAGCGTGATCGATTCCCCACATGCCGACCGAGGTGACCATCGCGCCGCCGAACGCCTGTCGTGGCATGCCCAGCCTGCTCAGGTCGAAATTCAGGTCCGACGTGAGCCAGGCGCCGACGCTGAGGGCCGCGCCGAGGAGCCGCGGCGGCAGCCTCGCGAGGAGCCCCTTGCCGCGGCCAAGCTCGTCGGAGATGCCCGCCTCGATAGCGGCGTGGCGCAGGTTTAGCTCGGCCGCGATCTCGGTCGCCGTCTTGCGATCAGCGTGCGCCACCTTGACGCCGGTCAGCTCCCGGCCGCCGCGCGTTGCCACGATGAAGAAGACGTCGATGCTCTGTCGCTCATACAGCCGGCCGTGGGCGATCCGGACCCGCATATCCGGCACGGCGGCAAGGCCGTGCGCCACGGCCCGCCCCACGAGGTGCGTCATCGTGACGTGCTCGTCCCCGGTGCGCCGTGCGTCCTCGATGTAGACCAGCATCGGCTCGGCGTCCACGTCCATGTCGCCGAAGAACTGCGGGTCCATCGGGCGGCTCCAGGCTGATGCCGCCAGCTTCCGCCATCCGCTGAGACGTCGGGCCATGACGACCCCCCTCCTGGTCGTGCGCCTACCCAGAAGGGGCGAGGGTCACCCCTCGGAGCCGCCGGGCGCCTGGGGTGCTGGCTCTGGCGCGGCAGCGGGCCGCAGCAGCGACCGGGTACGCAGCAGGACGGGACCAGCCGCGAGCGCCGCCACGACGAGGACGATCAGCCCGGTGACCGCCGCGGTCCCGTTGGAGCGCGTCACCCACGCCGCGCCCAAGGCGTTGTCGATCGACCACCGCCCCGGTCCCGCGAACCCGAGCACGATCGCGAACGCGGCGAGTACGAGCGGGTACTCACCGCCGCCTTGCGCGTTCCAGACGGTGCCCTTGGCCAGCGTGAGGGACCCGCCGGCCACCATCATCGTGCCGGCCAGGATGGCGGCACCGAGGGGCGTGATCAGTCCCAGGGCGACGAGGCCCGAGCCGGACAGCTCGCAGGCCACCGCGAGCATGGCCATCTGGCGACCAGGCCGCTGGCCGAGGCTGTCGAACAGCGCACCGGCCCGGTCGAGGCCGGGCCCAGAGAACCAGCCGCGCAGCTTCTGCGTGGCGTGCATGTACAGGATCGCCGCAAGGGCGAGGCGCAAGAGCAGCAGTCCGAGATCCATGCCGGTGCCTCTCTTATGGCTATCGAGCGGGGGATGCCTGCCCGAAACAGTGGCACATCGGGTGGCTTCCTGTGAAGTGACCGGATTCGGAGCCTGGTCCGAGCGCGCTACTCCTTCACTGCTCCTTCACCGGTGCGCATGATGTACTTCTGGAACACGAAGAAGATGACCGCGACAGGGACCGTCATGATCACGGCCGCGGCCATCCTGAGCGGGTACTGGGTGGCGGCGCCGAGTGCCCCACTGACCAGTCGTCCCACTCCGGTCGTCAGCGTGTCCAGCGACTCGCTCTGGTGGGTGATGAGGATGTCGGCAAAGTCGTTCCAGGATCCCTGGAACGACAGGATGGTCAGCGCAATGAGAGCCGGCCGGGCCATCGGCAGCACGACCGACCAGAAGGTGCGGAAGGTGCCGGCACCGTCGATATGCGCCGCTTCCTCAATGCTCGGAGGTATCGACTCGAAAAACTGCTTCATGATGAAGACGCCGGCCGCGTCGGCCAGCAGCGGGATGATGAGGCCGCCGTAGTTGTCGTAGATCCCGAGAGTGCGGATGACCAGGAACTTCGGGATGAGCAGGACGACGCCTGGCACCGCCATCACGGCGATGATGGCGGCGAATACGCCGCCGCGGCCGCGGAAGCGCAGCCGGGCGAGCGCGTATCCGGCCATGGAGTCGAAGAGGACCCGCCCGGCGGTGACGAACACCGCGACAACCACTGAGTTCAGGGCCCAGAGCGGGAAGTAGCCGTTGGAGAACTCGTTGAGTGTGCTGAATCCGGTGACGACCCAGTTGTGCGGAATCGGGTTCACCGCACTGTTGACCGCGCCCGTCTCGGTCTTGAACGCGGTGCCGAGTTCTAGCAGGAACGGGTAGATGTACAGGAAGGCGAAGACGAGCAGAGTGAAATAAAGGCCAGCCCGCATCCAGGGATTGCGGCGGCCGGCCATCCGCCGCCCCGCGGCCCAGCTCACCGCGGCCCGGCTCATTGCGGCCACCCGCCGTCGCCCCGCGCATGGCGGAATCTGGCCGACTGTCCCAGCGCCTTGGTGAGAGAGCCGCGCTCGCGGAGAATCAGCCGCTGCACGACCGTGAAGACCACGATGATGCCGAACAGGATGAAGGCAATCGCAGCTCCCTGACCCCACTGGGCGTTGCCAAACGAGGTTTGGTACGCGAGATAGGCGGGCGTGAGGGTGGTGTTGACCGGGTTGCCCTGGGTGATGAGGAAAACCTGGTCGAACACCTGCCAGGTGCCGATCAGCCCGAGGGTCAGCACCAGGAACAGGGCGGGCCGGATCAGCGGCAGCGTGATCCGGCGGAACCGGGTCCACGGCCCCGCGCCATCGACGATCGCTGCTTCCTCGATCTGCTCGGAGATGTTGTACAGGGCGGGGAGGAACAGCAGCATGAAGGTCCCTGACGTGGTCCAGATTGCTAGGACGATCAGCGTGCACATGGCCACGCTCGGGCCTGCCAGCCACTGTGACCAGGGCACGCCGAGCAGTCCGTGGTGAGTCAGCGCGGACGGTGCGCCGATCCCGAGACCGTGCGCGATCATCTGCAGCAGCCCGTTCGGATCGCTGAACCAGTTCGGTCCGTGCACACCCAGGTAGCCGAGCGCGCCATTGATCACGCCGCTGTCGGCGAACAGGAACAGGAAGATCATGGAGACGGCGACCGAGCTGGTGACGGACGGGAAGTAGAACGCGGTACGGAAGAAGCCCCGGCCGCGTAGCGCCTTGCGGCTCACCACGATCGCCAGCAGCAGCGCGAGCACCGTCTGCAGCGGGACGACGAACAGGACGTAGTAGAGGTTGTCGCGGATGCTGAGACCCAGCTGTTGCTGGGCCAGGCCGGGCCGTGTCAGCAGTGCCGCGTAGTTGGCCGCGCCAACCGAGTGCACGCCGGAGGAGAACGGACCGCCGATCCCGCTCCAGTCACTGATGCTGACCCAGGCGGCCATGATGATTGGAACGACGAGGAACACGATCAGCGCGACGATCGCGGGCGCGGTGAAGAGCCAGCCCGCGACCGCCTCCCGGCGGCGGGCGCGATGACCGCGACGGCGGGTCCCCGGCGTACCGGGGACCCGCCGCTCGGCTGGCAGCTCTAGCTGCTCCGTCGCCATGAGCTCAGCCTGTCGTGCTCGCGAGCGGGGCGAGGTTGGTTTGCGCGGTTTGCAGGATAGTGGCCGGGTTACCCGTCGCCAGCTGGGCCAGCGCCGAGTCCCACGCCGAGAGCGCCTGGGAGTCGTTGGGCAGCGCGACGTCGGGATGGGCGTACGACAGTTCCTTGGTGTGCACGGCGAGGTTCGGGAACGTCGAGTCCCACTGGCCCTGCAGGGTCTGCAGCGACGGGATGACCCCGAACCCCTTCGCGAACTTCATCTGCTGGGTCGGCGAGGTCAGGAACTTCACGAAGTCGACAGCGCCCGTCAGGTTGGCCGAGGACTTCGGGATGCCCCAGCAGTTGGTGAAGGACAGCGTCGCGGCTGTGCCGGAGGGACCCGTGGGAATCGTCGCGACCTGGTACTTGATGCTCGGGTAGTCGGCCTGCAGGGCGCCGACCATCCAGTTGCCGACGATGTCCATCGCGGCCTTGTTCTCACCGAATGCCTGGCCGCTCCAGGACGACGACATCGCCGACGGGAACTTCAGGGTGCCCGAGGTGAGCATGCCCTTGAGGAACGTCAGCGCCGCGACGTTCTGCGGTGTGTCGACGTTGACCGAGCCGTTCGGCGCCACGACCGTGCCGCCGTTCTGGTAGAGGAACTCGTCCATCTCGGAGTGGCTCTGGTCGAGCACCAGTCCGACCCGGCCGCTCGTGGTCAGCTTCTTCGCCACCGCTTGCAGCTGGCTCCAGTTCGTCGGGATGTCCGCGCTGGTCAGGCCAGCCTGACTCCAGTCAGTGGTGTTGATGTACAGCGCGAGCGTGCTGGCGTCCTTCGGGGCACAGATGAACTGGCCCTTATACGTGAACGCTTGCCGGAGGGCCGGGTAGAAGTCCTTCGCGTTCGGCAGGCTGGCCGCGTACGGGTCCAGCGCATTGTCCTTGGCGTAGTTCTGGAAACTGCCGGGGTCGAGATAGAAGACGTCCGGCGGGTGCCCGGCCGCGAAACCCTGTGACAGTTGCTGGCTCAGGTTCGATGCCGCGATCACCTTGACATGGATGCCGCTCTGCTTGGTGAAGGCAGCAGCCGCGGAGTTGACAGCCTTGGTCTCCGCCGGGCCGCTCGAGCCAAACATAAGCGTCAGCGGCTTGGTGTTGGCGCTTGTGGTGGATCCAGAACCGCCGGATCCGCACGCTGAGACCAACACGAGCATGCCGCTGATGGCAGCGGCAGCGAGAAATGCCCTGCTGTGTTTCATTTCGAATCCCTTGACTTCTTTCTCGGGAGGCCCCGGCCGCGATGCCGGGTTAGCGATGGCCGATGCGGGATCCGCGCTAAGCAGAGCCCCGCAGTATCAGCCGTGGAGTGAGCAGGACGGTGTCGGGCACGCTGTCCTGACCACTGGGTTCCTTCGGCTTGTGCAGACAATCGAGGCAGGCGCTCGCCACCTCGTCCAGCGGCTGCGCGACGCTACTGAGGCCGGCCAGTGCAGCGGCCGCGGAGTCATCGAAGCCGACGACCGCCGTCTTCGATCCGGGTTCCAGGCCGCGCGCAGTCAGTTCCGACCAGGCGCCGAGCGCTACCACGTCGCTGACGCACACAAATGCTGTCGGCGGGTCTCCCGACTGCAGCAACTGAGCGCAGGCAGAGCGGCCCTCAGCAAAGCTGTTGGCCATTCGCGCGGCGAGACGGCCGGTCGGGAGTTCGGCCTCGCGGCACGCCGTTTCCCAGCCAGCGCGCCGATCATCCCCGACGCCCGATCCCTCGGGCCAGCCGAGGAAGGCGATCCGGCGATGCCCGCGTCCGATTATGTGACGGGTAGCTGCGAGCACCCCGCTGGCACCATCGACGTCGACCCACGAGTGCCGGGCAGCCGATCCCCAAGGCCGGCCGAACGTCACGAACGGGATGTTCTGCTGATCCAGCCAGGCGGTGCGCTTGTCGTCGGTGTGCGTGTTGGTGAGCACGAACCCGTCCAGGTCGTACTCGCTGAGCAGGCTCTCGTAGGTACCGATCTCCGCTTCGTCGTTCTCGACCGTGTACAGCAGGGTCCGGAATCCGCGGAGCTGGGCGCGGTCGGTCAGCGCATGCAGGAACTCGTGCTCCACCTCCCCTCTGTCCTCTGCGGGTGTCTGCAGTCCGACGGCGATCAGGTAGGAGCGCCGGGTGCGTAGCGTCTGAGCGGCCTTGACTGGGCGATAACCCGTTCGCGCGATGACCGCCTCGACGCGACGCCTTGTCTCATCACTGACCAGGTGCGGCGCGTTGAGCACGTTGGAAACGGTCTGGCGTGATACCGCAGCCTCGCGCGCGACGCTCTCCAGAGTCGGGCGGGCCGAACGCCATCGGGATCCTCGCTCTTGCATCAGCAGCACCTGGAGATGGAACGGGGTCGCTTTAGTTCGCCGTGTCCTGGCCGTGTCAGAACGTCGGCAACTCAGGGACAGATCGGTTGATAAACCTTCTTGAACGTTCAAATCATCGTTATACTGAATCCGTTATTGCATGCGTGTCAAGTACTTGTTTCCGACTCGTTACCGCGGGAGCCTGAGTCGATGTCAGATGCGGGCCAGCCATGGCTGCACAACCTGATCACCGTGCTGAGCGCCCCCACGATGGTGCTCAGCGAGCAGGGCGGCCAGGTGCGCCACACCGGAGCGCAGGGCGCGATCCACGCTCACTCCAGGGCGCTGTCGCAGGCAGTCCTGGAGATCGACGGTGCCGAACCCGCTCCGATCAGTTCCGGCCTGGTCTCATCCCGCACCGCGATGTTCGCCAGCATCCCGAGGCAGAGCGCCACAGATGCAGCCGATCCATCAGTGTGGGTGACACGCACCCGGACAGTACTTCCGGGCGTCGTGCAAGAGGTCGTGAGGCTGAGCGGCGGACCCCGCGCGCATGGCACCACGCGGGTGACCCTGCGGGTGGCGGCTGATCTCGCCGTGCTCACGGACATCAAGGCGGGCCGGACAAGCCGGCTTGTGCCGATCAAGGTGACCAGCACCGGGCTCGAGTGGGGCACTGGCGGACTACAGGTGCAGCTCAGCGCGCCTGGTGCCGTCGCGATGGCTGACCCGGCCGGCCAGGCGTCGCTGACCTGGGACGTCGAACTCGGGAGCCAGTCCGAGCAGGAGATTGCCTGGCAGCTGACGATCCAGGATCAGACCGCCCTTGTCGTGCCTGCGCCGGGCGCCCCCGCCGTGCACAATGGCAGCGGCCCAGACCAGCCGGCGCGAGTCCATGCGGACTCCGCCGACGTGCGTCTGCCGCGCATGCTAGCCCGCTCGATCGAGGATGCGGCCGCGCTGCGCATGGTCACGAAGCGTGCGCCTCACGACGTGTTCCTGGCTGCCGGGACACCCTGGTATCTGACCCTGTTCGGGCGCGATAGCATCTGGGCGGCCCGGCTGATGCTGCCATTCGGCTGGGAGCTCGCCAGGGGGACGTTGCGCGCGCTCGCCTCCTTCCAGGGGCGGCGCGTTGACCTCTTCACGGGCGAGGCTCCGGGCAAGATCCCGCACGAGCTGCGCCCGAGCAGGCGCCCGGTCGACATCGGCGCACTGCCGCCGCTGTACTACGGCACCATCGACGCGACCCCGTTGTGGATCTGCCTCCTGCATGAAGCCTGGCGATGGGGCATGCCGGCGGAAGACGTCCAGGCGCTGCTGCCGCACATGAAAGATGCCCTGGCCTGGATGCGCGATCACGGGGACGCCGACGGCGACGGCTTGCTCGAGTACCGGGACCACAGCGGCAAGGGCCTCGCGAACCAGGGGTGGAAGGACTCGCACGACTCGATCCGGTTCGCCGACGGAAGCATCGCCGCAGCGCCGGTAACACTGTGCGAAGTGCAGGGATACTCCTACCAGGCCGCGATCGCCGGCGCTGAGTTGCTCGACGCGTTCGGTGAGCCCGGCGCAGAGCAGTGGCGTGCCTGGGCTGCGAGTCTAGCGGCCACGTTCCGGTCATCTTTCTGGGTGACGGACACCGCGGGGCCGTATCCCGCGCTCGCCCTCGACGGAGCTAAGCGCAAGGTCGACGCCCTGACCAGTAACATCGGCCATCTGCTCGGAACCGGGCTGCTGACCGCAGACGAGGAGAGCCACATCGCGGAGCGGCTCGGCCGACCGGACATGAATTCCGGCTTCGGCCTGCGCACGATGTCCGCAGCGAGCGGCGGGTACTCCCCGCTGAGCTATCACTGTGGCTCGGTCTGGAGTCATGACACGGCGATCGTGATTCTCGGACTAGTCCGCAGCGGGCACCCGGCCGTGGCGGCAGAGCTGGCCGGCGGGCTGCTGGATGCCGCGGCCGCCTTCGACTGGCGGCTGCCGGAATTGTTCTCCGGGCACGCACGCGACGAAGTGCCATGGCCCTCGCCGTATCCGCCATCCTGCCGGCCGCAAGCGTGGGCGACGGCAGCGGCCGGTGCCCTCGTGCAGGCCATGCTCGGGCTTGACGTCGACGTGCCAGCGGGTGCTGTCCACCTGGTGCCCGGCTGCCTTCAGGTCCGGTCTCCCCTGGCTCCGCTTCGCGTCGACGGTCTAGTGGCGGGCCACGAGACTTTCAGCGCTGGCGTGAACGCTGACGGCAGCGGATACATCTCCGGCCTGTCGCTGGCGCTGGCCGGGCACCCCGGCGGGTAATCCTTCTGAGCCGCTTAACCCACTGCCGAAGGGCAGCATGACCTCGTGTTCTCGTACCTGACCGAGCTGAGTTGCCCGCGCTGTGGCACGCGCTTCCCGGCCGACGTCGTCCAGGGCGTGTGCACCTGCGGCGCACCGCTGCTCGCGCGCTATGACCTCGGTCAGCTGGCCGCCGAATCGACGCGGACCGCGTTCGGCGGGCGCGAAGCCTCGCTGTGGCGCTACCACGAGCTGCTGCCCGTGTCCCGCGCGGAGTCGATCGTGAGCCTCGGCGAGGGCATGACGCCGCTGTTGCCGCTGCCGCGCCTGGGCACGCAGCTCGGCGTGCCCCGGCTGCTGCTGAAAGACGAGGGGACGATTCCCACCGGCTCGTTCAAGGCACGCGGTGCGGCCGTCGGCGTCTCCAGGGCGGCTGAGCTAGGGGTTCGTGGCGTTGCGATGCCTACGAACGGGAACGCCGGGGCGGCGTGGGCCCTGTATGCGGCCCGTGCCGGGCTCCGCGCCCTGATTGCCATGCCCGAACAGGCGCCCGCCGTGTGCAGGGGCGAGGTTGCCTCGGCGGGGGCCGAGTTCTATCTGGTGCGCGGTCACATCGGGGATTGCGGCCGGCTCATCAATGCCGCCGTTGCCCGCCGCGAGGGCTTTCAGGAGGTCTCGACGCTCAAGGAGCCGTACCGGCTCGAGGGCAAGAAGACGATGGGCCTGGAGATAGTCGAGCAGCTCGGCTGGACCATGCCGGACGTGATCGTGTACCCGACCGGCGGCGGCGTCGGCATCATCGGCATTCACAAGGCGCTCACTGAGCTGGTTGAGCTGGGCTGGATGAGTGGCCCGCTGCCGCGCCTCGTCGCGGTCCAGGCCAGCGGGTGTGCGCCGATCGTCGCGGCATTCGAGGCCGGCGCGCGAGAGAGCTCGCCGTGGCCGGATCCGCATACCGCCGCTTTCGGTCTCAACGTGCCGAAGCCGCTGGGCGACTTCCTCATCCTCGATGCGATCTACCGGACCAACGGGTGCGCACTCGCCGTCAGCGACGCCGAGCTGCTGGCGGCACAGCGCGAGATCGCCAGCACCGAGGGGGCACTGGTCTGTCCGGAGGGCGCGGCGACCATCGCGGCAATCCGGGTTCTTCGCGAGCGCGGCCAGATCGGCGAGAGCGACGTCGTCATCGCTCTCAACACGGGCGCCGGAATCAAGTACCCGGAGACCCTGGACGCGATGGCGCCGCTGCTGCCGCCAGACGGTGAGATCCCGGATCCAGACGTCGGTGCCGACGACCCCGCTTGACCTGAGCCAACCACGCGAGATATTGCGACGCGACTAGCCATGCACTCACACTGAATACGTGACACACCGCATGAGAAGCATCCGCATCGCGGTCGCCATCGCACTCAGTTGCGCCCTGGCACTCGGACTCTTGCTCGCAGGCCTGGCGCACGCGCACGAAGGCACGACCAGAGTTCTCGCTGGCCCTGTCTTGTGCTGCCACGAATGAGAGGCCGGAGACTACCGGATCCGCGCTAGCTGCCCGGTCACGTCGTAAAGATGATGGATCGGGTCATGGATGAAGTACCGTCCGAAAGACTCGACGGTAAAGTCCGCGCCGTCACTGCGGCTCCCGGTGCGCTGCCATTGGCCGGGAGCAATGTTGTCGAAGTGCGCTGCGATGACGTCTGCAGCAGTGGCCAGCTCCCCGGCCACGACGACAGGGTCCTGCTCGCCATAGCCGTCCTGAACAGCCGCGGCATCTTGATCCCAGTTGGGGAACAAAGGCCCGTCCTGGGTGAGCATCCAGGTGAGCCGCTGCTCATACAGCCGCAGTACATCACGGACATGACAGCCATACTCAAGGCACGACCACTTCGCCGGTGATGGGCGCAGGCACGGATTACCGGGGCCGGTCAGTACGCGCTGCCATGCAGCCGCATTGGCGCGAATCATCCCGCCAATCTCGTCGCGTGGAAAACTCTGGGTGTCCAGGCCACATTCCGGGCACGGCCGTTGCAGCACCCAGGTCCAGTCCTTGGCATCAGGCTCGATGGTCATAGCCAGAACGGTACCGACTCCAGCGCTCCATCAGCCGAGCACCGCCCTCCCAGCATGGCCCCGGACCGGTGCCTGGAGGACAGCATCGAACCCGAGCAGACTGTGCTTTCGCTTCCGACACTGGGCATGGCTACTGGCAACTGAATCAGTCGTCCAGGTTGCCCGGAACCCACCGGATCCCGGCTGCGTCCCATCCGAAACACCACTCAGCTTGGACCCGGGCATCCAGGGCGAAGACATGCTGACGGGGGCATGGTGGAGGAAACACGCAAACGAATCGTTCTCGCTGACGACGACACGTTGCTCCGGGAGGGCATCGCAAGCCTGCTGCGGAGCGCAGGATTCGACGTCATCGGCCAGGCCCAGGATGCCAGCGAGCTGATGACGCTGGTCGGTCAGCGTCCGGACCTGGCCATCATCGATATCCGGATGCCTCCTAGCCGTCAGACCGAGGGTCTTGAGGCTGCGCGGCAGATCCGTGCGCAATTCCCCGAAGTCGCCACCCTGGTCCTGTCCGCGCATGTCGAGGTCGAGCAGGCGATGGAGCTACTCGCCGGGGGTCATGGGGTCGGTTACCTCCTCAAGAGCCGGGTGGTTGACGTGGCCGATTTCGCCGAGACCGTCGGCCGGGTGGCAGAGGGCGGAACGGTGGTCGACCCGGTACTGGTCCAGGAGCTCGTTGCGACCCGGCGTCGCGACGACAAATTCCAGCAGCTCACAGACCGTGAACGCGAGGTACTCGGGCTGATGGCCGAGGGCCGTTCGAACGCTGGCATCGCACACCGGCTGTGGATCACCGAGGGAACGGTCGAGAAGCATGTGCGCAGCATTCTCGGCCGGCTGCAGCTGCACGAGACCGACGACGACCATCGCCGCGTCCTTGCGGTGCTTGCTTATCTCGAGTCGGCTGAGTCTAGTAGCCGCTGACCGGGTCGGCTGGACGGGCGAGCATGGCCAGAACTGCTGTCGCCGACAAGGCCTCCTTGGGCAGGAACGAGATCGCCGGGGTGTCGGCGATCATGTCGCCGAAGTCCTCCCTGGAATAGCTGGAGATGAGAATCACGCGTGGCGTGCCCAGGCCAGGCCTGCCGGATAGCTGGCGAGCAACCTCAAAGCCGCTTTCCTCGCCGAGCTGAATGTCGAGCAGGACTAGGTCTGGCCGCAGCTCACCGCAGGCACGGTGAGCCTGGGCTCCTGTAGACGCAACGCCGACGACGGTGATCTCGTCACGGTCGAGCAGGGTGCTGGCAGCGCGCAGGAAGTCCCTATTGTCGTCGACGATGATGCAGCGCACAGGCATGTCTTCAGCGTGCCTCCCTCGGCCGGGTCTTGCATTGCAGCTAGCGGGAATGCCTGGTCGCCTGCCAGCCCGGCCTAGAGGTTGGGCGCTAGCAGCGCAGACGAGGGCGCTCGGGATCGCAAATATGGACAGCGAGAGCGAGCACCCCGCCTGTCGCACGTGGGCGACGCGTACTGGAGAGGAGCGAGAGGCATGAATAACCCCCCGGCGAGTTTCACGGAATACCTCCCACCCGAACTCATTCACCTACTCGCTACCGCGCGGCAGGTAATCGACCAGCACGTCAATGATCACGGCACCTGCGCCGATTGTGGCCTGGCCTGGCCGTGCCAGCGCGCTCGGCAGGCCGACTTGACTCTGGCCGCGTTGTGAAGTGTCCGCGGACACGGCTGACACCGCCCCAGGGATCCGCCCCCGATCCCATTTGCCCCCATGTCGGCCGTGTCCGCGGGTATGCACCACTCGCGAGTCATCGTGGCGGGAACGGGATCCTTGCCACGATGCTGGTGCCGCTTCCGGGCGGGCTAGTGATATCGATCTGGCCGCCCGCGGCCTGAACGCGGTCGCTCATGCCGGTGAGACCGGACCCAAGGGCTGCACTGGCTCCCCCGACTCCGTCGTCGCGAACCTCCACCCGCAGGGCACCACCGTCGACGCTCACGTCGACGAACGCAACCGACGCGCTGGCGTGCTTGGCCACGTTGGTCAGCGCTTCCGACACCACGTAGTATGCGGTGACCTCCGCCCGCTCGGGCAGGCGCCTGCCAACCACTACGCTCAGCTCGACCGGGAAGCCAGCCCGGCGGGCCAGCGCCCGTAGCGCCGGCCCGAGCCCGCCTTGCTCAAGGATGGCAGGGTGCAGGCCCCTGGAAATTTCCCGCAGTTCATCGACCACGTCGTTCAGCCCGTGTGTGGTCTGTGAGATCAACTCCGCCTGCCCGGGCGCGGCAGCTTCAGCGGACCGGAGCGCGAGCGCGAGCGAGATCAGCCGCTGCTGGATGCCGTCGTGCAGGTCGCGCTCGATGCGCCGCCGGGTCTCATCGGCGGCCATCACGAGCCGCGCTCGTGACGCCGCCAGCTCCTTTCGGCTGGTTTCCAGCGAGCCAGCCATGGTGTTCAGCGACCGTTCAAGGACGCCGACCTCGCCCGGCCCGGTTTCCGGCACTCGTGCGGACAGATCGCCGCCGGCCAGGCGGCCCGCCATCTCCGACGCTCGGCGGATTGGCCGGACGACCGACCGCGCCAGGTAGCCGCCGGATACCAGGATCAGGGCTATCGAGCCGCCCACACTCGCGGCGGACACGATCAGCGACCGGGTGGCCGCAGCATCCGCGCGACGGTGGTCACTAGCGAAGAGCTGCTGCTCGCGGGCAGTGAGCTTGTCGAATTTGACTCCCATCGCCACCAGCAGGCGATGGCCCTCCGCGGTAGCCGCGGGCGAACGAGCCGCGTTCATATCCCGCTGCGCCGTCGCGACCAGCGGAATCGCGTAGTCGGTGATGTAGGCCGTGCCAGCACGCCTGATTTCGTGCGCGCGCCCGCCCTGGCCCGCATCACCGGCCCTCGCCAGATCCTCGAGAACGGCCGCCTGCCGGATAAATCCCGCTTGATCTCGGTTAAACGACTCGAGGAACATGGCATCGCCGCTGAGAATAAACCCGCGCTCAGCAGCGTCGACGGCGACGAGAAGCCGCTGCAAGCTGTTCGCTGCCACCAGTACTTCCAGCGCATGAGTCGCGCGGGAGTTTGTCTCGCGCAGGTCAGCGATCACCAGGGCCAGCAGAAAATAGGCCGCGCCGATCACCACCGCAAGCAGCGCGCTCCCAGCCACCGTCCGACCGACGAGACCACCGCCAGCTCGCCGACCGCCTGTCCTCGTCACCCCCGTGTCTCGTCACCCCGGATCCCATCCACCCCGCGGGCCCACGGTCCTGAAGGCCCGGTCATGTCGCGCCCAGTTCAGCTCAGGACGCAGGTCATCCACGCTAGCGGCGCCTCGCGCCCGTGTCATGATCCGTCCGCGCCGCTACCGGAGATTGCGCCGCCACGCCATGGCGACTTCACACCACCTCCACACGGGGCGCACGCGCAAATCAGACAAGCCATATTGCCTGGGGAAATGAATATCAAGATCCTGAACTTTGCTGAACTGCCGCCCTGTAGGAACGGAAGCTGAACGAAGTTGCTGCACTGGACGGTGCCTGCCACGGAATATCAGCAGCCAGAGACGACATCGAAGCTCGCGGGGCGGCAGCCACGCGCTTACGGCTTCGCCACGGGACGGCACGCGCGTACGAGGAAACTGGCTGCCATTGCTGACGCGATCGACAGGGCCGGCCGGCGCCGCCCATCGCGACTGTAGATCGGCGTCTGAGCGGCCGATCGCGGCGCTGCGATCTCGTGCCCCGCATCAATTCCCTGGATAGCGTGCCCGAAGTATCTCGGCAGCGCGAACCATCGACCGTAGCTTCTCCGCTGCCGCCTGACGTGGCAGGAACTTCATGCCGCAGTCAGGGGCCAAGATCACGCGGTCGGGCGGCACGTGATGCAGTGCTCGTTCGACCCGCTCCACGACAGTGCCTGCCGACTCAACCTCGGCCGTCGATAGATCCAGCACGCCGAGGATCACCGTCTGATCTTCGAAGTTCTCTAGGTCCCTGCAATCAAGGTTCGATTGAGCCGACTCGATCGACACCTGATTGACCGGCAAGCCTGCAAGGTGCCGCAGGAAGGCGTACCTCGGCGGGCGTCCTGGCACAAGGGCGCCGTAGCCGAAGCAGATGTGTACGGCAGTGACCCCGCTCGCGCCCTCAAGAGCGGCCCTCAGGGCTGGCAGGCCGAAGGCCAATGCCCGTTCAGGTCTTGCTTCCATCCATGGCTCGTCGATTTGGACAACATCTGCACCTGCACGGAACAGATCGTCCATCTCTTGCTTTACCACTGCCGCATAGGCGAGAGCCAGCGCAGCGTCGCTCCCGTAATACTCGTCCTGAGATAGCTGCGACAATGTAAACGGCCCTGGGATTGTGGCTCTCATGGGGCGACTGGTGATCGAACGCAGGAATCTCAGGTCGTCAACATGGACAGGATGACGGCGAACGATCGGCCCTGTTACTCGCGGGATCACGACCGTGGCAGTACTGCTCGGGCCTCGCCCGCGTGTAACACCAGGATTCTGCAGGTCGATACCGTCAAGGCGAGTTCCGAAATAGTTTGAGTAACTCTCGCGCCGGATCTCGCCGTCCGTCACTACGTCGATGCCGGCTTCTTCCTGCGCTCGCACAGCCAGCACTGTCGCGTCGTCCTGGGCTTCGCCAAGATGGTCGGCGCTTACGCGCCAGAGTTCCGGCACGCGTACTCGCGGAACCCTGAGTTTCGCTCTGTCGATCAGCCAGTCGGGCTGCGGATAGCTACCGACCAGCGTCGTGGTGAACAGCATGACCTGCTTCTTCGCAGCCGGCTGACGGAGTCAGGTGTGCTCGGGGCGGTAACTGTTGTTGCTCGTGTGGTCGCCTGCCAGCCACCGGTTGAGCGTCTGGTGCGCCGACATTTTCTGCTGCTTAAGAATTTCCGGCATATCTGGTACGTCGACGGTGAACTCAAGCCGCAGCCCGTTGGGGTCGTTGACGTAGAGGGACTTGCAGTACCCATGGTCGCGCATGACCGCGTCAGTCTCGGAGTAACCCGCACCGCGCAGTCGATCGAGGATGTCCAGCTGTGTTGGCTCGTCGCAGTTAAGCGCAATGTGGATCGATGGCGAGGTTTGCCTGGCTACAGGCGGCTCGGCTGCTGGATCCTGAAACTGAAAGAAAGCCAGCGCGCTGCCGTCCCCCAGCTCAAAGAAGGTGTGGCAGTAGACGCGATCTCTATCCGGGAAACGGTCTACCTCGGCCCAGGTAGCGACCAGCGGCAGGCCGATGATGTCCTCGTAAAAGCGGCGCGTGGCCTGAAGGTCGGTAGTGACGAAGGCGTGATGGTGCATCCGGGACGGCCGCCTGACTCCAGGTGCCACGTGCTCGTCGATGTCGGTCGGTGAGCCTTGCATGTGGGGGCCTCCTCGTGGGTTGGTCCTGACCGCGCGACAGTGCTCCGCGCCACCGAGCCGAGCAAGTCTCGCCGTGCCCGATGCCACTACACCAGGAGAGTAGCGGCTCTGCTTCCCCGCAAAACCGGCACAAGATCCACAACGCGGTAGCCGCTCGGTCGGCGCGCCACCCGGGAGGACGACCCGCTGCGCGGGGAATGAAGGACCTGGGCGCCCGGAAGGACGACCCGCTGTGCGGACGGGGAGGTCGTTGGAGGGGGGATATGTGAGCGAACAACCGATACTGGTGACCGGCGCGACGGGGAACACGGGCTCACCGCTGGTGGAGCAGTTGACCCAGCGCGGCGCTGCGATCCGGGTCATGGTCCGGGGGCCGGGCGACGCCGCGAAGTTCGACCAGGCGCGTGTCTCGGTCGTCGTGGCCGACTTTGACGACGCGCAGTCCATCAACGCCGCGCTGGACGGGATCGGCCAGGCCTACCTCGTCACGCCCTCGTCAGAGAAGGCCGCCGAACAGCAGATGCGGTTCGCGGAAATCGCGCTGGATGCTGGCGTGCAGCACTTGGTAATTTTGTCCCAGTTCGCCGCGAAGCCGGACTCGCCGGTTCGCTTCTTGCGCTGGCATGCGGAGGTCGAGCGCCGGGTCCGTGAGCTGGGCATCGGCTTTACGTTCCTGCGCCCGAACCTATACTTCCAGGGCCTGCTGGCGTTCGCCGGAACGATCGCCACGAGCAGCCGTTTCTTCGCACCCATAGGCGACGCCCGGGTGAGCGCCGTCGACGTCCGCGATATCGCTGCCGTCGCGGCCGTGGCACTCACCGAGCCCGGGCACAGCGGCCAGAGCTACACGATCACTGGCCCGGCGGCGATCACTCACGGCGAGATCGCCGCGGCGCTGACCGCCGCCCTCGGCCGCGAGATCACGTTCGTCGACGTACCGCCGCCGGAGTTTGCCGACGGTCTCCGCGACGTCCTTCCTGCCTGGCAGGTCGACGGCTTGCTCGAGGACTATGCGCACTACAGGCGGGGCGAGGCCGCCGAGGTTTACCCCACCGTTGCTGACGTCACCGGGCGGCAACCATTGGACATCGAGCAGTTCGCCCGCGACGATGCGCCCGCCTTCGCAGGTAGATGATCCGCGGGATCACCAAAAGTCGCAGCCGGTGCCGGAAGCGCTCGCCAGGCGCCCAGGAGCAACCCGCGTCCTGAGCGGGTGCAACAGGGAAGGGATGTGGGACCACCATGGCACTGACGAAGATCGGTGACGGGCTATCCGGGCTGGTTGGGGCAGGCATCATCTTCATCGGCGCCCGGTTTCTCGCCGCGCCGCGGGTAGCCGCCGCTTCGTACGGGATCGCTACGGAGCAAAACGGCGGGCCGACCGACCCCTACCTTGCGGCTAAGGGCGTGCGTGACATCGCCTCGGGGATTGCTGTCTTCGTGCTCCTCGCAGCCGGGACGCCGCGCATTCTGGGCGGTTACATGGCCGCAGCCAGCATCATCCCGATCGGGGACGGCATCAACGTGCTGCGGAGCAACGGCCCGAAGGCAACTGCTTACGGCGTGCACGGCGCGACGGCCGCAGTCATGCTGGTGACCGCCGCGGTCCTTTGCACCAGACCGGCCCAACCCGAGCGCCACGACTAACAGGGGGAGGTAGCCCAGCGACTGCGGACCTTGGCTCCCACGTCAGATTGGTTACGCATCGCAGATCGCCATCTTCGGCATCCGTCACTGCCGGGCGAAGAAAGACAGCTGGCTGAGTAGCACCTTCGCCGCGGCGATCAAGTTTCGGGCTAGCTCAATCGCCTCCGCGGCTTCGTCCTCGCTGGCGGTGTCGGCCGGTAGGCGCGGGTATTCCAACTCGTTGCGCCGTCGCCTCAGGTCACCGAATGGCCTGAAACCGGGACCGAACTGCGCTCGTGCGGCGCGCTCCACGGCATAGTGTCCGCCGCTGGTCGTGGCGCGCATGCCCTGATGCGCCAGCAGGGAGACGCAGGCAAAACGCGCAGCGTCGTACGCCAGGACGTAGGCGCTGTAGGCATCAGTTGCGATCAGCCCAGCCGCAGTCGCAGCAGTTCTCTCTGCCTGAGCGAGCAAGCGACTGCCGTCGGCCGCAGCTCCCGTTACGTGCTCCAGCTCGCCGCGGCGGAGGAGTTCCTCGACGTCAGCCTGACCTCGCGGCCATCTACTCATCGGCTGTCCGCGCTTTCTGAGCCGGCGCGTCATCCGGCTCCAGCACTGGCACGAACGGACCGGCTTGAATCTGTCCAATGAGCGGATCTTCGGCCTCGCGCCACGCATCCGTGCTCCGGATCACCGGGTTAACGGGCATTGCCAGCCGCTGCTGCGCGCGGTCAGCCGCATCGTAGACCGACTGTCGGGTCGGCTGTCCGACGACAAGCACGTCGAGATCGTGCGGCGTGGGGCCGGTTCGTCCGAGGTAGCGGGCAGCCCAGGAGCCAAAGATCATGACGCGTTCCGCCCGCGGCAGCGTCGCAAATTCGTCCGCCACGACCTGCATCGGTCCCCACGAAAGCAACAGCAGCTCGGCGAGTGGCGCGACGAGGCGGTTGTGCGTATTGGCGCGAACCAGCGCTGATCTTCCAACGCTTCGGCGGTGCAACAGCCCAGCCTCGGTGAGGCGCTTCACCTCGCCGTGGACAGTGCTGAGTGGCGCGTCAAACCGCCGCGCAAGGTCTGTCAGGCT
>Ga0126371_10001595_pt1 | contig 19240 bp, 14 predicted proteins | sample PanSoiMetaPlot_4_FD_110145 | JGI IMG/M metagenome (GOLD analysis project Ga0126371, IMG submission 110145) | Tropical forest soil microbial communities from Panama - MetaG Plot_4 | ecosystem: Environmental > Terrestrial > Soil > Tropical forest > Bulk soil | place: Panama | collected 2016-02-17 | reverse complement strand
GTCATCGACGATGATGTGATTGCGGTCCCATTGGTTGCCCGCCTGGGCCAGGTCGGTCGGACAGAACGCTTCGTCGGCATGGTCCGCTTCATCGCCTTCGAGGTCGGGCACCTGCGTGCCGTGGCTCGACATGCTGAATACAAGATACGAGTACTTGCCGGCTTTGGCGCCATCCACCATGCTTTTGAGATTGTTGATGATGTTGGTTTTGGTCGCCTGGGTGTCCAGCAGCAAGGTAATGTCGCTGCTCGTGAAGCCGAGCAGTTTTTGCAACAACGAGGACATGTTGTTGGCATCCGGGACGCACCCCTGCAGGGTCGCGCTCGGATAGTTTTTGAACTGATTGATGCCGACACAAAGCGCGCGTCGGTTCGTGGCCATAATCGGCTCCTCTTCCGTTTATGTGCTGGTGAGCGAGCGAGAACCCGTTTCGCACCAGCGGAACTGAACGGGTCCTTCCAGGAAAACCCCGGAGTAGGCGAAGGATTAGGGTCACGCCAACGGGAAAGATGCAGACGCGTTGGGCGTGGCCGCTTCTGTTTGCGCAGCCAGAATATCACCGTCGAAATCAGAAATAAAGACTTGATAATCCTAATTGGAGATTACTTCTTCGGACTTCGATTTCGCGGGTGTCGTCTTCGACAACAGTGATGCGAATTTCTGTCCGGTCGGCGGGCAGGATCTGCGGAAACCGCTCGCCCCACTCGATCAAGACCACGGCTTCCCGCTCGAACAGATCCTCCAGGCCGAGCGTCGCCAGCTCGCGCGGTTCCTCGAGGCGATAGAGATCGACGTGGAAGACCCGGCCGTCGCGGCCATATTCATGGATGAGGGTAAAGGTCGGGCTGGAGACTTCCTCGGGGCTGGCCGCGCCGAGGCCTTTGACGATACCTTTGGCGAGCGTGGTCTTGCCGGCGCCGAGCTGGCCGATGAGCAGCACGACTTGCTTGGTGGGGAATTCGCGCGCCAGGCGTTCGCCGAGCGCCAGGGTCTCTTCCTCAGAGGCCGTCCGATACGCCGGCACAGACCTCCATGGCACGAGGAAGATAGCGGAGGATATCGGTGGCGATGAAACTCTTCTCGCCGATTTCGCCCGCTCCGATTTCGCCGGCCAGGCCGCCCAGGTAGACCGCGGCGGCGATAGCCGCGTGCGGGTCTTCCGGGAATTGCGCCAGGAACCCGGCAATCATGCCGGTCAGCACGTCGCCGCTGCCGCCGGTGCCGAGCGCGGGAGTGCCGGTCGGATTGACCCAGACCGCGCCATCTGGAAACGCGAGCACAGTGCGCTGGCCCTTCAGCACCAGGACCGCTTCGTGCTGCATCGCGAACGCGCGCGCAACGCCCACGCGATCGTTCTGCACGTCGGCGGTCGTTTTTCCAGTGAGACGCGCCATCTCGCCGGGGTGCGGCGTCATCACGCGAAGCTTGCCGCGACCGCGGAGACCGGGGATCAAGGCATCCGCATCGATGATCATGGGCTGCGGGAAGTTGGCGGCGGCCTCCGAAATCAGCATCTCGATATCGGATTCGCGGCCGAGGCCCGGGCCGATGGCGACGACAGTTTTGCCTTCGGCGAGCGCCCGCAGCTTTGCGTGGCGCGAGATGCCGCCGGCCGGAGTTTCCTCCAGCGGTTCGGTCATCAGTTCGGCAGTATGCGCGGCGATGATGGGAATTGCGCTTTGCGCCGAGGCAACGGTTACCAGGCCCGCGCCGGCACGCAGTGCGCCCAGGCCGGCCATCGCCGGCGCGCCGGTTTTTCCGCGCGAGCCGCCGATCACCAGAACGTGGCCGAACGTGCCCTTGTGCCCCGAGCGCGGACGCGGCGCGAGAAGATTCCGGAACATAGACGGCTCGATCACGGAGAGGAAGATTTCGTGGTTGTCTTCCCACAGCGACGCAGGGCTGCCGATGGGGCGCACAATCAGCCGGCCGACGTGATCGCAATTCGGCGGCAGCACCTGGCCAACCTTCGGCGCGGTGAAGGTCACGGTGGCATCGGCTCGCGCGAACTCTCCCACAGGTTGTCCCGAATCGCTCGGCAGGCCGGACGGAATGTCGACGGCGACTACCTTGGCGAGGGGAAAGCCGGTATTGATCTCGCGAATGCCTGCGAGCATGCGGCCGGTGGCGGGGCCGCTGATGCCCGTGCCGAGCAGCGCGTCGACCACGAGCGTGGCGTTGCGGGCGGCGGCGGGAATCTCGCACACGACCGGGCAGCCGCACGCCTCTAGCATCCGGAGGTTCGCGGCGGCATCGCCCTTCAACTCTTCGGGGCCTGCCAGCAGCACCACGTGGAGCGCGGCCGGACGCACGCGGGTGTGGAACTGCCGCGCCACCACCATGCCGTCGCCGCCGTTGTTTCCCTTGCCGCACAGCACGACGATGCGCTGCGCGGCAAGCGGCGCGAACTCGGCTTCCAGGAACTCCACCAGGCGGTGCCCGGCGTTCTCCATCATGACGGTGCCGGGAATGCCCAGTTCGACCGTACGGCGATCGACGTCGCGCATCTGCGCCGCGGTGAGCACCTTCATACGCGGCGCGCCACCAGCATGGTCATATCGTCCTGCAGCTCGGAGGAGCCGGTCCACTGGACCACGGCTTCCATGACACGGGCCATCATCTCGGCCGAATCGGCGTGCGCGTACTTGGCCAACAGATCCTGGAAGCGGTCTTCTCCGAACATTTCGCCGTAGGTGTTTTCGGGCTCGACAATCCCGTCGGTGTAGGCCACCAGTATGTCGCCCGCCTCAAGCTGCACGGTCGCTTCGCCGTATTTCGCCATGGGAAAAGCACCGACGACGGTGCCGTTCGGCTCGAGCTTTTCAAACTGACCGTGGCGCATCAGGAAGGGCGGGAGGTGGCCGGCATTGGTGTAGGTCAAAGCTTGCTGCGCTTCATCGTAGAGCGCGAAATAGAAGGTGGCGTATTTTTCCGGAGAGGTGTTGGCGTAGAGCTGGCGATTGAGCGTGGCGACGAGCGAGGCAGTGGAGAAATGTTCCGGCCGCGCGCCGTTGGCCGCGTTCAATTGCGTGCGCATGGTGGATTGAATGGTGGCCATCAACAGCGCCGCGGAGATTCCCTTGCCGGCCACGTCGCCGATGGCGAACGCCACCGCGCCTTCGGAAATCGACATGTAATCGTAATAGTCGCCCGAGACGGCGCGGGCCGGATGGCAAACTGCGGCCAGGCAGAGGGTGCGGTTCGCGGGCGCGGCCTTGGGGAAGAGTTGGGCCTGCACCTCGCGCGCGATTTCCAGCTCCGATTGCAGGCGCTCCTTCTCCTTGGCGACCACCAGCAGGCGCCCCAGGTTTTCCGTCATGGTGTTGAAGGAGGCGCTCAGGTCGGCAAGCTGGTCGCCGCCGCTGACGGGAATTCGGTATGCGAAGTCGCCTTCCTTGACGTGTTGCGTGCCGGCATAGAGTTCATGTACGGCGCCGGTGATGCTACGGCTCAGGCGGATGCCGCCGACGAGGGACGCCAGTTCGACCAGCAGAAACAGAACCGAGACCCCGACGAACGCCACGATCAGACCCTCGAAGTATTGCGACTTCTCGCCGAACATGGTTTCCAGGACCGCAAAAAAGCGCGTGTTGACCAGCAGGATGCCGTTCCTGGTGACGGTGGGAGACTCCCAATGCTCGATGGACACGGGATAGGGGAACGTAAATTCGAAATCGATCGGATTCTGTTTGGCGGGGACCAAGCTGGCCTGCGAGCGGGCGGTATACGGCACGAGATCGACATCGCCGAGGCCGGTAATGAGGTGGCTGAGCAGGTCGTGGGTGATGGGTGCGAGCAAAGTAAGCTCGTTGCCGTTGGCGGCCGTGTGCACCCAGGCGAAGACCTTGTCGTCTTTCAAAACCAGCCCGTTGGCTTCCTGCCGGCCGATCGGCGGGGGTTCGAGGCGCGAAGCGGCAGGGAAACGGATATCATTGCGGCCGCGAATACGCAGCTCAAAAGTCGGAAAGCGGCGTTGGATCAGGGGCGCGAATTGGGCGACAAAATTCTCGGGGTTTGTTCCCGGTAACCGCAGCAGACCTTCTACCGGTCCACTGAGAAAATTGATGCGGCGCTCGAGTTCGCTGTTCACCAGGTAGACCGCCATCTGGCCGATCACGGCCCAGGACGTGATGAAGACCAGCACGAGGCCGAGGACAATCGGCACGACGGCGATCATGAGGTAGGCGAGCAGCAGCCGATTGCGGAGGAGCCAGATAGCCCGGCGCAACGAGCGGCGTAGCAAGCCGACGAGCGAAAGGAGGCCGAAAAAAAGAGCGGCAAACGCGATCAGCGATTGCAGATTCGGCGAAAGGCCGGCGAAATACAGAACCGCATACACGATCGCGAGGACGTAGAACGTCTTCGTCACCCAGCGGAGGCGGCGCCAGTGATCCCCGGGCAGAACTGGCATACTTCCAGACTAGCGTAACGGAGGCGCACGAATGCCGAACGAGCAGAAGAAATGACGTTGCGGGCCGGGCTACGGGATCTTCAAATCCCGCGGACTTCTCGCCGTGCGTTGTCGGCCGCCCAATGGTTTGAATCGCATCTCCGGGACCGGCGGAGCCCCCGGTGTATACTAGCGATTTAAAGGAGAATCGAGTGAAGAGTTTCCGTATTCTGACGCTGACTGCTGCCTTTGCCGCGACTGCGCTGTACGCGCAGAACCCCTTTAGCACCGAAACCAAGAACTCGTATAACGGGATCAAGAATACGCTGACCCGCGCGGCCGACGAAATGCCGGAGGCCGACTACGCCTATTCGACCGTGCCGGGCAAGACCCGCACCTATGGCGAGATCATCAGCCACATCGCCGACATCCAGATGATGTTGTGCGGGCTGGTGAAGGGCGAGCCGCAGGAGCCGACCTTCGAGAAGACCAAGAAAACCAAGGCCGAGGCCACCGCCGCGCTCAAGCAGTCGTTCGACTATTGCGACGGCGTGTACAACGCGATGACCGACGCCGATGGCGCGACCACGGTGAAGATGTTCGGCCGCGACTTGACCAAGCTCGGCGTGCTCAACTTCAACGTCGCGCACGATAACGAGATGTACGGCACGGCCGTGGCGTACCTGCGCATGAAGGACCTGGTGCCGCCGTCGAGCCAGCCGCGACGCCGGTAAACGCCAGCCAGACTGGCGGTCCTGCTACACTCGAAGAAGTGCCCACTGCCCCGAGCGTAAGCACCACTACCGGTGTTTCTTCGCCCCTGAAAACAGGGGAAACGGCGTACCGTGTCCTGGCGGCACTCGGTTTGTGTCACCTGCTGAACGACGCGCTGCAGTCGGTGATTCCGGCCGTGTACCCGATTCTGAAAAGCTCCTACCACCTGGATTTCGGGCAGATCGGGCTGATCACGCTGACCGCGCAACTGACCGCGTCGCTGCTGCAGCCGGTGGTCGGCCTGTACACCGACCGAAAGCCGATGCCATATTCCTTGCCGGTTGGGATGACGTTCACGCTGGCCGGGCTGCTGCTGCTCTCGGTGGCGCCGAGCTACGTGATGATTTTGTGTGCCGTGGGCCTGGTGGGGATAGGCTCCTCGGTATTCCATCCGGAATCCTCCCGGGTGGTGCGCATGGCTTCCGGTGGGCGGCACGGCCTCGCGCAATCGATTTTTCAAGTCGGCGGGAACTTCGGGACGTCTCTTGGTCCGCTGCTGGCCGCGTTCCTCGTGCTGCCGGCCGGGCAGCGCAGCATCGCGTATCTCTCCGGAGTGGCGCTGGTGGCGATCTTTATCATGACGAAGGTCGGCCACTGGTATAAAGCGCACCGCAAGCCCGGAGCCAAACGCACGGCGGCACACGACCACCACGTGCAGCTCGCGCCGCGGACGGTCGCGGTTTCTCTGGGCATCCTGGTGGCTTTGGTGTTTTCGAAATTCTTTTACCTGGTGAGCCTGACCAGTTATTACACGTTCTTCCTCATTCAGAAATTCCACGTTTCGGTCCAGACCGCGCAGATTTACCTGTTCGTGTTCTTAGGAGCGGTAGCGGCGGGCACGATCATTGGCGGCCCGGTGGGCGATCGCATCGGGCGCAAATACGTAATCTGGGTTTCGATTCTGGGAGTGCTGCCGTTCAGTCTGCCGCTGCCGTATGTGAGTTTGTTCTGGACGGGCATTCTGAGCGTGATCATCGGCATCGTGCTGGCTTCGGCGTTCACTGCGATCGTGGTCTACGCGCAAGACCTGGTGCCGGGCAAAGTCGGCGCCGTGTCGGGTTTGTTCTTCGGCTTGGCGTTCGGCATGGGCGGTATTGGCGCCGCGCTGCTCGGGCAGCTGGCTGACGCCACCAGCATCACGTATGTCTACAAGGTGTGCTCGTTTCTACCGGCGATCGGCCTGCTCACGGCATTCTTGCCGAACATCGAGCCGGCGCGTGCGCGGGCAGCCAGAGTCGCGAAGTAACGCGCGGCTCTCGGGCGGGCCGTAATCCGTTGCTAAGGTCCCACCGTCGAGGCGCGAGTCGCTCAGACCGCCGAGGCGCGCAGAATTTCATCGGCCACGCCGGCGGCAGCGCGCATCTCGCGGATATTATGCACGCGGACGATGTGCGCGCCGGCCAGAACCGCCGCCGTCACGGCCGCAGCCGTGGCAAATTCGGTTTCTTCCGGACTCTCGTGAGCCAAAAAAGCCTTACGGGACGGACCCACCAGGATCGGCAGATCGAGTGCTGCTAACTGGCTAAGGCGGGCGAGGATGGCGGAATTCTGTTCCTTGCGCTTGCCGAATCCCAGGCCGGGGTCGACCACTAGGCGGCTTCTGTCGATGCCGACGTGGCGGGCACGGCTGATCGCTGCATCGAGATCGCGCGTAATGGCGCCCATCGGATCGGGCATCGGCCCGAGCTTCGCCCAAGTCTCGGGACGGCCGCGCATATGATTCAAGATGAGGCCGGCGTCATGGTTGGAGGCGATCCGCGCCAACTGGGGCTCAAACGTCAGAGCGGAGGGATCGTTGATGATTTCCGCTCCGAGGTCGAGGGCGCGTTCCGCCACTTCCGCCTTGTACGTGTCCACCGAGATGGGAATGCCGAGGCGGCCCTTCAGCCGTTTCAGGACGGGAATGAGACGGCGCATTTCTTCGGCAGCCGAGATGCGCTCCGAGCCCGGCCGCGTGGATTCGGCGCCGACGTCCAGGATGTCGGCGCCTTGTTCTTCGATCTGGATCGCGTGGGCGAAGGCGCGGTCGGGATCGTCGTATCGGCCTCCGTCGGAAAACGAATCCGGAGTCACGTTGAGAATCCCCATCAGCAGGGTCCTCTCGCCGAGTTGGATCTCGCGCTGCTTCAGCTTCCAATAGGTTCGTTTGCGCACAGGATATTCGCTGCTCTAGCGGATGAGGACCAGGTGATAGTTCTTCTTGCCGGCGCGCAGCAGGAGGGCCCGGGGCCACGCGAGGTCGGCGGCCGAAACCGTTTTGCGCGCGTCGCTCTCGCGACGGTTGTTTACGTACACCCCCCCGCCCTCGACGAGCTTTCGCGCGGCCCCCTTGCTCTCGCCCAAGCGCGTGCGCACGAGCAGGTCGACCAGACCGATGCCCTGGGCGATCTCGGTGTGAGGCAGCTCGGTTACCGGCACTTCGGCGGCGAGCAACGAAATTGTCGTTTCTTTGGGAATTTCGTCGGATGCGGAAAACAAAATGCGGCTCGCCGCTTCGACGGCTTCCACCACGTCGCGGCCGTGCACGACTCCCGTGCACTCGCCGGCGAGCACGCGCTGTGCCTCGCGGCGTTCGGGATAGGCGTCGACCGCGTTCTCCAGTTCCTGAATGCGGGCGTGATCGAGGAAAGTGAAGAGCCGCAGGTAGCGCCCCACATCCGCATCCGCGGTCTGCAGCCAGTATTGATACATCTGGTAGGGGCTGGTGCGTTTCGCATCCAACCACACGGCGCCTTCCTCGGTCTTGCCAAACTTCTTCCCGGTCGAGGTCGTGAGCAGGGGAAACGTGATGCCCTCCGCGCGCTGCCCCAGCACCCGGCGGATCAATTCCTTGCCCGAGAGAATGTTGCCCCACTGATCGCGGCCGCCCATCTGAATCGAGCAGCCGTAGTGCTGGTACAGGTGAAAGAAGTCGTAGGCCTGCAGCAGCATGTAGCTGAATTCGGTGTACGAGATTCCCTGATCGCGCTCTTCCAGCCGCATGCGCACTGAGTCCCGCTTGATCATCTCGTTGACCGAAAAATGCTTGCCGGTGTCGCGCAGGAAATCGATGAGATTCAGGGGTGCCAGCCAGTCGGCGTTGTTCAGAAGGAGAGCCTTATCGTCAGAAGACAAATCGAAGAAACGGCTCAACTGAGCTCCGATGGTCGCCGCGTTCTCCCGGGCCTTTTCCATCGTCAATAGCGTGCGTTCGGCGCTCTTGCCGCTGGGGTCGCCGATCAAGCCGGTGCCGCCTCCCACCAGGATGAGGGGACGGTGGCCGTTGCGTTGGGCATGGGCCAGCGCCATCACGGGAATCAGATTGCCCAGATGCAGGCTGTCGGCGCTGGCATCGAAGCCGACGTAAATCGTGCGGCGCGCCTCGGCCAGATAAGCGTCCACGTCGTCGCTGGTGATGGCTTCAATGAAACCGCGCCAACGGAGTTCGTCAAAAAATGGGCTGACAGCCGTGCTCATGAACGATTCGGGAAGTGCAGGCAGCGCGAAGAGCCGCTTCACACTAAATTAACATGCGGAAAACCAGTTCCCATGCGCGGCCGTTCTCGTGTAGAACAGAATAATGACCTATCAGATCGACCCTATGCATAGTTCGGCCCACTTCATGGTACGGCACATGCTGATTTCCAACGTTCGCGGCACGTTCGATTCCGTTGCGGGCACAGTGGAATTCGATCCCGCGAAACCAGACGCCGCGCGGTTTGACGCTACGATCGATGTAAACAGCCTTCATACGGGCGACCCAAAGCGCGACGGGCACCTGAAGACTCCGGATTTCCTCGACGCCGAAAAATTTCCGGCCATCACATTCCGCTCGAGGAAGATCACCCCGGCCGGCGGCAAAAATTATAAAGCCATCGGGGACCTGACGATTCGCGGCGTGACGAAAGAAGCGACTCTGACGGTGGAAGGTCTTTCCGACGAAGTGACCGATCCCTGGAAACTGCAGCGCCGGGGTGTGGCGGCGACCACGAAGGTCAGCCGCAAGGAGTTCGGGCTGGCGTTCGATCCCGATGGAGCGATGGTCAGCGACGCGGTCGAGATTACCCTCGATATCGAGATGACCCGCGCGGCTTCGTAGCCGCTCTACGCGCGCGGCTGCCTGGCTCGTTCAGCCCGTCGCGTAAGCGCGGGGGTGTATTTCAGCGCTTCGCGGATACTGAGAGGGCTCAGCCGATTTTCGTGAGCGCGGACGTATCGCACCACTTCCTCTGCGTCCGTTTTCGAGTACGCACGCAAGGCCCATCCTATGCCCTTGCGGAGGAAGAATTCCGGCCGGCCGAGCGATGGACGGATGCAATCGTAGAGAAGGCGCCGGTCGGTGCTTTTCTTGAATCCGAGCTGAGCCAGAATCGCGGCGCGGCGTTTCCAGATGTCGTCTCCGGCCGCCCAGCCGCGCAGGATCGCCGCCATTTCGTGCGGATACTGCCGCAACAAACCGCCGATCTGGTGGCTGGCGAGGGCATCGACGAAGTCCCACCAGGCGCCGGACACGATCATCTCTTCATAAATCGGTAGCGCGTCCAGCGTCTGAAACGAGCCGGAAGCGGCGTGCCCGACGAGTTCGATGGCGGCATAGCGTTCTTCGCGGTAACGAGCCTGGCGCCACAAGCCGAGTACCGTGTCGCGCCACGCCTCGAAAGTCTCGAGACGCTGCGACGCGAACAGAGGCCGTATTGCCTGGCGCAGTGGAGTCGATTGAACGCCCAGGTACGGCATCTCCGATTTCATGTAGGCCTGCATGGCCGGAGCCTTCGCCGGATCTGCGGCGGCGCGCAGCGCCTGGCGGACGGCGCGGACGAGGCGCGCGTTAGCGGCCACGTCACTTCACCCAGACTCTGGGCTCAACCGACATTCCGGGACGAAGCCTGTCCAGGCCTGCCTGATTCTTGTTGAAACGGATGCGCACCGGCAGGCGCTGGACCACTTTCACGTAATTGCCGGTGGCGTTTTCGGGAGGCAACAGGCTGGTAACCGCCCCGGTGGCCGCGGGAAAGCTGTCAATATAGCCGTTGAAATCCTTTCCGTACGCGTCGACGGAAATGGTCACCTTCTGGCCGGGGTGGATCTGGCGGACCTGCGTTTCTTTGAAATTCGCGGTGACCCAGAGGTCGTTGACCTGGGCGATCAAGAAAAGGGGCTGCCCGGGTTGGACGCGGTTGCCAACCTCGACGCTGCGCTTGCTCACAATGCCGGAGACCGGAGCAGTAATCCTGGTGTAGGAGAGATTGAGGCGCGCCAACTCGACGCGAGTCTTGGCGACGTTGGCGTCGGCTTGCTTGGCGGCGACGGAAGCCCGACGAATCGCTACCTCGTGCGGCGCATTCATTCCGAGTTCGGTCAGCCTGGCTACGGTTCCGGCCAGTTGGGCGCGCCGTTGCTCGACAGCCTTCTGGCCGGCTTCGGCAGTGGCGCGAGCCGAATCCACGGCGGCAGCCAGCGCATTCGCATTGGCAACCGCCTGGTCGTAGACCTGGCGTGGGATCTCGTCTTTGTCCACCAGCGCCTTGTACCGCGCGACATCAGCCTGCGCCTTGGCGCTATTGGCTTCCGCTTCGCGAAAACGCGCTTGTGCAGCGGCGGAATCGCGATCGGCCCAGGCCACGGTCGCCTCCGCGTTCGTCACGTCGGCACGCGCCGCGTCGATGCCCGTCTCGTTGGCGTTTTCAACAATCGGGACGCTCGGATTTTGAACGCTCACCTCGGCCTGCTTTTGCGCCATTTCGGCTCGCGCCTGTTCCAGCTCGACCGAATAATCGCTGGGGTCGAGTTCGGCCAGCAGTTGGCCGGCCTGCACCAACTGGTTCTCCTCCGCGTGAATGGCCGTGACCGTGCCCGCGATACGCGCCGAAATACTGTTCACATGGGCGTCAACCTGGGCGTCATCGGTGGATTCGTATGTTTGCGCATAATTCCAGTACAGAAACGCGCCAGTCCCCAATACGACGGCGAGCAGCACGAGCACGACGATGGTTCTTACCCAGTTGCTCGCCCGCACCGGCAGTTCAGGAACCGGAGCGGGACGCGGCGTCTTTTTGATTTCTTCGGGTGACATTACGGTTTTCCTAAAAGCTGCTGGACACCCTGATCGGCCTGTCCCATGGCGCGCGCCAGGCTGGCCTTCGCCAGGTTGTGTGCCAGAAGGCTGCCGATGTAATCCTGCTCGGCCGCCGCGACAGCTTCCTGCGCCTGAACCACCTCTATGGTATCCGCCACACCGGCGGCGAACCGGTCGCGCGCCTGGCTGAGCGTCTCTTGCGCCAGGTTGCGGCTGCTGTCGGCCACGGCGATCCGGCTGGCGGCATCCTCCAGGTCCAGGAAAGCCTGCCGGATATCGGCATCCACTCGCCCGAGCAGGTCGTGGTATTCGAGACGGCGCTGCTGCAAGGCGGCATCCGCTTGCTCAATGTCGCCGCGCACCCGCCCGCCCTGCCAGACCGGCACGCGCAGCGTAGCGGTCACGGCAAACGTGCCGTGCGAATTCTGGGGAGAAGTGCCGATCACACCGTAATCCCCGCTCAATTCGGCCGACGGGTAGCGCTCCGCAATGGCGGCTTTGCGGGCTATCTCGGCGGCCTGCACCTGTGCTTGCGCGGCTTTTAAGTCGGACCGGTTTTCGTAAGCACGAGACAGAGCCTGCTCCATCGTAAGATCCGAGAGCGGAGCGTAAGGCGCTGTATCGGTCAAAGAAAATTCCTGGGCCGGCGGCAGGCCGATGACGCGGCCGAATTGAATGCGGCGTTTCGCGACATCGGTCTCCTGCGCCGTCAGACGTTGCTGCTGCGTCTGCAGTTCGACCTGGCTGCGCGTCACGTCGATGCGCGCCGACAGACCTGCGTTATGACGATCTACCGCCTGCTGATAGGTAGCCTGGGCAGCAGCGACCTGCGCGCGGATTGACTCCACGCTGGCCGCGGATGAGATCACGCTCAGGTAGCCGTTGGTCACGGCCAGCGCCACCACGTCCCGCGCGTCCTGCGCGGAGAGGCCGGTCGCCCGTTCCGTTTGCTCGGCCGCGCGATAGTTGCGCAGATCAGTCAGGTTCGCAATCGTTTGTGTCACACGGCCCCGAAGATCGAAGTAATGATACGGCCCCACCACGCTGGGGATGTTGAACCCGGGCGCGGAGAATCTGAAACCGTAGACCGCGAGATTGGTTTGCTGACTGTCGAGAAGCAGACTGGTGCTGACATTGGGCAACAGGTTCGCCAGTTCCGCCCAGCGACGGCCCTGCTCCTGGCGGATGCTCTGCTGAAAGCCTGCAGCGCCCAGGTTGTACTGCAGTCCGCGCCGGATCGAATCGGCCAGCGAAAGCTGCAGCGGCGGGCCGGGGGTGTTTGAATATGGCGTACTGCCCTCGTAGGCGGAGGGCGGCTGTTCGATCTTGCCGGACAGCTGTAATTGGGTCGCGCGCCCTTCGCCACGCTCGCCGGCGCCAGCGCCGAACTGGGCCCGGACAAGCGCCGGCATCAGGACCAGCAGGATCGCCAGAGAAGCTCTTTGCAGAGCCCGTCTGGACCTGGCCGCCGCCGGCCGTTTGCGCTGCTGGACGAGCCCCTCGGAGAGCAGATCAATCGTGAAATCGATTTCATCGCGGACGCGAAACTCCTGCCACCCGAGAAGCCGGCGCTCGAGCAATCCGCGCGAGATATCAAACAAGGCGGCAGCCACTGGACCGGCCGGCACTCGAGCGATCTCGCCGCGTTTCGAAGCGTCCTCCACCACTTGCGCCACTTGCCGCATGTTGGCACGGAACAACTGCATCACTTCGCGGCTGACTGGCGCCTTCACGAACATGCTGCCGTACTCGGCCAGGTAGATCCGGTAGAAGTCCTCATGAGCCCTGGCGAACTCGAGGCGGACGCGGAAAAAGGCGCGAAGCTTTTCGCGGAACCCTTCGGCGCGGTCCATCTCCGCGCGCGCATCGGCCGTCATCTGCCGCAGATCGCCTGCCAGAACCGCCATGTACAGCTCTTCTTTCGATTTGAAATACAGATAGAGCGTGCCCTTGGCGACGTGCGCTTCGTCGGCGACGTCCTCAACGGCCGTCTCCGCATAGCCTTTTCGCGAAAACACACGGCGGGCGGCATCCAGGATTGCGGCCCGCTTCCGATCACTGACTGACCGGTCAGTCATATTCCTTCAAGATAAGGAAACGGTGGCAAAATTGTCAATCTCCGGTAAGATAGCGGCATGTTCTCGTCGCGTCTCCCCCGGGATTTTCAAACGAACCGGCTCACGCAAGCTCTCGATGCCGAGCGGCGCGCGGGAACACCGATCCTCGATTTGACGATCTCGAACCCGACCGCGGCGGGCTTCCAATATCCACCGGAGATCGTGCACGCGTTCGACGATCCGCGGTGCCTCCGCTACGAACCCACTCCGGCCGGCCTGCCCGCCGCGCGCGCGGCGATCGCGCAATACTATGCGGCGCGCGGCGTCAAGGTCGAGCCGGAACACCTTCTCCTCACCGCCAGCACGAGCGAAGCGTACGCGTATTTATTCAAACTGCTGGCCGACCCGGGCGACCAGGTGCTGGTTCCCCGGCCCTCGTATCCGCTGTTTGATTGCCTGGCGGCGATGGAATCGGTCGAGCTTTGCCCGTATCCGCTCTCGTACCACGGCCGGTGGTCGATGGATCTGGATGCGCTGGCGGCGCGAATCACGGACCGCACCCGCGCCGTCATTCTGGTGAATCCAAACAATCCGACGGGAAGCTTCCTTAAGCAAACTGAGTTGCAAAGGCTGGCGCCGTTCTGCGCGGAACGCCGAATCGCGCTCATCTCGGACGAAGTCTTCTCGGATTACGCCTTCGAGAACGACCCCGAGCGCGTGACGACGCTGGCTCGCGTCGAGGAGTGCCTGGCGTTTTCGATGAGCGGACTCTCGAAGATCGCCGGGCTGCCGCAAATGAAGCTGGGATGGATCGTAACGTCGGGCCCCGCACCGCTACGCACGCAGGCCCTCGAACGGCTCGAGTGGATTTCCGATACGTATCTTTCCGTCGGCACGCCGGTCCAGCATGCCGCGGCACGACTACTGGCGGCGGGAGAAACCGTCCAAAAACAGATCCGCGAGCGCGCGAGAGGGAACCTTCAATTCGCGCGCCAGGAACTCGCCGGAACCTCGGCAAGTCTGCTGGAGGCCGAGGGCGGTTGGTATGGAATCGTACAAATTCCGCGGGTGCGAACCGAAGAGGAGTGGACCCTGGAGCTACTCGCCAAGTGCCAGGTGCTGGTGCAACCGGGGTTCTTCTATGACTTTGAATCTGAAGCCTTTGTCGTGGTCAGCCTGCTCGCGGAACCACGCGATTTTCAAGCCGGTCTCCAGCGGCTGGCTCGATTTTTGCGAGCCTGAAGCGTAAAATATAAGCATGGCGAAAGGCTGGGGCAGTAAGTCGGCCGTCATACGTGCCGAGCGGGTGGAGGTGCGTTCCAGCAACGTGCCGGATTTAGCAACCTTGGATTTGATTCGCAGAAAAGAGAGCATCGTTCTTTCCCGTACGCGAGTCGCTACCGAATTAAAGTCCGCGCAAAACCCACGGTATCGGGAATTACTAAACCGAACCCTGGCGGACTTGGACGCACAGCTGTCCGCGCTCGCGGGCAACTGAACGAAATCGTACTTACCGCAAGCAGCGGGCTGGTTTGGGCCTGCCTGATATACTCGTATTTCCCGTGTTCCATTCCATTGAAAAACAAGTGTCTCGCGCCTTCCACACGCATATTCAGGCGCGTTATGGCATAGATTTGCCGGTCGTCGTCGAGCAGCCCAAACAAAGCGATCTGGGAGAAATGGCGGTGCCTGCCGCGTTCCAGTTAGCCAAGCAGTTGCGGCAGGCGCCGAAGAAGATCGCGGCGGAATTGGTCGATGAGATCGGGCCCCTGGAGGGCGTGGCCCGAATGGAAGTCGCGGGAAACGGCTATATCAATATCCGGCTGGAGCGCGGAGTGTACGGCGGCGCGTTGCTGCGCGGAGAGGAAACCGCGGCCAGCCGCTCCACCGACAAAATCATCGTAGAGCACACCAATATCAATCCCAACAAGGCCGCGCACATCGGGCATCTGCGCAACGCCACCCTGGGAGACACGTTCGTGCGGATGCTCCGCGCGCTGGGCCACTGCGTCGAGGTTCAGAATTACATCGATAACACGGGCGTACAGGTGGCCGATGTCGTGGTGGGGTTTCATTACCTCGAGAAGAAGACCGCGGCCGAGGTGCGCGCGCTGATCGCCGATCCGAGCGTGCGCTTCGATTACTACTGTTGGGATTTGTACGCGCGCATTTCGTCCTACTACGTAGACAATCCCGATGCGCGGGCCTGGCGCGCCGAGACGCTGCACGCGATCGAAGCCGGCGCGGGCGACCTGGCGGAGATGGCCCACCTGGTGGCCGATGCCATCGTCGAAGCGCACCTGGCCACGATGCTGCGCCTCTACGTCGAATACGACGTGCTGCCGCGCGAGAGCGAAATCCTTCATCTGAAATTCTGGGCTTCGGCGTTCGAGTTGCTCAAACAACGCAATGCCATTCACTTCGAGAACGAAGGCAAGAACTCCGGCTGTTGGGTGATGCCGGGCCTCTCCGAAGAAGGCAAGGTGATTGTCCGCTCCGATGGCACCGTCACGTACGTCGGCAAAGACATCGCCTATCAGCTTTGGAAATTCGGCCTGCTCGGCAAGGACTTCTACTACCGCCCCTTCAAGACGTACGCCGACGGCCGCGTGCTGTGGATCACCACCGATCAGCCTGCTCAGTCGAACGGGAGCTTTGGACGCGCCGCGCGGGTCTACAACGTCATCGATGCGCGCCAGTCGTATCTGCAGGACGTGGTGGTAGCTGGACTGCGCGGATTGGGCTACGAAAAGCAGGCCGGGGAGTCGGTGCACTTCTCTTACGAGATGGTGGCGCTCTCGCCGCGATGCTGCGCGGAACTGGGGATTCCGCTCTCTGAGGAGGACCGGAAGCGGTCGTATGTGGAGGTCTCCGGCCGCAAGGGGCTCGGCGTCAAAGCCGACGACCTGATGGACACGCTCATCCAGAAAGCCCTGGAAGAAGTGGCCTCGCGCCATCCGGAAGCATCCCCGGAGGAACAGAAGCACGTCGCCTCGCAAATCGCCATCGGCGCCCTCCGTTATTTCCTCTTAAAGTTCACGCGCAACGCCGTGATTGCCTTCGATCTGCAGGAAGCGCTCAGCTTCGAAGGCGAGACGGGCCCCTACCTGCAATACGCCGCGGTACGTGCACGGAATATTCTCCGTAAGCTGGAAGAGAAGGGCGAGCAACTGCCGGACTTCGCCACCGAACTGAGCGCGGACGCCATGGCACGCCAGCTACAGTCCGAAGATTTCTGGCAAGTGCTGCTGGCGGCGTCGAAAGCGGATTCGGCCGTGGAACGCGCGGTGACCGCCGGCGAGCCGGCGCACGTGGCGAAGTATGCGTTTCAGCTCGCGCAAGCGTTCAATAATTTCTACCATCAGTACCCGATCATTCACGAACAGGATCGAGAGAAGAAGGTTTTTCTGTTATGGATGACCGATTTCTTCCGCCGCCAGCTGGAGCGCACCGCCGAGATTCTCGGGATTCAGATTCCTGTGTACATGTAGCCCCGTCGCGTCAGCGCGGGGGCCGCTACTTCCCTGCCAGCACTTCCCACATAACAGTGGCACGTTGCACGACTGCCGGCACATCGCTGGCCAACATCAGGTGCTGCTTCACTAAATCGCGAGCCGCGAATTCCACCTGGTCGAGATAATCCTGGCGGCCGTGATAGCGTTCTGCGATCGACCGGCGCGCGTCGCCGGTTCGCTCGCGGTCAGCCTTGGTTCGCGGTAACGCTTCAAACGATCCCACCAGACCCGCCAGGTAGTGCAAGTCCCGCAGTTTGGGAAGCTGGACATTCCAACCCGTATAAGTACCGAGCGGCGCCGCGACCTCGGGCAATCGCACGCCGCCCAAATCGTTGCCATCCGCATCCACTTGCGGCACCAGGACGGTGTACGCCGCTCCGAGTTGCGGAGGCTCAAGCGAGATGATTCCCCGCGCCAGAAACTCGGGCCCGTAATCCATTCGCCAGACTTGCGGCATGTACTCGGGAAAGCCAAGCCCGGGGATTTTCGGAAACTGCACGTTGTCCCGGTTAACCAACTGCCGCTTGCCCAGCAGCGGGTACCGTGACGGCGGCGGTTCGGTGCCGGACCGGACCCAGGTGTCCAGATCGAGCAACAGAGCGCGCGTCACCCAGCGCTGTTCGGCGAAGTTGGCATAATGTTGCAAGCCTCCTCGCACCGGCGGAAACGGGCCGGAGGAATGCGCGGTCCCCGTCAAGAAATAGAGGCGCGAGCGCGCTCCCAACGCGACGTCGCTCTTGCCATCCGGACTCGTGGTGGTCAGCGACCCGGCCCGCGCCCAGTATTCGGTTGACGAAAACGTATAGAAGATCCGCGGCGTCACGTGCGCGGCCTCGGCTTTGGCCAGCAATCCGTCGTCGGTAAACGGCGGCAGATCGACCGGCCGCAGGATCGACAGAACCGAGTTGCCCGCCTGTCCCGGCATGGCGAAGCGGTGGTTGACACTGGCGCCGCCCGCGCCCGCCGACGAGATCAGCAGCGCATCGTATGCGGCGCGGCCGCGCTCGTCGGCGTTGAATCCCTCGCGAACGAACTGGCGTAACACGCGCGCACTCTGCGAATACCCATAGCCGATCACGCGGCGCAACGAAGAGGCATCCTCCCGGAGCGGGGCCGCCTTGCCCCCGTACTTCAGGTAGGAAGCGAAGTCGCGGATCGCCGCCAGACCAAGCCCGGCAACAGCCGGATTCTTTGTCCGGTAGACCGCGTCGTACAACCCCGGCTCAAAACCGGAAGGGAGAATCACCGAACACCCCGTCGGGCCGAAACGCCACTGCGCGCGCGGAATCTCTTTTCCGGTCTCATCGATGCGCGTGCGGGAGGTCAGCCGCGCGGCCGCGTCTTCCGGATCCGCGGCGCAATAGGAAAGTCCGAAAGCGCTTCTCCGGAAATTCGCCGCCGCCACGGGATAGCTTTCGCGCACAACTCCCTCGACAGGCACGGTGGGCGCCTGCAGCGCGAGGCCTTGACCTGGCGCCACGTCGAACTGCCAGCCGAGAAAGACTACCGTGAAGCCTTGTTCGAGAAGAAAGCGGTCTCCCATGTCCCATTGTTCCGGCGCCGCCCCGCCACCCTCCGCGCCGCTGATCAGGTACAACGATTGCGGCCCTCCTCGGTTCACCACCTCCAAAAACACCGAGCCCCGAGCATGGCGCAGGTCTTTGGCGCGCCAGACCATCACGTCGCCGGAGAATTCCACTTTGCCTGCTGGATTTTTCGGAGCCAGCGCCAGGTCGGCAATGCCGCGGTTCGCGGCGAGCTTGGGATCGACGGCGTAGTAGACGCGTCCGATCAGGCGCTCGTAGGGTCCGGCATCGGTGCGGCTGCGAATTTCAATCCGTTCGACTTCCGCCGTCGCTAGAACGCAACCAAAGAGAAGAAGGGCGGCCGCCCGCATACCCTGGTATTGTACGCGGCTTCTATCCGCCGATGGAGTACATGGGCCGCGGGGGCGGCACGAAACGAGTGGAGTTGATTTCGTGGCCTACCCACTTGGCGGCTACATTGCGGCGGACCAGCGCGGCGATCTCGTCGTCGGAAGCGCCTGAGCGGAGCAGTGTCTTGACGTCATCTTCTTCCACCGCGAACAGGCAGTAGCGGAGCTTGCCATCGGCCGTCAGGCGAATGCGGTTGCAGTTCAGACAAAAGGGGCGGCTCACTGACGCGATGAAGCCAACGCGGCCGCCGCCGTCGGCGTATTCGTATTCGCTGGCCGGCGCGCGCGGATCGGGATCGGGCACCACTTGAAGCGGCGCAATCTCGCGGCTCAGCAGGGCGAGGATGTCGTCGGCCAGCAGCACCTTGCTGCGATCCCACAGATTCTGGGAATCGAGCGGCATGAATTCGATGAAGCGCGGCTCAAATCCGTTCTCGCGCGCATACCGGGCCAGCGGCACAATGTCGGGCTCCACCAGGTTCTTGACCGCCACGGCGTTCAGCTTGATTTTTT
>Ga0126371_10001594_pt1 | contig 19243 bp, 19 predicted proteins | sample PanSoiMetaPlot_4_FD_110145 | JGI IMG/M metagenome (GOLD analysis project Ga0126371, IMG submission 110145) | Tropical forest soil microbial communities from Panama - MetaG Plot_4 | ecosystem: Environmental > Terrestrial > Soil > Tropical forest > Bulk soil | place: Panama | collected 2016-02-17 | reverse complement strand
TTCGCCGTCGAGCGCAGCGAATGGGACTCGCTGACGCTCGAGGAGCATCCCTCGGACGGCGAGCGCGTACGGCGCACGTTCGAGGAGGCGAATGCGCGCTACGAGGCGAGCAGGCGGCTGCGGGCCGAGTGAGGGTGGATTCCCCTATCCCCCTGGCTTTGCCAGAGCTGCCATCATCTCGCGCGCCCAGCAGACCGCGTCCTCGAGCAGTGCCCTCGCGTCGCCCTCGCGATGGGTGCGGCGCAGGCAGATCATCGCAGCGCGTTCGTCGCCGAGATCGACGTTTCCCTCGACCAGTGCGCGGCCCATGTCGGCGACGAGCAGGCGGCGGTGGGCGTCGGGGGCAAGCGCTCGCAGCGGTGCGGTCATCGTCTCCTCCTCAGGCGGCCGTGAAGCTGCGATCGTCGACCGAGATGCCGCGCGCGGCGGCGAGGCCGGCGTTGGTCTCGAGGAAGTCGCGCAGTTCGGGGCGGATCGGGGTGGCGGGGTCGAGGCGGCCGGCGATCTCGAGCGCGATATCCTCGGTCACGTCGTCGGCGATGTGCTCGGCCGGATTGAAGCAGAACACCTACTCGACGCCCTCGACTTGGCCCGCCATGATGTCAGCGATCGCCGCTTCGCGGCTCACGCTCGCCTCGAGCGAGCGCTCGGCGAAGAAGCCAAGCCCGCGATGGACGCACAGGATCGTGTAGTGGGTGACGTCTGGGTTGAAACGGCCGGCCGTGCGCGGCGGCATGGGGCGGCTCCCGGTGCTGACGGGCTCAATAATAGGAAATAGCCTATCCTAGGTCAATAGGAAATATCCGATCAGGCGAAACTCAAAAGTGGCCCGGCTTGTCCACGCCTGGAGTTCGGCCGCGCTACACCGGCACGTCAATTGATTTGATTGGTGAATTCCGCCTGATGGCAGACTTCAACTTCGCCCTGGCTACGCCCGCCTGCGCTGATCCATCCTGGCATGGCACTCCAGAAGCCCGCTCAACGCCCGCATGTCGGCCACGGTCTCGAGCCGCTCGATCGTGTCGGCGAGCGCGCTCGCGCGCGAGGCCGGCGGCGCGCGAGCGATGCAGCTCTCGAACTTCTCGCGCAGCCGCTCCACCGGCAGCGGATTGGCGCTGGTACGGCCCAGCGCCTCGTCGATCTTGCCGGACACGTCTGTGCCGTCGACCGTCGTCACCCTCACCTCGGCGCCGAGATGCTGGTCGGCGGGAAACTGCGTCGTGTCGTAGGCCGCCGCATGAACGCGCGGCAGGATCGCCCGCACCGCCGGATCGCGGAAGGCGTCGCCCTCGAAGTGCTCGATGCGGATCGCACGGTCGGTGAGTGCGCGGGCCAGGCAATACTGCACGCTGAACTTCGCCTCGAGCCCGCTCTGCGGGTCGGGCCGGTTGGTGTGCTCGAGGCGCCGCGCATGCGTCCAGCAGTCGATGCGCGCAACTGCCTCTGCGCGCAGGTCATGGCGGCGCACCAGATCGAGCACGACGTCGAGCGCCGGATGGGTGCTGCCGCAGCAGGGATATTGCTTGACCGCGATGCCGGGCTCGACGACGTCGAACGGCGCGCCCCAGTGCGCGAGGATGCGGGCGGTGTCGTAGGTGCCCGGGCCGTTGAACACGTCGAGGAAGCCCTGGGCGTGCTCGAACGCGCCGGCATTGGCGGTGAAATCATGCTCGGCGAGCAGCGCGGCAAGGAGGCCGTTGCGCGCGCAATGACCCACATGCAGCGGCTTCGTCATGGTGCCGAAGTTCGCCTTGATGCCGGAGGCGAGCGAGCAGGCGATGGCGAGCGCGGTCGCGGTGCGCCGCGCGTCGAGCCGCATGAGATGGCACGCCGCGGCGGCCGCCCCGTGCACGCCGAGCGTCGCTGTCGGGTGCCAGCCCTTGGTGTAGTGGTGGAAGTTGACGCCGAGCGCGAGCTTGCACTCGGTCTCGAAGCCCGCGACGTAGGCCGCGATGAAGGCGCGCCCGTCGGTCGGTCGCTCGTCGGCGAGCGCGAACAGCGCCGGCAGGATCGGCGCGGACGGATGGCCGCCCAGGGTGTTGTTGCAGTCGTCGAAGTCGAGCGCATGTGCCGCGGTGCCGTTGATCAACGCGGCGTCGAGCGCGCCCGCGCGGTCGGCGGAGCCGAACAAGAGGCTCGCGCCGGGGCCATGCGACACGACCCGGCCGAGAATGCGCGCGCACGGCTCGACGCTGCCGGCGACCGTGACGCCGACCGTGTCGAGGATGCCGACTTTGGCCCAATGCACCGCTTCGAGCGGAAGGTCCTCGAAGCGCAGCGCGGCGGAGCGGCGGGCGAGTTCGTATGCGAGCTGCATGTGGTTATCCTATTCGGCCTTGATGCCGACGTTGCGGATCAGCTTGCCCCATCGCTCGGTTTCGTCGGCGATGAGCCTTGCGAAGTCGGCGGGCGAGCCCGGAATGGCGGCGGACTCATGCGCCTCCAGCCGTGCCTTGATCCCGGGATCGGCGAGCGCCGCATTGACCTCCCGGTTCAGCGTGTCGACGATCCGCGCGGGCGTGTCTCTCGGCGCACCAAGCCCGAGCCAGTAGCTTGCCTCGAAGCCGGGCACGAACTCGGCCACCGCCGGGATGTCGGGAAGCTGCGCCAACCGCGTGGCCGTCATCACCGCGAGGGCACGGAGCCGCCCGGCCCTGATGTGCGCGATCGAAATGGATGCCGGCGCGAACATGACGTGCATCTGCCCGGCGAGCAGATCGACGAGCGCAGGCGCCGCGCCGCGATAGGGCACGTGGACCAGCTTTATGCCGGTCACGCTCTGGAACAACTCGCCGAAGATGTGGTTGCCGGAGCCGACGCCGGCGGATGCCATGTGGATCCTGGCGGGATTGGCGCGCACGTAGGCGATAAGCTCGGGCAGCGTCTGCGCGGGCACCGACGGGTTCACCACGACCAGGAAGGTGTCGCGTGCAATCCCCGCGACGGGCGTGATGTCGCGGACGAAGTTGAACTTGAGATTTTGGTAGAGCGTGGCGTTGATTGCATTCGGGAGGCAGGCGAGCAACAGCGTGTAGCCGTCGGCGGGCGCACGCACGACCGCCTCGGTGGCGATATTGGTGCCGGCGCCTGGCCGGTTCTCGACGATGAACGGCTGGCCGAGTCGTTCCGCGAGCCACTGCGCCAGCAGGCGGGCGATGATGTCGACACCGCCGCCCGGCGCAAATCCAACCAGGATGCGGACCGGACGCGCCGGATAGGCCTGCGCCAACGCGATCCGCGGTGCAGCCTCGAGAGCCGCGGCAGCCGCGGCCAGACGGAGGGCTGCGCGGCGGGATAGCCTCATGGCGTGCCTCCATGAGCCGGCCCGTATCTTCTGACGGCCCCGCGCGCGTCATGCGGTCGAGCCGCACGCGCGGGCGGTAGTGCGCATCATGCTGAGGGTTTTGCTGCCGCGCAAGAGTTCGAAGCGGCTACTCGGCGGATGCCGAGATGTCTTCCCGATCTCCGCTATCGGGTGAAGGCCGGACCTGATCCCGATCAGCCCGTGCTCTCTCGGTCGAAGACTTCACTTGGGTGCGCGCGATGGTGAAGCGGGAAAGAACCTCGGGCTTCTGCTTTTCCACGAACTTGACAGCAAATCCGGTGTCAAAAGTCCTGATGACGCGACCGACGCAGGGCCCGACCGCGAGCGGCGTTCCAATCGGCGGTTGCATGTCCGACGCGAGGGCAGCGCCGGAGGCCGATATGTCGATGATAGAGCAGTTGTGGGCGGTGCCGTCGGCGAGCATCAGCCTCGAGGGAGAGGGTGGCGGGATGATCCGGGCTGCCTCTCTGGCGTCCTGAACAGCCGAGTCCTCGAGCTTCCTTTCGATCCAGGCCAGCTTATCCGCCAGTCGCGTGCGGTCCGTGGCAGTCATCTCCATCTTGAACAGGAAGCTGCCTTGCATCGTATCGCTGACGGTGCCCTCGAACTGCCCGAACGCGCTGAAATAGGCGGTCAGGCGTTCGCCGATCTGACCGACGACCGGCGCCTCTACGATCATCCGGAACGGAGAAACACGCGTCGTACGACACGCGAAGGTCCGCAGTCTTCCTTCGGGGTCGTACCAGAGCCGTTCAAGCGAATAGCTTCCATGCACGGCGATATTGACCGCGCGCTCGGTAAGAAACCTCTTGACGGACACGACGACACCCTCCCAGGTCGGTGCTGGTGAGAACTTACGTTTACAGGGCCTAAAAAGGGATGAACCCGTCGTCCTTGGCAAACTGTTCAGAGACGGAAGGTGTGAAATTCGTAAAATTTTGCCTTGAAATCCAAACTTCCGGGTCGCCAACGGAACCGGCGCATGCGTCACGGCATGCGCGCGGCTGTCATTTAAGAGATGGTTAGTGAATCAAGCCGGGACGACCGGCTACGGCCTGCAGCCGACCTCGCCGAGCGCCGGCGTCATTGCCGGCCTTGCAATTGGAAGTCGTTGTAACCCGGGCCGTCCGGGTCATAGGGGACGCTCCTGCCGAAGAATTCCTCGGGCGAGGCGGCATGCGCGCGGCCATACTGAGGCACCGCATATCGCTGATCATGGGTGGAATGCCGCGGGCGGGCCTGCGCCACCGACCCGATGAGCACGATGGCCGCGGCAATCCCGATCGTCCGGGAGATGTTCGTGAAACGCATGAACGTCGTCCTGTGTGGCTGGGGCAAGACCGCCATGTTCCGGTCCGTTCAGGGACGGGCTGAAGATAGTCCCGGGGCGGTGCGGCCGATTGCACTGAATTGCTCAAATATTCCAAAAGTTGCGAAATCTTGCTGCCGTTTCCGTGGAACGGCAGCATGCGCGACCCTCGTCTCCGCGAAGGCGGCGAACGCCTTTGCCCACCATGCGGGATCGAGACGACGCGGGCCGAGCGCTGCCAAATTCGGCGCGCATCTCTGCGCGCCGCCGGCCTCATCCCTCGCCACTCATCACGATGCGGTGGATCGAGACGACGCGGTCGGCCGCGAAGCTGAGCTTCTTTCCCGGATTGATCTGCTCGAGGCGGATACTCTTCTCGTTCCGCCCGACATAGCGCTTGACGTAGGCGAGCGGAGGCTCGCCCTCGTGCGTGCCGATCTGCGCCACGACGAAGTCGCCAACCCGCACCGGCAGGCGCGGATTCACGAACACCGCCTCGCCGGCGAAATAGCGCGGCTCCATCGAGGTGCCGACCACCATCACCGCATACGCGCCGGCGACGCCGGCGAGCGACGGCGGGGCGGCGATCTCGGTGATCAGGCTGCCGTTGAGCGGAAACTGCCCGTCGGCGCCGCCCACCGCCTGACCGAAGAGCGGGATGCGGCCGAGCCGCACCGGCGTGCCGAGCGCTGCATTGCGCGGCGGCAGAGGCTCGCGCGTGGTGGGCTCGCCCAATCCCGCCGGCTGGGGCCCACCGCCCGAAGCCCGCGCATCGCGCCGGCGCGGCGGCGCCTCGCCGCGCAGCAGCGCTTCGTCGACGCCGATGAGCGCCGCAAGATCGCGCCGCACGTCCTCCGGCAGCCGCGCCGGCGTACCGCGCTGCACGAACTGCTGCAGATAGGCGTGGTTGCGACCAAGCTTTTCCGAGGCCGATTTCAGCGTCTCGCCGATCTCGGCCAGGCGGCCGACCACCAGTTCGCGGACCGCATCCATGGGAGGGTAGTGTAGGAAATTCCCTACACAAAGTCCAGAAGGAATTTTCCGCTTGCACGATAGGATAAATCCTATAGCATCGTCGGCATGGAATCCGCAGCCGACGCCTTCCTGTGCGAGATCGAAGACTTCCTGGCGCGGGAGCGCGCAGCGCCGAGCACGTTCGGCCGCGCCGCGGTGGGCGACCCGAACTTCGTGCGCGACCTGCGCGAGGGCCGGGCGCCGAGCCTGTGCCTGGTCGATCGCGCCCGCGCCTACATGGCGCGCCGGCGTGTGCCGAGCCCGGCTCGATCACCGGAGCCGCGATGAATGTCGCCGGGGGAGGGCCCACGCCGGAAGCTCAATGCGACCGCCGCGGCAGGCGGCGCGGACCTCACGGCGCGCTATCGCGGAGCGCGGGCGCGGCTCATGCGGCCGGCGAAAACCGGGCCGTCGGAGGTGCCTGCGGGGCGGCCGAGCGCCTTGCCGCGCCCGTCATGCGGGCCGACGTGCTGGCTCCCCGAGCTGATTGCGTTCAATGAGGACATGCGCCGCCTCTTCCTTCGCGCCACGGCGCGCGCGGCGTCTCCGTCCGGCGAACGGATTCGCGAGGTCGTGGCGGCGCACTACGGCGTCACGCGCGTCGAAATCGTCGGGCACACGCGATACGTCGCGTTGCCTGGCCCCGTCAGGTCGCCATGTACATCTGCGCGCGCCATGCCGAGCTCCCGTCGCGCGACATTGCGGCGCTGTTCGGCGACCGCGACCAGTCGACTGTGCGTTTCGCGGTGCGCGCGGTGGCGGCGCGGCAAAGGCGAAGGCCGGCGCTCGCTGCCGAAATAGCCGCATTGGTCGCGAAATGTCGCCTCGGGAGCTCCACGTGAGCGCCGTGCCCGAGACCGCGCGACTGCGCGACCGAATCGACGAGCTCGAGCGGCTGATGGGCATGCGGATGGTGCCGCCGCGCCTGTTTGGCCTCACGCGACGCGAGGCGGACATGCTCGGCATCCTGCTGCGGCGCCAGGTGATGACGCACGCGCAACTGTTCGAGGCGATCTGGGGCGGCGACAGCGAACGCAGCGTCAAGATCGTCGAGGTCGTGGTCTGCAAGCTGCGCGCCAAGCTGCGCCCGCACGGCATCGCGATCCGCACCGAATACGGCGTCGGCTACTTCATCCCGCCCGACAGCAAGGCCACGGCGCGGGCGCTGATCGCCGCGCATGAACGGGAGTGCGCATGAGAACCCGCCGCATACGGGGAGAGGGGGCGCTCAAGCGCCGGACGCCTGTACCTGAGGGAGCGAAATTGGGGCGGAGCGCAATCCGCCTCGCCGCCGGCCTTTGGATCGCGATTGGCGGAGGCGCCGCCATGGGCGCCGCCTGGCTGATCTGGCATGCGCCGCACTGCCGGCCGGTGCCGGCGCATGCGTACTACACGCCGATGGAACGGTGCGTCCGATGAGCGCTGGGCTCCACGTCATGGAGAGAGCCCCGGCACGGCCACTCGAGATCTTCAACGCACGGGGAACGACATGCCGATCAAAACCATCCACCGCGGCGGGCGGCCGCGCCAACCGGATCGCCGGCGCGACACGACCACCGGTCGCAGCCGCGGCGAGAGCCCGGCCGAGGTCGTCGCGGTGGCGCTCGCCCAGCGCATCAAGGGGGGCGCCGATCCGGACGATGCGCTCAACGCGCTGCACGCTTCGACGCTCGGCGTCCTGCATCGCCTCTGGCAGATGTGCGCGACCGATCCGAGCGGCATCTCTCCCGACCAGTACAACGCCGCGCTGGCCTACATCTCGTGCGTGACGCGCTACTGCGAACTCATGGGCATCCCGCTGCCGCGCCCGTTCGCCGGCGGCTCCGCCGGCGCGACGCGCCGCGATCCCTCCGAGGAAGTGGTGCTGGCGGTGCGCCGGCGCTTCGCCGACCTGCGCCGCACGCTGCTCGACTGCGGCGCCGAGATCGGGGTCGGCTCACGGGTCAACGCCGCGGTCTACCGCATCTGCATCGAGGATCCGTCGATCGATGCGGTGCAGCCGGCCGAGATCGAGAACCTGCGCTACGGGCTCAACGCGGTGGCGCGGTCTCTGCGGTGAGGGAGAGAGCATCCATCTGTTCCAGCTTGAATAGATTGGATGTGTACACGGAGAGATTGTTTGCTAGGAGATGCACGAGTCAACGACGGACACGTGAGGGAACTTTCGGCATGTGGTTCAAGGTTGAGGAGAAGCGTTCTTCGATCGGGCAGAAATATGTCGTGCGCTGTGATTCCGAAATTGCGGGGAGCCGTCTCCGCGAGGAACGGCCCGCGCATGGTGTCGCTGCGGCACGAAAGACGGCTGAATTACTGGCGACAACGCTGAACGTCACGGCGACGGTCTACGGGGCAGATGCAACGGGCGAGTTCGTGTATGGTGTCTGTGAGGTTGCAGAGGGAGCGGCCGCAGCAAGCAGCCTGCTCATCAAGCGGCTGTTTGCCGAATCCGCAGCCGCATCCTTGAGTTTCAAGGACCAGCTGCTCGCCGACATTCCCGAGGACACGATCAAGGGATTCGCCTCACTGTCCGCCGCGCTTGGGTATTTCGTCGCCCAGCACAAGCAGGTCAAGCGTACGAATACGCACCAGATCAGTTATTCGGCACTGTTTCGCATCTTCTGCGGCGAAGGCGAACCGAGCACGCTTTCCTTCCCGGCCGACGATGCAACGATTGCAATCCTCACACAAAAGCTGTCGGAGACGCCCGGCTGGAAGTGGCTCAATGAGCTGAGCGGCGCCGGCAACGCAGAGCGGGGAGTCGTCACGCCGCATCTTCGCGTCAACAAGACGACCCTGAATATCGACGGCCAGTTGCAGGTGATCCGCCCACGTACGGTTTTTCGCGGGACGGTCCCGCAGAACAATGCGCTATTCATGCTGATCGTTCAAGGCGGCCATCGGCCCGGCTTTGGCAGCATAGCCGACAGCATCGGTCTGGTGTATCGCGAAGCGGACGAAGCCGCCGTCGTGGCTCTGGTACGTGAGCTGCTGAGGGATTCTAACCCGTTCAAGAACCGTGTCGTCCTTATCAACCGTGATTTGCGCACGGTGCGCTCACGGATTTCCGAACGATCATGGAACGATATCATTCCCCACGAGCAGGTTCGCGCCGAGCTCGACTTCATCGCCGCCTCGATCCGCAATCGGGAAATGCTGAAAGCCGAGGGCTTGACCATCAAACGCGGTCTCCTCCTGTCCGGCCCGCCCGGTGATGGAAAATCGACGGCGATCGAATGCTTCGTCAACGACATTGCAGGCGAAGCGACCATCCTCGTGGTCGAGGCCGTCGAGCACATTCGCGCCGTCTACCACCTCGCTCAGACGCTGGCTCCGGCGGTCGTCATCCTGGAGGACCTCGATCTCATGACCAAGAGCCGACAGAACCCGTATGCATATGCGGCGGGGAAAGACGACGTGACTGGAGAGCTTCTGCAGGTGTTGTCGGGCGGGTCCGCCTACGCCGATATCATCACGATCGCTACCACCAACCACCCAGAGGCTATCGATGAAGCTCTGGCCAAACGCGCCGGGCGCTTCGACGCGCACATCCGGATGGGCCATCCAAGCGACGCCGACAAGCAGCGCATCCTCGATCTCTATCTCAATCAGTTCGGCGTGAACGACGATTTTACACGCCGTCGCCTTCAGCACACCCTGCAGCGCGACTTGGGCCGCTTGCATCTCGTTCCGGCGCACATCGAGGAATTCGTCAAAGCCGGCATCAAGCGCGCGCGACTGGCGCGCCGGCCTCCAGAATATCTGGATTTCGAGCCGGGCATCGAGGCCACGAAGTCGATCGCAACTGCGAAGCCGTCGGCCTGAGTCGCATCTGCATCGTGGACCCGCCGATCGATGCGGTGCATGAACCAGGTTGTTTGCCGGAAGATGCACGGAGCGAAACCCCAGCTTCTGATTGTGCTGGATTGCGAAATATCGGCGAGCCGCGGAGATGGGCGGGCCGCGCGCATTCGTCGCGCGCTCGACAGGTTTATACGAAATTTATTTTAACGGAACGTTTGCCATTTCGTGGCCTGATGACGCAAAAGCATCGGAGAAACACGGCCATGAACTTCCGTACATGTATCGGGCTGGCAGCCCCCGGCCTCGCCGCGCTGACCCTCGTTGCGCCTGTCCACGCCGCGGGCAACGCGACAAAGGATGAAGCCATGGCGATGGTCAAGAAGGCCGTCGCCTTCATCAAGGACCAGGGCGCCGAGAAGGCCTACGGCGAAATATCAAACCGCACCGGCCAATTCGTCGATCGCGACCTCTACGTCGTCGTCTATCAGCTCGACGGCAAGGTGCTCGCACACGGCGGCAACGCGAAGTTCGTCGGCAAGGACATGAAGGACGCGCAAGACGTCGACGGAAAGTTCTTCGTCAAGGAGCGCATCGAACTCGCGCAGAAGCAGGCCTCCTTCTGGCAGGACTACAAGTTCGTCAATCCGGTCGAGAAGAAGGTCGAGCCCAAGCAGATGTACTGCGAGCGGCTGGAGAACACCGCGGTCTGTGGCGGCATCTACAAGAACTGATCAACGGCTCGGCGTTCGCCAGGCGACGACGTTGCTCGTGAATGTGGGCACGTGAGGGGGCCTGCGCGGAGGCAAGCAATGTTCACTTGGCTGCGGAATCTCGGATTTTACTGGAAAATCCAGCTCGCACCGGCCTGCCTGATCGTGGCGCTTGTCGCGGTGGGAGGCTATTTCTTGCACACGCTGCGGACCAATCAGCTGACCGCCGAAGCCCTGTTCTCGGGCCCGGTGCGGCAGGCCGAGGCGGTCGCGCAGCTGAACACCGTCGTGTGGGCCGCGAACGCCAACCTCTATCGCGTGGCTGCGATGGCGGCGAACGAGAAGGACCAGAGCGCGTTGGAGAAATTGATCAAGCAGGCGTCGGCCTCGTTGAAGGAGGTCTCTGAGGCGCTCAAGGCGGCGGAGGCCGCCCAGAACGAGGCGAGCGCGACCGAGCGGTTCACCAAGCTGCGGACGGCGGTCGCCGGATATCTGAAGCAGGCGAATGACGCGCTCGACATGGCCGACGGGGATAGCGCATCCGCGCTGGTGTTCATCAAGGGCGCGGAGCGCCATTTTGCCGACATCGCCAAGCTCACGGACGACCTGATCCTCACCAGCAACGATCTTCGCGACCGCGAGATCGCGCGCACCAACATGGCGCTCGAGGCCCAGCGCTCGGCGCTCATCGGCATCCTGATCGGCGTGGCGGTGGTCGGGGTGCTCCTCTCGTTCTTCGTGGGGCGCGACATTTCGCGCCCGGTGGTCGCGATGTGCGCGGCCATGCGCGAGCTCGCTCAGGGACATTTCGATGCGGCGCTGCCCGGGCTCGACCGGCGCGACGAGGTGGGGCAGATGGCCCATGCGGTGGAGGAATTCAAGCTCCAGGCCGTGGCCAAGGCACAGCGCGAAGCATCCGAGCGGGAAGAGAAGAATCGCGAGACCGAGCAGACGCGCAAAGCGGAACTGCAGAAATTTGCCAACGGATTCGAGACTGCGATCGGCAAGATTGTCGAGACGGTTTCCTCCACATCTCAGTCCCTGCAAGGCGCGGCGGATTCTCTCAGCCGGACAGCCGACACGACCCAGAAGCTCGCAACCGTGGTGACGAGCGCCTCGGAAGAGGCTTCCGCCAATGTTCAAAGCGTCTCTGCCTCGGCGGAGGAGCTCGCCTCGTCGGTCACGGAAATCGCCCGACAGGTGCAGGAGTCGAGTCGGATTGCCAGCGAAGCCGTGCAGCAGGCCGGCAAGACCGATACGCGCATCGCCGAGCTGTCGCAGCTCGCGCACCGCGTCGGCGACGTGGTGAAGTTCATAACGGCGATCGCAGATCAGACCAATCTGCTTGCGCTCAATGCAACGATCGAGGCGGCGCGCGCCGGCGAGGCCGGAAGGGGATTTGCGGTGGTCGCGCAGGAGGTCAAGGCACTCGCCGCACAGACCGCCAAGGCGACCGAGGAGATTTCCGGGCAAATCGCCGCCATCCAATCGGCAACACAGGACTCGGTCGGCGCGATCAAGGAAATCGGAACGACCATCGCGCGCATCGCGGAGATCGCGGCCGCGGTCGCCGCCGCGGTCGAGGAGCAGGGCGCCGCAACCCAGGAGATCGCCAGCAACGTCCAGCGGGCCGCGCGCGGCACTTCTCAGGTCGCGGAGAACATCGGCGACGTCAACCGTGGTGCGAGCGAGACCGGCGCCGCCTCGAGCCAGGTCCTGTCGTCCGCGCAGCTGCTGGCGAACGAAAGCAACCATCTCAAAGGCGAGGTGGCAAGATTCCTTCGGACCGTTCGGGCGGCCTGAGCACGGCAAATCCTGTCAATCTCGCGCTTCGCCACCGATTCCGAACCTCTCGCCAACCTTCGGCTTGGCGCCATGACCGGAATGGCGCCTTCCACAATGTGGACCATTGATGTAGCCTGATTGGCGAGCTGCCAGCGGACATGCCGCAAAACCGCGAATTGAAAGGCGAGGCGGCGATGGCGAACCTTCCCAACAGCCGACGAGTGCGACACCATTAGCGCTCGCGTCCAGGTCATGTCGCAGTTTGACCTGCTGGAAGCTGCTGTAGAGGCCGCGTTGTCGCTGCTAGGCGGCTTCGACGAGATATCGCGCGGCGCTCATGCGGCGCATCTCCTTGTCAATGGGCCTGTGGTCCGCCAAGCATGAAGCCGTATCTGATCAACACCGGTTGAAAGGGCGCAATGGAGATTTCCGGATACGCGCTCGACCCCCTTACGGAGGACGACGATCTGGCGCTCTATCGGGGTCGGCGGCCGGGCGATTCCACCTCGATCCTGGTGCTCACACCTACCAACGAGTCTCCAAAACCCGCCATTCTGAATCGCCTGGACCGCGAATATTCGTTGGCATCCGAGCTCCATCCGGAGTGGGCGGTTCGGCCGCTGGCGCTGGAGCGGCGCGAGGGCCGGACGGTGCTCCTGCTCGAGGATCCGGGCGGCGAGCCGCTTCGTCGAGCGCTCGGGCAACCGCTCGAACTCGGGCGATTTCTGCGCCTCGCCGTCAATCTGGCTACCGCGCTGGGACGAGCACACCGGCACGGCCTCATCCACAAAGACCTCAAGCCGGAGAACCTGCTCGTCGACGCGGCGGATCGCATCCGGCTGATGGGATTCGGAATAGCGTCGCGTCTGCCGCGGGAACGCCAGGCGTTCGCGCCACCCGAGGTGATCGAGGGCGCGCTGCCGTACATGGCGCCCGAGCAAACCGGCCGCATGAACAGGTCGATCGATATCCGAAGCGATCTCTATTCGCTCGGCGTGACATTGTATGAGATGCTCTCTGCCGCTCTCCCGTTCGCTGCCGCCGATGCGTCGGAATGGGTCCACTGCCACATCGCACGGCCGCCAATACCGTTGAGCGAGCGCCTGAGCGATGTCCCGCCGACGGTCGACGCTATCATCCTCAAGCTTCTCGCGAAGAGTCCCGAGGCACGCTACCAGACCACGTCAGGCGTCGTCGCCGACCTGAGGCGCTGCCTTGCTGGCTGGGAGGCGCGGGGAAGGATCGATTTCTTTCCCATCGGCACGGAGGACGCATCCGAACAGCTGATGGTCCCGGAAGGTCTTTATGGGCGCGCGCGCGAGGTTGACGCTCTTCTCGCCGCCTTCGAGCGCGTCGTCAGCCGTGGTACCTCGGAGCTGGTGCTGGTGTCCGGCCAGTCGGGCATCGGAAAATCTGCCGCGGTGAAGGAGCTGCACAAGGCACTCGCCCCGCGCCCTGTGTTTTTCGGCTCCGGCAAGCACGACCAAGACAAACGGGGCATGCCGTATGCGACCCTGGTCCAGGCGTTCCAGGATCTGCTTCGCCAGATCTTCGGCAAGGGCCAGATCGAAGTGCAGCAATGGGGATCAGCATTGCAGGAGGCGGTCGGCGCCAACGGCCAGCTCATCGTGAACCTCATCCCGGAGCTCGAGCTGATCATCGGCAAGCAGCCGCCCGTCGCCGAGATTCCACCGCATGACGGAGAAACCCGTTTCCAGATGACATTGCAGCGGCTGCTTGCGGCGTTTGCCCGGCCCGAGCACCCGCTCGTGCTGGTCCTGGACGACTTGCAATGGCTTGATGAGGCGACCCTCAACCTGCTGCGGCTCTGGTTCACGGGATCCGACGTCAAGTACGTCCTGTTGTGCGGCGCCTATCGCAGCGACGAGATCGGTCCTTTGCATCCGCTGACCCGGACTCTTGCGGCCATTCGCGATGCCGGAACGCACGTGCAGGAGATCATGCTTGCGGCCCTGACGCTCGACAGCATCGAGCAGCTCGTGGCGGATGCCCTGCGCACCGAGCGGGAGCGGGTGCAAGCGTTCGCGGGATTCGTGCATCAAAGGACCGGCGGAAACCCTCTCTTTGCCGTCCAGCTCATCACCGCGTTGTCGGAAACAGGGCGCCTGGTGTTCAACGACGAGGAATTCGACGAACGAACGTTCGAGCAGCACCTCGACAGTGACCCCGGCCTTGCGGTCGCGGCCTGCTCGTATTGGATCCGCAAGCTGCAGGCGCGAGTCCTGGCAAACGACCAGGGTGGCGCCGTCGCGGCGGCGACCAAGGCGGAGCGCCTTCTGTGGGCGTCTTCACCCGCCTCGCCCGAGGCCACGCTCCCCTTGAGGCTCGCGCATGGGCTCGAGCTGGCCGAATATCATTTCTGGGCGGCACTCGCGCATGCCGGGGTGGCCCAGGATGCGACGGTCCCGGCCCGGAGGTCTGACGGCCTTGATCAATTGCGTGCTCATCACAAGGCGCTCGTCGCCTGGACCGACAACAGCCCGCGGACCTTTGCCGACCGGGCCGCACTCGTCGCGGCGGAACTGGCGCGCCTCGAAGGGCGGGAGCTGGACGCAGAGCGACACTACGAGCAGGCAATTCGCTCGGCCCGCGAGCAGGGCTTCGTCGACAACGAGGCCCTCGCGCACGAGCTCGCCGCTCGATTCCATCGGGCGCGCGGGCTCGGGACGATCGCCGATGCCTATCTGCGCAACGCGCGCGCCTGCTATCGGCGCTGGGGCGCGTTCGGCAAGCTCAAGCAGCTGGATGCGCTGCATCCGCACGCGGGCGAGGAGCAGGCTTCGCCGTTGCACGGCGGGCTCGCGCCGCTCGCCGAGCTCGATATCGGAACGGTGCTCAGGGCATCGCAGGCCATGTCCGGCGAGATCGTCATCGACCGGCTGATCGAGATCCTCATGACGATCGCCCTCGAGCACGCGGGCGCCAGCCGCGGCACGCTCGTTCTCCGCCGGGAGGACGTGCTGCGCATCGAAGCCGAAGCCGAGGCCGGTCCACGATCGGTTGCCGTCCGGCTCGTCCAGCGAACCGTCACCCCGCAGGATGTGCCCGATGGGCTGCTGCGCACGGCGATGCGCACGCGGCGCAACGTCATCGTCGACGACGCGCAGCGCGCAAATCCGTTCGCGCAGGATCGGTATTTTCAGCGGCGTCAGCCAAGGTCGGTCCTCTGTCTGCCGCTCGTCACGCAGGCGCAGATGCTCGGCATCCTCTATCTCGAGAATGATCTGGCGCCCGGAACGTTCACCGCGCAGCGGACGGCCCTGCTGGAGGTGCTGGCGGCCCAGGCGGCGATCTCGCTCGACGTGGCCCGCTTGTACCGCGATGTCGAGCAGCGCGAGGCCAGGATCCGCCGCCTGGTCGATGCCAACATCGTCGGCATCTTCATCTGGGAGTTCGGCGGCGGGATTCGCGAAGCCAACGACGCCTTTCTTCGCATGATCGGCTGGGAGCGCGAGGATCTCGTCGCCGGTCGCCTGCACTGGACCCGCCTCACTCCGCCGGAATGGCGCGACCGCTCGGCCCAGGCGATCGAAGAGCTGAAGATGACCGGCATCATGCAGCCGTACGAGAAGGAGTACATCCGCAAGGACCGCAGCCGCGTCCCGGTGATGATCGGGTCGGCGAGCTTCGAGGATGGCAGCAAACAGGGCGTCTCGTTCGTGCTCGATCTGACGGAACGCAAGCGCGCCGAGGGCCTGAACGCGCAGGTCTTCGAAAGCGCGCCCGACGGCATCTGCATCGTCGGCAGGGACTACCGATACCGTCGCGCCAACCCGGTTTACGCGAGACGGTGGGGCACGCCTGCCGAGCGAATCGTCGGGATGCATGTTGCCGAGGTCCTTGGAGCGGACGTGTTCGAGCGAATCCTGAAGCCGCGCCTGGATCGCTGTTTTGCCAGAGAGGAGGTTGCCTTCGAGTGGGTGGCCGAAGCGCGGGGAGGGCTGTTCATTGCCGTGAGCTACTCGCCGCTGCGATCGGGATCCTCGGACGTCGAGGCCGCGCTCGTGATCCAGCGCGACATCACCGAGTACATGCGGGCCTCCGAATCGCTGCGCGAAGCGCAGGCCGAGCTGGCGCACGTCAATCGGGTGACGACGATGGGCGAGCTGGGCGCCTCGATCGCTCATGAGGTGAACCAGCCGATCACCGGCGTGCTCACCAGCGCCCAGACCGCCCGGCACTTGCTTGCGCGCGGAGAGGCCGGACAAGAAGGGGCACGACGGGCGATCGAGCGCATCATCAGGGACGCCGCCCGGGCAGGAGACGTCATCGGCAGGATCCGCGATCTCGTCAAGAAGGCGCCGCCGCGACGGGACAGATTCGACCTCAATGGCGCGATCCGCGACGTCATCGAGCTCAGCCGCGCGGAGGCGGTGAAGAATCGCGTGGCCGTGTCGGCCCGCCTCGAACCGGGCTTGCCCCTCGTCGCAGGAGACAGGGTCCAGCTGCAGCAGGTGATCCTGAACCTCACCGTCAATGCCGTCGAAGCCATGAGCGGTATCAGCGAGGGCCCGCGGGAATTGCTCATTACGTCGGCCAACGCCAGGGAGAATATGATTCTGGTTACGGTCCAGGACTCGGGGCCGGGGCTGGACCGCGAAAATCCCAATCGTGTCTTTCAAGCGTTCTATACGACGAAGCCGACCGGTCTCGGCATGGGTCTATCCATATGCCGTTCGATCATCGAGGCGCACAGCGGACGGCTATGGGCAAGCGCGAACGTGCCGCGCGGCGCCGTCTTCCATTTCACCCTTCCTGGCCCGGGCATGAGGTCTCCAAACTAAGTCAAGCGAACCCCGGCCTTGAAATCGATCGGCATTCGGCGTCGGATGCAGGTTGGCTCGATGCGTCGCAGCCGGCAGGAGGAGCGCAGTGGCAGGCTCACGTTGGCTTACCGCGGTCGTTTGCGCCTGGCTGTCCGTTGCGGCCATCGGCAGCGCGCATGCGCAATGCCTCGCATCGAATGTCCGCCACAAGCCCGTGATGCACACGGAGGGTCCGTTGCTGCGGACCGGGACGGATGCTCCGGTCTGGAAGCGGGTCTCGATCGGGACCTATCGCGAAGAGCTGGCGCTGCGGAATGCGCTCGACCGGGCCGGTTGCGCGCAGGGAGATCTCGCGGAGCAGATCCTGGCGCGGTCGTCGTTCCAGGTGAGTGCGCAAAAGGCCGCGTTGGACCTAGTGGTGCTCTCGGGCCGGAATCTGGGCGTCCTCGGGGAGACGGCGCGCCTCGCGGACATCTACGCGCGCGCCCGGGCGTTCGGCTTCAGGCTCGCGCCGGCCGAGGTCGGCCCGCAGCTGCGGCTCCAGTATTTCGATCAGCCGGTCGGGGAAGTCTTGCACGTCGGCATGGATCCCCTCACGACATGGACCGGTCGGCCGGTGATTTTCGTGGTCGCCAATGGCGCCGAGGGCTTGATGCTGATCGGGCAGGACGTCGCCGCCGGGGACGTTCCTTCATCGATTCGATTTCTGTTCGTTCGGCCGACGGAGCTGGCGGCCGGCGTGTGCCCGGCCTGCGCGGCGGTGACCCGAGAGGCAGCGCCGCAGTGAGCTGCGTACGACAGAATGCCGGATTCTGACCACACGGGCTGGCCACCTATGAAGATCGCACGCTTCTCGACATTCGGGCCCCCCGACGCGGTCATCGAATGCGTCGAGGTCGCGGATCCGTCCGCGCCGGAGGCCGACGAGGTCGCCCTCGAGGTCCTCGCGTTCCCGATCAACCCGGCCGACCTCCTGACCCTCGAGGGGCTCTATGCGCAACGCCCGGCGCTGCCGGCCTGCCCGGGCGCCGAGTGCGTGGCGCGCGTGGCTGCGGTGGGCGGCGCGGTCGACGACCTGCGCGTCGGCGACCTGGCGATCCCGCTCGACCGCGAGAACTGGGTTCAGCGCAAGGTCGCCAAGGCGAGCCGGGTGATCAAGGCTCCGGCCGGGGTCGATCCGCTCCAACTCGCCATGCTCAAGGTGAACCCGCCGACCGCCTGGCTGATGATGACCAAGTACGTGAACCTCGCGCCGGGCGAATGGTTGCTGCAGACCGCCGCCAATTCCGGCGTGGGGCATTGCCTCATCCAGCTGGCCAAGGCCGAGGGGCTGAGGACGATCAACATCGTCCGCCGCGACGGGCTGGCCGCCGAGCTCCTGGAGCTCGGCGGCGACGTGGTGCTGGTTGACGGCCCCGATCTCGCCCAGCGCATCACCGCGGCGACCGGCGGCGCGCGCATCCGCCTCGCCATCGATGCGGTCGGCGGCAGCCAGATCGTACGGTTCGGCGACGCGCTCGCCGACGAGGCGGTCGTGCTCAATTATGGACGGCTGTCCGGCGAGAACCCGCAGCTCAGCGGCCATCAATGCGTATTCAAGCGGCTCATGCTGACCGGTTTCTGGCTGGTGCCGTGGCTGCAGAAGCTCTCGCGTCCGGAGGTCGTCGCGCTCTATGCCGGCCTCGCCCGGCGGATGGCCGAAGGCACCCTGCGGATCGCGGTCGAGAAGACGTTCCCGCTCGAGGAGATCAGGCGGGCGGTCGCGCTCTCCAATGCCTACCGGCGCGGCGGCAAGGTGCTGGTGACTCCGAACGGACCCGTCCGCTGACGAGCGAATTTGCCATGGAACCTTTTCGCTCCTCGGGAATTGACCAGTATGCCCCAAAAATCCGACAGTGCTGCCCGTGCGCGGGCAGAAGCCTTGTTCAAACGCCGACAGGAGCAGGCGGCCGACGCGCCGATTGCAATGGCCGAGTATCGCGCTGCCGAGCGAGCCAAATACGAGCGAATGCGGGAACTGCGAGAACTGCGGCTCGCCCGCGATGCTCGACTGGCACGCGAGGGCGCGCCGGCGCGGCCGACCGGCCTCGGCTCACCCCGGACAGGTCCCCGCACGTGACCCGGAAATGGCCGCGCGTGCGCGCCTGGATGCGGCCCGACAGCTGCGTCCAAGTCATTCTTGAACATCGGGCGAGCTGCAGTTGTGCGGCAGGATGAAGGCCGCGCGTTGTAGTTTCGCCAGAGGATGAGCCGCATCCCCGTTGCGCCGTAGGACTCAGTCCGCCGCGCATGTCCCTGGGGATGCAGTCTTTTCAAAAACCGACCCACAGCTCGGCCGCATTAGATTAGTCGAAGTAGCGGGCGCGGTGGCTGATAAGCCCCTCCACCGCAATCGTGTTCGGAGCCTCGGCTTCGCGACGATCCCGACGCTGGTGGTGGCACCGGCGGCGGGAAGTCGGTGCTGAAGAAAGTGGACGCCGTCGTCGCGTGCCGGCGACCTGATCTTCCGGCC
>Ga0126371_10001593_pt1 | contig 19246 bp, 14 predicted proteins | sample PanSoiMetaPlot_4_FD_110145 | JGI IMG/M metagenome (GOLD analysis project Ga0126371, IMG submission 110145) | Tropical forest soil microbial communities from Panama - MetaG Plot_4 | ecosystem: Environmental > Terrestrial > Soil > Tropical forest > Bulk soil | place: Panama | collected 2016-02-17 | reverse complement strand
TTGGAGTGCGGGTTCCGATCATCGGCGACTTCCACTACAACGGCCATGTTCTGCTGACCAAATATCCCGAGTGCGCCCGGGATCTTGCGAAATATCGGATTAACCCGGGGAATGCCAGTATTGGCAAAGGCGGAGATTCGAATTTCCGCACGATGATTGAGGTTGCAGTAAAGCATCAGAAGCCGGTGCGGATCGGAGTCAACTGGGGATCGCTCGACCAGGTGCTGCTGACTCGCATGATGGACGAGAATTCGAAGCTGCCGGAGCCCAAGGACGCGCGCGAAGTCACCATGGAAGCGATGGTGGTCAGCGCGCTGAATTCTGCCGAACTGGCGAAGAAATACGGTTTGCGGGCCGACCAGATTATTCTGAGCGCCAAGGTCAGCGGCGTGCAGGATCTCATCGATGTATATCGCGCACTGGCGGCGCGTTGTGAGTATCCGCTGCATCTGGGATTGACCGAGGCCGGCATGGGTGCCAAGGGTGTGGTTGCCTCAAGCGCCGCGATGGGCGTTGTGCTGCAGGAAGGGATCGGCGATACGATTCGCGTCTCGCTTACGCCTGCCCCGGGCGGCGATCGCACAGAAGAGGTCCGCGTAGCGCAGCAGATTTTGCAATCGATGGGCATTCGGAGCTTCACGCCGCAGGTGACGGCTTGCCCTGGCTGTGGACGCACCACCAGCACGTTCTTCCAGGAGATGGCGGAGCAGATCCAATCGTATTTACGCGAGCAGATGCCGAACTGGAAAGGCCGCTACGTCGGCGTCGAGGAGATGAAGCTTGCTGTGATGGGTTGTGTGGTAAACGGGCCGGGCGAATCCAAGCACGCCAATATCGGCATTTCTCTGCCGGGGACGTTCGAAGAGCCGAAGGCGCCCGTTTATGTCGATGGGCGGCTTTTCACCACTCTCAAGGGTGACCGCATCGTCGCTGAGTTCATCGAGATTCTCGACGACTACGTGGACTCGCACTACACCGCTAAAGAATCTCTGACGGAAGAAGTGCCCGCTAAGATCTAAGCCTTCCAACGAAATCTGCGCGAGTGGACCAACCGGGCGTGCACTTCATCATTTTCCTGTTTGCTGGGTTTGAGTGGCTCCGCTTCTACACATGCAGCAGGAATTCCGGATTATCGGGAAGCTCGCAGCGAAAGTGCAAAGAGTTACCAGCACGATCGAACTTCAGGATGACGTTTTCGGTGCGGCTTGCCACGTACAGATTTCCAGAATTGCTGAATGCCATTCCAGAAGCATTCTTTACTTTTACACCCCTCAGCGGGTTCAGCACGAAGTCACCGGGCGCGTCTGGAACACGCCCAGTCATGACCTGGTCTCCGCCGCTGACGTACATGTTGCCTTGGTACACCACAATGTGGACGGGCGTCTCCACCTGGTTGCTCTGCCCCAGATATTTGCCTCTAATGTCATACATCTTGATCGTCTCCGCGACCTGATCTGCAACGTATAGTCTGCCATTGGCCCAAGCGATGCCTCGTACCGAGTGCATCTTAGCTTTGGCGTCGGAATAGGCGAGGCCAGCTGGCAATGCAACCGGAGTCGTCGGCTGATCACAGAGGTTGGCTTTGCTCGATGCGACGAACGTACCAGCAAGAAAAGTTCCATGTGCAGGCAGAGCGGTTGCAGTCGGGGCTGGTCTTGCAGTCTTTCCCTCATCGGAGATGATGAAACGGGTAACTACGTTCGTGTCCTGGCTCGACAAGTAGCAATAGCCGACGCCATCGAATTCCAGATCAAACGGATGCAGGATCGAGTTGCAGGTGTGGCGCGAAGCAAGCCATCCCACGAACTTGTAGTGCGTGCCTGTGCCTTCGTAGCAAAGCACGCTATTTTGCAGCTTGTTCGCATTCACAACGTATAGATATTTTCCGGCGACTCGGATGCCACGGAGTTCATCCAGAAGCAGGCCATCCGCGTTCTCCAGAACGGCAGGGGACAGGAGCTTTCCGTCCTTGTCGTATGCATGGACGTTATTCTTGTGAGGGTTGTCCTCGGGTTTTCCGCCGTGTAGCGTGACAAGCAGCATAGGTTCCTCGCCGCATGAGCACTGGGAATTCTACTCCCTGCTGGCCCACACAAGACGAGTGAGGGCTCGGCTCAAGGTCATTCTTATAGTGCAGTTCACTACATGTAACGTTTCACGGAGCTAAATCACTATCGAGCAGGTTCGAGATTTCGCCGGACAGCTGGTCTCCGGCCAGACTCGAACAACGGCTGCGCTGCAGGTTGACTATTCTTCTCTGAGGGCTTAGTGTTCCGCAACCGGAACCAAAATCTCACCAGCATGATTTGAGGAGGTGTCCTGTGCGCCCCAGTAACTGGTTTGCGTCGAGCGCTGCTTGCAAGCAACTTGCATGTATACATAATCTGATATTCCGCCGGGGGACTCTCATCCTGCTTCTGGCTGCTGTCAGCTTCGGTCACATCGCCCGGGCACAAAGCGACGACAACGCCAACTCCGATCAGAAGGTCAAGAAGGTCTTCTACTCCGCGAAAGACCGTCTCAATGCGATGCACAACGCTACCCTTTTCACTCCGAGAGCTGTGTCCGAAGCAGCCATTCTCGAAGGTCCTCCGCAGAGCAAGAAGCTGTTTCAACTTCATTTCAACGACAAGGTAATCTGCGATTTCGATGCTCCCGGCTCGAAAATGGGCGGAAAGACGCCGAAATTCTCCTGCAAAATCACCCGCGTCGAGAGCGCTGATGGCACGGTTCAGACTTTGACTCCCGAGATGGACGAGGAACCGGTGAAGGTCAAGTTCGGCGCCGATGACAATGAGGTTTACGCGGAAATCGTTGCCACTCGCCTGATGTGGGCGCTCGGCTACCCGGCCGACGCGTGGTTCCCGGTGCGTGTCGAGTGCCACAATTGCCCCGAGAACGTAATTTCGGGTTCCGGGTCGCCGGCCACCCGGACATTTGATCCGGCCACCATTGTCCGCAAGCTTTCTGGTCACAAAATGTACGAGAGCGGACACGAAGAGCAAGGCTGGAGCTGGAAGGAGCTCGACACCGCGAACGCACGTCCTACCTACGAGCGAGACGGATTGAAGCTGCTCGGCGCCTTCATGAAGCACAGTGATAACAAGCCGCCGCAGCAGCGCCTGACGTGTAAGAAGGTGAATGTGAATCAGAGCACAAATCCCTTCACCACGACCTGCGATGATCCGGTGATGCTGGTCCAGGACGTCGGTGCCACATTCGGAGGCGGCGGTTGGTTCACGAGCAACGGCTCGGCCAAAATGAACCTCGGAGTTTGGTCCGGCAAAAAACTCTGGAAAAGTGCTGGAGCCGACGGCGCAGCGAAGAAATGCCAAGCCACTCTTACCAAGAGCCTGACAGCACATGATGGCCTGAGCGATCCGATGATCAGCGAGGAAGGGCGCCGTTTCGATGCGGGTCTGATGTGCCAGCTTTCTGACCACCAGATCGAAGAGCTCTTCCGCGCCTCACGCGCGGCACAAATGCCTGAGTATCACAACCACGACGGCAGTTTTAAGCCTGGAGTTGACGAAGCTAGCGTCATCCAGAAGTGGGTAGCAGCATTCAAAGAGAAGCGCGAGGAGCTAGCCAGTGCCCGCTGTGAGTGGAAGGAAAAGCCTGCCGATCTCACTGTCATTGACAATCCAATGAGTCTCGCCACCGTACCCAATTACTGTTCTGCGAAGCCGTATTGAGCGCACCGTAGCGTGAATGAAGGAGTCAGTTATGTATCGAAAGCTTGTTTTTTCGTTTCTGTGCGCCATCGTAATCGGCTTGGCCCCCGTCTGGGCGCAAACTCCGGGATGCGAAGTTCCCAAGGGGATGACCAAGGACCAGAAGCTGCCCTGTATCCGGACATCAAGCATTCTGCTGGATCAGCCCACGCTAACTCCGGAGCAACTCGCCAACGGTCCTGAGTTCGATCCCGCAAATCCGGAAAAGAGCCGCTTCGGCTACTTCACCGGCAATGACACCATCTCTTGCTACTTTCGACCGCACTACGCCTTTGTCGCGGTTCCTGGCGACAGCATGAAATTTCAGTGTTGGCATATGACTTCCGACGGCGCGTTCTACAGCAAGAAGGGAGAGCCCATCCGGGTCGACGATGTCAAAGTAGTCGTCGAAAAAGATAAGAGCGGAGAACGTTCTGCGTCACTGTATGCGCGCAACGACGACAAGAACGAACACGAGATCAAGGCCGATCGCTTCAAGATCAAATATCTGAAGCCTCCCTATCCCGATCATAATCCGCGGTTTAACGAAGTGTTCACGACCGAAGCGGCGTCGCGAATCATGTGGGTCCTCGGGTTCCCGACAGATCACGTGTATCCGGCAGCAGCCGTGAGTTGCATCGGATGTGGCGACGATCCGTTCGGGAACAAACTCACCGACAACAAAGCTTCGCTAAAGGATGCGCCGACGGTGTTCAAGATCGTGAGTGCCGAGCGCGAATTGCCCTGGGATGAGATCAATCCCGAAGACGACGAAACGTGGTCCTGGACTGATGCCGCGAAGGTTTACTCAGACGGCGAATGGAGCCATCAGCAAAAGGTCGAATTCGATGCCTATCGTCTCGCACTAGGGTTGATCCACTACCACAATGCGCTGCCGCAACAAAACCGCCTCGACTGTGCAGAGTGGGCGCAATCCGAGGAAGGCAAGCCTAAGGTTTGCAGCAAGCCAGTAATCTACGTTCACGATCTCGGGTCAACTTTTGGGAAGAAACGGAGCGGCTTCGATCTTTTCGGAACCAATCCTCGCGGAAGTTACGACGCCTGGAAACCGCAGACAGTATTTGTAAATCCGGGCAACTGCGAACTCCGCGCCACCCTGCTCGGCGACAAGCAAGTGCTGAAAGAAGCGCAGGACTTGATGGTCCAGAGAGTTGGCCGTTTAGATCGAGAAACGGTCAAGTCGATCTTCCGCGTGGCACGGTTCAACTTGATGGATCAGAAGCAAGTGCGACGGTTGCGAGCCAGCGGAACCCAGAATGTGGACGAAGCCGCCCTCGATGAGTGGACCGATGTCTTCCTGAAGCGGGTTGAAGAAATTCGCACGGCGACCAACTGCAAAGCAAACTGAGCGCTGCATGCGAACCCGGCGAGCGATGCGGGCTTCTCAATCAGTAACGACTACTGCCCCGCTAGCAAGAAAACGGGACTCTGCGGTGGCGTTTGAGTACTCCCGCCAACCGATCCTGCGCTGAGCGGCGCCAGCAGATCGATCACCAACCTGTCGCTCTGGTTTGTACCCTGCGTAATCGTACTCGTCGTGGTGGTGATGGATGCGATCGCGCCAGCATCGCAGATGCTCACGTATACGTGGCTGCTGTCGGTAGAGGCGGTGGCAAACAAACGGAAGCGTGTTGACGAGGGTGAGTACACCGGGACTGGCTTACAAGCTGTGACTTCCGGGACAGCGTATTGCCCCACTGCAAACGGTGGAGAAGTAAAGAGCGAAAGCTCAGAACCGAAGATCGAAGATGAAGCTGACCGGATTGCGAAGGTACCGGCATCGAAGACCGTGACCATCGGGATGATGCAGGATCCCGTCCCCGCGTTCGAGTCAGAGCATGGCGACTGCGTCTGATAGCTGGCGACATAGAAACGTGAACCATCCGGTAAGGCAGCAACTGAGACGGGTATCACGGGTCCACAGCCCGAGTTGGTGGCCGTGCATTTAGGCACGGGCGGTACACTCACTGCCGCCAGCTGTGTGGGTGGTTGCGTTGGCGAACTCCCAGTCGCGCTGAACACGTACACCAAGCCGTTGGCGCTGGCCGAAGCGGCAGGGCTTGTGACATAGAGCCGGTTGAGTCCCTTATCGTATAGAACAAAGTTCGCGCCCGTTCCGACCGGTTGAGATGTAACCGAGTTATCGGCCTGGATCGTGTATAGCTGCCCATCTCCCGCAGTCACTATATAGACCTGCTGTCCGTCGGGACGGGAGGCAATCCATGCCGGATTCGGTCCGATCGTAATCGTCGCGGTGGTGGAAAGATCAGTGGTCGAGAGATTCAGCACGTTCGTTGGATTCGTGCCGTCACCCTGAGTGACCACGAAAAGATTCTGGCCGTTGGGAGTTTCAGCCATCAGGATGGGGTGGGAACCCGCCGCCAGGTATTGGATCTTGGAAATCGAATTGTTTGCGACATTCAGCGCCGCTACGGAATCTGTGCTCGGCACCGTGCAGGTGGGAGTGACACCTGAACCAATCGCCGGAGTCTCTACACCGTAATTCGCCACGTATACGGCAGTCGTCTGGCTTGTGGTCACGAAATCCGGCTGATATGAGCAGTAACTCGGTAGCGGAACGCTTGCGGTTCCGCCGGTACCCGTTCCGAGCCCTGTCGTACATTGGAGACCCGTCGCCGTGTTTACGCAGTCGGAATACTGGACTGTCGTTCCGCTGACCGAGGTAATTGTGAAGTTTCCGTTGTATGCACCAGGGTTGGTCGCACCAGGAATCACAACGCCTGAAATTATGATTTGCCCACCAACGGCGGCCTGCGGGAGGGCATTCGCTAGCGTTACTGTCACTGAGGGATCGGTCGGAAGAGGTTGAACGATAGTAGTGATCGCTGAACTCTGATTCGGTCCAGTATTCGGAAGTGTGAAAGTGGTGGGGTTCCCGAGACCCGTTGCCACGGAACTGCCGATGGCAGGACTGAAGGATGTGACGACATCTGGATTTCCGGCAAGAACAGCCCCATTCATGGCCGTGCTGCCAGCGCTGGTTACGAAAATTCGAGAATTATTCGGGAGAATCGCCGCGTGGGTTGGATTGATGCCCATGTTGGCCTGCCCGATATCGCTATCGCCGGAGACGTCGATCTGCAGCGCGGTGCCAGGATTGGGCGCGACGTTGTTGTTGATCCCAAAAACAGCGTGAAAATTCGCCGGGTTCGGTGGAGTGTTGGCAATGGGAATTACTACGGGCCGGTAGACCTCGCCGCAGGACATCCAAGTCACGATTGCCACAAACATCGCAGCGAGCCAGGCCACACGTCGAACGGTCATCAACACTCCGGAAGAGATTTTTGGCGACAAGTTGGAATCCAGTATTGTAGCGGTTGCTGCGGCTTGTGCGCTAGCGATGAAGGCAAATCCATAGTCGTCATTCCGAGGGAAGTCAGGATCGGTACTCGCGGCAGTTCTTTAGAGTTGGGATGCTTCGACTCCGAACGAGATCGCTTTGCGATCTCGCCCTCCGCTCAGCATGACAGAAGGCACTGGGACCTCTCATCTAGGTTGAGGATGCGAGCACCCAGTTGGCGGGATGCCTGATCGACCGCATTCGCACCTCGAGGCGTGGATTCTGACTCGTTCAGCCTCGTTTGCGGCGGGGCTTGGCGGGTTCGGCGACGGCTACCACCTCGGGCTCTTCTGTTGTGGCTGTGGCGGCGGGTTTCTTGCGGCCTTCCATCTGCGCCAGGCTTTGCTTTAACGCCGCCATCAGATCGACGACCGGAGCCAACTTCTTCGGCTTTTCCACAGCAGCGACTTCGCCGCCTTCAAGTTTGATCTCGATCAGCTTTTTCAGATTTTCCTGGAATGTGTCCTTGTATTTGTCGGGATCCCACTTGTCGGCAAGGGCCTCGATCAACTGGTGAGCGACTTTCACTTCGGCATCTTTCAGCTCGACATCCGGAGCGCCGAAGCCTTCGACTTTGCGGACCTCCTCGGCGTAGTACATGGTGTGCAGCATCATGCCGCCCTCATGGGGACGCAGGAACACCGTGTACTCGCGGTTGTGCATCGTGATCTTGGCGATGGCGACGTATTCACTTTCTTCCAGTGCCTTCGTCAGGAGCGCGTAAGGACGGCGTCCCGCTTCCTCGGGCATCATGTAGTACGAGGACTCGAAGTAGACCGGATCGACTTCACTCGTCTTTACGAATTCGAGAATCTCCATTGTCTTGGCGGTCTGAGGCTCGATCTTCTTAATCTCGTCCGGCTCGATGACGATGTATTCGTCTTTACGGAACTCGTATCCCTTGACGATTTCGTTGCGGTCGACGACCTGACCGTCGGCCTGGCACACATACTGCTGCTTCAGGCGGGATTTGTCGGGGCGGTGCAGCATGTTGAAAGAAATTCCCTGGCTGCGGGCACCGGAAAAAAGACGCACCGGCATGGAGATGAGACCGAAGGTTAAATGACCAGACCAGACCGACGAAGGCATGTGTAATCCTCGCAGGTTGCCGGAGCGCGGCCCACAAACCGGACCCCGGAAGTTGCTAAACTCAACGGCAGTGAGAGTTTAGCTCAGAACTAGATTGGATGCACCAATATGGGGGCATGATGAACCGAAATTCGAAGCCAAACCCTGAGGGCACGATTGTTCGCGACCACAACGGGTAGCGGTTTACTAATCAGCTTCCTGCCGCCAGATGGGCTTTCCCGGCTCATGGAATTGATTGAAGCAGGCACGGAACGATGCGCATCTGTTACTAAAATCCACAAATGAGGAGAGTTAGCCATGGAGGATCTCCGCTTTCCAGTGGGCAAATTCCATTACGACGGAAGTCCCAGCCCTCAACAAAAGCAGGTATTTCTGGACGAAATTGCCCAAACTCCAACTAAATTGCGCGGTGCAGTGGCCGGTTTGGCAGAAGCGCAACTGGACACTCCGTATCGCCCGGGCGGATGGACCGTGCGGCAGGTGGTCCACCATGTTCCGGACAGCCACTTGAACTCTTACACGCGATTCAAACTTGCATTGACGGAAGATGAGCCGACGATCAAGACTTATGCGGAAGATCGCTGGGCAGAATTGGCTGACAGCAAAGCGACGCCGATTGAAGTTTCTCTGACGCTGCTGGATTCTCTGCACGATCGCTGGGTGCGTCTGCTCCGCGCTCTCAGTCCCGAAGAGTGGAAGCGGACGTTTCGGCATCCGGAGCTTGGGCCGATGACGCTCGAGAAAACGCTCGCACTGTATGCCTGGCACGGCCGGCATCACGTTGCGCATATCACCGAGTTGCGCAAGCGTAAGTCGTGGTAATCGTGTAGCGGCGGACGCATTCGTTCGCCCGGTATGCTTCAATCTAACCGTTGCCGGGTACCCGCGCTTCATTGCGCGCTTCACGCGCCCGCGGACGAAGGCGTCCGCGGCTACACAAACCGAATCCAAAAGGGGGAAGCATCATGATCGCAAGGGTGTGGCACGGGTACACGAAACCGGAGCATGCGGATGCCTATGAATCGATGTTGAAGCCGGAACTCCTTCCTGGCATCAGCAAGAAAAAGGGGTACAAAGGCAGCTATTTGCTGCGCAGGAATCTTGGAGCCGAAGTCGAGTTCATCACGATTCTGCTTTGGGAATCGGTTGATTTGCTCCGCGCCGCGGCTGGTCACGATGATTATGAGACGGCGATCATCCCGGATGAGCGCCGCCGGTATCTTGCGCGCTTCGATGCGAAGGCCACGCATTATGAGGTTGAGGCGACGCACGGTTTGTAATAGTTAAATCAGGCGACGGCTCCCAGCCTTTTGGCTCGATTTCGCACTAAGTAATTCCCACCCGCCACAGCAGATAGCTTGTCGCTTCGCGCAATACTGCCAGCGAGCGCTGCACTGCGCTATGTGGCCGTGAATCCGGGCGCGGCGCGACGTAGACGGGGCCAATGCCCTCGTGCTGCAGCAGCTTCCGAATTCGAAAGACGTGATACGCATCGCTCACGGCGATACAGCTGTGCAGACCGTTGGCATGCATGATGACGGCAACGCGGCGGGCCGATTCTGCCGTGTTCGAACCTTGCGTTTCCGCAATGAGCGCGCTCTCGGGCACACCCAGCTTGTGCAGGTGATCTTGACCAACGCCGCCTTCTGAAAATTTCGGGTCGTCTGCGGCGCCGCCCGTGGTGATGATCACGGGGGCAAGGTGAAGCTGGTATAGATCGAAGGCATGGTTCAGGCGGGCACGCAATACCGGAGAGGGACGTCCGTAATACTCCGCTGCGCCGAAGACGACGATGGCGTCCGCCCGGTTCGTCTCTTGCAGGGATGCGCTGTGAACGACTTGCACTACAGTGACGGCAAGAAGGACTAAGGCGGCGGAAACTGCCCCGATCAGCAGACGAAGCCACCACTGGCGGCTTCGATGCTGGTTGGCAGGTTCAATGGTCATCCTCTACGGTCAGTCCTCGCGTTTATCCCTGCGCAAAGAAGTTGGAAATTTCGTCGGCGGGAATGGCGCCCTCGCGGATAATGCGCCAACGTTCGTTTTCATCACTCAGGTCAATGATGGTCGATGCGATGTCGCGGGGGGACGCGCCTCCATCGATGATGATATTGATGCGCCCTTGAAGTTGGTCGCGAACCTGTTCGGCACTCGTGCACTCGGAGGCGCCGCTTAGGTTGGCGGAAGTCGCCGTGATCGGAATTGCGGCCGCGGTCACTACCGCCAAGGGAATCTTGGCATTGGGCACGCGTAGGGCGACGTTACCCGTATTTGCCGTAACTTTGAGAGGCAGGCGCGAACCCGCTTTCACAATGATGGTCAGCGGACCAGGCCAAAACTTGCGGGCTAGCTTGTAGAATTCTTCTGGCAGGGGTTTGGCCAACTCCTCCGCCTGGTCGACGCTCCCGATGAGCAGTGACAGAGGCTTGTGGCGGGAACGCGTTTTGATGTCGTAGACCTTATCCACGGCGCGGAGGTTGAAGGGATCTGCGGCGAGGCCGTAAAAGGTATCGGTCGGCATGCCGAGGACTTCTCCCGACCGGACCTGATCGGCGGCATACTTGACGAGTGAGGCTTCGGGAGTGTCAGAACTGATTTTTACGATTTCGGCGCGCACGGCGCTCCTTCTGTAATCGATCAGGCAGATTAAGATTGACGGCGGAACCTATCATAATACGGCAATTGGAAGACACGAAGAATACCAAGTTGGAGGACCGGCCACAGGCCTTCATCGCAGCGCTCGCCTTGGATGGAATTGACTTATGCCTCGAGTTTCGGAGTTAAAACCCAGTCATCGATCCAGGCTCCGCCGGATTGAGGGCCGCCACAACGCGTTGGTGAAAGAACTCCGCCAAGCCTTTGCCTACGCTGAACGCACGGGGAGCGCCGAGTGCGCGATCGAAGGCATCCGGATCGTGGAAGAAGCGATCCGAAGCGGACTGAAATTTCGAGCCGTCTTTTTCCGGGAGTCGGCAGAGAACGTCGCAGAAAAGCTGCTGCCGCAGATTGGCTCACACGTCGAAACCCTGCTGGTTCCGGACAATATTTTCGATGGCGCAGTGCCGAGCGAGACGCCTCAGGGCATCGCGGCGCTGGTGAGGCTTCGCGAATTCTCGCTGGACGACATTCTTGAGCGGCTTCAGGTCGGGCCCGTGATGGTCATTGTTGGATTGCAGGATCCGGGAAACCTGGGAACCATTTTGCGCTCGGCTGAGGCGTTTGGGAGCGCGGGTGTCGTGCTGGGAGAAGGAACCGTGAGCCCCTTCAACTCCAAGGTGATTCGGGCATCGGCGGGATCGATCTTTCGCCTCCCGGTGGTGCTGTCAAAAGCGGACGGCGGGGTTGATTCAGTGATCACCAAACTTCGATCGCAGAGCGTGCGGCTGATTGCTACTTCCTCGCACAAAGGGACTCCGCTGGATCAGGCGCGTCTGACCGAACCTTCGGCGATTTTCGTTGGGAGTGAAGGCTCGGGGCTTCCTCGCAACCTGATGGCGCAGGTCGACGAACTCGTCGCGATTCCGCATGCGCCCCAAGTCGAATCGCTGAACGCCGGCGTTGCGGGAAGCATTGTGCTGTACGAGGCGGCACGGCAGAGACGGCAGCCTTAACCTCTGAGGGAAAGACCTGCGGGGCCGCGGCCAAATTGGCGCTAATCACGATTTCAGCAATTTGACTTCCGAATAGCCCATAAACCATCCAGAACTCGGTTTTTCGGCTTGATGCATGCTTTGCAGACAGATGCTCTTTCTGCAAGTCGCTTCACTCTTCCCTCAGCGCGTCCATTGGATCGATAGAAGCAGCACGGCGCGCTGGGATGAATCCAGCGACGGCAGCACTCATCGCGAGTGCCAAAATCGCGACAATGTATGGCGGTGGGTTGTCACTTTTAATCTTGTAAAGTAGACCGGCGCTGAGATGCCCCACGTAGAGAGCAGCGGGGATACCCAGACCGATGCCAATCAGAATTGGCCAAAGAGTGCCACGCAGCACCATCGAAAGGATGCCGGAGCGCGAAGCACCCATGGCCATGCGGATTCCGATCTCGTTGGTTCGGCGGGCCACGAAGAACGAAACCACTCCGTACAGACCAACCGACGCCAGAGTCAGGGCAAGGGCACCGAAGAGGCTCGTGAGCCGCGCGATCAGGCGATCCTGATTGAGGTTTCCGGCAACCTGGGAATCGTAGGAAGCGAAATAGAAGACAGTTAGATTCGGATCGATCTCGGCCAGCGCGTGGCGCACCAGACTCTCAACATCCTTCTGCGGACGATCGAACTGGACGATGGCGGAGCCGACAAACATGGAACTCTTTTCCGACGAGATCGCTTCAGGGTCGGTATAGCCAAGGTATTGCTGCGTTAACGGACGGACAAAAAGCGGGGTGACGTCATGATGAGGATCGTTCATTTTGAAGTCGGCAAAGACTCCGATGATTTCGAATGACCCGGAGTTCTTTGGTGACACCATGCCAAACTTCTTGCCGATGGGGTCCTGATTCGGGAAGAAACGCCGCGCAAAGGATTGATTGACGAGCGCGACTGGAGTTGAGGTTTGCGAATCATGTGCAGAGAAATCCCGCCCGTGCACGATCGGAACTCCGATGGACTTTAGGAAGTTGGTGCTGACGCGGACCCATGAGGAAAAGCAATCGTCGCCGGGTCCGGGGGCAGGATGGCCCTGCTGGACAATGCAGCTTCCCCATCCGTTTCCGTCCAGAGGGGTATAACGCGCGAAGCTCACATTGGTCGCGGATAGCAACGCAGAAAGTTGGTTTTCAATCTGCCGGTAGAGAGCGGGGAGACGTTCGAGGGGGTAGCCGGCACCTTGTGGATCGAATCGAAGGACGTAGCGATTGGCAGTGGCGATGCCAAAGTTCTGATGCTCGAGTCTGGTGAGCGATCGTGCCATAAGAAAAGCTCCCGAAAGCAGAACGATGGACAGGGCTACCTGAACGACAACCAGAGCCTTCTGGGGAACGGACGAGCGGTCGCCGGTACTGCGATTGGCCGCGCGCAAGGCTTCCGCCGCCTTGGTTTGAGAAGAGAACCAGGCTGGCACTGTGCCGAAGATGACGCCGGTGAGCAGCGAAACGAGGAATGCAAATCCAAGCACTGCCAGAGACGGGCTGGCTTGGACCGGCATGTTGCGAGCCTGCGGAAAGGCCAGCAGCAGAATCACGCGAGACAAAGCGTTCGCGAGAGCCAGGCCGGCTCCTCCGCCAATTAGGCTGATTAGCACAGATTGCGTCAGAATCTGCCGTATGATTCTGGCGCGGGCCGCGCCTAGCGCCATACGCAAAGAGAGTTCCGCTCGCCGTGAGGTAGCCCGGACGAGAAGCAGGTTGGCGAAGTTTGCGCACGCGATGAGCAAGACCACGCTGGAAAGAATCATCAGCATCCGCAAACCCTGACCTGTTTGCCGCTGTAGTGTCTGAATACCGCCGCCTCCAGGGACCAATACCACGTGCTGTCGCGGAATCAGGGCCGCTCCACCGTTGGCTGTGTACGCGACATGCTCCGACATCCATTGGCGCAATCGGATGGAGAGCTTAGCCTGCAGGGCAGGAATGCTGTTCTGCGGGCCCACCCTACCCAGCAGGTACAGCCATGCTGTGTCCTCATCACCTTGAGGCCAAAGGGACGTGCCTGCACCCTCAATGGTCGGCTCATTCGACAAAGGCATCCAGAAGTCGGGCGGCCGCTCAATGATTCGATCCCCAAAAAAGCCCGGCGGCGTGATGCCGACAACCGTAAAGGGATGCGTCTGAACATAAACGGTGGATCCCACAATGGTTGGGTCACCGGCAAAGATTGACTGCCATGCTGTGTAACTGAGAACCAGAACCGGCGCGGCGTCGGGCATATCATCATTTACGACGAGCGGACGGCCGGCATAAACGCCAACGCCGAGTGTGGCGAAATAGTTGCCAGAAACAAATTCCGAGCGCAGCGGCTGTGCTGGAAACGCACCTCTGCGCAGACTCAACGAAGAAACCCCCGCCTGGAGTGCGGCCAGTTGGTCGAACTCCGGCGAGGCGTGCTGCAGATCAAGGTACAGATCGTACGGGAATAGGTCGAAGTCGCCGTTATCGCTTTCGAAACCTGTGTAGTAGCAGCAGGTGCCTTCATCGCCGACGCGAAAAAGTTGAGAGGGATCGGCTACCGGAAGTGAGTGCCTGAGAACACCCTGAATCAGAGTGAAAATCGCGGTGGTGGCGCCGATGCCGAGCGCCAGTGTGATCACTGCGGTGAGCGTGAAGCCAGGGGATCTGCAGAGCTGCCGAAGGCCGTAGCGAATGTCCTGCGCGACCGACTCCAGCCACAGTGTACCGAGAGTTTCCCGGCAATCATCTTTGATCTGCTCGATGCTGCCGAACTCCAGACGAGTGAGACGGCGGGCTTCGTTCTCTGGAACGCCGGACCGCACCTTGTCGGCAACCTGCGACTCGAAGTGGAATCGCAGTTCTTTGTCCAACTCGATCTCCATTCGCTTTCGAGAGAACAATCTCCGCAGCCAACTCATGAGACTCCCTCCACTGTCCCCTTGAGAATGAGACCGACGACGTCGGTGAGTCTCCTCCAGTTCTCGGTTTCGGCCTTTAGATAATCTCGACCCTTTGCGGTGAGCTCGTAAAACTTGGCTTCCCGGCCTGTGTCAGATGGCTGCCAGTTGGCTGTCAACAGCTTTTTGTATTCGAGGCGATGAAGCGCGGGATAAAGCGATCCCTGTTGCACTTGCAGGGCTTCGCGTGACATCTGCTGGATTCGCTGCGCGATGGCGTAGCCGTGAATGGGGCCGAGAGCAACAACTCTCATGATGAGGAGATCAAGGGTGCCCTGTGGAAGATCAAACTTGTCTTCAGCCTTCATATACCTGTGGCTTCTACATATACGCTCATATAGGTAGAAGGTCAAGGCATCGGTGCCGGATTTGGCGTCACACCTCCCGGCATTGGTTGTCTAGTTCGCCCGGAGCTCTCAGGTTTTGCCTCTTTGCAATCAACTTACGGCGAACACATATCGATGAGTGGAATGGCGATTTTTACGTCAACCGCGGATAAAGGTTCTCAGTTTCCGAATATCGGCAAACAAGAAGCTGGCGATGCCTAATTCCGAATTGCTTGTGATCCAGAACTAGCGATATGTCGTATGTTCCCGTCAGCCTCGCCTGGCTGCCTCGATGGCGGCGACGTCGATTTTCCTCATTGTCATCATGGCGTCGAATGCACGTTTTGCTTCACCGCCGCCCGCTGCCAGCGCATCGGTTAGGGCGCGCGGGGTGATCTGCCAGGAGAGGCCCCAGCGGTCCTTGCACCAACCGCACGCGCTCTCCGTGCCGCCGTTTCCTACGATCGCGTTCCAGTAACGATCCGTTTCTTCCTGATTCTCCGTCGCGATCTGGAAGGAAAAAGCCTCGGTGTGCTTGAACGTCGGGCCGCCGTTCAGGCCGAGACAGGGTATGCCTAGGACGGTAAAGTCCACTGTGAGCACATCGCCCTTCTTGCCGCTGGGATAGTCAGAGGGGGCTTTGTGAACAGCGGTTACTTTGCTATCGGGAAAAGTGGCGGCGTAGAAGTGTGCGGCCTCATGCGCGTCCTTGTCGAACCAGAGGCAGATCGTGTTTTTTGGCTTCATCTTCCTTTGCTCCTTGTGCTCGATCGGGCCGAACAGGTTTGCTTCAGCATGTATCAGTGACTTCTCATCAGATGATCTGCTGCGCTTCGACGGCTCAAATTGCGATCCGGATGGGGACGGAGCTGTGGCGCGGGTTCAGGCTTCCTTATGGGACTCCAGATCCGGCTTTGAAACGCCGAGCTATTATCAATGGTCCCCCGGGACTTGTTTCGAAGTGGGCGACAAGCCCAGGGGTTGCTTCATAAAACGGTTATAGAGGGACGAACGAAACCTCAGGGGCTAAAGCCCTCAACTTGATTGGGTCGCAACGGCACGGCTGAAGCCGTGCTCTTCCCGAACCTTCTCCCCTGGGGCTTCCGAACCTCTTCTTGCCGGGGGCGCTCGCTTCGCTCGCGGGACGGACGAAGGCGTCCGTCCCTACACAAGAGTTTCGTTCGAAACCTATTAAAAGACCTGTTTCAGATTGCTGTCCGGTTTCGGACGTTGGGCACTGATAGTGGACAGTGCCGAAATCGCGGGTAGAGATAAATGCAAGAAAGCTTTGGCGATCTGTCCCGATAATATTGGCGGCCGGGGTGCTCCTTTTTCGGGGGCAAAGTGTGAGTTCATTTCGTGCGGAACGAGGAATTATGGAAACTCTATTCCAAGATCTTCGGTACGGCGTGCGGATGGCGTTGAAGTCTCCGGGGTTTACGGCGGTTGCCTTGATCACGATCGCGCTCGGCATCGGTGCGAACACAGCGGTGTTCTCGATCGTGAATGGTGTGTTGCTGAATCCGCTTCCCTTCCCGCAGGCGGATCAGCTAATTGCGTTAGGAGAGAACAAGGCAAATTTCGAGAATGGCTCGATCTCGTTTGCGAACTTTCGCGACTGGCGGAAGGACAATCGTTCGTTCTCGTCCATGGCGCTGTCACGCGTTTTTTCCTTCAACCTCATCGGCGCAGGAGAGCCCGAACAGGTGGATGGTGATCTCGTTTCGTCGGACTTCTTTTCGATCCTTGGAGTAAAACCCGTCAAGGGCCGACTCTTCATGGCGGGAGAAGACGAGGTTGGCGCGGCGCCCGTTGCCCTGATTGGAGAAGACCTCTGGCGTAGGAAATTCAGTTCCTCTCCCGACATCGTGGGCAAGAGCATCACACTCGGACCAAAGGGTTATATCGTGGTCGGAATCATTCCTGCGAGCTTCCATCTGAGCCTTCCAAGCTTCCGGGATGGCGAGATCTTCGTGCCCGTGGGGCAATGGAACAACCCGATACTGCTGAACCGAGGCGCAGGGTTAGGTTTCCACGGCATCGCGCGACTCAAGCCAGGAGTAACGGTGGAGCAGGCCCGAGCCGACATGGAGGTTGTGTCGCAAAACCTGGCGGCTGCTTTCCCAGATACGGATAAGGGCATCAGCGCAAACCTTAAGCCTCTGAAACAACAGATGGTCGGCTACGTACGGCCGCTGTTGCTTGTCTTGCTGGCCGCGGTGGGTTTTGTGTTGCTGATTGCCTGTTTGAATGTCGCCAATTTGATGTTGGCGCGGTCCACGGTTCGCGCAAGGGAATTTGCTATTCGTGCGGCGTTGGGTGCAACGCAGGCGCGGGTCGTGCGTCAACTTCTTGCGGAAAGCGTGCTGCTGGGACTGATCGGTGGAGCTATTGGGTTGCTCTTAGCGAGCCTGGGCACGCGTGCCGCTCTCGCGACATTGCCCAGCACTTTGCCGCGGGCCGAGCAGATCGGGCTTGATACTCACGTCCTGATCTTCACCGCCGGAACCGCGATTCTGGCGGGAATTCTCTTCGGGCTTACCCCCGCACTGAAAATGTCCCGTACGGCAGAGAACGAGAGTCTCAAGGAAGGCGGCCGTAGCAGCAGTGGAACACGACACCGGGCGCAAGGTGTATTCGTCGTAGCAGAGATGGCAATGGCCCTGGTGCTGTTGGTTGGTGCCGGTCTGATGGTTCGCAGCCTTGTAAGGCTGTGGCAAGTCGATCCCGGCTTCGATCCCCATCATGTCATGTCTTTCGGCCTTACACCCCCACCGACGGTGCTGACGGCCAACGCAGAGGGAATCCGTGCTCACTTTCGCGAATTGAGCCGCAGGCTGGGTGCGATCCCGGGCGTGGAGGGGGTGGCCCAGACTTCAGGGGCAATGCCTCTGGACTCCGACGATGAACAGTTGTTCTGGCTCGACGGCCAAGCCAAGCCAGCTAATGACAATGACATGAATTGGGCCATTGCTTACATTGTCGATCCGGACTACCTGAAGATCATGAAAACTCCGCTGTTGGCGGGTAGTTTTTTTAACGCGCAAAATGATGAGCACTCGCCAAGGGTGGTTGTGGTCGATGAGGTCTTTGCGAAAAAGTTCTTTCCCGGGCAAGACGCTGTTGGAAAGCGAATTCACCTGAAATCTGGGGACCAATTAGCGGAGATCATCGGCGTCGTCGCCCACGTTAAGCAGTGGGGCCTGGACAGCGACGACACGCAGCAGTTGAGAGCCGAGCTTTATATTCCCGAGGTGCAAATGCCCGACGACTATACCAAGTCCGTAAGTTCGACGGTCTTTGTGGTTCGGGTGGCTGGAGATCCGGCGGCTTCATTCTCCTCGGTTCGGCACGTGGCCCAGGAAATGAGCGATCAGCAAGTGATCTATGGCGAACAAACCATGGAGCAGGTTGTTTCCCGCTCCATTGCGAGCCATCGATTCCTGATGATTCTGCTGGCATCCTTCGCAGTTCTGGCGGTTATCCTGGCCAGCGTTGGCATCTATGGCGTTGTTTCTTACGTGGTCGGCCAACGCACACACGAAATCGGCGTGCGGATGGCGCTGGGAGCCCAAAGGACCGATGTGCTGCGGCTGATCCTCGGAGGCGGTGCGCGGCTGGTCCTGACCGGGATCGTTATTGGAGTTTTTGGAGCCATCGCTCTGACCAGAGTGATGGCAGCCCAGTTGTTCATGGTCTCGGCCAGTGACCCTCTCACGTTCGTGGCCGTGTCTTTGCTCCTCGTGTTCGTCGCGTTGATGGCTTGTTACGTTCCGGCGCGACGGGCTGCAAATGTGGATCCTACAGTCGCGCTGCGGTATGAGTGAGGACAAGCCAATTTCCGAATGAGCTCGATTCGGCCCAGGGATAGATACGCAAATCGGCGCTGTTGTGTCTATTTGCAGGGATCGTCGGCAAGGAAACTGCGAATACACTAGACGATTTCCAGTGGCTGCCTTATCCAGGAATGTCTGCGACCGATTCTCAACACTCCGAGATCACTTCCAGTTACACTCAGTTCAAGTACTCAGAAACTGGTCCGATACCGCAAATTAAAAATAACCGCTAGACGCTGGACTGCGAACGAGTGTCTCAATGCCCCGATTACTTTCAGTAAATGTCGGCCTTCCGCGCGACGTGACATGGAACGGCAAAACGGTCCGCACCGCAGT
>Ga0126371_10001592_pt1 | contig 19266 bp, 15 predicted proteins | sample PanSoiMetaPlot_4_FD_110145 | JGI IMG/M metagenome (GOLD analysis project Ga0126371, IMG submission 110145) | Tropical forest soil microbial communities from Panama - MetaG Plot_4 | ecosystem: Environmental > Terrestrial > Soil > Tropical forest > Bulk soil | place: Panama | collected 2016-02-17 | reverse complement strand
GTCAGCTGCTCTGGGTGCCTGATTCGCTGGACACCCTCGTACACAGAGAACAAGGCCCCGACCGAGAACAATACGAGCGCGACGATGAAGGCGTAAAAATAGCGCTCGGCGCCGAACCCGAACTGGTGTTCCTCTGTCTCTTCTTGCCGCGCCCTCTTGCGCCCGAGCAGGAGCAGGACCTGATTGCCCGAGTCGGCAACCGAGTGCACGCTCTCGGCGAGCAATGACGCGGATCCGGTGATGGCGAAGGCGACAAACTTGGTCACGGCGATGCCGAGATTGGCCGCCAGCGCCGCGAAGACAGCGCGCTTGCCGCCACCGTGCTGACCCGCGGCGGCCGGTGTCCCGCTAGTGGCGATGAATCTTCACGCTCCGGTGTCGCCGGCGGCCGCGTCGCCGGGCGCGGTGTCCCGAGATGGAGCAGCACCCGTCGACGGGTCACGCGCTTCATCGATCAGCAACACCGGGATGTCATCGCGCACCGGGTATGCGAGACCGCAGCCAGCGCCCGTGCACACCAGCTCGCTGGCGGCGTCATCGGCCCGGAGCGGCGAGTGGCACTTTGGGCAGGCAAGGATCTCGAGCAGCCAGCTATCGATCTTCATTGCTATCTCCCAGTCGCTGTGGTTGCCGGGTCCTGCTCGCTCCCGAGTATCAGGATCTTACCGGTGCACCCTACGCAAGGCCGTAACGATGATCACTGCGGGGGAGGAACGTGGCCCTCAGGGATAACGAAGCCGTCCGCCATCAGTTGGCGCTGATCGCAGGACCCGCAAGTGACCGCGGCGGCCGACCTCGATGCCCTGGCCCGTGGGCTCGGCCGGCGTGCGGGGTGAGGTGGCCTCGCGGACGGCATTGGCCAGTGCCTCCAGGTCGTCGGCCTCGACCTCGGGCGGCTCGTCCGGCGGGTCGCCGAGGGGCAGCCGCACGACGTCCCAGCCACGGGGTGCGGTCATCCGATCCGCGTGCCGGGCGCACAAGTCGTAGCAGTGCGGTTCGACGAACGCCGCGAGCGGGCCTAGTACGGCGGTCGAGTCGCGATAGACGTAGGTGAGCGTGTAGACGGCTAGTTGCTTGCAGGCTGGCCGGGAGCACTGGCGGGCTGTCACCTGCCAATCACCTGGCATGATGGCGGCACCTGGCAGCGAGCAGCCCGTTCGCGGCGCGGACGAGGGGTTGGTGACGATCGCTCACAACGGCTGACGGTATCGATCGGCAGACGGTAACGCCATCACCTGGGGCACACTGCGCGATCGTGTCTCCGCCTGCCAGATCGCAGCGGCGAAACGTCCAGTTCAGGGCTGGGATACGCTCAGTTACTGTGCAGGACGGCAATGGCATCGGCCGGGCAAGAGCGGGCCGGGTTCGCCGGCGTGACCGCCATGGGCGCGGGCTGCGCGGGTCTCTCGTGCCGCCCGGGGTGCCGCTCTACCGGGCGCGGTCGGAGCGATTCGACGATCTTGTCCTGCTCGCCGTTTCCCAGCTAGAGCCGAGGTGGGCGACGGAGTTGTCCAGGATCGAATTCGGCGTCGAGGAGATCCCGCCGTTGATCCCCGATAACGACGATCCAGAACCGATACCACTGGCCCGGCTCGAGTCCGGATCAGTTCCGCCAGGCGACCCAGCAGGGCATTTCCCCGTCGACCTGGCTGGCCTGACCGACCTGACGGGTTTCGCCGACGTGCCTGAGCTGCACGACGAGCCGGCCCGGATTGTCCTGTATCGTCGCCCGCTGCTGGCGCGCGCCGACGGCCAGGAGGAGCTGGCCGAGCTCGTGCTGGACGTGATCGTGGAGCAGTTCGCGCATTGGCTCGGTGTCGATCCGCAGACTGTCGATCCTGGCTACCCGGCAGAGGAATAACCCGGCAGGCCCTCAGCCGAGGATGGCCGACAGCGAGTCGGAAACGCCCGGCAACGGTACCCACGTCAGCGAGCTCGGCACCGCAAGGACCGACCTGACGATGCCCCCGGTACTGATCACCCGGCCCGCGTAGACCGGTCCGCCGCTCAGCGGTGTGACGACGATGGTGAAGTTACCCGCCTTGCCACTTGGCGAGGCAACTGGCAGCACCGTCGACGAGCCTGCGGCAATTTGCACCACCCGGCCTGACTGGCCGGTCGCGGCGACCGTCGAGGAACCTGTCGTTACCCGGACTGTCGCCGCCCGCCGCGGTGCCGACAGCACTAGCTGGGTCTTTCCGGCCGATCCGCCCGGGTTGTCTGCCACGACTCCTTGCTGAGTCACCGGCGGGGCGCTCGCCGCGAGGGCGCCCGGCGTGGCGGCCGGGCCACCGGACGCCATCAGGGTGGCGACGACGGGTGCGCTGGCCGAGAGGCTGATGGCACCCGGCACTCCACCGAGCGACGGCAGCGGGATCGAGACCGCCGAGCCGCCAAGCAGATCGATGCCGTTCCCGCCGGTGGGCTGATACGAACCCTTGGCGGTCACTGCGGTGATCTTCACCTGCGCTGGCGACGTGCCAGGCACCGCGATGTAAAGGCTCCGGGACCCGGCGCCGTTGGACATGCCCGGGATGACGAGATGCCGCGCTGGCGCCCCGGTTGCGGGCAGCCAGTTGCCATCGGCAGCGGGCGCGCTACTCTCTCGGACCGCGGCCACCACCTGGCCCACGCTGGTGGTTACGTTGAGCGCGACGACCTTCGAGGACTGCAGTAGCTGGCCGAGCGACTGGACGACCACGCTGTGCGGCGGCACCGTGATGCCGTTGTCAGCATTTCCGAGCAGGGGCGGACCCTTGGTGATATCGGTAACGATCGAGACCTGCGCGTCTGCTGCCGAGTCGCCAGTGTTGGCCAGGTACAACTGAATCGTTCCGGCAGTCGTCTGGCCCGGACCGACGAACCAGAAGTTCGTGCCGGGTGCCCTGCACTGGGCGGTTACCAGCCCGGCCGGACCCGTCTGCTCGACCTCCAGTCCCTGAGCCATAGCCCCGGTCGCATCGACCTGCACGCCACCGCGGGCGGCCTTGGTGATGACGCCAGGGCTGGACCCGGGCTGCCCCGCCTGCAGGGACGCACTCAGCGGTGGCGCCGCAGCTGGGCTTGAGATCTGCAGGACCCCAGGCCGCGTGTCGGTGGCGACAACCGAACCTGCCGTGCTGCTGCCACCTGGCGTCAGCCGGGTGACCACTGCGCTGCCAGCGCCCGCAGCTGCCGGCACGGCCGTTACCGCGACGCTGGCCGTGGTCGGTGCTATCGAGCCGACAGCCGGACAGACTCGCACGGCTCTGGTGACGGGGGCACGGCGGAACGCGACGGCGTGCTGGGCGGTGGTCCGACCACTAGGTGCATGATGGCCGCGACCCGCTGCCAGATAGATCCCAGCGAGCGCAACCAGGACGATGGCGGCGAACACTGGTCGGCCATACCACGACCGGCTCACCACGTGTCCTCCTCGTCCCGGCTAGGGGCTGGCCAGCCACGCTCAGTCCTGTCGTCACGGCCGGGCCAGTCGTGATGTACCTCGCCGGGCAGCGCCTCCAGGGCGTCACCCGACGACGGCCACGCTTGGTGGCCCGGCTCGGGCCAGCCGCGCTGCTCCGCCGGCGACGGCCATTCACCAGCGGACGGCCAGGCCGACGACTGGTCTGCGGCACCCCAGGAACTGCGGCCCTGGTCTTCGGCCGAGTGGGAGTATCCGTCGCGTCCGCCGCGCTCGGGCCGATCTGAGTAGCCGGGCGGGTCTGTGTTGCCACCCCGGCCTGTATAGCCCCGGCCGCGGTCGTCAGCGTAGCCATCACGGCCCGAGTAAGCATCGCCGGAGTCGCGGTCGTAACCTCGGCCGCCGCCTCGGTCAGGGCCGCCGCGGTGGCGGGCGCCTCCGCCGTAACCTGGCTCGCGACCATAAGACGACGGCCGGCTGCCGGGCTGGTCGCCGTAGCCCTCGTCGAACGTACCGGACGGCGATAGCGCCTTGCGGCGCGGCGCATCGTCGTAGCCGGACGAGGCACCGGAACTCCGCGAGCCGCCATAACCCTGCGCGCCGCCGTGCCTGTGTGAGCCACCGTAGGGCGCATCACCGTAAGCCGGCGAGTCACCGTACGACTGATCACCGTCGGAGCGCTTATTCGGCAGCGGATCTGCGTGACGACGCCCGCGTCGCAGGCCGGCGACCGCTCCAACCGCCGCGCCAGCCGCCGCAGCGGCACCGCCCGCAGCAGCTGCAGCGGCGCCGCCAGCGCGCGCCGCCACGCCGTCACCCTGGGTTCCAGCCCCACCACCCGCTGGGGCAGGGCGGCCGCCACGACCGAACTTCCGGCCCCGCGCGAGTTTCCCGCGCCCGGATCGGCTCGGTTCCGCACGCCCTGGCCGGTCCGGCCGATCCGACCTATCCGGCGCGTTCTCCTCGTCTGCCGCGGCTCCTGGACCTCGGCCGCCTGAGTACGCCGGGCCGCTGGCTGTTGGCGACGGACCACGACGCGCACCCGCCGAACCGGCGGTCACCGCGGGGCTGCCGCCGCGACCAGCGCCTGACAGCACCGGCTGCCGCTCGGCTGATCTCCCGCCCGACCGCTCGCTCGACCGCTCACCGGGCCGTCCGCCCCTCAGACCGCCAGACCCGTCCGACGGCTCGCCCGCAAGGTCGCCGCCGCCAGTGGCCGCATCCTGCATCTCAGCCGCGGTCCTGATACCAGGCAGGGCAAGCACGGCGACCACCACGAATGCCAGCAACTCCAGCGCCATGACCAGGTCGTGCAGGAGGGCGCTACGGCTGATGGTCAAAGTGCCGCCACCGGGCGGCAGCTTGAACGCCTGCGCCCAGCCGCTGCCAGGCGTGACCACGGGTGTCAGGGCGTGGCCGTTGACCGATGCCGACCAGCCGCCGGCCGGCTCGGCTAGCAGCACGGTGCCACCGGCAGCGGGCACGGCCGAACCGGCGACGCTGACCGGCCCTGAGGTGATGGGGGCCACGGCGCCACTGGGCTCCAGCACGCTGACGCGGGACGGCAGCGTGGTCAGCCGCCACAGGTCGAACTGCGGCGTCATGCTGACCCCAGTCAAACCCGGAACGCCGTCGAGCACGCTGGCCAGGCCCGCATCCAGCGGCGCCCGCATGAGCACGAAGCCGATGTCGAACCTGGCGAGCAACTGGCTCTGGTTGACCGCCTCGCCCCCGTTCGGCGCCACGAGCGCCGCAACGGCCTGGGCGAGTGCGGCCTGCGCTGACGTGGCCGGAGTCAGGTTCGGGTCAGCAAACAGCGGACTGCCCCCACGCAGCAGCAGGTAGGACACATGTCCGCCAGACGATGTCAGCACCAGCGTCCGCAGCTGCCGACCGGCCTCGCCCGTACTGGACACCAGGGACGGTACAACCTGGCCATCGGCTGCGGGCTTGATCGGGCCGCTGACGCCGTGCATGACCCAGTAACCGGCAGCCGCCAACGGCGCCGTGCACGCGGCGAGTGCCAGGATGATCGCACCGAGACCACGCGGGGAGGCCAGCCGACGGGCCCCCTTGCGACCGCCTCTCGACAAGCTTGCGCTGAGGCTGTCAGCGCCGGCGGCCCCGGCGAGCACGAGGCCGGCCGCCGCGACAGCGAGTGCAACGCCCGGCCACGCCACGATCGGCTGGCTGCCGGCCGAGGAGAGAGTCGCGCGGCTGGCGAGCAGCGCGACGACGAAACCGAGAATGGCCGCTACCCAGCCCGACACGATGAGAACTAGCCGGCGGGACGCCAGCAGCGCTACCAGCGCGATCAGCAGCAAGGCCCCGGATACCCAGTACGGTGGCAGTCCAGGCCCGCCGGGGCTCAGCAGCAGCAACGAACGGGCGGCTAGGTGTCCGGACGCTAGTCCCGGCTGCTGGATCCCCGCCTCCAGGAGAAGCCGGGCGGGGTGCTCGAGCAGCGGAGCAAGCCAGGGCAGAAGGAGCACCAGCGGCGTGACGGCGACGATCGCGAGGTTGATCAGCATCGCCCGCGCGCGTCGCAATCCCAGGCCGGCAACTACCACGCCGGAAACGGCCATCGGCCACAGCAGCGGGACAAATGCAGCACCGACGGTGACCGTCAGGCCGGTCGCCCAAGCGGCCCGGCGGGCGAGCTGCGGTGCCTGGCTGAACATGCGGCCGGCTAGCAGACCGATGAGCGGGATCAGAACGAAGGCGGTCGCGCTGCCTAGGCGACCGGCTGAGATGGCCCCGAATGCGATCGGCAGCAGCGCATACGATGCCGCTGCCCACACCCGGATGGCGACTGACGTCGTGACGCGGCGCACCGCCAGGAACGCGGTGATACCGGCGAGCGGCACGCAACCGAGCAGCAGCACGTCGATGGCGAGCCACGTTTTGCCGAGCAAGATCGTGGCGAGCAGCGCCACGAACCCCACATAGGGCGGCCCGATGCTCGCCGAGCCGGTCCCCGTCGGGTGATAGGCGCGCAGGAACTCCGACCACAGCCCGGACGAGCCTTCCCATGCGGGTAGCAGTGCCCCTCCGCCCAGCGTGCCGCCGGTCACGACGTGACGCTCGGCGGCGGCTGCGATGACAATCAGTCCGAGCGTCAGCAGCACTCCGGGACGAGTCAGCAGCCGTTGCAAAAACCCGCTATCGACCAGCAGCGAGTCGTCATCGGTCGGGTCATCGGTGGCGTGGTGGGCACCGGCGAGGTCGTCAGGAGACGAGCGCGCGAGCATGATGGCCACGAACTCGACGACCCGGCGGATGGACCGGCCCGGCGGCAGGTCGGCGCGCAACCTGCTGTAGGCAGCCCGCCGACCGCGCGCCCGGCGGCGTCGGGCGGCGGCCAGCTTGATCGGATGCCCGACGACACCGAAGACGGCAGCCGACTCATCGAGCGCCGCGGTTGGCCGCTTGGCCACCAGGTAAAAGATCGTGCGCATGGCAGACAGCAAGAGGTTGCCGGCCAGCGAGATAATCATCGCGCCGAGTGGCAGGTTACCAACGAGCGTCACGAGGCCGTTGCGACGTTCAAGCATGCGGGCACGGCGTCCCACGGAGACGGCGCGCTTCTTGCGCGCGGCCGCCTGAACGTGGAATACGACCGCGTCGGTGATGACCCGCACCCGGTAGCCGGCGGCGTGTACCCGCCAGCAGAAGTCCACATCTTCGGCGAACAGCGCCATACCGGGGTCGAAGCCGCCGGTCTGTTCCCACACGTCGCGCCGGACCAGCATGCCTGCGCTGGAAACAGCGAGGGTGTCCCGATCACCGTCGTGCTGACCCTGGTCAACCTCGCGCGGCTCGATGCCGGTGATGCGACGCGCGGCCGTGTCGATCGTGGCCCCGGCCTCGACGATGACGTCGCGATCGCTCCAGTCCATGAGCTTCGGGCCGAGCACCGCGGCCATCGGGGTCTCGGCCGCACCGCGCAGAAGCTGCTCCAACGCGTCCGCGGCCGGCTCGCAGTCATCATGCAGCAGCCAGAGCCACTCGACCTGCTCGTCGCGGGCCCGGCTGGACTGACCGCTTGTGACCGGCGAATTCGCTGCCTTGTGCTGGACCGCGCGCCGCACGGCAGCGGCGAAACCGGCACTCCGGTCCATTCCGAAGACGGCGCTCTGCCCCAGGAGCGCAGCGAGCACAGAACCGCTCCGGTCCCGGCTGCCCGTATCGACGGCAACCACACGCTGGACCGGCTTAGTCTGCTCGTTCAGCGAGTCCATCAGACGCGGAAGCCACGCGGCGCCATCATGAGCGACGATCACCGCGGTCACCACGTGCTGGGGATACGAGTCGGTTGGCGCCAAGAGATTCGCTTGCTGTCCAGGGGATTCCGGGCCGACGGTATGAGGCACCGACGGCCCTGGTGGGGGTACCCGTGAACAATACGCGAATCTGACCCAGCTAGATGGCCAGACAGGATGCGCCAGCCGACCCCAGGCTCTGCGGCTAGACGGCCTGCCGCTTCAGCCTGCGCCGCTCTCGCTCAGACAGGCCGCCCCAGATTCCGAAGCGCTCGTCATTGCCGAGCGCGTACTCCAGGCATTCGGCCCTGACCTCGCAGCTACGGCAGACCCGCTTCGCTTCACGGGTCGAGCCGCCCTTCTCCGGGAAGAAGGCCTCCGGATCCGTCTGCGCGCACAGCGCGCGGTCCTGCCAGCTCTGCTCCGCGGCATCATCTGCGCCAATGCCGAGCGCGTCGTGCACCAGCGAGACGATGACGTCTGCCACTGCACACCTCCCTGCGTCAGTTCCCCGTGCTCCCGCCCCCGGCTCCCGGCGAGAATTACATGACTGAAATTACACGCGCGTGTCTTGCTACTCGTCAAGAGAGATACGTGATAATGGCCACCCGCTTGCCCTGGATGCGGGGAAAGTCCGCACGATATTTTCTGGGAACGGGGCCGCAGTGACCCGGTCCCGCAGTCAGCGCGCAGTGGTCAGAGCCGAAACTGCGGGGTAACTCGCGCGCGGCTTGCCGGAGTTGCAAGACTTTCGGGCATGCGCATCACTGTTCTGGCCGGCGGGGTCGGCGCTGCCAGGTTCTTGCGCGGTCTGCGCGCGGCGGTTCCGGATGCCGACGTGACCGTGATCGGCAATACCGGCGACGACTTCACCCCGTTCGGCCTGCATGTGTGCCCGGACCTGGACACGGTCATGTACACGCTTGGCGGCGGCATCAGCGAAGAGCAAGGCTGGGGCCGGGCCGGGGAAAGCCGCGTGGTGCTGTCTGAGCTCGCCGCGTACGGCGCGGAGCCTGGCTGGTTCGGCCTCGGCGACCGGGACATCGCAACCCACATCCTGCGCAGTCAACTGCTGGCCGAGGGCCGCACGCTGTCGGAAGCGACCAAGATCTTGTGCCAGCGGTGGCAGCCAGGGGTCACGCTGTTGCCGATGTCGGATGACCCGGTGCGGACACACGTGACCGTCGAGCTGGACGGCCGCGAGCAGGAACTGCATTTCCAGGAGTGGTGGGTCAGGCTGCACGCGGCAGTTCCGGCGCGCAAGATCGAGGCCGTCGGCGCCGCGGCGGCCTCCCCCGCGCCGGGCGTGCTCGAGGCCATCGACACCGCCGACTTCGTGCTGTTGCCGCCGTCGAACCCGGTCGTCAGCACTGGCGTCATTCTGGCCGTGCCGAGCATCGCTGACGCAGTGCGCGTCAAGACCGTCGTCGGCGTCTCCCCGATCATCGGCGGTGCTCCGGTTCGTGGCATGGCTGACGCTTGCCTGGCCGCCATCGGGGTTCAGACGTCTGCCACAGCAGTCGGTGCCCATTACGGAGCCGACCTGCTCGACGGCTGGCTCGTCGACGACCAGGACAAGGACGCGGTGGACGCGCCGGACCTGGCGGGCATCGCTGTCCGGAGCAGGCCCTTGTACATGACTACCGTCCCCGCGTCGGCTGAGATAGCCAGAGCCGCCGTCGACCTCGCGCTGGAGGTCGGGCATTGAGCAGTCAGCAATTCACCAATGGGCCGGCTCAGCTGACGATCCTGCCGGTGCCCGGGCTGCCGGAGATAACAACAGGCGCCGACTTGGCCGCGCTCGTCGCCGAGGCCGCCCTGGCTGGTCCAGGGCTTCTCGACGGGGACATCGTGGTGATCACCTCCAAGATCGTCAGCAAAGCCGAGGACCGTATCGTCCGCGGCGACCGAGAGGATGCGATCCGCGCCGAGACCGTCCGCGTGGTCGCCCGGCGCGGCCCGACCACGATCAGCCAGACCCGGCATGGCCTTGTATTGGCGGCCGCCGGCGTAGACGAGTCCAACACCGAGCCCGGCACTCTGGTGCTGCTGCCCGCGGACCCGGATGCCTCGGCGGAGGCGCTGCGCAAAGGCATCTCCGAGCGCGCAGGCGCCAGGCTCGGAGTCATCATCACGGACACGATGGGCAGGCCGTGGCGCGCCGGGCAGACCGACGCGGCGATCGGTGCCGCAGGGATCACGCCGCTCCTGGATCATCGTGGGCAGGCGGACACCTTCGGCCGCATCCTTGACGTCACGGTAGCCGCGGTGGCCGACGAGGTGGCGTCCGCTGCGGACCTGGTCAAGCAGAAGACCACGGGCATCCCGGCTGTGATCGTCCGTGGCTTGCCAGACCTGGTGACCGACTCTGCCGGGCCGGGCGCGGCAGCCATCATCCGGCCGGCCGCTGAGGACATGTTCCGCCTCGGTGCCGCCGACGTCCTGACAGCCCGGCGGACGGTACGTGACTTCACGTCCGCGGCGGTGTCGCCTGACGCGGTACGGCGGGCCATCGCGGCCGCGATCACCGCGCCAGCGCCACATCACAGCCAGCCATGGCGGTTCGTCGTCCTGGAATCAGCGGCGGCCAGGACTCGCCTGCTGGACGACATGCTGACCGCCTGGAAGGCCGACCTCGCAGCCGACGGCTTCACGCCTGAGCAGATCTCCAGGCGGGTCCGGCGCGGTGAGCCGCTGCGAAATGCACCACTGATCATCGTGCCGTGCCTGGTCGCGGATGCCGCCCATACCTACCCGGACCCCCGGCGCAACGCGTCTGAGCGCGCCATGTTCCTCGTTGCCATGGGCGCCGCGATCGAGAACCTGCTCGTGTCGCTGGCCGTGGATGGCCTCGGCTCGTGCTGGATTTCCAGCACGCTGTTCTGCCGCGACGTTGCCGTGCAGGCGCTCGGCCTGCCGCCGGACTTCGAGCCGATGGGCGCGATCGGCGTCGGCCACCCAGCCGCGCCAGCGGCCGACCGGCCCGCCCGCGACCCTGACGCTTTCACCGAACACCGCTAGCCCGAAAATCGGTCGTCGCCGCGGCCGCGCGCGATTAAGCTCCGCGGCGAACTGTTGACTGCCACCTTGAGCGAGGAGCGCGCCAGTGCCGGACACCGGCGTGCCTGAGCAGGCGGCCCGGCCAGGCGTCGTTGGCCTGCTGCGCGGCAGCCCAGCATTCGGGCGCCTATGGACTGCGCGGCTCCTCTCCTTCGCCGGCGACAGTGTCGGACTCATCGCGCTGATGCTGTATACGGCCGAACACTTTGGCACCGGACTTGCGGTAGCGCTGCTGCTGATCGCTGGTGACTTCGTCCCGGGCCTGCTGAGCCCGTTCGCCGGCATAGTCAGCGACCGCCTCGACAAGCGGGCGGTGATGGTGTGCTGCGAGCTAATCCAAGGCGCGGTCGTTACCGCAATCGCGCTGACGCTGCCTGGACTGCCGTTGCTGCTGTTCCTGGTGGGTGTGCAGGCGTGCGTCGCCGCAGTATTCCAACCTGCTTCCCGGTCGGCCGTGCCCGATCTGGTCGCCAGCGCGCAGCTTGAGCGCGCAAATGCGGCGATTGGCTTCGGCACGAACGGCATGGAGGGGTTCGCGCCGCTGGCAGGCGCGGCGCTGCTCGCCTGGCTGTCGGTGCGTGACCTGCTGCTGTTTGATGCTGCAACGTTCGCGATCTCGACCGCTTTGCTGGTCGGCCTGCCCACGTTGCGCGCCCGCCCCCGAGCAGGTGAGCGACTGGCCCGACCGCTCGCCGACGCGCGCGCCGGGCTTTCCTCGCTCTGGCGTGACAAGCTGCTGCGAGCCCTCACGCTGATCTTCTGCGTTGTCGTGTTCTTCAACGCGGTCGACGACGTCGCCCTGGTCTTCCTTGCCCGGCATACGCTCCACGGGAGCAACTCGGCAGCCAGCCTCGTCTACGCAGGCGCTGGCCTTGGCATGCTGGCCGGATTCTGGCTCCTGGCGAGGACAGCGCGGCAGCCGGCCCTCGTGCTCCTCGTCATTACCGGATACGCGGTGACCAGTCTCGGCAACCTGCTAACGGGAACGGCCACCCTGATCCTGGCTGTCCTCGCATTCCAGCTGATCCGGGGGCTCGGCATCGCTGCGATCGACGTGGGCCACAACACGCTGATCCAGCGCCTCGTTCCGGCGGGGCTGCTCGGCCGGGCATTTTCCAATTTCAGTGGCGCGGTCGGCGTAGCCGCTGGCCTGTCGTACATCTTCGGCGGCCTGCTGCTGGACGCCACCGGCCCGCGCGTGACGCTGATCGTCGCCGGAACCGGCGGACTTGCCGCAGCAGTACTGGCCGCGTTCTTGGTTCCGGGGGCGGCTCGACTAGCCGTCAGACGTTCAGAAGCCACGGGGTCTTAGGGCTTGCGCGCCACGCCCGACCACAGAGCCGCCGGGCTGCTCGCCTCCTCGGCGGTCTCGGGTCGCCAGTCCGGGACATTCTTCATTCCCGGCTCGATCAGCTCGAGCCCGGCGAAGAAGGGCGCCACCTCGGACTTGGTGCGGAAAGTAACCTTCTCCGCCATCGTCTGGTTGAGGCGGTTGGCCATAGCGGCCATCTCCGCCGCGTGGATGTCTTTAGCCGGGTGCGAGAGGGCGAGATAGCTGCCGGCTGGAACTGCCGCCATGAGCCGGGCCACGACCGCGTACGGATCCTGCTCGTCGCTGATGTGCTGCAAGATCGCCATCAGCATGACAGCTACCGGCTTGCCGAAGTCGAGTGTCTCGGCGGCCTTGGCCAGGATCTCATCGGCATTGCGAAGGTCGGCGTCGATGTAGTCGGTTGCGCCTTCGGATGTGCTGGTCAGCAAGGCACGCGCGTGGGCGAGTACCACCGGGTCGTTGTCGACGTACACGATGCGACACTCGGCGGCGACAGCCTGCGCCACCTCGTGCGTGTTATTGGCGCTCGGGATGCCGGTGCCGATGTCGAGGAACTGCCTGATCCCGGCCGTGCCCGCTAGGTACGTCACTGCCCGGCGGAGGAACGCCCGGTTCGCGCGCGCCGAGTGCACGATGTCCGGGAACGCCGCCATGGCCTGCTGCGCGGCTGCCCGGTCAGCAGCGAAGTTGTCCTTGCCGCCGAGCCAATAGTTGTAAACACGGGCAACATGCGCCACGCTCGTATCGAATGCTGGCGCGTTACCAGGCGCAGGCGCTGTATCGCCGACCGCTGGTGCACCTTCACTCACCATTTGTGCTGCCCTTTCACTGGCCCGCTGCGACCCGCTATCGCCGTATTTATACAGGAGGTTATCCTCCTGGCTACCGACCTGCCAGGCGTGGCTGTTCGCCACCGGCCTAGATCGTGTCGATGAGTTTCTTCAGCTGCCGTCTGCTCTCGGCCGGGGGCTCAGCCTCGGCGCTGAGGCTGTTCATGACCTCGCGATAGTGATCGGTCTCCTCAGGTCTGTCGAGGTACAGGGCACCAGTCAGCTGTTCGATGTAAACGATGTCCGGCAGGTCAGGCTCGGCGAATCGGAGAATGGAGAACGACCCGCCAGCCACCGAATGCCCGCCGCGGTCGAACGGCATTACCTGCAGCGTCACGTGCGGCAATTCGGTGAGCTCCAGCAATCGACACAGCTGCGTGCGCATGACGTCCCGGCCACCAAGCGGGCGCCTGAGCGCCGACTCGTCGATGACTGCCCACACCTTGGGCAGCCCTTCTGGCTTGGTCAGGATCCGCTGTCGCTGGAGCCGGAGGCTGACCCGGCGCTCGATCTCGGCGGCCGACGCCGAGCGGTGGCCGAGTACGGTGACGGCCCGAGCGTACTCCTCCGTCTGAAACAGGCCAGGGATGAACTGCAGCTCGTAGGTCCTGATCAGCGACGTCGCTTGCTCGAGGCCGATGTACGTCTCGAACCAGTCCGGCATTACGTCGTCGTACTTGGACCACCAGCCCGGGCTATTGGCGCGCTGCGCCAGGTTAAGCATGCGCCGCCGCTCGTCCTCGTCACTGACGCCGTACAGGGTGAGCAGGTCAGCGACATCGCGCTCCTTGAAACTCACTCGTCCGTGCTCCACGCGGCTGATCTTGGAGCGCGATGCCCTGATCTCGTATCCGGCCCGGTCGGGGGTGATGCCTGCCGCCTCCCGAAGCCTGCGCAGTTGCCCGCCCAGGAGTATCCGCAGCACCGTAGGGCCACTGATCACCTCGGCGCTCAGCTCGTCCTGGGGCTCGTCCCCCGGACGCTGAACGACGCTCACCCTTGCTCCCGCGCGACGCGGCAGAACGCGTAGACGCCCTGCCTGCCAGTCCCTGCTCCCGCTGTGCCGAGCGCGCAGCTGACACCGCGGCGACGCCAGACAATGGCTCTAGCGAACTGCACGCTCAGAGCACGGTATCACCAAGTACGCGGGGTATCGGCCTGGCTGATCGCGAACTTCACGTATTCCTGCGGCATCTTACTGCGCATTCACATGGTCACATTTACCTGGTGAGGTCGTCAAACTCGCCATTCCGTACGCCAGCTAGGAAGGCTGTGATCTCGCTGCGCGTATAGACGAGTACAGGGCCATCGGGGTGGCGGGAGTTCCGCACCGCCACTTGCCCGTCGGCCAGCGTGGCTACCTCCACGCAGTTGCCGCTCGGGTTGCTCGCGCTGCTCTTGCGCCATTCCACCGGCCCAACCGCGACCGCAGACATGCCATTAGTGATGTGCATGGGTCTCCCTGGAATTGCATATGCACGTGCACCTGCACGGAACGGCAGTAGCTTAGCGCGGATTCAGCGTCCGAACAAATGCTAATGCACGTGCAGATGAGGTTGCGGCCGCCTTGTGCATGAGGCAGGATAAGCCATTAGCGCCATTTCTTCGGTTCCGTGTGTCAGCTACCCAATTGGACCTGCGATGACGACGCGCTCAGCCGCCTTAGCGCCCGCACGCGCCGTGGACTGGCGGTGGCTTGAGACGGCTGTCCGTACCGCCCAGCGCTCGTGCCGGGACTGGCCCTGCGGCCGGGACGGCCTGGACGCCAGCTGGACATCGATGCCCAGGGTTGCGACACACACGCCCACTCCGGCGTCGCACGCCATCGGGGCGACACGGACCTTCACTTTTCACACAATGCAGAAATGGGGCGTCACTGATCGCGCTGACGATGTCGCCGCGGTTGTCACCGAGTTGCTGACCAACGCGCTACGGCACGCGTTACCCAAGGCACAGCAGACCGCCGCGACGCTGTCGTCGTGGCCTATCAAAGTTGGTCTGCTACATCCCGGCTCCCACGTCGTCTGCGCGGTCGCGGACCCGAGCACAGAGCTGCCGGAACTGCGCGAGCCCGATTGGCAGGACGAGTCAGGGCGAGGGCTAGTTGTCGTCGCAGCACTCAGTGATCACTGGGGCAGCTGCGCTGCACCGGATGAACAGGGCAAGGTGGTCTGGGGCGCCTTCATGACGGCCTCTCGCCCGTTCTAGGGCGGCGGCGACGGCGCCGAGTCCGTAACGTTGCATGCGGTGGTCAGGCGCCCAGCAGCGGCAGCGACGTCCGCTGGCCGCGCACGGATGCACAGACGCCGTCGCTGGCGGCGGCGGCCGCCACCCGGTCAGCTTCGGGTGCACCGTAGAGGGTGGTCCGCTGCCGCAGCGGCCGCCCGGTCGGCGCGACGAGGTCGGCGAGCTGGCTGATGGTCTTGTAGGAGCCGTTCTCCGATCCGGCCATCCGGCTGATGGTCTCCTCCATCAGGGTGCCGCCCAGGTCGTTGACACCGCCGCGCAGCACGTCCTGACACACGTCAGCGCCGAGCTTGACCCACGAGCACTGGATGTTCTTGATCGAGCCGTGCAGCATGATCCTGGCCAGCGCGTGTACGGCGATGTTTTCGCGCCGGGTCGGACCGGGCCGTGCCATACCGGCCAGATAGATCGGGGAGCTAGCGTGCACGAACGGCAGCAGGACGAACTCGGTGAACCCGCCCGTGCGTTCCTGGATCCCGCGCAGGACCTGCAAATGGCCGACCCAGTGCGCCGGCGTGTCCACGTGGCCGTACATCATCGTCGACGTCGTCCGGATGCCTAGCTCGTGTGCTGTGGTGATGACGTCGATCCAGGCGGAAGCGGGCAGCTTGCCCTTCGTCAGCACCCAGCGAACGTCGTCATCAAGGATCTCTGCCGCCGTCCCCGGCAGCGAGTCGACGCCGGCCTCGCGAGCCCGGATGAGCCAGTCGCGTACCGACAGCCCAGTGCGGGACGCGCCGTTCATCACCTCCATCGGCGAGAACGCGTGCACGTGCATGTCCGGGCAGCGCCGCTTGACCTCGGCCGCGATATCGAAGTAGGCAGTGCCGGGCAGGTCTGGATGGATGCCGCCCTGCATGCACACCTCGGTGGCGCCCGCCTCCCACGCCTCGGCGGCGCGGTCACCGATCTGTTCGAGGGACAGCGTGTACGCGTCGGCGTCCGTGCGCCGCTGCGCGAAAGCGCAGAACCGGCAGCCCGTGTAGCAGACGTTGGTGAAGTTGATATTGCGCGTGACGACGTAGGTGACATCGTCGCCGACTGCCTCCCGTCGCAAGCCGTCGGCTAGGTCCGTGAGGGCGTCGAGCTCGGGGCCGTCGGCAGTCAGCAGCGCGAGCGCCGCCGCGTCGCTGATCCCCGCAGGATCCCGCTCGGCGGCGCGCAGCGCGGCGAGCACTTCAGCCGGTGCCCGCCGCGCGTGACCGCCGGCCGCCGGTGCAGACTGCTGCCGGGCTGCCGGGTCGATCCTGGCGCCGACCTCGTCCCAGTCGCCATAAACCTCCGCGAAGTCGGCGCGGCGATCGCTCGTTCGCCCGGTGCTGTCGATCGACGTGAACAGGTCTGTCCGGCCGCTGGCACCCCACACACCATCGTTGCCCCAGCCGCCGTCGGGCTCTTGCCAGGGCAGCCCCGTTGGCACCGCGCCGGACTTGGCAAGCCCGGTAGCCGGGTCCGCCAGCGCCGCCACATGCGCGCACAGCCGCGGATCAAGCCAGGGCTCGCGGATATAGCTCGGGTAGATGGTGAGCCGCTCGGCTAGCTCGAACCCGCCGGCTGCGGTTTGCGCGGCCAGCTCGTCGATCTGCGGCCAGGGTCGCTCTGGGTTGACGTGGTCGGGCGTCAGCGGCGAGACGCCGCCCCAGTCGTCGATGCCGGCCGACAGGATGAGCTGGTACTCATCGCCGATGAGGTTCGGCGGCGCCTGGATCCTGGCTGACGGGCCGAGCACCAGCCTGGTGACCGCGATTGTAGCGGCAAGATCTGCCATGTCTGCGTCCGGAACGCGGCGCATCTTCGTGTCCGGCTTGGCCCGGAAGTTCTGCACGATCACTTCCTGGATGCCACCGTACTCGCGACCCACCTGCCGGATCGCGAAGATCGAATCGGTCCGTTCTGCTAGCGTCTCGCCGATCCCGATCAGGATGCCGGTGGTAAACGGAACGCTGCTACGGCCTGCATCCTGGAGCACGCGCAGCCGAACGGCCGGGTCCTTATCCGGACTGCCGAAGTGCGGACCACCCCGTTCCGTAAAAAGTCGCGTCGATGTTGTCTCGAGCATCATGCCCATCGACGGCGCTACCGGCTTCAGCCGCTGGAAGTCCTGCCAGCTCAGCACCCCAGGATTCAGGTGCGGTAGCAGCCCTGTTTCCTCCAGCACCCGGATCGCCATCGCCCGCACGTACGACAGCGTGTCGTCGTAGCCGTGCGTGTCGAGCCACTCCCGGGCCTGCTTCCATCTGGCCTCCGGCCGGTCGCCGAGCGTGAACAGAGCTTCCTTGCAACCGAGGGCAGCACCGTCGGCGGCTATCGTCAGAACCTCGTCAGGAGACAAAAACGGGGCCGACAGCCTGCCCGGCACCGTGACGAACGTGCAGTAGGCGCACCGATCCCGGCAAAGCCGGGTGAGCGGGATGAAGACTTTGCGCGAGTAAGTGATCAGGCCGGGTCTGTTGGCGGCCGTCAGCCCGGAGTCGCGCACCCTTCCGGCGTGCGCCAGCAGGACGGCCAGGTCGTCGCCGCGCGCATTGAGCAGGACAGCCGCCTCCGCCTGGTCCAGCGACTTGCCGTCCCTGGCCCTGGCGAGCGCGCGCCGCATCGCACTGGGGCTCGCCATCGGCTCGGCCCGAGCTGAGCCGACGGTGGCGTGGCTGTGCTCGGCTGCGTGTGCCTCGTCGGCTGTGATGGCAGTACCTCTTTCGCATCCAGGCATTTCGTGTCCGGACATACGCCTTATCCCAACCCTAGGCTGCCGGTTGCGCCCGGTCCCGCGGAGACCGACCCGAGGGACAACCAGCGCGAGCGGGATCTGCTTCCCGGCTCAGATGGCCCGGTAGTCGCGGACGCTCATTCTGGATCCCCGCCGTGGCGGCGCGTGGCCTCCGATTTCGATCAGCCGCGTCACCCGGTATCGCTGGCCGGCATACGGCGCCAGCAGCTCGAGCATGCCCGCGTCGTCGGTGACCCGGCCGGCCAGGTTCAATCCCACCAGCGCCGGGATGTGATAGTCGCCAACGCTCACAGCGTCGGCATCGCCACACGCACGCTGCCGTACCTCGGCAGACGTCCATGGGCCGATGCCGGGCAGCGATCGCAGCATGCGGTCCGCGTCGGCGCCAGGCAGCGCGCAGACGGCTTCGAGCTGGCCGGCAACCCTGGCCGCGGTGGCGATGGTCCGCGCCCGGATCGCCTCGACTCCGGCCCGGTGCCAGTCCCAGGACGGGATAGCCACCCAGGTGGCTGGGTCCGGGATCACGCGCATCCCGGCGGGAGCCGGTCCCGGCGCGGCCGACCCGTACCACGTCACTAGGCGTCGCCAGGCCCGGTGCGCCTCGATGCCCACGACTTTCTGCTCTAGCACGGCAGGAACGAGCGCCTCCAGCACACGCCCTGTCCTGCCAATACGCAAGCCGGACAGCTGGCGGGCGAGATCACGGAGCCGCGGATGCTCCGGCCGGAACGCGGTTGGGTCATCGCATGCACCGAGCAGGTCTCCGAGTGTGTCCAGTAGCCAGGAACCGCCGCTCCCCCAGGCCGAGGCGCGGACTACGGGGACGTGCGCGTCGGCAGCCTTCGGGTTCGTCGCTGGGTTAGTCATCATCAGCCGGAGAGTTCCTGGCCCGTCCGGCGTCAGCGAGGTCCGCCAGATGGCGCCCCGGTCGTCGACGCGGAATGTCGGATCTCCCGGCCCTCGCCTGTGCACAGACAGCGTAAGCCGAAGATTCAGCGGCGCTGGCGGGCGCCAGTCGCGGCTGAGGTTGTCGGACGTGGGAGGGTGCGCTGGTCTCGCGCACCCGGCCGGCTGCTGCACAAAGCACCCCGAAGGTCGGGCATAGTTGGCTGATGCTGTACTCCACGATTCTGGCAGGTGGCAGCGGCACGCGGCTCTGGCCGCTTTCTCGCGCCGGCGACCCTAAGTTCCTGCACGCGCTGACTGGGACGGACCGGTCGCTGCTGCAGGCCACCGCAGACCGGGTTGGCCCGCTGTCGGCACCTGATCAGATCTACGTAGTGACGGGCACCGCCCACGCAGCCGCCATCTCACGCCAGCTGCCAGCCGTGCCAGCCGCCAACATTCTGATCGAGCCATCGCCGAAGGACTCGTGCGCGGCAGTGAGCCTGGCCTGCGCCGTC
>Ga0126371_10001590_pt1 | contig 19267 bp, 15 predicted proteins | sample PanSoiMetaPlot_4_FD_110145 | JGI IMG/M metagenome (GOLD analysis project Ga0126371, IMG submission 110145) | Tropical forest soil microbial communities from Panama - MetaG Plot_4 | ecosystem: Environmental > Terrestrial > Soil > Tropical forest > Bulk soil | place: Panama | collected 2016-02-17 | reverse complement strand
TCTTATGATCCTATCCATCATCTCGGACAACTGCCGACGAAGGCATGGTGAGCGCGGAATTACTCCCGCAAAGTCGGCCTAAGAGGAACGCACTGATCGTAAACGCTACGGCGTCGGCGAGGATCTATCGCCAGGTGGGCACATGTCAGCATCGGGTGTTACCAGTCAAAAGTGGATTGCGGTGCACCGTCACCGCTACTCTGGGTTGGAGGCGGGTGAATGTCACTGATCGAGGACGAGAACGAACAGGCAAGGGAAGCGTGGGATAGAAACGCGGCCTTCTGGAACGAGCGCATGGGAGAAGGAAATGATTTCTTCAACGTTCTTCTCTGGCCAGCCGTCGAGAGGCTCCTTAAACCACAGCCGGGCGAGGGCATTTTGGATGTAGCTTGCGGAAATGGCCTGACGTCTCGCCGCCTGGCAGCCGCAAAGGCGAGAGTAACCGCTCTTGATGTTTCCACCGCGATGATCGCGATTGCGGCCAGTCATCCCGACAGGTTGAATATCGACTACCGAGTGGTCGACGCGACGGATCGCAAGGCTTTATTATGCCTTGGGACGGCAGTGTTTGATGGTGCTCTATGCAATATGGCCCTGATGGATATGGCCGATATCGAACCGCTGATGATCGCCTTGGCCGTCTTGTTGAAACCTGGCGGACGGTTTGTATTCTCTGCTCTTCACCCCTGCTTCAACAATCCCGCAACGGTCCAAATGGGCGAACTAGAGGACCGGAATGGCGCCGTTGTCACTACATACTCCGTGAAGATCGCACGCTACAAAACGCCTTTCACCCAAGTTGGGCTCGCGATGCAGGGCCAACCAGTCCCGCACCCGTACTTCCATCGACCTCTCAGCTTGTTGCTCGCACCAGCGCTTGCTGCCGGCCTGGTGCTGGACGGGATCGAGGAACAAGCGTTCCCTTCCGACAACTCTGGTGGCACGACACCCTTGTCATGGAACGGCCGCTTCAGTGAGATTCCAGCGGCGCTCATTATTCGGTTACGGCGCACTGCGTGCGTTTCTCGTTCGCTTGGACATTTCTGAGCAACCCGCACCCGTCTTATCGATTCGACCTGGACGAGTCGCCAACCTGTCGAACTAATTTGCCCACGCGTTGAACTGACAACACTGCTCGTCCTTCTGAAACCGGTTTGACACCACTTCCCACTCACGGGATAATCACTTTAAGCCTCGTGTGCTTCCCGGTTCCGCGCGCGAACTGTAAGAGTTAACCCTTTGCGTTCGTGCTGTTTGAGGCGATCGCGACCCATTTCATCTTATGGCGCGAGGAGGCAAGTTGAACCTGCGGATGTTGCTAAGGAGCCTGCGTGGCTTCAATGCGCTTCGGGTCCAAACGCCAGACCGTCTCGCCCTTATAATTGGACAGCCAAACCGAACCCAGCCCGGTCCGAATCGCGTCGCCGCCTTCGCCGACGAACTGCTGCACAACTTTGTTGGTCAACGGGTCGATGCGCGTAATCGGAATGCCGAACGACGTCACCCAGACCGAACCTTCGCCGGCCGCGATATCGCCGCCCGGACCGGGCACCGCGCACTCAATGGTTGCGACAACTTTGTTCGTCTTCGGATCGACGCGCGTGACCGTTCCCTCAGTCTGATTCAGCGTCCAGACGCCGCCCTCGCCGACCGCCAGAAACCGCGGCGCTTTGCCTACGGGAATTGTTTCGACAATCAGGTTCGTGTTCGGATCGACCCGCGTCAGGCTGTTCCCTTCCGTGCTGGTCACCCAAACCGCGCCTTCACCGAAAGCAACGGTGTACGAGCCCTTTGGCACGTAAATCTCCGCGACGACTTTGTTGTTCGACGGATCGATTCTCGCAAGGGTACCGTTCTTGTCAGTCATCATCCAGACGCTTGCGGCGCCGGTCGCGATTCCACCCTCGGTGTCGCCGATTCCCATCGGAACCGTGGCTGTCCCTTTGTTGGTCGCAAGATCCACGCGCGAGAGCGTGTTGTCGCCGCAGTTCGGCACCCACAGGCTGCCGAAACCGATCGCGAGGCCCGAGCAGGGCTTGCTTCCGACCGTGATCACCTCGGCCACTTTATTGGTCTTCGGATCGAGCCGCGAAACGCCGTTCTTCGGCTTATTCGAAATCCAGACTGCATCGGCGCCCACGACGCTCCAATCGGGGCTTCCCGGAACGGGGAAAATCGCGTCGGGCTTCAGAGCCGACAAGGGAATCACTACGCCTGGCGTGGTCAATCCGCGCTGGGGTTTTTGTTTGGGGGCGTCGTCGGCGGCGCAAAGCATCGCCGAACCAGTCAGCAGGACAATGACAAAAAGCCTCATAGAGCCTCTCTTTCCGATATTATGAGCGTGTTTAATAGGAAACTTCTTCAGGCGCCAACAGTGCGCGCGAGCCAACGCGGCTCGGTTGAAAAAACCAAGTATACTTCACGTCCGCTTCGTTCGGACATTGTTACAAGGAATTTGGACTAATGCGAACTCGGACCGTTCTTCGATCGATCGCTGCAATCTTGAGCATGTCGGCGGCCGCCTGGTCCGCCACGCTCGGCGCTGACAGCGCGGAGTTCTTCGAAACCAAGATTCGTCCCGTGCTGGCTTCGAATTGCTACTCCTGCCACTCGGGTTCCAAACTCGGCGGCCTCCGCGTCGATAGCCGCGAAGCGTTGCTCCAGGGCGGCAAGTCCGGTGCGGCGATCGTGCCGGGCGATCCCGACAAGAGCCTGCTGATCAAGGCTGTTCGCCAGACCGAAGCGAAGCTCAAGATGCCCATGGGAGGCAAGCTTAAGGACACTGAAGTGGAGGATCTGGTTGCCTGGGTGAAAGCCGGCGCCACTTGGCCTGAAGCCGCCAAGGCACCGGCTGCGGTGACCTCTGGCGAGTACGTGATCCGGCCAGAGCAGCGCGCGTTCTGGTCCTTCCAGCCGCTTCGCAAAACCGAACCGCCTGCAATTCAGGACACCGGCTGGGCCAAAACAAATATCGACCGTTTTGTTCTCGTCCGCCTTGATAAGGAAAAGCTCAAACCGGTGAAGCCCGCCGACAAGCTGACGCTGATCCGCCGGGCCACGCTCGACCTCACCGGTCTGCCGCCCACTTGGGCGGAGGTTGACGCGTTCGAGAAAGACAACTCCACCGATGCGTTCGCGAAAGTAATCGATCGTTTGCTTGCCTCGCCCCAATACGGCGAACGCTGGGGCCGCTACTGGCTCGACGTCGCTCGCTATGGGGAGGATGACTACCGTTCGCTCGATCCGCAACGCCGCGGCTACAATCCCTATCCGTTCGCGTACCTATATCGCGACTGGGTGATCAAGGCCATGAACGACGACATGCCGTACGACCAGTTCGTGAAAGCGCAGCTCGCGGCTGACCTCATGGACGAAAAGCAGCGCGCCAAACTCCTGCCCGCGCTCGGATTCTTGGGCGGAGGACCCTGGTTTTATGACAACGGCTCTGTCGAAGTAACGCACGCTGACGAACGGCACGACCGGGTCGACGTGGTCTCGCGCGGATTCCTCGGCCTCACGGTCGGCTGCGCGCGCTGTCACGATCATAAGTACGATCCGATCCCGACCAAAGACTACTACTCGCTGGCCGGCGTCTTCGTGAACACGGTCTATCACGAATATCCGATGGTTCCGAAGGATGTCGCCGAGGATTACAAGAAGAAGGAAAAACAGATCGAGGATCGTCAAAAGCTGCTTGGCGAATTCATGCAGACCGAGAGCAGCCAGCTCGCTCAGACGCTCGCCTTCCAGGCCGCAAAGTACATGCAGGCTGCCTGGAAAGTCACCGGCGACCAGAAGGCGGACCTGTCGAGAGTGGTCGACGATGACAAGCTCGATTACGAGCTGCTCGAGCGCTGGGTTAAGTTCCTGGCGAAACCCCCGAGAAATTACCCATACCTGAAGGACTGGCAGGACATGATCAAGCGGGGTGGCGCGTCGGCCGAAGCGAAGAAACTCGCCGAGCAGTTCCAAGCCACGCTCGTCGACATCATGTTCGAGCACAACGAAATCAAGGACGACAACGATATCATCGCCAACAAGGCTCTCCCGACGAACAAGAAGCGCAAGTTCGCCAATCTGCCGAACGAGTTCATCACGAACGACGATTTCTGCCCCGGCTGCGGCCTGACGCTAGAAACATTGCCGCTCGAGAAGATGAACCTCTGGACCGATGTGTTCATGCGCGAGCTCGAAGCCAGCGATCCCTTGGATCCGCCGAATCGCCAGAAGCCTGGTCTATTGGTCTTCCGGGGTTGGGGCTTAGAGCGCCAGCTGAGCGCTGAGCGCCGGACTTACATCGAAGCTCTGCGTGCCGACATCGAATTGCTCAAAAAGCAGATCCCGGCGCACTTCCCCTATGTGCACGGCGTGATCGACGCCGAAAAGCCGGCCGATCTTCCGCTTGCCAAGCGCGGCAGCCCGTTCAATCTCGGCGACCCGGTGCCGCGTCATTTCTTGTCGGTTCTCAGTGAAACACCGGCGCCATTGAGCCACGGGAGCGGCCGCCTGGACCTGGCTGATGAAATCGTCAAGCAGCCACTCGCGATGCGCGTTATCGTGAATCGCATCTGGCGCGGTCATTTTGGAACCGGGATCGTCGACACCCCTAGCAATTTCGGCATCACCGGGGATCGTCCCAGCGATCCCGAACTGCTCGAATATCTCGCGCAGACTTTTGTCGATAGCGGCATGTCGATCAAGAAGCTGCACCGCGAGATCATGCTTTCGAGCGTGTATCAACTGAGCGACGACAACGTCGCGGAAAACTTTGACAAAGATCCCGACAATCGTCTGTACTGGCGCGCCAATCGCCGCCGCATGGACGCCGAAGAGATCCGCGATGCGATTCTTGCGGTGGCAGGCGATCTGGACACGAAGATCGGCGGACCGTCGGCTCCGCTCACGCCCGATTTCGAGCGCCGCACGGTCTATGGAAAGGTCAGCCGCTACCGGCTCGACGAATACCTGCAGCTCTTCGATTTTCCGAGCCCGAATCTCTCGGCCGAAAAGCGTTTTGCCACCAACGTGCCTTTGCAGCGCCTGTTCTTCATGAATAGCGATTTCGTCCAGCAGCAGGCCGAATTGCTCGCGCGCAAAATCGAAGCCGAGCCCGACAACACCGCACGCGTCCAGAAAGCGTATCAGTTGATCTTCGGCCGAGCCGCGACACCCGACGAAGTGAAAGTGGGTCTCGACTATCTCGCGAGCGAACCCATGAAAGAGTACGAAGAGCACAAAGACGCCAAGCTCAAAAAAGAGGGCGAGCCGAAGAAGGACGGCAAACCGGACGCCATGCATACGGACGCTGAAAGCGGTGACAAAGCGGCCGGCGAAATGTCCGACGAAGACGACGCTTCCGGCATGATGGCAGGCGTCAAGCCGGGCGCTGGCGGAAAATCCGACGAGAAGAAGAAGCCGCCGCTACCTGTGACTGCCTGGGGCCGCTACGCCAAGATTCTCTTGAGCTCGAGCGAGTTTCTTTACATCAACTGAGGCTGAATCGATGAGTGAACACAAACAACGAATGGCCGTGAGCCGCCGCGACGCGCTGTGCCGCATTGGTAACGGCTTCGGGATGATGGCTTTCGCCGGCATGCTTTCTGACTCGCTGGCGCGGGCCGGAGTAACCGAGAGCGCCGACGGCACCTTGAGCGCGCGCAAGCTTGACTTTGAGCCCAAAGCCAAGCGCGTCATTTTCCTCTACATGAATGGCGGTCTCTCGCAAGTGGACAGCTTCGATCACAAGCCGGCGCTCGAGAAGTATCACGGCCAGCCGCTGCCCGGCGGCTCCATCGCCACCGAGCGCAAAACCGGCACGCTCATGAAGTCGCCGTTCACGTTTAAGAAGTACGGCCAGTGCGGAATGGAGGTCAGCGAGCTGTTCCCCTACGTGGGCGAGTGCGCCGACGACATCTGCTTCGTCCGCTCGGTCTACACCGACATCCCGAATCACGAGCCCGCCATGCTCATGATGAACACCGGGCACAGCCAGGTCGGACGTCCCTCGATGGGCGCGTGGATGACCTACGGCCTCGGCACCGAAAACAAGAATCTCCCCGGCTACGTCGTGCTGTGTCCCGATGTGCCCACCACCGTTGGGCCGCCGCTCTGGAACAACGCGTTCCTTCCGGCGGTCAATCAGGGTACCTACATCTCGGACAAAATCATCGAGAAGCAGACCGAAGCGCTGATCGACAAGAAATTCGATCCGAAAAAACTGATCTCCTTCATCAGCAACGATAAGTTCACCTTCACCGAGCAGCGCCGCGAAATGGATCTGCTCGAAAAGCTCGATCAAATGCGCAACCAGCGCGAGTCCATTCAGGACCCGCAGCTCGACGCCACGATCAAATCGATGGAAACCGCCTACCGGATGCAAACCGAAGCGCCAGACGTTTTCGACATCCGCAAAGAATCGGAGGCGACGCTGAAGCTCTATGGTCCCGGTTCCACCGCCCGCGGCTGCCTGATGGCCGTGCGTCTGGCGCAAAAGGGCGTCCGCATGGTCCAGGTCTACTACGCCAAGGGCGACCCCTGGGACGCTCACGCCGACATCAATGCGCATCGCAAGAACGCGCGAGATTCCGACCAGCCCTTCGCCGCCGTCATCAAAGACTTGAAGTCGCGCGGCCTATTCAAGGATACGCTCGTAATTTGTGGTTCCGAGTTCGGCCGTACGCCGGTGGTGGAAATCGGCGCCGGCGCCGGCGGCGTCCAGAATGGCCGCGACCACAACCCATTTGGCTTCACCATGTGGCTGGCCGGTGGCGGGATCAAGGGCGGTACCGTCTATGGAGCTACCGATGAGTTCGGGTTTAAAGCTGTGGAAAAACCCGCTCACGTCCACGATATCCACGCTACCGTCCTGTACTTGCTAGGGATTGACCATACCAAGCTCACCTATCGCTATAGCGGACGCGACTTCCGCCTCACCGACGTCGCCGGAAATGTAATTCACGAAATCATCGCCTAAAACCGGTTCTCGTACGTCAAATGTAGTAGAGCAGGACTTCCATGCGGCCTGTTACATGCCGCACACACGTATTTTATTGATCTGCAACCGAATTGTGCATTTTGCATCAAATCTTTGGGAGGGTGTCTAGACGGTAATGGCCAGGCTTGACCAACAGATTCTAATTGATTCCACCGAGTCCAGGGGCTTGGGAGACCGAAGTTTGAGTGCTGACGAGGCCCAGGACTTCCTTGAACCAGGCGGGGAAATCGAAAGCGCCGAAGAGCGCTCAGAGGACCATACCGACGATCCGGTACGCGTGTATCTGCGTGAGATGGGAACGGTCAAGCTCCTGACCCGTCAAGCCGAAGTGGATCTTGCTCGCCGCATGGAACGGGGCACGCTCCACATGCAGAAAGCGATCTCGCGTTCACCGCTGGTCCGGAACCAGGCGCTTGCCTTGTACGAGGATTCGCAATCCGGCGGCACCGATCTAGAAGACATCGTAAATCTGAGCGGCAAGGACGACGCCGCAAAGCGCCGCGCTCGAGTGGAGGCTATACGGCGCTTCAAAAAATTTGCAGAACTCGAAAGCGAACTCGGTGCGCTTCAGAACAAGTTCGTGCGTCAGAAGGCCAAACCGCACGGAAAGCTCGCCGGACGCATCATCCGTCAGGGGGTGCGTAGTTCTCAGGAGATGCGAAAGATCTCGTTCCAAGGAAATCGCTGGCGCGAGTTTCGCGAAGCGATCGAGCGGGCCGCCGCCGGTATGGAAACCGCAGAGATCCGGCTGGCTCAACTCGAGCGCAAACCCAAACGCCATGTCGCGGAAATTCGCGAAATCAAACGTTCTCTTCGCGAACAACGGCACGCGGCGGGCGCGGATCTAAAACAAATGCGGCATTGGCTGTACCGCGCGCGCTTGGGCGAGACGGAAGCGGAAGCCGCCAAGAAGGCCCTGGTAGAAGCCAACCTCCGGCTGGTTGTGTCGGTCGCCAAGAAGTATGTCAACCGGGGCCTGCACCTGCTCGATTTGATCCAGGAAGGCAACATCGGCCTGATGCGCGCCGCCGAGAAGTTCAACTATCATCTCGGCTATAAATTTTCGACTTATGCGACGTGGTGGATTCGCCAGGCGATGACGCGCGCCATCGCTGATAAGTCGCGAACCATCCGGATTCCCGTCCATATGAACGAGAGTCTCAACAAGTTCGCCCGCGCTTTCCGCGAGCTCGAAAAGGAACTCGGCCGAACGCCAACCAATCAGGAAATCGGCACGCGGCTGAACACGCCCGCGCACAAAATCGAGGAGCTCAAGGCGATCTCGCGCGATCCGGTCTCGCTAGACATCCCGGTCGGCCGGGATGGCGAGTCAGTTCTAGGCGATCTCCTTCAGGATCAATGGATTGCATCCCCCGTGGACGCAGTCCAGGAGAACAACGTCCGCCAGGGCACCGCGGACGTGTTAAAAACACTCTCTCCGCATGAGGAGCGGATCGTTCGGATGAGATTTGGCATCGGTTTCGACCGTGAGCACACGCTCGAAGAGATCGCGCAGAACTTCGGCGTGACCCGCGAACGTATCCGCCAAATCGAAAGTCAGGCACTACAGCGCCTGCGACACGCCGAGACCGCGCGCCGCTTGCGGCCCCTCATGAGCGTGCAGTAAATCCCCAGCTCAGCGCCCTGTTGCCGTTACTCGGTACTGTTCGGTACTAGAACCGTAAACCCGTTGACAAATGTAAAACTATGGGTCAACCTGGGGTTTATTTATATGATTCCTGGGCAGACAACGCACTTGATGGACGTCCACCAGGAGCTCATCACCCATCCCTGGTTTGCTGTTCAAGTGCGATCCAATTGCGAGAGGGTCGCCGATGTTCACCTGCGAGAGCGGGGCTACGAGCGTTTCACGCCTTCCTATTGGGTGGAAGCTCAGTGGTCGGACCGCAAGAAAGAAATGGAGCGCTTCCTCTTCCCAGGTTATGTGTTTTGCCGTTTAGATCCAACCAACCGCCTGCCGGTCCTGTCTGCTCCTGGTGTAGTCGGACTGGTGGGATTTGGCAAGACCCCGGCCGTGATTCCGGATGAGGAAATCGAACGCATCCAGCGCCTGGTGGATTCCGGCCTGCTCATCAAGCCCTGGCCCTTTCTTGAAGTTGGGCAAACCGTACTGATCGAGCGCGGTCCCCTGACCGGGATGGAGGGAGTCCTGGTCGAAGAAAAGGGGGAATGCCGCCTGGTTCTATCCATTAACTTACTGCGGCGATCTGTGGCCGCCGAGGTCGACCGGCGCTGGGTTCGCCCCCTGCAACAATCAAGGATGGGATTAGCTGCCGCCGACAGGAGAGGATAGGGCGTTGACAACGGGCGGGAGATCCGTCAATCTAAGTGAAGGTTTTCGACCGACGCCTCGCTCGTTTTCTCCCCGCGTTGAGCGATCAGGCGTCTATCCGTGGCAAATGAAACACCTGCTGCGGCACTCGGGAAGGAATTAATCCCATGGCTTTGACTAAATTTGTGTGCTCGGTAGTTATGCTCTCGGCAGGCGCTTTCGCCGCTTGGGCGCAAGTACAACCGCTCACGCCGCCGACGGGGCAGAGTTCGCCAAATCAAGCTGCGCCCAATCAGACGCCGGCCAACCCGGCGGCGCCAATCGGCGGAGGTCAGCGGGAGCTGCCCCCCGATTCGATCCGGCCAAACTACGTGCTGGGCTCGAACGACCAGATTCTGATCCGCGTGGATCCTCCGGGCTCCGCCGACGAGATCAACGACAAACCGTTTCGCATCGATGCCGATGGCAACGTGAACCTTCCTCTACTGGGTCGCCTGCACGCCTCCGGAATGAGCGTGCAAGAGTTGGAGACCGACTTAGTGCGTCGGCTTCGCGAGTATATCCGTGAGCCGCAGGTGATTATCAATGTCACGCAATTCCACAGCGCTCCGGTGTTCGTCGTGGGCGCGTTTCGGGCGCCCGGGATCTACCCGCTTCAAGGCACGCGGACGCTGACGGAGTTGCTGACGCAGATCGGCGGAACGCAGCCCAACGCAAGCCGCCAAATCACGATTACCCGCCGCGCCGAGTACGGGGCGATTCCGCTTCCGGAAGCGGTGGAGGATCCGGAGAAGAAAATCAGCACGGTGGAGATCAGTCTGGCCAGTCTACAGCAAAATGTAAACCCCGCCGAAGATATTGTTTTACAGCCCTACGACGTGATTCGAGTAGAGCGTGCCGAGCAGATTTACATAACCGGAGATGTGGTTCGGACCGGAGGGGTGGAGCTTGGCGAGCGTGAGTCGATCTCGATTGTGCAAGCCTTAGCGATGTCGGGCGGTTTTAGTTCAGATGCGCTGAAGGACAAAGTGAGGATCTTGCGTCCCGTCATCAACACCAACCGCCGAGCCATAATCGTTGTGGATGTGAAAAGGGTTCTCGACGGCAAGGAAAACGACATTCCACTGCTTCCCAACGATGTCGTTTACATTCCTCATTCTTACAAAAACTTTTTTTGGAGGACATTCAGCCAGGTTGCTCTGCCAATTATTCCTTATGTCATCTTTCTGGCCGCCCAATGACCGACCGCAAGAGGTTTGCGTGACGCCGCTGCTTCGTCAAACGGCGCGAATTCGAGTGGGGATTTTGGCAGTGCTACTTTCACTGCTGTTGTCTGTCATGCCAGTTCTGGCTGATGACACGCCGTCAGTCGAACAGACTCCCGCGGCCCAGGCGCCCGGCCCCCAGGCCCAGTCTCCGCAGGCACCTGCTGCCCCCACCATCGAAAGCCTCAAAGTGATTCCCCTTGCGGGTAGAGACGAGGTAAACGACATTCAGCGCCGGGTGATGGCGCCGCTAGTGGTCGAAGTCTTGGACCACAACGACCGTCCTGTGCAGAACGCCGAAGTCGTGTTCCGCTTCCCCTTGCAAGGTCCCGGCGCAACATTTCCCGGGGCCAAGACTTCGCTCACCGCGCGAACGAACGGTCAGGGGCAAGTTGCCGCGATGAACTGGATGGCGAACAACGAGATCGGACGCTTCGATGTGCACGTCAGCGCCAGCTATGGCAACCAGGTCGGCTCGGTGACGTTCTCGATGATCAACGCCAACAACGTCCCGCAGGGTAAAGGAGCAGGGGCGAGTGTCGGCACGGAAAAGCGCGGCGGCTGGTTTTCCCCCACCTGGGTGAAGGTGGCCGTAATCGGTGGCGCAGCAGCGATAGCTGCGGGAGTTTTCCTCGCGACACGCGGGGGATCCAAATCCAGCTCCAGCTCCACGATCACGATTACCCCGGGAAGTCCATCGGTAGGAGGGCCTCACTAGCCGCATGCGTCTCCCCGGAATCGTGCTGTTGGGCATGGCTTCCTTGGGCGTCGCATCCGGCCAGACGGCCGGAATCAGCGGGCCTGTAGAAGGCTTCACTTTCGATTTTCCTACTGCCAGTCTGCGCGCCGTGATGGGCTATCCTGGCGCGGCTTCCTTCGGTCCGCCGATTATGGCTGGACTGGAATTTGCTTCTGTGGCTCCGAAACGTGATTACGCGGTCGCTTTTCAAAATGGAAATTTTTTGTTTCTCAGCAGCTTCGATTCGGGCAAAGCCTCGTCGCTAGCGGTTTCTGGTGTTACGCGCGTTCCCGAAGCGGTGAGCTGGTCTGGTGACGGGACCTTCACGGTTCTCTGGTCGTCCGGCGCGAATTGGCTGCAAACTCTTTCCGGGATGCCATCCAGCCCGGCAGCCGGCGCATACATCGATGTCTCGGCCTTGGGTGGTTCGCTGACTGGGGTTGCGGTGGACGCTACCGGCAAACGGATCGCGATCGCTATTTCGGGCTCGCAGTCCGGCGTGTATCTCATGACGGGAAGTCAGGCCTTCGCGCCTGTTATCTCGCTGGCCAATCCCGTTGCAGTGTCGTTTTCATCTGACGGCACGGAATTATTCGCCATTGATGCCGCGGCGAAGCAATTGGCGATCGTGAATTTGAGCAACTTGAGTTTTCAGATGACGGCTCTGGACGGTTTGGCGGATCCGTTCGCGGTCCAAGGAAGCGCGGCCAAGATCTATATCGCGAGCCGCAGCGACCGTGTGCTGCGCGAGCTCGATACATCGGGTAACGAGCTTGTCGATATTCCGCTCTCCTTTTCGCCCCGTGGTATCGAGCCTTTCGGAGCCAACAGCCTTCTGCTGTCGTCGCGCAGCATGGCCTCTGATCCGCTGTGGCTGGTGACGAACGGAACGCAGCCAGCGGCCTACTTTGTTCCGGCTATCCCGCAAACCATTGGCAAGCCGCGGCCGAGCAACCCCGAGCCAGCATCGCCCACTCACGGACGTGCGGAGCGCGAGCGATGATGCGGGCCATAGTTCGGCTGGCGCTGCTGCTGGTTGCAACAGCGGCCGGCGCTTTCGCGCAATTTCCGTTTCAACTGATCATCACCAATGCTATGGGCCAAGCGGCGGCGGTGACCAACGATTCAAATATCGGGTTCAACGCCGAAGTTGGCCAATCCGTGACGTATCATTTAACGGCCACCTACCTTCCAACCAACACGTCGAACACCGTGACCATATCTCAGGCGCCGACTGTTCTTGGCTCGATCCAACAATTCACGATACAGAATTTCCCGATGCTGCCAGTGATGTTGAGCGCTGGCAGTACATTAAAGTTCGACATCACGTTCAAGTCCACTAGCGTTAGTCAGGCCCAAGCGCAGCTGACGATGAACTTCATGGAAACGACCCAAGGGACGACGGGTTCGGTGACAACACCAAACGCGCTGGTTCTGATTCTAACGGGAACCAGCCCGTCGTTTACCCTGGGCTACGAACTGCAATCTGTTGGGAACTTTGTCTCGATACCGTCGGGCGGCACGCTCATGTTCCCTGCGACGCAAGTGAACACATCGGCGGTCGCCCTGCTGGACATCTCGAACGTCGGTAGCGGGCCGGGCTCTATCATGAGCATTAACACGCCCACCGATACGGCATTCAAGGTGGCAGGCATCGGGCCCTTACCGATACCGGTCAATTCCGGACAGGCGCTGCAACTAACCGTCACCTATACTCCAACCGCGTCGACAACAGACAACGATCAGATTACAATCACGCTGGCATCAGGAAACGTACTCACGGTGATGTTGCAAGGCAGCGGCATCAACGCGCTGTTCACGTATCAGATCATCTCCGGCAGCACTCCCACGCCGGTGACTCCGCCCGGGCCGATTGCGCTACCAGACACCAATGTTGGGAGCACCAGCAGTTTGACCATTCGCGTCCAGAATACCGGAAACGCGAGCGGCACCATTAATTCGGCCCCCAACGTCTCAGGCGCTGGGTTTACGGCGACTGAAACGACCCTGTTTCCCCTTACGTTAAAGGCGAACGATAGCTTCACGTTCACCATCGATTTCGCACCCACGACGTCGGGCGCGCTAAAGGGCACGCTGATTGTCGGCGGCGATCTCTTCAATCTGACGGGCAATGGCCTCGGATCCCAACTTGCATTCTCCTACATGACGGCCGGTGGCCCGAGCGTTTCAGTGGCGAACGGGGGAACGGTGGTATTCAGTCCGGTTCAGGTGACTCAGACCGAGCAGCTCACGTTTGTCATCACGAACTCGGGGACGCAAACAGCAAACATTTCCAATATCGGAATCGGAGAGGCAAACAGCCCCTTCTCTGTTTCTGGCGTTCAGTTTCCGGTCAGTCTTACTGCTGGCGCTTCTACGCAATTTACGCTGAGCTTTAGTCCCATAACCGCTGGCGGATTTGTGCAGGGAACGCTGCGCATCGATACCAACGTCATGAACCTCACCGGCTCGGGAACGCAGCCTCCGCCGCTGCCAAGCTACAGCTTCACGGGACCGAGCGGAAACGTACCGCCGCAAACTCAGCCAGCAATCGGGTTCAGCCTCGCCAGCGCTTACCCAGTCGCACTGAGTGGCACGCTCACGCTGACCACCAGCGCTGCGACGGATACGACCGTTCAATTCATCAACGGCCTGAGGACCGCCGCTTTCACGATCGCGGCTAACAGCACTGCGGCGAACTTCACTGGATTCGGGTCACAGATCGCTCTGCAAACCGGAACGGTTGCGGAGAATATCATCTTGACGCCGAGCTTTCAGACGCAGGCAGGCGGAATCAGCCTCACTCCATCGAATCCTACAACGCTTACGCTCACTGTCCCGAGCGCAGCGCCGACACTGCTTGCGGTGGCAGCGGCGAACGTGAGTTCGACTGGCTTCACGCTAAACGTAACGGGCTTCTCGACCACCCGATCGTTGACCACGATGATGGTCCAGTTCAACGCTGCGGCAGGGTTCAATTTCGGGACCAGCTCCCAGGTTTCGATCGATCTGACGCAGGTTGCCACGGCATATTTCGCAACTACGGCATCTCAGAGTCTCGGCGGGCAATTCGAAGTTTCGGTTCCCTTCACCTTCACCGGAACCAATCTTCCCGCTGGCACGACGCCCATTCAAGCGATCTCGTCGGTTTCCGTCACCATTTCGAACAGCGTGGGGACGTCCAGTCCTCTCCAAACAACCCTATAGCTGGTTTGCTGCGGTCAGGCTCGCAGGGCCCGGCGCGTACGGCAAAACCAGCGCCTATCGCGCCGCGGCGCTTTCGTAGAACTTGATGAATTCGCCGATCGTCACTGGAAAGCTGATATCTTCGGCGCTGCTGAACGGGTCGACGTCGAGCGAATCCTCGAGACGCGACACCACAATCGCCAGACACAGGGAGTCGAGCCCAGTCTCAAGGAGCGCCAGATCGTCAGTGAGCGGGACCAGCGGCTTGTCCTGCTCCTGCGCCACTCGCTTGAACTGGGCGAAGATCTCGGCGCGGATTGGAGTTCCCGTGAAGCCAGGATTCTGCATGTTCTTTATGCCGGCAGCTCCAGCCTACGCCTTTTGCGATAAGAGCGCCAACCCGGCGCTCGGGCGTGGAATTACCTTGGCAAAACCGCCTCATAAGCGCCCCTTCGGGCCACGGCGCCCGAACGCTCAGTGGTGCGTCCCTTGGGCGATTCCAGGAATTGCGCCTTCAACCACTCTTCGATATGCTCCCGCACCGCCTCTCTGCCTTTCCGGTCGGCGAAGGAGTGATTGGTGCCCTCGACAAATTCTATCGAAACACGGTTGCGCGGACCGGCCTTGGATTGCAGGTAAGCCAGGTAGTCGAATTCTCCGATGCGCGGCCTGAGACCTCTAGACTTCAAAGCCGGCGCTTTCAAGACCAGCATCGGCAGTCCTGCCGATGAAAGTTGGTTCCAACAGCGCAACAAGGGCAGATTCGCATTGCGAGGCGGACGCTGCCGTCCCACCAGCAGGCGAATGTGCCGCAGCACATAATACATTGCGCTCACAGCCGCGCCGATCCTGCTCCATGAGGACCAGGTGCGGAGCTCGAGCCAAAATCGTGCGCGCTCGCGCGGCAGGAAAAAGTAAGGATCGGTTAGCACCACTCCGGCGCATTCCTTCGTTTGGGGAGCCGCGAAGAGCGCCGTAACAGCTCCCGCACAATGTCCCACCGCGACGATGCCTGCCAGAGAATACCGTTCGACGAGCGCTTTAATCAACGCCGAAACGGTGGATGCGTAGCCGCCTTTGTTGATGAAGTCGAGAATCTGATCCGGCGCTTCGCCGTCCGAATCTCCGAGTCCAGGAAGATCGAAACGGAAACAGGGATAGCCGCACTCGGTTAGACGCTTGCACCAATAGACCGCCGAATCGCCTAGCGCGGATCGCGGCGTGAAACCGGGGTTGAAGAAGAGCAGCGCGACATTTTGCTGTCGCGCGCGGCCGCCCGGGACGGTGTGATATGTTCCCCGGAGGTAGAGATCTCCGATGGCCACGCTGATCGCCGCGCGGCCGTCAATGACTGTATGCACAGACGCCTCCCCGCGACCTTGCCGCACTCAAAATCCATTCCAGGTTTTCCGAAAACAGCAGGCTAAAATCCTTATTCACTCCCTCATAACCCACCGACGAACCTTTAATGAGGGGCGTCGATTGGCGGTCTAGTTTCACGCTTCGGACAGGTCTTCCAGAAACCGTCCCATCGGCCGTATCCAAACCATCGGGAAGCTCTACACTAAAGGAATCGCGCCACTGCTGCGCCGTCCATCGATAGCCTTCTACGTCCAGGTTTTCGCCATCTTCCAGAAGGCCGATGTAGCTCGAGACCGGCCTGCGCTCATCACCATACTTAAAGGCGTTGTCCATCGAGATGCGGCGCAAAAGAGTAGTGCGCAACGCCTGGTTCGCGCTCGTGGGAGGGGCCCAAAGGAGTAATATGTCGCCGATTCCAGCGTCAAACGTCTTGCCGGATAGGACCGCACCGAGTTCGAGACCGTGTATCAGGAGGGGCACGTCTCCGCCTCTGCTCTGCAACCACTTCGCAAGAAGCTCGACATCCTCCAGCCAATGGACGAATGTCATCGCTTCAAAAGCGCCGGTACTCTCTCCAACGCCACGATAATCATACCTTAGACATTCGACGTTGTGGTCAGCCAATAAGCGGGCCCAGCGTATCCAGGGGATATGCGAATAGTGGCGCTCAGACGCAAATGCCCCTACGAGAAGCACGCGAGCTACTGGATCGGGTGACCCGTGAAGCACGGTGTACAAATGCGCTCCGGGTACCGGGAAATAGCCGGCCTCCTCAAGCGGATTGTGCTTGAAATCCTGTGGCGTTCGCACGCTCATCCTCAGCATGGCACGACGGCTCGCTGATCGCGCTCGATGATCAATTCGCCGCGGCAGACACCATCCGGTCTCTGCCATAGACGATGGTTTCAAGCAACGTCCGCAACAGCACCACTCCTTCGAAGGGATCGGCGGAAGGCGCAAGCGGACTCAAGGCGGCTTCGGCTTCGAGGGCCAAATACAGGCCGGCCGTGTGAGCGATGTCGCACACGCCATGCACGTCGGTGTACTCCATCTCCTGAGAGCCTTGCCGCGCGGCCAAATCGGCCAGGTAGGGCATGAACTTCTGGATCAGGCCTTCAAAGAACGCCATCATGACGACCATCGGCACGCTCGAGAGCCGGGCTACGAACATGCGTACGCTGCTCAGGTTTTGATACACGGCGGCCGCGTCGGCGTCGGTGGGGACTGCGTGAGCAGCAAGCGCAAATCGCCGCATCATGCCGGGATGGCAATCACCAATTTCTTCATGCAAATTGTCCAGGATGATGGAACGCGCCTCATCCGTCTTGGCCGAAAGATAGGCACCTGTCATCCAGTAGATGAAGTTTCCTTCGAGAACGGCGGCGTAACGTGCGATAATGCCGCGGCGTTCTTGGCTCGAGAGCTGCGCCGAATTCGGTAAAGCAGAGAGAAAATCGTCGGTTATTTTATTTACACGCTCTTGGACCGATCCAACATCCAAAAGGTTAATCACGGGAATAGAACTGGCCATTGAATTCACTGAAGTCATCGCCCATCTCCTTGATTGCGCCTTGATCGTGTCCGATTGGTACCGAGGCCGGAAATAGCGCTGTCTTCAGTCGACCCAGCGTCTTTTGTGTAACGACCCGCTAATACTCTATACCCGGGGTATATCGGTCCTGTCAAGATCAAATATATCAATGTTCTAACCATTTCGAAAAGAGTCCTTGGTACCGATACGTACTAGGCAAGCCAGCTGGATCATTAGGCCCTTTCTCGGCTCGGTTACGGAGCTGCCGGGCCCGCTCGGCTATTTTGTAAGCCTCTTTGCCGGACTTGTTTTTCGAGAACGCATTCGGGCTCGGCATGCTTAGAGCGTACATCTGAGATGCTAAGGAGAAAATAGACCCGTGGCCTGGTACAGGCCCAGTACCGATGAACACTAGTAAATCCTGATGCTTTGCTGGAAACTTGCTGTGGTATATACCAAAATCCTCAACGCGAGGATTCACTCGTCTCGAAGCAACGATCTACGGGTTTAAGTCACGAAGTATCTCGTGAGGTTCTTACCCATAGATTCCGCTAAAGAACGGCCTCAGAGGGGAGAACGAAAAATGAGCGTTGGGTCATTGAACTCTGAAGTGAAAGTAATAGAATCTTTGGATCTTACAGAGGTACAGCAACATCTAAAGACGGCCACGAATAAGTTTCTCGACAACTTGCCGGTCGGGCGACGGATAACGCCCGAGACCGGTCGTGGGATCATCGCGCGGTATACTGCCGTTTCGGAAGGCAACTTTATCTATTGGATGACCGGTACTTATCTTTCAGCCAAAACAGTCGCAGCTCGATCGATTATCCAAGAAAACTTGTCGGAGGAGATTAGGGATTGTCATCCGAGCATGATGCACCGGTTCGCGGCCGCGGCTTGCGCCCTCCCAACCGACGACGATGCCACAGCCGTCTATGAACGCCTGAGCAACGTCCGCTTGTTTGTCGGGCGTTTGTCGAGCGCACCGCTTGTCCTGATGATGGCATTCTTTGAAGGACTGATCCAGAGGTTCATGCCCTACCTTGCAGATCTCGCAGCGCGGAGGGGTTCTCAGGAGACCGAATATAGCGACGTGCACGGTGTCTGCCGATAGTGCTCACATGGTGCGATAGTGCTCACATGGAAGGACTGCTCCGAGCTGGAGTTAGAGGAGACAGCATGTCCCTTGGAGGCGGATCGCGATCTGTACGAGGGTGTACGGTTGCTTCGGAAGCTTCTGGAAACAATCGTTCACGGAGCTGAACAGGCGGCCAAGGGCAAAATTGCGATCCAATCGTCAAAGCAAGGAGGATGCGCTGGGCCATTTAACCATGAAGCTCATTGACGCCCGAGCATCCGAGGGAGCATCCGAAACTGCCGCCGGTGGGAGTTGGGTGGGCCGGGCGGGAGGCCCGCATCTTCAATCCCTTGGGCAGATTCTCGCTGAGGCGCGCAGCACGGAACTGGCGAGTCGGTTTCTGGCGGGGCCAGCCGCTTCCGTCAGGCTGGATGCTGTGGCGGGAGGGTCCTGCCTGGCAGGGCATGCGGGTGAACTTCGCGGCCGCTCAGCGCTGATCTTTACCAGCGATCAGTTGCAATCCGCGCTGGCGCTTCTTGAACTGGATGGAGTGGCGCGCCGAATCATTCTCTGCCCTCCCGATCTTGCGACCGAGCATCTTCCGCTAGTGATCGAACTTGGCGAGGCGGACGCTGTCGTTTCGGATCGGCCTGCGGATGAGCCCGCATTCACGGGGCTTCAGAGCTGTAGCGTAAGCAGCGGGGTGGCGACGGTCGAATCCAAGCCGACGCCCGAGTGCCAGACCGAATGGGTCCTTCTTACCTCGGGGACTACGGGTTTGCCGAAGCTGGTCGTGCATACGCTGGCGAGCCTGGCGGG
>Ga0126371_10001589_pt1 | contig 19269 bp, 16 predicted proteins | sample PanSoiMetaPlot_4_FD_110145 | JGI IMG/M metagenome (GOLD analysis project Ga0126371, IMG submission 110145) | Tropical forest soil microbial communities from Panama - MetaG Plot_4 | ecosystem: Environmental > Terrestrial > Soil > Tropical forest > Bulk soil | place: Panama | collected 2016-02-17 | reverse complement strand
TCCGCCCGTCATCGCATCTTTTGCATTCAAAAAGAGATTCAGAAATACCTGTTGGAGACGTCCGGTGTTTCCCTGAATCGGCGGCAGATGTTCCGCCAGATCGTCTTCCACAGTGATACGCGCAGTCTTGAACTGATGTTCCAGCAGCGCGAGTGTGTCGGTAATGATTTTGTTTACGTCAACGTCGGCGAACTCAGCACCGCTGGTCCGCGAGAAGTTCAGCAGGTTATTCACGATCTCGGACGCGCGGAATGTTTGCCGCGTTATTTTTTCCAGCAATCCGGCTTTTTGCGAGTCCGTTTGCAGTTGCTTGGCCAGCATCTGTGTGTACGACGAGATCACCGCCAGCGGAGTATTAACTTCGTGCGCGACCCCCGCGGCCAGCAGGCCTATTGACGACAGCTTGTCGGCCTGCGACAGCTGCGTTTCGAGCGCGACACGCTCCGTGATGTCGTCCATGATGATCAGCCGGCCGATGACGTGGAACTTCTTGGTCACCAGAGGTGCGATCGCGGCGTTGATGGTGCGTACCTCGCCCGCAGGCGTATTCAGGCGGAATTTGTACAAGTTGTGAATACCGGGGTTCTGGCGAACGCGATAGAACTCTTCCACGAATTCGGCCGGGAAGACCTCGCTCAAAGGTCGCGTCAGGGCCTGCCATCTGGGCAGCGCGTACATGACTTCCATCTGCGAGTTCCACGACTCGATGCGGTCCGCCAGATCAACGGCCAACACGCCAACGTTGATCGACTCGACGATGTTCTCGTTGAAGTCTTTCAGCCGCTCATACTCGGCAACTTTCTGTTCGAGCGATGCGTAGAGCCGCGCATTCTGGATGGCGATGCCGATGTATCCCGCGAGCGTCTCGAGCAGTTCGACGTCTTCGCTGGTGAGGAAGTCGCCTTCCATCGTCTTGCCGAGACCGAGCACCGCGATCGGCTTCCGCTGCGCGCGGCACGGAATGTAGTAATTCAGATCGAGCCGTGCGATGGCATTCTGCGCGGACGGTGTCTCCCGCGGAACCAGGTGCGTGTTATCGAAAAACAGATGCCCGGCTTCCATCTCAGGACGCTGCGCGCTCAGGAACGTGAGATCGAGGCCGCTGGTTTGGGCCATCCCGAAGGACTTGGCCAGCACAAAGACGTCGCCTTCTTCGCCAGTCCGCAGGAAGATTGCAAGGCGATCCACGAGCAGCGTGCGGGATAGGCGATCGACAACGGAGGTGAGCATTTCGTCGAGATCGGTTTCCGAGCTGAGTTCACGTCCGAACTCGATCAACGTCTTTCGGTAGTCGTAACGCGTGCGGTAGAAGAATTGATCGACGCGGTCCTGAATCCACTTCCGCACCGGATCGAACAGCAGCGCGGTGACCACCATCGCGAGAATCAGACCTGCGGGGCCGCTGCTCGGAATGCGGGCGTGAACCAATTCAACGATTCCCGCCACCAGTGCGAAATACAGGCCGACGACTGCGGCAGCCGCCAGCGTGTACACCATGCCGCGCTTGAAGATCAGGTCCACGTCCATCAAGCGGTAGCGGAAGATCGCGTAGCCGAAGGTCAGTGGCAACAAGCCTAGCGAAAGCACCGAGACCTTCATTGCCGCTGTGGGCAGCGACCCGCTGAGGTAGGGGATGACGTACAGCAGCGTGAAGGGCGCGATCGCGAGGATCGTGCCACGCGTGACCCACTTCAATTGCTGGCGCAGGATCGGAGAACTCGCACGCCGGTAGCTGTTCCACAGAACTCCCGCCGACACGACGAAGAACGTCGCCAGATACAGCATTTCGAGACGATCGAGGTTCCAGCGCAAGCGTTCGCTCGCGCCCAGGAAGCGCAACGCGAGCAAGTGGATACCAACCAGAAACGTTCCGGGTACATACACCAGCGGCACCACCCAGCGATGCTTCTTCACGAACGAACGCTTCTCAGGGAACGTCAGAACAAAGTGCAGGAACAGCGCCGGTTGCAACATCTCGGCGACCACGTTGCTCAGCAGGACGATCCAATCGAAGGCGTTCAGTTTTCCGGTGTAGTGGAATGAATAGAAAATGAACGAGACCAGGCAGAAGATGTAGAAGTGCGTGGAACTCGGTGCGGTCCACCGGCGCAACAGAACGTAGAGGCCGATGCCGAGATAGATCAGCGCAATCAGCCGCAGCCAGTTGTTGAGCGAACGGTCTGCCGGCGCCAGGACCACGTTCACATCGAGCGGAACCGAGCGGCGCACGACCGAGTAGGTCGCCTTTTGCCAGACCCCCACTCCGAACAGCTGCCGCTCAAGCGTTGGAGTATTTTTTACTTCCCGTCCGCTGACTGCAGTCAGGACATCGCCTTCGCGAATGCCTCCGTTGTCACCTGGCCCGTGTGGTTCGACTTTATCTGCAACGAGATGCCCTCGGCTCTCGAGCCACCAGACTCCGTCGTAGGGGATCTGAAATTCCTGCTCCTTCTGGAAATTGATCCAGGAGAACGCGCAGGCTGCGACAGTCACCAGGAACAGCAGGCCGGCGGTAAACCGTAGTTGGAAGTCTTTGTTCATCGAACCAGCCGGGGACACGAAGGCAACGACGCCGGACGACTCCGCATTTCCCCCTGTTCGCATGAGCAACTTCGCTGCCATGGCCGGATCCCTTGCACAAAGCACTAACCCCAAGGCCAGCAGCAACTTCCACGATTATAGGCAAGGATTCGAATGAGGGATACGGCTTTTGGAAGGTTTATCTGCGAATCCGTATTCCCCTTTCAGATCTTGTATTTACGAACAATTACAATCGGGCGGCGATCAACTCGCCGCTCCACAAGCGACTCGAGTAAAATCCTGATTTCCATGACAACCTACGATCAAATCGCCGACCTCGAACGCCGCTACCTCCTGCCGACCTATAACCGCTACCCCGTAGTTTTCGAGCGGGGAAAGGGCGTCTTTCTCTACGACCTCGAGGGCAAGAAGTATCTGGACTTCGTCTCTGGCATCGGGGTGAACGCTCTGGGGTACGCGCATCCTCGCATCGTCAAGACGATTCGAGATCAGGCAGCCAAGCTGATCCACATTTCGAATCTCTACTACCACGAGTATCAGGGACCGCTCGCCGAGAAGCTTGCTTCGTTGTCTGGCTTGCAGAGAGTTTTCTTTTCGAACAGTGGCACGGAGGCAATTGAAGGCTCGATCAAACTGGCGCGTCTCGCGGCACATCGCATAGGGGGTCCGGAGAAGAGCCGGTTTATTGGATTGGAAGGTTCATATCATGGCCGGACCTTCGGAGCGCTGTCACTTACGGGCCAGGAGAAGCACCGCAGGGGATTCGAACCGCTGCTCGAGGACGTGACATTCGTCCCCCGCAATAACATCGAGGCCCTGTGCGCCGCGGTAAACGAAAACACCTGCGCCATCGTGCTGGAGCCGATCTTCGGAGAAGGCGGAATCTTCGAATGCTCGGTTGAATTTTTGCGCGAGTGCCGCGCCCTCGCCGATCAACACAAGGCGGCTCTGATTTTTGACGAGATCCAATGCGGGCTGGGACGAACCGGAACGATCTTTGCGTACCAGGCGTTCGGCGTGACTCCCGATATCGTCGCGATCGCGAAGCCAATTGCCGCCGGAGTGCCGCTGGGCGCGTTCATCGCGAAGGAAGAATTGGCCACCGCAATTTCGCCCGGACAACACGGCACAACGTTCGGCGGGGGTCCGCTCGCGTGCCGTGTTGCACTCGAATACCTGACAATCCTCGAAGAAGAAAACTTACTCAGCAACGTCTCGACCGTCGGTGGCTATTTGAATCAGCAACTCAAGCAGTTAGTCGACGACTACGCCGCCGCCAAAGAAGTCCGCGGCCGCGGATTCATTCAGGGAATCGATCTGGACATTCCCAGCCGTCCGATAGTAGAGCAGGGATTGGCGCAAGGTGTGCTGTTCAACAGCACACACGACACCGTAGTACGCTTCCTGCCTCCCTTCCTGTTGCAGGAGCAACACGTAGACAAGGGAATTCGCGTTCTGCGCAAATTTCTGGGTCGGAAGCGGCGACGCGCGGCGTGAAAAATCGGGGAGCCGAAGCTCCCCATTCACAGAAGCGACAGAGGCGATATCATTTAGTGAGAAGGTTGCGTGCCGGGAAAAGTTGTCCGTGCATGCGCGAAAGAATTTTGTGAATTCGCATCTGACGGAAGAAATTCCATCTTCGGCCTCTCCAAAAATTGAAGAACTATTTGCAAACGTGGAGGGCGCGCGCATGCGTTATCTGCGCGCTGGCTCCGGGCCTCCACTGATCCTCGTTCACGGTCTGTTGGGCTACTCGTTCTCGTGGCGATTTACGATTCCGGTCGTTTCCCGTTACGCGACCGTGTATGCGGTCGACCAGGTCGGCACAGGGTTCTCCGACCGCCCGGAAAAACTTGACTGTCATCTGCGCGCAGCGGCAGCCCGTCTTCTGAAATTTTTGGAGGTAGTCGGCGTTTCTTCCTTCAACCTTTTGGGTACCTCGCACGGCGGTGCCCTCGCGATCATGGCAGCCTCCATGTGCGCGCAGCGTGCCGACCTTCAGTTGCGGAAGCTGATCCTGGTTGCGCCTGTGAATCCCTGGTCGTTGCACGGACAGTTGTACGCGCCCATGCTTGGAACCCGCATCGGGTCGGCCTTGTTCCTCCGCGCGATCGGCCCGATGAGTTGGGCGTACCCAAATCTGCTTGCTCGCCTTTATGGGGATCCGGGCAGAATTCCGCCCGGAACGCTGGAAGGGTACGTGGCTCCAACTCGTCTTCCCCGCAGCTTTGAATATGCGCTTTCGATCGCAAGCCACTGGACCGAAGACTTGCGGGAGCTCAAATCGGTGGTTCCATTGCTCGCTGAGATTCCGACACTTCTCATATGGGGTGAGAAAGACCGCGCGGTATACATTCAGTCCGCCCACACCCTGCGACACTTCTTCAAGAAAAGCGAACTGGTGACGTTCCCCGGAGTTGGACATCTCGCCTACGAAGAAGTGCCTGACCAGTTCAACGAGGCGCTCTTGGATTTTCTCGCCAAGCCAGTATCAAGCATTGGACGGCCGTAGTAAGAATCACCGCCGGGCACGGTAAGATCATTGCTGCTCTCCCGCGAGCCGCAATGGGACAACAGCTTCTCGCCACACTTCAAAATTACGTCGTCGAATACGGTTACTGGGCGGTGGCGATCTCTTTGCTGCTCGAGAACGCCGGCATTCCCGTGCCCGGCGAAACCATTCTGCTGCTCGCCAGTTTCCTCGCCTTCTCGCGCCAGGAATTACACCTTCCATACATCATCGTGGTTGCAGTGTGCGCGGCCACATTAGGCGACAATCTCGGCTTCGCCATCGGATACCGCGGCGGCCGCCCGCTGCTCGATCGATACCAGGCAACTTTTCGCATTCCCAGCGCGACCATCGAGCGCGGCGAACGCCTGTTTGAGCAGTACGGAGCGATCACGATCTTCTTCGCGCGCTTCATTTTCGGATTGCGCGTGATCGCTGGTCCGCTGGCCGGCGTTCTCCGCATGCAGTGGAAGCGCTTCGCGATATTCAATTTTCTCGGCGCCTTGTTATGGGTCAGCGTAATTTCGCTGGTCGGCTACCACTTCGGAAAGCACTGGGACCGGCTCGTTCACTACATGGAGAAGCTGAATATAGGGATCGCCATCCTGGTCGGAATCGCATTGCTCGTGCTCTGGTTGTGGCGACGCCTGCGCAGCATGCGGTGAGCCTCGTTCTTGGCAGAACTTAGTTGAATGCATTCCTTCGCGGCCTCCGACGACGATCTCTAAGCGATCACAAAGCAGGTTACGAAAGCGCCTCAACTTCTTCGTATTTGTTTCCCATACCCGCGGATGCTAGCCTCAGAGCTGGATTTCTCTTCCATGAGTGCTTCTGACCAGGCCCATGTTTCGCCATCCAGCTCGCGGCCTTCGCGGCTGCGCGAACTGCTGCGGCTCGAGACCGTCGATATCTGGTTCAAGTTCCTGCTCGCCCTCCTCGGGTTGGCACTCGCGTTTGGCGCGGCCATTTTCTCGACAGTTTCCCGTGAATCAGGCAATGTCTGGGCGACGCTCATTTTGGCGTCGGCGGCACTCATTCTCGCAACGCTGGTCGGACTCACCACGGTTCCTCATCTGGCGCGACGGGTGGTAGTGGCGCGCTTGCGCGATGCGATCGACTATGAGGTCACGCGCGTCGGTATTGTGTACGCGCTCAGCACGCTGCTCATCGGCATCGCGGCCTTGAATAGTGGCAACAACCTGCTCTACATCGTCGTCGCCGCGATGCTGGCCGCGCTGTTAGTTTCCGGTGTAGTGTCAGCCGTTGTTCTGCGCGATCTCGAACTCGATATTCGCCTCCCGGATCACGTCTTCGCCGGCAAGCCAGTGCTCGGCCGGATTCTGTTGCATAATCCGCGGTGCTGGCTGCCTTCCATTTCGATCCACGTGGTTCCTTCGAAAAAGAAAAAGCCCGAGAAGAAGTGGTCGTGGGAGCCGGCTGTTTTCGGATTCCCGCCCAAACGTCCTCCAGAGCAGCAGTGGGTGCGGTTGCCCGATCGCCGCGTGCGCCGCATCGTGAACGACGGCAGCATGCCCGGCCTGTTTGAGGGCTTCGCATACTTTCCCTATCTTCCAGCGAAGGCGGAACTCTCGGCCGATCTCGAGCTGCGCTTTCAACGGCGCGGGCGCTACGTCGAAGAAGGTTTCGGCCTCGCCACCCGATTTCCGTTTGCGTTTCTCACCAAGACGCGCCGAGTTCCACTGGCGCGTACGGTGCTGGTTTATCCGGGGGTTGAGCCGACCGACGAATTTCTCGACATCCTTCCGATGATCACCGGCGAATTCGAAACGTTTGTTCGCGGCCGTGGATACGATCTCTACCGCATTCGCGAATACATGCCGGAAGATTCCGCGCGTCACGTGGACTGGAAGGCCACTGCGAAATCCGGGTCGCTGAAAGTCCGCGAATTCAGCCGGGAGGACGAACGGAAACTGCGACTTGTCTTTGACAATCCGGCGCCAACCGTTCTCTCGCCCGAAGCGTATGAGCGTGCGGTGGGTTTGGCTGCGTCGTTAGGCTGGCACTTCAGCAACGAGAATGCAGATGTCAGCTTTGTATCTCAGGGATACAAGGGCGATCCTGACATTTACGAATTTCTCTCGTATCTCGCACTGGTCGAACCGAAGGCCGACGATTCGGTGATCGAAAAGCTCCCAACATCAGGGCACTACAACATCGTGCTGACGACGCGCCGCCGCGGCACTATCCCCACAAATCTCTGGAACACGTCCTATATGATTTTTCTCACAGACGACCGGCCGTCCGGTCCTGACGAGCGTGCCCGCATCCCCGCGAAGCTGCTTCGGTCCAGATAGCTCGTATCCGCCATTGGCACGCATCTCGCTTGTTACCGGTTGCGAACGGTAGGGAAGATCTTTCCTGACAGCGGTTTCGCGCGCCAATATAGAGCAATCTCTGTATTTGTGTGCAGCTCTGGCCATGTTATTTCCTTGCAACATGCGGACGTTTCCGTCGTATACTCCGCCCGGCAACACCGCATTTTTGCCGGCCGGATCGTGACCGTCCAAGATCTCGAACTGATGGAGGAGGTGCCCCTTGTCGTGCATCTACGACCTCATTAAGAACCAGGACACGTATCGCGCGGACGCCGATCAGAGTGTTCTGGATGTCGCCCGCGCGATGGTGGAGCGAAACATCGGAGCGGTGCCGGTACTACGCGATGGCCTTCTGGTGGGGGTGTTTTCTGAACGTGACTTGATGCGTCGTGTCGTGGTTGAAGGCCGTGACCCGCAGCGTACGAAGATTTCTGAAGTGATGACGGAGGATCCGCTTACTGTCTCGCCTCAGGAGGACATGGAGACCTGCTGCTTCCTTATGCAGCGCCATGGCTTTCGCCACCTACCGATCTGCGAAGGTAAGCAACTGAAAGGAATGGTTTCACTTCGGGACGTCATCCAGCACGACCTCTCCGAAAAGGACTTCGAAGTCCGCATGATGCGTGCGTACATCCACTCCACGCCGTAGCGTGAGCGGGTGGTTACCGCCAGCCCGATTTGCGCTCGCGAGGGTCACCCGCTTTTCGTAACTCTTTGATGTACTTTGGCTTCCGCGTGTACTAAAGTAACAGTTACCGTTAATTACTTTGGTGCATTGATCCTTCGAGCAAACCTGCTAAGGTTGGAACGTACAGGACCAGCTTTCAGCGTCAATTTATCCAATTCACCGCCGATTTGTCGGCGGACGGGGTGAGCGTCACACGAGATGAGCCCGAAGATACAGCTCGCGTATAACGCATTATGGCTCGCGCATCCATTGCTCCAGTCAATGGTTGTGACCATTATGCTTTGGCGAAGGCTGTATCGCTCGTTCCCGTTTTTCTTCTCGTATGTGGCGTTCCAGATCGTAGCCTTCGCGGCGATCTTTCCTTTTCGGGATCAGCGCTACTACAAGATTCTCTTTACGACGTCTTGGGCGATGAGTGCCGTCAGCGTCGTGCTCGGATTCCTGGTTATTCGTGAAGTCTTTCTCGACGTCTTTCGTCCGTTTCACACGCTGCGTGATTTGGGTTCGGTATTGTTCAAGTGGGCCGGACTCGTAATGCTGATGGTTACCGGAGTGATGGCAGCATCAACGCGGGCAGGCGTGGCCCTTGCTGATGAACCGGTGGTGAATGCAATCCTCACCTTGGAACGCAGTGTTCGCGTCGTGCAGTGTGGACTCGTACTTTTCTTATTGGTATTTGCTCGCTACCTGGGTGTGAATTGGTGGCAGAAGAGTTTCGGTATCGCGCTCGGGTTTGGGGCGTTTGCCAGCGTGGAATTGTCGTTGGTTGCGCTAAATAGCCATGTGGATTCGCGAGTCGTAAGCGATATGGTGAACATGGCTGCATACAATCTCGCGATCCTCACCTGGTTTACGTACATGGTTCTGAAGAGTCCGGTTACCAGCCAGGCAGCATCTATGCTCCGTCCGCAGCGATGGGAACAGTCGCTTAACGATCTGCAGAATCCTGTTGCGGCAGATTCTCTCATCCCCATGTTTGAGAGCATGGTCGATCGTGCGCTGTCTCGCACGAACGAACCGCCGGCGTTGCAGAACGCAACCGCCGCCTATGAAGAGAGCCGTACCCGCACTGCAAGCGTGAATTACACTCCGGCACGCGTTGCATCCAAGTCTTAACTTTCCTACAAAACGTACGGTCCTAGTGTCGTGATTTTTCGCGCGTGGAGCTTGCGAGCGTGCGAGTGAAATCGATTTCACTCTGCGCGAAGCCCAATGGTGGACCGCGGCGTCTGCTGGAATTCCTGTAGGCTTTTATTCGTGTAAAGCAAAACGGCTACTTGTGCCGACAATTGTTTAGCAAAGGGTAATATCGTGCGGAGCGCATAACATATTGCAATTACTAAGCTTAGGTGGCAATCGGATGATTGCTGGCACAATTTTGGTAAGGCTTTGGGGGTGAAATACGTAAAAATACGTAGGGGGCTTGACGAACGACTGTATAATGCGGGCGCGTGAAAAGCCGCACCTCCGGGTACGGCTCTAACGCAAGGAGAGAACCCAATGAAACGTGCGATCAGGGCGATGTTCCTGCTAGCAGCCCTCGTGAGCACATATGTAGCAGCCGCCGCCCCTAGAGTTCCCGCTCCGGACGGTGGACCGCTACCCATGTGCCCACCCAGTAAAGGACCAAATTGCAGCCTAAAGTAGAAAACTGCAAGGTCACCAAAGTAACCTGCTGGTAACGCGCTTTACTGATAACTGACATCTGTGGCCGACGTGAGACCATCACTCACGTCGGCTAGCTTTTTGGAAGGAAAACTCCGTTCACATTTTTCTATGCGGCGGGCACCCGCATGTTCTCGCGCAGTGTTTCCGCGAGCGTTTGCGGGTCTGTGATCGGAGGTTGGCAGGTGAAGTTCGAGCACACAACGGCCTTTGCTTCTCCGCTGCGAATACCGGGCAGATGCGGAATGGTTTCTGCCAGCGACGGCGGAAGATTCTGCGCAACGATCTCATTCTCGGTGAGACGCAACACGGTTTTGTTGAAGAAGAAATTGGTTTTTGCTTGTGCAAGCAAGGCGTCCGCTTCAGGACCGCTACCGACCACCACGATCTGCGTATGCGGCTGCGAGAAGTGGACTCCAGCTATCCCGTAGGTCGCGCCAAAGATTCCGAACTGCTCCGCTGATCCCGCGAAGACTTCCAGCGTTTGCTCGGCCTTGTCGCGGTAGCCGGCGTCATTCGTGTACCCGTGCATCCGCAATAGCGCGATCGCGGCCATCGAGTTGCCGGCTGGCGTTGGCGCATCCTGGAACGGCTTGCGGCGCGCCGACAGCACTCCTAGAGTTCGCGATCCGTTATTTGTGTCTACTTCGGTGTCGAAGAAGCCGCCCGAGACCGGATCGAAAAATTTGTTGATCATCCCATCGGTGATGCTCTTCGCAAATTTGAAATAGCTGAAGTCTGAGGTGGCCTCATAAGCATCGAGACACGCAATCGCCGTGAACGCGTAGTCGTCGAGCAATCCATTCACATCGCGGCGTGTCGCTTTCGGATCCGAGTACGCAATCACATGCAGCAATCCTCGATCCGGTTTGTATCCTTCGCTCAAGATGCGGTCCAATGTATGTAATGCGAAACGGCGCGCGTCCTCAACACCGAGAACCTTCGCTGCCTCCAGATACGCTGACACGCACAAGCTGTTCCATCCTACGTAGACGGTCTTGTCGACATATGGAGTGGGACGCTGCAATCGCGCCGCATACATTTTCTTTTTTGCCGACTCGAGCAATTCCCGCACTCGCTCGGCCGAAATCTTCAGTCGTGCAGCGATTTCGTCGATCGGCGCACGCACGTGCAGAACATTCTTCGCCGTGTTGTGATGCATCTCGCCGACCTCGTTGATATCATAGCGAAGGCAAGCCACCGCCGCTTCTTCCTCACCGAGCACACTCTTGGTTTCTTCGACCGTCCACGTGAAGTAGTCCCCGTCGTCGTCCATCGAGTAGTCGGCATCCTGGGAGGCATAGAATCCTCCGCGCTCCCGACCGCTCAGCCACTCATCCATCCAGCGAATGATGTCGCGTGCCACATCGCCGAAGAATTCGTTCTTTGTCACCTGGTAGCCGTGCACATAGTTCTTCAGCAGTTCCGAGTTGTCGTACGACATTTTTTCGAAGTGCGGCACTAGCCAGCGTTCATCGACCGAATAGCGATGAAAGCCTCCCGCGAGTTGGTCGTACATGCCGCCGTTCGCCATGTGCTCGAGCGTTGTCGCGAACACGTTCTTGATCTGTTCGTCCCCCGTGCGCGCGTAGCGTTCCATCAGCAGATCCAGGGTGCCGGGATGGGGGAATTTTGGTGCCTGGCCAAAGCCCCCGTTGCGCGGATCGAACATTCCCAGAGCCGATTTCACGATTGCGTCCATCACGCGCGGAGAGAACGTCCCGCTTCGTCCAGTGAACGACTCAGCACGCGAGATTGCCTGTTCAACCATCTTCGCTTGCTCTGCGACGTCCGCATGCTTGTCGCGAAACGCGTTTGCGATGGACGTGAGCACGCGCTTGAAACTCGGCCGTCCCCACTGGTCGTCCGGAGGGAAATAGGTTCCGCCGTAAAACGGCTTGCCGTCGGGAGTGAGGAAGGCCGTGAGCGGCCACCCACCTTGCCCGCTGATCGCGCTCACCGCGGCCTGGTAGCGGCTGTCGATATCCGGGCGCTCGTCGCGGTCTACCTTTACCGCGATAAAATTCTCGTTCACGATCTGCGCCACCTGTGGGTCGTCGTACGACTCGCGATCCATGACGTGACACCAGTGGCACCACACCGCGCCGATGTCCAGCAGCATTGGTTTGTTTTCACGCAGTGCGGTTGCGAAGGCTTCCTCGCCCCACTCATGCCAGCGGACCGGTTGATGCATCGCGGAGCGAAGATAAGCAGAGGAAGCCTGTACGAGGGAGTTGGTTGCGTCAGAGGACATACAGTTCAGTGTAATTCGTTCTGGGGCTTATTGGCCTGTAGCGCGTGTGCAGTCACTTTGATATGCTGCGCGGCTCGTGCTCGGAGGGGGAATGGGAAACTTGGGGAAGTGGTTGATTCGGGCGTTTTTGATACTCGTTGTTTTGCTGCTGATTGCGATTCCTTTGACGGTGGGCTGGCGGCCGTTCATTGGTCCGAAGGCTCGGCCGGTGACCACACGCACGTTTGAACGCACTCCACAGCGACTCGAACGCGGCCGTTACATCGCAGCCGCGCTGAGCGGATGCGTGTATTGCCACTCGCCGCATGATTGGAACGCGCCCGGCGACCCGATCGACACGACCAGATTGGGAGCCGGAGGCGTTTTGCCCTTTTCCAATCTTCCCGGACGCGTCGTCGGTGCCAACCTCACCCCTGATCCTGAAACCGGCGCTGGCCGCTGGTCGGATGACGAAATGGCGCGCGCGATTCGCGAAGGCATTGGCCACGATGGCCGCGCGCTGTTCCCGATGATGCCCTACACCCACTACCGGAACATGTCGGACGAGGACGTCGCCTCCGTCGTGGTCTACTTCCGATCGCTGCCTCCGATCCGCAACGCACTTCCACCGACCGAAATCATCTTTCCTGTGAAGTACCTGATTCGCAACGTACCCGAGCCTGTGACCGCTCCTGTTCCCGAACCTGCCAAGTCTGACCGCGTGAAATACGGCGCCCATCTCGTTGACCAGGCAGGGTGTACGGATTGCCACACTCCACAGGAGCGCGGCCAACCTGTGCCGGGCATGGATTTCGCGGGCGGATTTCCGTTTCCCGGGCCGTGGGGGAACGTGGCGAGCGCGAATATCACTCCGGATCCGTCGGGAATCTCCTATTACGACGAGGCATTATTTCTTGACATGATGCATACGGGCCAGGTGAAAGCTCGCAAACTGAGTGCGATTATGCCAGTGATGATCTACAAGAATCTCACCGACGACGATATGAAAGCGATGTTCGCTTACCTTCGTACGCTGAAGCCAGTGAAGCACCGCGTCGACAACTCAGAGCCGCCGACAGACTGCAAACTGTGTAAGCAGAAGCACGGCGCGGGAAGCGAGAACTAGCGCAAGCGAATCATCGTGGAAGAGAACGCTGGGAGCCGAGTTTGAAGAGCCGACTGCACCATCGGACAGATCCGTTGCAGCTGATTTGACGGGCCAGGCCACTCCTACGCGGTCCGCTCCAAATCTTGCCGTGGCCACTTTCCGAGATCCGCGCCGGCCTCGTAGGTGCTTCGCGCAAATGCGAGCAGGGTATCGTGCGGAGACTCCGCCGTGCGCACCGCCTCATAGGGCAGCAAAAATTCTTTCATCAGGGTGTCGTAGTAGGCTTCGGCCGGGTTCACTTCGCGCTGCGCAAAACCTCCCGGCTCGGGCGCCGCGTACGCATAGTACGTCGCTTCTTTGATGTCTCCACCACCCGGCCAGAATCCGCAGCTGATTACCTCGTGCGAATATGCTTCCCGCGTGATGGGATCGGCTCCCGGCCGTTCAGGTGCGCGCCGTCCTGAGAAGCGCGTTACCGCCAGATCGAAGCTGCCCCAGAAAAAATGCACTGGGCTGCTCTTGCCGATAAACTCCCCGCGAAATTCTTTCAGCACCGCGTCGCTCGCTGCCAGGATCCTCCAGAAGCGATTGGCGTATAGCGGATCGTACGACGCATGCTGCGTGTCTTGGTCGAAGGGGATGGGATTTGCAATCTCCACAGGCATCTTCCAGATCTTCACGCGCATTCCCAGCGCATCGAGCGCCGCCATGAACTCGCGATAAAAATCGGCAACCGACATCGGCTTCAAAAGCAGCGTGCGGTTCGCCTTGTGATCGGTTTCGATAGTCAGCTTGTGATCGATGAAGTCAAATTCCACCTCAAACATGCAATTGCCATAGGGAATCGGCGACGTGGTGAGCCCGCAGGCACTTACGTAAAGTGGCACCTCCCACCAGTGATTCATGCGCGCGCTGAGCGCCAGACGGACTTTGCCCACGATCTGCGTCCACATGTGCAGCGTCGCGTATGTGTCCTGCCATGCGGCCAATGGAAGTTTCGGCCACGGGTCGGGGTGCGGCATAGGAACGGCGTTCATAAATCCTCACTGATCGCGGTGCGCGACTCTTGGCATAACGCATCGTGTCATTGTAAAACTCCTGGCCGCGACCTTGCAGGGCACGTGACTAAATTCATCCTGTACCAAAAAAGCCGCACTAAATGTCTCCCAATAGTGCGGCCAGAAATTCACAACTGATTTTTAGGCTCCGAGATACAGCACATGCACGTACGTCCCAAGCCGCATGTTGTAGGCGAGATACCAGCCCACGTGATCGGGATCTTCGTAGATCACGATCTGATCAGAATCCCACAGCCAGTCGCCGCAGTATCCGACATCAACCGGAGCGACGCTGAAGTAGAAGCCACCGAACCAGAATCGCCCGGGTCCGCCGCCAGCGAGTCGCCAAACGTGCCGGGGCTCAAACCGGCAGTGAAATGCCCCTGTTCCCAGGGATGATCTAGATGGAATCGTGCATCCGCCCGTCCGGTGTCGTGTCCGACCCAATGGCCGTCGTCGTGTACGTGCGGTGCCTCCGGATGGCCTGGTTGATCGGCAAAGTGCCGGTTTTGTTCTACCGGATGCGGGTTATGTTCTGGTTGAGGGCCGTGTGCCGGAGGCGCGTGCATCTGCCCTCCGTGCTCTTCACCAGGTTCGCCACGTTGCGCGAATGACAAGAAGCAGAAAGTCAAGGGGACTGCGAGAACCGCCAAAGCTCTCTTCATTCTCTATCCTCCAGTTTTTCGAGGACGCCCCGCAGATAGGATGTCACGGCTGCCCGCTTGGTTGGTAGGGATATGAGGGACGCGAAATCAGACTAGGAACGAAGCGGCTTCACCACACGTAGCGCGCCGTAGTGTTGGCTTTCGGACAAGGCTTCTGAATCCAGAACGCTCGCTCCTGAGCGCCATGCGGCCTGCACTACCAACGCATCCCAATAAGAGATTTTGTAACGATCCTCAATCTCTAGAGCCTGAACAATCGATGCAGGATCGTTCGTAACGACTTCCCACGCCAGATAGTCTTCTATCAAGTGGCGAACGTCCTCGACACGCAGAGGGCGGGCCAGTTTCCGACGAAGATTTACGCACAGTTCCTGCAAGACCTGCGTACTCACAACGCCCTCGCCCGTCGTCCAGAGATGTTCGATCAATTGCCGGGCTCGCTCGTGCTCGAGTCCAGCCGCGCGGTCCTGCGCATATAACAATATGTTGGTGTCGACAAAATACTTGTCGGTCATCGCTCGTGAAGTTCCTCACGAGAAGAAGGTTTCTTCCAGCGCAGATCGAGTCCCTGGCGAAGCCGCGCCAGCGCACGTCGGCGGGCACGGTCGTACATCTTTCGCTCGCGTACGATTTGCTCCAGTCGTTCTGCCAATAAAGCGCTGATTGACGTCCCTTGCTCGGCAGCAAGAACACGGATCTCTTTGAGAAGCTCGGCGTCCAATTTCAAGGTGATATTAGTCTTCATCCGTCTACGCCTGGCACGCAAACACGTGCAGCACAATTTTATGTTGCTAGCTCGTACTTTGGTCAATTGTGTTCCCCAGCATGCTTGCGATCCACGCGTACAAATCGACGGCGTCGGTGAGTTGCTTTTTTTCGACGTACTCTCCATCGGTGTGCGCGACATGAATTGATCCTGGCCCAATCAGCAGCGGCTCTCCCCAATTGGTCAGTGCAGGGATGTCCGTGGTGAACGCCGCCACCATGGTGGGCAATCCGTCGATCTGGCGAAAGCGCATGAACGGAATCTCGAGATAGAAGTCGACCTTGGCGAGATTTCCGACCGTCTCCACAATGCGCTCGCGCAAGTCTTCCGTAGGCTCGATCAATCGATAAAGCAAATGCGCTTTCGCATGATCCGGTATGACGTTCGGCGCGCGGCCGCCTTCAATCAATCCGATGTTGAACGTGCATGCTCCCACGTCTTGCGTTGCCGGCAGGGGCATGGCGCGCAATCGGGTCAGGGCCACGATTAGCTTGTCGATCGCAGACTCTCCCAACTCCGGATACGCAGAGTGCGCCATCTTTCCCGTAGCCACCAGTTCCACGCGCAATGTTCCTTTCGACGCCAGCGCCAGCCGATTCTCGGTCGGTTCACCGTTAACCAGAAAACGCGCGCCGATCGGCTGCTGGTTCGCGAACTTAGCGCCAGTGCTGTCGCGCTCCTCTCCTACGACGAACAGCAGCCCAACATGGATGCCTTCTCGGCGCAGTTGTTCCGCCGCTGCAATCTGAATCGCGATGATTCCCTTGGCATCGCAAGATCCGCGCCCATATACCCGCGTCGCGTCTTCGGACGAGGGGATGAAGGGCGGCACCGTGTCCATGTGCGTTGAGAAGACGATTGCCGGCTTCGGCTGCTCGGGCGGAGTGGCCAGAACGTTGAAGCGATGGCCTTCCACGCGCATCTTCCGGACGTGGTACTGAAGCTCCGTGAGTTTTGCGGCAATTGCCTCTCCTACCGCGGTCTCATTGCCGGTGATCGACTCAATGTCGACGAGTTGACGCGTGAGCGCGACGATATCCATATGAGCAAGAATAAATCACATGAGTTTCGATGGAGCGGCGGGATTACAAAGACTCGCGTGGGGACAGACGCCCTCGGGAGCCCGCCCTGAGCGAAGTCGAAGGGTCCGGCGGCCTAGGTTTATCGGGCCGCAGCTAACGACCACATTCGTCCAATCCTCCCCTCGTTGTAATCTACCCACTGTGACCGAAGCGTCTTCCGCCCTCCGATCTTTTTTCCTCAACGGCCCAGCCGGACAACTCGAAGCATTGCTGAATCCCGGCTTAGCCACGGCGACTCACGCGGCGCTCGTCTGCCATCCACACCCGGTCTACGGCGGCACGTTGCACAATAAAGTCGTCTTCCACGCCATGAAGGCGCTCAACGGTTTCGGATTTCCAGTGCTACGCTTCAACTTTCGGAGCGCCGGACTCAGCCACGGCGAACATGCGCACGGGCACGGCGAAGTCGACGATGTGCGCACCGCGCTTGATTGGCTTGATCAGGAGTTTCACCTGCCGTTGGTTTTCGCAGGATTTTCTTTCGGCGCAGCGGTCGGACTGCGCGTAGCGTGTCCTGATTCCAGGGTCAAAGCTGCGATTTCGCTTGGAACGCCGATCTCTCCCGTCGACGACCGGTCCTACGACTATTCGTTCCTCGGAACCTGCACGAAGCCGAAGTTGTTCGTCAGTGGCTCCCGCGATCAGTTCGCCTCGAAAGCCAAACTCGAAGTGCTCATCGCGCCCCTGCCCGAGCCCAAAAAGCTCGTCATCATCGAAGCCGCCGATCATTTTTTCGAAGGACGGCTGCGCGAGATGCGGGAAGCAATCGTACAATGGGTGCCCCGCGCGCTCGGTGTCGAGGTCACAACGGACAGCCTATGAGATCGGTATGGACGCTTCTCGTTTTCGCAGCCGCTGTCTCAGCGCAAACTCCGCCCGTGCCGGCTACGGTCAAGTCGGCAAAGACAGTCTTTCTGCAAAACGATACGGGCGTCTCATCCGTGCAATGGAGTGCGCAACAAATCCTGCGAGGATCACAGCTGCGATCGTCGACGGAGCGCGACAAAGCCGACCTGATTTTTCGCTTTACGCAGGTCTCCCATTTTCCGAGTCCTACCTCCGTCCCTGTTGGCACGAAAACCTCGCCCACAAACATGATTTCACTCGAAGTCCTCGACGGGTCGGGGACGTCGGTGTGGGAGCAGTCACGAGAATGGAAAGGTCCGCATAAACGCATCGAATTGCTGAAGCCGCCCGATTCGACTGAGAAATCCCGTGAGGAATTTATGCAAACATTTCCCGCTGCCTGCCTGGTCGATCAATTCCTGAAGCAACTGAATCCTTGAGGTGACAGAAGATTTCATGGTCCCTGAGGCCACTCCTTCGATGCGCGACACTGCCCGCTCCATTTTCTTCCACGCACTGCGCGAATCTTCCATCGCCAAAGCCTTCGAGCGGCATGTCAACTATGAGCGAGGCGTTCTCCGCGTCTGCGAGGATCTTTACGATCTCAATGCCTACTCGCGAGTGTTCGTCGTATCGATCGGCAAGGCTGGACATACGCTGGTCGAAGCTCTCGAAGCCCAGGTTGGCAGCCGCCTCGAAGGAATCGTTGCCAGTTCCGTCGATCCGGGATCGCAGGTGCACGGTTTCCGCTACTTCAACGGGGGCCATCCGACACCGAATGCCGATTCAGTCCGTGCCGCCGAAGCCATCCTGAAATCGCTGAATGCGCAGACCGCTTCCTCGCTGGTGATCTTCATGCTCAGCGGCGGCGGATCATCGATGGCCGAGAAGCCCATCGACGATGAGATCGCCTTGCCCGATCTCATCGCCACCTATCGCGCGCTCGTGCTCTCGGGCGCGCCCATTGCGGAAATCAATGCGATCCGCAAACATCTTTCCGCGGTCAAAGGCGGCCGTCTCGCGCAAGCGGCATACCCCGCACACCAGGTCTCGCTGCTCATCTCTGACGTGCCCGATACGACGCTCGATGCTCTCGCCTCCGGCCCGACGATGCCCGACTCAACGACGGTCGCCGGTTGCTACGCGCTGCTCGAGAAGTACAAGCTGTACGAGCAGTTTCCCGAATCCGTGCGCGAACTGTTTCAGCGGCATGCGCTCGAGGAAACGCCCAAGTCCGATGACCCCTCCTTCGTGCGTGCGCGCTGGTGGCCCGTGCTTTCGAATAAGACTGCCGTCGAGCAGGCGGGTGTGGCAGCGGCCAAGGATGGGTTCGCCGTCGAAGTCGACAACAGCTGCGATGACTGGGACTACGCCCGCGCGGCAGACTACCTGCTCGACAAGTTGCGCAAATTGCGCAAGAGCGTCTCGCGCGTGTGCCTGATTTCCGGTGGGGAAGTCACCGTGAAGGTGACGAACGGCGGCATCGGTGGCCGCAACCAGCACCTTGCGTTGTATTGTGCGGAGAAGATTGCCGGCGACAACATCACCGTGCTGAGCGCAGGCACGGATGGCATCGATGGAAGCAGCCCCGCCGCTGGCGCCGTGGTGGATGGAACGACGATAGAAAGAGCAAAAGCCGCCGGTAACGATCCCGCGGCGGCTCTTGCCGGTTTCAATGCTCACCCGCTGTTCGATGCGCTCGGCGACGCGATCATGACCGGCCCCACCGGCAACAACGTTCGCGACCTGCGCATCCTGCTCGCGTACTAATC
>Ga0126371_10001588_pt1 | contig 19276 bp, 15 predicted proteins | sample PanSoiMetaPlot_4_FD_110145 | JGI IMG/M metagenome (GOLD analysis project Ga0126371, IMG submission 110145) | Tropical forest soil microbial communities from Panama - MetaG Plot_4 | ecosystem: Environmental > Terrestrial > Soil > Tropical forest > Bulk soil | place: Panama | collected 2016-02-17 | reverse complement strand
TGCGTGCATCGCAAATCGCTAGAGGATCGATCACGACCTTGCGGCGAATGGGGCGCCATACCTGGATGATTGCGAAACGTTGATTGAGTCGCCTTTCCGCTTCAGTATCGCCCAGAACGTCGCGTAGCCGCCTTGGCGCAGAATTCTCAGTGTAATCGTTATGCACGCCCTTCACCGGCGGGCGAGCTTTTAGAACGTCCCGCGCTTGCTGATCGCCGACGCGGATGGTGTGATCGAAGACCACCACCTCGGAGGCGCCGGAACAGCGTCTTATGAGATCGGCGATTTCTCGATCATAAACCGCCGTGCGCTCGCTCGGATCAGCGAAGTCCCTGACCTCGGTATCGTGGTGCACAAATGTGAAGCCGTGCGTATCAATTTCAAGCAGATCGCCGAGCAGCCGACCGTTGTGGATTTCAACTTCCCGGAGTTCGTATCGCGGGGGGGCCGCCTTGTGCTCCATCTCGGGCCAGTCGACGTAGACGACAGGCGGCACACCATCATCGACGATGTAGTTGAGATTCGCACGGATGGTGCCCGTTGAATGTCCTGCATCTGTGAGCTGCATGAGGTCACCCCCGATTCATGTCTCGTGATCGCGATGACGCGCACAGCGATGGTTCGGAGCCTCGAAAGCTGCGCCGCATTTCCGCGTTGGAATAGCACGTCGCACGGATTTTTACCATACTAGCTCAGTTGCAGCGAGATCGTGTGTGATGGAAAACCTCCCAGTCCACAAGGCCCCCGGGGCCGCGCGGCGATCGAGAATGCACGAGCAAGATTGGCTCTTGGCCACAGCATTCTTTCGGCAGATTGAAGCCCTTCTGGGCAAGGTTGCTGAGCGGCCCCGTTCAGGCCTTCTCGTTGAGAGCTACTTTGCGCCGAGCGCCGCGCGCCGGCCCACGAGGCCTGCGGGTTGAGCTAGGCCGCGCGCGGTGAAGAGCTTTTGGACGTCGCACAATGAAATGGTAGATTCGGCGGTCGCTTCGCAGGACCCGACGTCGGGGATCAGCGACGCGGTACTTGATGAGCGCACGAGCCGCGTAAATAGCCCGTGCTGCGAGGGCGGAGCTCAGGAGGCAATTCTTCCCTAGAGACCTGTGTTGACCCGCGACCGTTGCGGGCTTGCAGCGATCCGCCGAAGACAACGAAATGCCACGATAGGATTAATGAGCTCAAGGGCCTCCTGCCCTGGCCTGTAGCATGCGCGCCAGGCGAGTATTTGCGCAAATCATTTGCGCTCCGAGGTCGACAGCCCGCGCGCTCATTCGCAGCGCGACGCGCGCGAGTGGTCCTGTACAGCACCGTAGTTCCACTGGATAGCGTTGTCCGTTGCGCGCCTTGACAGGGCGCGGAGCGACACGGTGGCAAAATCCGCGAACAGTTGCTATGTCTTCTCAGGTCCGGTAGGCGCTGGACTGACAAAGAGGGAAATCGGAATAGTGCCTGCTACCCGCAAATTGGCGGCAATTCTTTCAGCCGATGTCGTTGGTTACAGCCGGCTGATGGGCGCCGACGAGGAAGGTACGCTCACTCGGCTCAGGTCGCATCGGCGATCACTTGTTGATCGCAAGCTTAGTGAGCACCGCGGACGCATCGTGAAGACCACCGGCGATGGTATGCTGGTGGAGTTCGCGAGCGTCGTGGATGCTGTGCGATGCGCCGTCGACATCCAACGCGATATGGCAGAAGCAAACGCCCGTCTAGACCCTGACAAACGCATTGACTTTCGGGTCGGCATCAATGTGGGCGACATCATCATCAGCGATAACGGCGACGTCTTCGGCGATAGCGTGAACGTAGCGGCGCGGCTGGAGCGCGTTGCCGACCCGGGAGGCATTTGCGTCTCGGGCCGGGTTCAGGAGGATGTCGAGGGCAAGCTAGATGTTTTGTTCGAGGACCATGGTGAACAGCAGTTGAAAAATATTGCAAAGCCGGTGCGGGTCTATCGGGTGCGGCTCGAGGGCAGCAGCCAAAGACCGGTGCCGGCACCGGTGGTGGTCAATAAGCCGTCCATTGCCGTTTTGCCCTTCCAGAACCTAAGTGAGGATCCGCTGCAGGAATATTTCGCCGATGGCATGGTGGACGACATCACCACCGCACTGTCACGCATGGCCTGGCTTTTCGTTATCGCCCGCAATTCGAGCTTTACGTACAAGGGCAAGACGATAGATGTTAAGGAGGTCGGCCGCGAGCTCGGCGTCCGCTACGTGCTTGAAGGCAGTGTGCGGAAATCAACAAACCGAGTAAGGATCACCGGTCAGCTGATCGACGCCAACACTGGAGGACACCTGTGGGCCGGCCGGTTTGAGGGAAATCTGGAAGACGTCTTTGCTCTCCAAGATCAAATAACCGAGAGCGTTGTGGGTCAGATCGCGCCAAAGTTGGAGCGCGCCGAAATTCAACGTGCCAAGCGAAAGGCGACCGAGAGACTAGATGCATATGACTATTTCTTACGTGGTATGGCAAATTTTCATCATCAGACAAATGAAACTAACAGCGAAGCATTGCGGTTATTTTACAAGGCCATCGAACTAGATTCCGAGTTTGCGTCGCCGTACGGTCTGTGTGGTATTTGCTACTCAAGGAGAAAAACGCGCGGCTGGGCGACCGATCACGCCCAGGAATTGCTTGAGGCCGAACGATTGGCCCGCCAGGCAGTCGAACTTGGCCCGGATGATGCGGTGGCACTCTACACGGCCGGGTTTACTATAGCTCATGTTGTTGGCGACCTGGACGCTGGCGCCAACCTCATCGATACCGCCCTTGCGATTGATCCGAACTCTGCCGCCGGTTGGTACTATGGCGGATGGGTGAAGATCATGCTGGGCGAACCCGAAATGGCCATTGCGTACCAGGCGCGAAGCATGCGGTTGAGCCCTCTGGACCCGCTCCGGGGGCTCATGCGAGCAGCGACAGGATTTGCTCATCTCGCCGCGGGGCGCTACGACGAGGCCGTTTCCTGGGCTCAAAAGGCATGTTCGGACCAGCCGAATTTTCCGGTCGCCTGGAGGTTGCTGGCCTCAAGTAGTGCTTTGTCGGGACGATTAGACCAAGCGCAGAAAGCGCTAGTTCGTGCGCTGCAGCTTGATCCCCGGCTCGAAATGTCGACCCTATCCCACTATGCCACTTTACGTCGAGTGGAAGATTTCGACCGCTACGCGGAGGGTCTGAGATTGGCCGGGCTGTCGAAGCGGGATCTTTAGGGTGCCCGTCCAGCCGGCTGTAGCGATCGGGCCCGCGAGGCAGGGCGGAGATTGGCTTGTTCGCTGCAGCATCGCCCGGAATCCAACGGCGCTCGTCCCAGACCTTCTTCCGACAGTTCGCTCTTTGAATGTCGAGCGCAATAATGCGTAGAAAAAAGCCCGTTCGATGCGATCGGCGAGATTTTCCAATGAAATCGGCAAACCGTCCCGGTCGAGCGCCGTGAGCATCGATCAAGCAGTGTTTAGCGAGCACTATGGAGGCGCACAACTATCGAGGCCCGCACGGGAACGCGCGAGCCTCTTTGGCGACCAGGATCGGTCATTCAGAAGACGAGCGATGGCCGCCGTTGATCAAGCAGCTCTCCTGAGGATACCGAGCTGGGTGAGCGCCGTGACGCCATCGTCGAGACCGATCTCCTCGAGGATCTTGCCGTTCTGGAGGCGCAGAACAGTCGTACCGGTAAAGTGCATCTGCCGGCCGGTCGCAGGAGGCAACGAGCCCATAAGGAAGTCGCTAAACGCCGGGCCGGTGTGGGTGCCGCCGCCTTCCCATTGGCCGACAACGTAGTCGCCCTCGGCAACTAAATCTGCGGTGCCCCAGAAATTGAGATCTGGGAACGCCGCTCGGAAGTCGGTCATGAACGCCTTGATGTCGTCACGGCCTTTACGCGGCTCGTGGAGCGAGTACTTCAACAGCATGTCGGGCGCCGCAAGGGCGTCGACGACAGCCAGATTGCAGTTCTTGCCCCAGAATTCAGTGAACCACCGACCGACGACAGCCTTGTTGTCCTCTTCTTTTTTACCCATAGGGATCCAGTCTCCGCTTTTTCGTTGGCGATATCGGTTACGAAGCAAGTTCGATAACCTCGCGCCAAGTTAAGTCGGCAGCCCTCCATCGCGCACTCCGGTTCTTGCTGTCGAATCCGATGTCGGGGGACTTCTGAAATCGGCGATCACACAATCTTGCAACGTCGTGCACTGACTTGATTCATCGCGAATGGCACTATGGGCCGCGGTGGAAGTACAGTTCGCGGCGAACGCGATGGCGGATCTATCGACCTGTCATGACCTGTTTGGAGACACCATGACCAAGCTCAATTCGGGAACACGCGAAAGACTCAAGAACGTCAGTACTGCGACCATCTGCACCGCCCTATTCAAGCGTGGGCTGCGTAACCAGTTCATTCAAGATGTGCGGCCACTCAAGACCAGGCGTGACAACATGGTCGGTGAAGCGTTCACGCTGCGCTATATTCCGGCGCGGGAAGATCTCAACCCGATTAGCGTCTTTGAGGACCGCTTGCATCCGCAGCGCAAGGCAGTCGAGGACTGCCCCCCGGGAGCGGTCTTCGTTATCGATAGCCGCAAGGATCCGCGGGCGGCTTCGGCCGGCTCCATTCTTGTGTCGCGTCTGATGGTGCGCGGTGTCGCCGGCATCGTGACCGACGGCGGCTTCCGCGACAGCCCGGAAATCGCCGAGCTCGCCATTGCGGCCTATCATAACCGCCCCGCAGCTCCGACCAATATCACCCATCACCAGGCGCTCGATATCAATGTGCCGATCGGTTGCGGCGACGTTGCTGTATGGCCTGGTGATGCGGTTGTCGGCGATGCGGAGGGCGTGGTTATCATACCAGCCGCTCTTGCCGATGAGATCGGGGCTGAGGCGGTCGAAATGACTGTCTTCGAAGATTTTGTGACTGAGGAAGTCCTCAAGGGCCGCTCGATCCTCGGGCTCTACCCGCCGACGGATGCGCAGAGTCGAATCGATTTTGCCGCCTGGAGGGAGCGCACCCGCCGCTGATCACGCGCCAACATACGGAGCCCCTTGGGCAGGATCTGCCCTGGAAGACGAGCCTGAAACATAGCGGGTCGACACGAATTGTTCTGAAACTCTAAGAAGGCCCTCATCTCCCGAGGGTCGCGCGCTTGAAGTGCCAAGTGTTGAAATTAAGAGTTGAAGCCCCAAGAGTCCGCCGCAGGTTACATTGCCGACGGGCCGGTGTCCGATCCGCTATGTCGGCATCGCAACTCTAATATGGGATGTTGTCCGCGTGTCGACAACGCCGAACTCGCTCGCAGGACGGTGGCACTTCCTGCGCCGGCGCCGCCTCATTGAAGCACGCCCGCAGATCATCTTGTCCGCGTAGCTCCGCCATCAGGATGGCCTGCGGAACATTGTTCAAGTCGTCTGTCAAGTGATACTTCGCAAGGTACTTCTGCAAGCGGTCCAATTCGAGTGTTTCTCGCTGCAACTCGCGCTCGTTCGTGTCAATGACCTTTTGCCACGCCTGCCGCTCGTCTGGGGGCAAGTCGGTGTACCCCTGCGCCCATTGGCGACTCAGGTTGAGGGATCGTTGCATCTCGTGAACGGTATATTTGTAATAGCCTACGCAATAGGCCGCAAAGATGGCGTCATCGGCATACGCTCGAGTGAGCAACCCCAAAATTGCGAATCCGGACACCAGCAGCACTCGACGCATACCGTCACCCCACGTCGTCAAGAATTATGATCTGCCAGTTACGCCACATACCGGCTGTCCCGTAGCCATTTTTGGGGTAAATATGTTCGATACCCGACATTCGCTCTTTGGGCTATCAAGAGCTTCGCGATGGTAACCAGAACAAGTGCGAAAACAAGCCAAAGCATTAATATTCCAATGTAATCGCTTGGACTTCAGCGTTGGGACGAACGGCAGACAGCACAAAACGCTCGTCGTGCCAGAAGCGCTGACGCATGGAGACGTTGTTTATGACTATAAACGTCGATTCTGTCAAACCAGGAGTTGGGATTGGTGGCGTTTCGAAAGACAAGTCTGTGCATTATTGACCGAGAATGTGCGCGGACGTCAAGTGAGGGTTTACCAGGGCGCGTTGGTGGAGCTGACATGGGCTTGATGCCGTCCGCGCTCAATTCAGACAGCTCTTGGCTGTTATATTCAGGAACCGGGACCGCGTGCCCCCGATTGTTGGATTTAAATTACAGGAACACGAGGGTTGCGCCCGCACTGGTCAGATCGATTGCTAAGATCGCTTGGCGACGCCTTTTCTTGGTCAATTTGGCGGCACCAACACCCCTGAGGCTCTCGACACGGCCCGGTGACGTGAAGGCGCGCAGAATGTCCCTTCGTGCGGCGTGCTTAATGGCTGGATGCCACGAGGAAGCACACCCTGCGATGATCTTGCGGGTTGATTTTGCAAAGCCGAGACTGAAAGATTAACAAAACTTGGGGCACGCGCTGGCGAAGTGCTCGATATGCCTCTCTGCCGACGAATAAGTGGTCGAAACATTCATGATAGAGCTGATTCTCTGATCGCTCCAGTCGAGTTCGCTCGCGGTCGCCCATGAATGGCGTTCGTGTTTGCTTGATGCGGGGCGCTGCAATCGACGATCGAACATCACAACGAGACCCACACGTGACTATCGCCGAAAAGCGATGCACCGATTGCCGCGTGACGCGTGGAGCGCGTTTCGCGTGTCCCCTCGTGGTCCGCCCTGGCCGGGACTAAGTGACCGGATGTCACAACGAGCGCTATGATCAGCCGTCACCCCGCCGACCGCCTTCGCCGGCTGAGCTCCTTGCGTTGTTGCGCTCGAGATCCACGGCTCAAGCCACGGCGCGGACCCGTACGTGAGAGCCCGGAGCATCCTCGATCGCCGGAAGCTTTCCTGACCCAGGGGCCCGTGCGCCAACGGTTCCACCCGCGTATTCGGAAACCCATTTGTCCCACACCGGCCACCAGGAACCAGGGACGGGCGCCGCCTTCTCGAACCACTCGTCCGGCGTCGGCGGAAGCTCGTCATTCTCCCAGTGGCCGTATTTGCTCCCGGGCGGACTGATGACGCCGGCAATATGCCCCGACGCGGAGAGAACGAACTTCACAGGGGCCGAATAAATCTGCGTTGCCGCATAGGTCGATCGCCAGGGCGCAATGTGATCCTCCCGGGTCGATAGCACGAAGGAAGGTGTTGTAATTCCGCGAAGATCAATTGGCACGCCAGCCAATGTGATGCCGCCTGACTTCACCAGCTTGTTTTCCTGATACATGTTCCGCAGATAGAAACTGTGCATCGCCGCCGGCATGCGGGTTGCATCTGAATTCCAGTAGAGCAGGTCGAAGGGGAGTGGTTCCTTTCCAAGGAGATAGTTATTGACCACGAATGACCAGATCAGGTCGTTGGCTCGCAGCATGTTGAATGACGCCGCCATGTCGTTCGCTTCCAGATACCCTCGCTCCTTCATACGCCTCTCGAGCGCTGACAGCTGTTGCTCGTCAATGAATACCGCCATATCTCCGACATCAGTGAAATCCACCAGGGTGACAAAATAAGTTGCACTCCTGATACGCTCATCCGATTTTGCAGAAAGATAGGCGAGCGTTGAGGCGAGCAGTGTTCCTCCGAGGCAATAGCCGATCGCGTTCACCTCTTGCTCGCCGACTGCTTGTTCGATGAACCTCAACGCCGCGAGTATTCCTTCGAGCATGTAGTCTTCGAACGACTTTGTGGCAAGTCTCTCATCGGGGTTCGCCCACGAGATCACAAACACGGTGTGTCCCTGGGCAACCGCCCACCCAATGAAGGAATTGCCGGGACGAAGATCGAGAATATAGTATTTGTTGATCCAGGGCGGAACGATGAGCAATGGGCGCTTCTTTACCTCGGAAGTCGTGGGCGTATATTGGATCAGCTGCATTAGCTCGTTTTGAGCGATCACTTTTCCTGGAGTCGCCGCGACATTCTCGCCGAGGCGGAAAGCCTGCGCGTCCGTCATGCTGATCGCCAGCTTTCCCTTGCCGCGAAGCAGGTCGTCGAGCAAGTTGGAGAGTCCGCGCATAAGGTTATCGCCACCCGTCTCGATGGTCGCGCGCAGTACCTCGGGATTCGTTCCGATGAAGTTGGAAGGAGCGATCGCGTCAACGAATTGTCTGGTGTAGAACTCAATCTTGTGTGCGGTCTTAGTATCAAGCCCTTTGACATTACGCACTGTTCCCAGGATCGATTCCGCGGAAATCAGATATGTTTCCTTGATGAATTCGAAAATCGCATTCTCGGCCCAAGCCTTATCCTTGAAACGGCGGTCGCCGGAAGGGGTGTCGGCCTTCGTAGACGGAAAGAGAACGTGCTGGCCCACCTGATGCCATGCCAGCGTGTATTTCGCCCACAATTCCACTGCCGCAGCGGCGACTGTGGTGGGATCTGACATCATCCTTTCTGTTAGCTCCATAAACGCCGCGCCAATCGCCTGGACATTCGCCATTCCCGACAAGTTGAGATCGGGAGCCTGGCTCATGAATTCCTGGATGAGCTTCTGGCTTCGTGCGGCGACAGCCGCCATGTTGGCTGAAAACTTAACCGGATCATAGACCAGAGGCGTCGTCGCTGGCGTATTCATGACTTTTGCCTCCTTTCGATGAAAATGACAGGCAGCTCGCATCCCCACAACTTTAGTTCATCGACGCATCGCGAGCCACGAAATTGACTGCTGCACTGCGGAAAACGTCCTGAGTCTATGATTATTCGCGAAGGCGCCGCGTATCGGCATTCCCGGCGGGCCCCTTGCCAGCTGATACCGGATAGGCAACCCGCATGTGACACGGCGGCATGCTACCCGGTGGGCTGGAGCAATCGCATTGTCGTCTTGCTGGTCAGTGGATCGTGAGAGCGGACGAGCACGAAGTTTTCGCAGAGCAAAAAATGGGCCAGGACTTTTGCCATGAAGCTCCAGTATCAGAGAACTTCGGCGAGGATCATTGAGAGCAACGACGGGTGCGTTCTGGCGAGAATCGCCTGGAAACAGCAGCGATCTCCGCAGTTCCGGGCGAGATCTCGCCGCATTTGGCAACCTTGCTGACGGCGGGAAGCAATTGCTTGTCAAAAGCAGCGCAACTATGGTCGTCTAAGGTGACCACTCGCAGAGCCAGCAAGGCGGCTGCTAAGTACTCCGGATATGCGACGAGGTCGAAAGCTGTCTTCGGAGTTCCTCTCAAAAGAAGCCGCAAGTGCACTACGAAGTGAAAGCGATTGAAACAGAAAGGCTCGTAAACAAGCGGTCGCCGGCCTCTGACGATTGAAACGACTTCCGTTTTCTGAAATTTGCAGTGGCCTTCGCCTAGCTGCCAGAAAACGAGTTGCGGCACAAATATCGCCGCTCCTCGGCGGCGCTTCTGCTCGATTCCGCAATAGACACTCGTATAGCATTCCGGATTGCCTCACTGAAATTTCTATGCTGAGCTGTCGCTAAACCGCCCTGTGTGTGCGGTGCGTTCTGGCCGCCGTTGGCCTCGGGAGGAGGAAGCCGGCGATGAGGCATTTTTGTCGACGAAGCTTGCTCAAATACGGTGCCAGTGCGGCGGTTGCAGCGGGCTTCGGCTCACCACCAGCGTCGCGGATCGCACGGGCACAGGAAGAGATCAAGTTCAAGCTGGGAACTGATCTGCCGCTCGCTCACCCGGTCAACGTCCGCCTTCGCGAGGCGATTGATGCGATCAGTTCGCAGACTAACGGTCGGGTAACGATCAATCTATTTCCCAACAATCAACTCGGCGGCGACTCGGACATGCTCTCGCAGATCCGGTCCGGAGCGCTCGAGCTTGCGACCTTTCCCAGCACGGTGCTTTCCACGATTATTCCCGCGGCCGCGATCACTGGCGTAGGTTTCGCTTTTGCCGGCTACGATCAGGTGTGGGCGGCTATGGATGGCGCCTTAGGCAATATTATCCGGCGCAACATCGAACGGATCAATTTGTATTGCTTCGATGCGGCGTGGGACAACGGCATCCGGCAGATCACCAGCAGCACACGGCCGATCCAAAGGCCCGACGATCTCAAGGGTTTCAAGATTCGCGTACCGGTGGTGCCGCTCTGGGTATCGATGTTCTCCTCGCTTGGTGCGGCTCCAGTCAGTTTGCCATTGAGCGAGGCATATTCGGCTTTGCAGACCAAGGTCGCAGACGGACAAGAGAATCCGCTGGTCCTCATTGATTTTGCCAAATTCTATGAAGTTCAGAAGTATTGCTCGCTGACCAATCACGCTTGGGACGGTTTTTGGTTGATCGCGAACGGCCGCTTCTGGAAGACGGTACCCCCCGACGTGCAGCAGATCTTGAACACGCATTTCAATGATGCCGCGCGCAAGCAGCGGGAGGACAACGCGCGGCTCAACGCCGATTTGCAGAAATCGCTGGAGAAGAAGGGACTTATCTTCAATACGGTCGATGCCGCTGTGTTTCAGGGGGCCTTGCGGACCAGCGGCTTCTATACGCAATGGCGCGGCAAATTTGGCACCGAAATTTGGAGCGCATTGCAGCAGTACGCTAAGAATCTTGGATGACCGCCATGGACCGTGAGGATGTGAACAACCCATTGCAGTACGGTACACTCTATCAAACACTGAAACGTACGGTCGCAAAATGGGGAAACCAGACCGCCTATGGGGTTCCGCCTATGGCCGGACGTCCCTATCATCCGCAGGGAAAGGAATATACTTGGGCGGAGACGCTGGCCTTGGTTGAAGGATATAAGGCGATCTATGCTGGCGCCGGCTACGGATATGGACACCGAATCGCTTTTCTATTCAGTCAGCGTCCGCGCTTTCTGTTTCACTATTTTGCCCTTAACGCGCTCGGCTGCAGCGTTGTCCTGCTTAATCCGGATTACAGGCGCGATGAAATCCAATTCGTAGTCGAACACTCAGATGCTTGTTTGGCGGTAACGATCGAGTCGCGCCTGCAGGATCTAGAGGCCGTGTCCCGCCGCCTTAGTCGGCCGCTGCCGGTCGTCACTCTGGAAGATTTCCCGGACCGGCTTCCGGAACCGCCGCGCTCGGGGGGAGGAACGCCCGACGGCGCGACCGAAGCCGCACTACTCTACACCTCGGGCACGACCGGGCGGCCCAAGGGCTGCATCCTCACCAATGAATATTTTCATACCTGGGGCACGTGGTATGCGACACGCGCCGGCGTAATCCATCTGCGCGAAGGACAGGAGCGCATGTACAATCCGCTCCCTTTGCATCACGCCAACTGCCTGGGGATTTCCATGTCCGGCATGCTCGTCACCGGCGGCGCGCTGTTCTTCCCCGACCGGTTTCACGGCAGCACCTGGTGGCAAGACCTCATCAATTGCCGCATCACTGCCGTTCATTACCAAGGCGTGATTCCCAACGTGCTCCTGAAACTTCCACCATCTGAGCTGGAGCGCCAGCACCAGGTGCGCTTCGGCTTCGGCGCTGGTATCGATTCCTCCCAGCACGCCGAGTGCGAAAAGCGGTTTGGCTTTCCGTTCGTCGAATTCTGGGCCATGAGCGAGACCGGCCGATTCATCACCGACAACGTTGACCCACGTCTGATTCATACCCGCGCGATCGGGCGCGCCGCGCCCGGGCTTGATGCCCGTGCAGTCGATGAGGACGATCGGGACGTCGTGGAGGGCCAGCCCGGGGAGTTGGTGGTGCGACATACCGCGGCTGCGCCGCGCAAGGGTTTCTTTTCGGGCTATCTCAAAGACGAAAAGGCGACTGAAGACGCCTGGCGCGGTGGCTGGTTCCATACCGGCGACCAGGTGACCCGCGACCAGACCGGTATGTTTTACTTCCTCGACCGGAAGAAGAACATCATCCGCCGCTCCGGCGAGAACATCGCGGCGGCGGAAATCGAGGAATGCCTGGCTGTGCACCCGAAGGTGAGACAGGCGGCTGCGCTCGCCGTACCTGACGAACTGCGGGAAGAGGAGGTGATGGCCTGCGTCGTCGCCAGAGGAGGAGCAACCGCCGACGTTGAACTGGCGCGGGAGTTGTTCGACTGGTGCTACGAACGGCTGGCCTATTTCAAAGTGCCGGCCTGGTGGTTGTTCAGGCCGGACCTGCCGGTCACGACCTCTCAGCGGGTGCACAAGCTCCAGATCTTCCCCGCTGGGTTCGACCCGCGCAAGGACCCCGACATCATCGATCTCAGGAGCGCGAAGAAGGCGCCGAGCAAATCCACGGCGGAATAAGGGCAGTGGCATGCATGTGACCGATAAATCGACGGCCGCCGTCATCGCGCGGTTTTTGCGCTCCCAAGGTGTGGATCGGATCTTTGCCTTGTGCGGCGGCCATATCATGCCGATCTGGATGCGCGCCGATGCGGAAGGTATCCGCATTATCGACGTGCGGGACGAACGTGCGGCCGTTCACATGGCGCATGCCCATGCCGAGCTTACCGAAGGGCTCGGGGTGGCGCTGGTCACGGCCGGCCCAGGGGTCACCAACGCCATGACCGGGATCGCCAATGCCCATGTGTCGCGGGCGCCGGTCCTGGTGCTGTCCGGAAATCCGCCGCGACCGCAAGAGAATCGCGGCGGATTGCAGGATATGGATCATACACAAGTGGTGCGCTCGGTCACCCGGTATGCGCGGACCGTGCGCCAGGCATCTTTGGTCTTGCAGGAGCTCAATGAAGCGGTGGCACGCGCTTTTGGCGAAGGAGGGGAGCCCGGTCCCGTCTATCTCGATTTCCCCACCGATACGCTGCGTGAGGAATTCCCGCATACCCTGCTGCTCGACGAGCATTTCCAGCGCAAGACATATCCGATCGTCCTTCCTGACCCGGCCGCGGTGGAGCGGGCAGCGGACATCATTTGGTCGGCCCGCAAGCCGCTGGTGATAACGGGTCGCGGTGCGCGCCGGGCCGGACCGGAACTCGTTCGGTTCCTGGATAAACTCGGGGCCGCCTATCTTGATACCGGCGAAAGCCGCGGACTCGTCCCAGACGCTCATCCAAGCGTGGTCGCAGCGATGCGTGGCAGCGTGATGGGTCAGGCTGATCTGGTGATTACGGTCGGCCGCAGGCTCGACTTCCAGCTCGCCTATGGTTCGCCGGCGGTGTTCGGGCCCGCGCGTTTCGTGCGCCTTGCCGATGCGCCGTCTGAACTGCGCGACAATCGCCGCGGCCAGGTCGAGATCCTTGCGAGCCCAGCCCAAACCCTGGCGGCGATCACGGAGCGCGCAGGCAACCGGCAACCCGCCGTTGATGGCGATTGGATCAGCGGGTTGCGGGCGCGGCACCAAGAACGCGCCGATAAGCTGCGGCAGTCCATGACGATCGCGGAAGCGGGCGATGGGCGGGTGCATCCGAATCGGATGCTCGCTGCTTTGCAGGAAAAGCTCGACCCCAACGCGATTGTGGTTGTCGACGGAGGTGATTTCCTGAGCTTCGCTCGGGTCGGCTTGTCCGCTTCCACGATCCTCGATCCTGGCGCTTTCGGCTGCATCGGCATTGGGGTTCCGTTCGGAATCGCCGCGAGTCTCGCCTGTCCAGGCCGTCCGGTGCTGGTCGCGACCGGCGACGGCTCATTTGGTTTTAATGCCATCGAAGTCGATACGGCGGTGCGCCACCGCGCGCCAGTGGTCATTGCAGTTGCCAATAATGGCGCATGGCAGGTCGAAGTCTACGATCAACAGGTGACACACGGTCGGGTCGTCGGCACAAAACTACAATTCTCAGACTATGCGGCCATGGCGCGAGCTTTCGGAATGCATGGCGAACGGGTGGAGAAGCCCGAGGAGTTGCCGGGTGCAGTCGAACGCGCGTTCGCCAATCCGCCGGCACTGCTCGACGTCGTTGTAACGCCCGAAGCAGTTTCGTCCGATGCAAGGACGGGGCTTGCTTGGGTTCCCGATCTCCAGCCGTTGGCTGCCTGGGATGAGGCAGAGCGCAAGTGGCGACAGGGCTAGATGGACAAGCGGACAAGCGGCGTTCGTGCTGGCAAATCTCGAGGCTAATGAGATGTCCGGCGCGATCTGGGTCTCGTAACTGTGCCCCATGGTGACCGCGTCAGTGGCTCGGCTCCGGCAGCACTCAGCGCTCGTGATCCAACAAGAACCCAACGGCCTATATGGTCCGCCAGCCGGGCGGGATGCTAAAGAACGCCTCGCCAGCCTCACGATCGATCCAGTCGGTATTTCCTTCAGCCATTGGGAGGGCGGTGCGCAAATCTGTTTCCGTTATCTCGCTGTGATATCCGTCGTCGTTTTTGTCGTAGGAGAGCTTTGCCCAGGGAATGACGTATGTCACGTCGCCAACACCGAATGACTCGACGAAAGTCATAACAACATAAACGATTCTTCCGCTAGATTTGTCGAAGATCACCCGCCGAATGGTACCCACTCGATCGCCGCCGCCCGAATAGACAGGAGTCCCCTCGATCTGGTTGCTATCGATGAGCGGCAGAGCAGCTCGTCCTTGTGCCATGAAAACACCTCGCCGCAATTGCAACTCACGCTTGGTCCCAATGCGGTCCCCGGTCGCTCTTGCCCAACGACGCCCTCACTTGATGAAGCCGATCGAGATCCAAGGAACCAACGCGATCAGGACCAACCCAATGAGCATCGCCAGAACGTAACCGACGATTGGCCGCATTCCTGCGTCCGGGCTTACTCGGCCGATGGCACAAGCTGCGTAGTAGCCGACCCCGAAAGGCGGAGAAAAAAGCCCGATACCCATTGCCAAGATGACCACCATCGAATAGTGCACCTCGTGGACCCCGACTTGTCGCGCAATGGGAAACAGCAGGGGTCCGAATAGCACGATCGCCGGAATGCCTTCGAGCACGCTACCGAGAATGATGAAGACGACGATCGAGACGAAGAGGAAGCTCGTAGCGCCACCGGGAAGCGTCCCCATCGCGCGAGCCAGCGTCCCAGAGAAACCCGACTGAGTGAGCGCCCAGGCCATTCCGGTCGCGGTGCCGATAATCAGCAGGATCGCTCCGGACAAGGCCGCTGTCTCAACCAGCATTGGTATAAGCCGGTTCCAGCTGAAGCGGCGATAAATGATGAGTCCGACCAAGAGCGAATAAGCAATGCCGAGCGTGGAGACTTCAGTCGCCGTCGCAATGCCCTTTATGACCGAATAACGAATAACAAACGGAAGGGCGAGCGCGGGTATGCCGATCACGAAGGCGCGCCCGATCTCGGCCGCGGTCGCACGCTTCACATGCCTCAGGTCCTCGCTCCGATAGCGATACCAGACGACGGCGCAGAGCATGATTGCCAGCACGATGCCCGGCAGCAGCCCACCGGTAAACAGCGCCGAGATCGATACCCCGGTGACGGAGCCGACCGTAATGAGGACAATGCTCGGCGGAATGGTCTCGGTCTGGGCGCCGGTAGCGGACATAAGCGCGACGAGATCCCCGGGCTTGGCGCCACGCTGCTTCATCTCCGGAAACAGAACCGGCGCGACCGCCGCCATGTCGGCCGCTTTCGACCCAGAAATGCCAGACACCAGATACATCGCGCCGACCAGCACGTAAGAAAGTCCGCCGCGTACATGGCCAAGCAGGCTTGCCAAAAATTGCACCATGGCTCGGGCCATTCCGGTCATCTCGATCAGCAAACCAAGGAAAACAAACAGCGGCACCGCGAGGAGAATGAGGTGTGACATCCCCTCGTCCATCCGTCCCACCAGGACCGCGACGGGTAATCGGGTGGTCAGCGCCAAATAACCCAATGTTGCAATGCCAAAAGAAAACGCGATCGGCACGCCGCCGAACACGAGCAGACCCGTGATCCCGACGAAGAAGATCAGGAGATTGAGGTTCCCAAGCCCTTGCAGCACAGGTCTGAGTGCCAAGAGGACAGCGATCACCAGAACCACGGTTCCGAGACCTACGGCGATGACCGTCCAATTCCGGATGCTGACGAGTTGGATGAGCGCAACCACCGCCATCAGCACGAGGCCGACTGGAAGCGCGGTCGCCCGCCATGCATTTGAAAGCTCCAGCGCCGGCGTGGTGACATACAGTTCATCGCTGGCGAATTCGTATGCCGGCTCGATCATGAATAGCAGGAATGCAAGCGTCGCACCGATCGAAATCGCCTCGAGGAAGGTTCGGACGCGCGACGATGTCATTCCCACGAGCGCGGTCATGCGCATGTGCTCGTTGCGCCGGAAGGCAACGACTGCCCCGAGGCTCGCCAGCCAGAGAAACAGCAGCGAAGCCAGTTCGTCGGACCATACCAACGGCTGCTGCAGAAAATAGCGCGATATGACGCCGGCAGAGAGGATGACGATCTCGGCCGCAATCAGCAGCGCGGCGACGATCTCGACGACGGAGCCGAAGTAGCTCTCGACCGTAAGCAAGGTGCGCGCTGCGGATCTAAGCGAACGACCGCTTGACGTTTCCGCGGTCAGGGGTCTCCCGACTGCTCGCATGCTGGCAACCCCGGTCGCCTATTCGGGTTGAACTGCTAAATGTGCCGTGTAACACTCTATCCGACGACATTGCATCTTGACTCTAAAATCGAGCTTAGTCGAGCGAGTTAAGTTGCGATAGTGCTGCGTCAAGGCGGTGCCACGTTGGCCCGTGACGGTCCGCGCCTGCTCGGCTCTACAAGTGTCGCGCCGGACCCGGTGGACCGTGCCGTCCGGGCGACGGGACGCGGCCTGGGAGGAGCGCATGGCCAAAGCAGGGGCCCGGAGTTGGCTTAAGGGGACGGCCCTCGCCAGCGATTTCGGGCTGTCGCATCGCAGGGCCGCCGAGTACGTCTTCAAATGGGGTACCAACGTCCCCAGAGCGCATCCGCTGAACCTGCACGCGCAAAGGGCCGCAGACGCGATCAGACAGGATACGGATGGCCAATTTGAATTCCAGCTGTTCCCGAACAATGAACTCGGCGGCGACACCAGCATGTTCTCTCAACTCCAGTCGGGCGAACTGGAGTGCTTTACACTTTCGGGCGTCAATGTTCTGTCGAGTGTCGTTCCTGCGGCGGCGATCCACGGCGTCGGTTTTGCATTTCCGGACTATGACGCCGTGTGGAAAGCGCTGGACGGCAAACTCGGCCGGCACCTGAGGGCCCAGATCGAGAAGTTCGGATTGGTCGTGATGGATCGGATCTGGGACAATGGCTTTCGCCAGATCACGACCAGCACCAGGGCGATTGTTCAGCCCGCGGATCTCCAAGCGCTCAATCTTCGGGTCCCGATCAGTGCGCTGTGGATTTCCCTTTTCCAGTCGTTGGGCGCCGCTCCCGGCGGCATCGACTTTTCAGAAGTCTATGCGGCGCTGCAGGCGAAGATCTTCGATGGGCAAGAGAATCCGTTGGCGATCATCTCGACCGCGAGGCTCAACGAGGTGCAAACCTACTGCTCGCTCACAAATCATATGTGGGACGGCTGGTGGGTCCTGATGAATCGCCATGCGTGGGAGCGCCTCCCGCAGTCCATTCAGGAGGTCGTATCGAAAAACCTCAATGCGGCAGCGAGCGAGCAGCGCCAAGACGTTGCCAATCTCAACGCGAGACTCAAAGATGATCTTCTCGCGAAAGGTCTGGTGTTCAATGAGGTCGATCCTGGGCCGTTCCAGGAGAAACTCCGGGACGCGGGTTACTATGTCCACTGGCGCAACAATTTTGGCGAAGAAGCATGGTCGCTGCTCGAAGAAGCGACAGGAATACTGACGTGAACCCATTACGGCAGGTGTTGGCGGACCGCCGCTCGGCGGCAACGCGGCGAGGAATCGACAACGTGCCCGACACGCAAGAAACGGGCGGGACTGGCGGATGGAAACCGACGGCCAGCAGGCGGAGCGCTTGGCGAAAGGAAAAAAGCCCTAAAGCGCTCGATGATCGCCGCGGTCGCCTAGCATTGCTCGCTGTGAAAAGCGCGGACGCTTCTGGTTGCTGTTGGGACGGCACTTAATCGCGGGAGGCGCATCGAGAGCTATAAGGAGGAACCGTGACAGGCTGTCTCAAAGACAAAGTCGCAATTCTGTTTGGCGCGGGTTCCGTCGGCCCGGGTTGGGGTAACGGCAAGGCCACCGCGGTGCTCTTCGCCCGTAACGGCGCTCACGTTCTCTGTGTCGACGTGAACGCCGAAGCCGCGCAGGAGACGGTTGACATCATTCGCGGTGAAGGTGGAGTCGCCACGGGCTTTGCCTGTGATGTCACCAATTTACAAGCCGTAAGCGATGTGGTGGACCAGGTCATCAGGCAGCATGGCCGAATTGACGTGCTTCACAACAATGTGGGGTATGCAACGATGGGTGGACCCGTCGAACTCGACGAGGCGGCCTGGCATCGGACCATCGACCTCAACCTGACCAGCTGCTTCATCACCTGCAAGCACGTGCTGCCGCACATGCTGCAACGTCGCTCGGGCGCCATCGTCAATGTGTCGTCGGTCGCAGCGATTCGCTATACGGGCTACCCTTATGTGGCCTATTACGCTGCTAAGGCCGCTGTAAACAATTTCACCATGGGCTTGGCTCTGCAATATGCAAAAGACGGAATTCGCGTCAATGCGGTGATGCCAGGCCTGATGAACACCCCGCTGATTTTCCAGCAGATATCCGGCCAATACCCGGACGCCGAAGAAATGGTGAAGGCACGGAACGCCGCCTGTCCCATGGGGCGCATGGGAACGGCGTGGGACGTCGCAAAGGCCGCGCTGTTCCTAGCCTCCGACCAGGCGGAATACATTACGGGCGTCAGCCTCCCGGTCGACGGGGGCCTGAGTTGCCGGGTGGCGAACTAACGTAATCCGCCTCCTTATTTAGAGGATCGCCATAGCAGCTTGCGCGTGAGGACCCTGGCGACGTTCGCCGCAGCCGCGATGACGAACCGCTGCACTTCGGACGTCGGTCACAAGAGCAAGCGGTGTGATCATGAGGAAGCGTCGTGATGCCGTCGAACCGCATTGAAGCGGATTACCTCATCGAAACCGCCTTCGACGCCCGCCACGCGGCAGAAGCCTTGGCGGGTGAGCAATCGAGCGGCACCTTCGTTCCCATCCCTGGGGAGACGCCGGAATTGAAGGCGCGCGCTGCCGCCCGCATCGAGGCGTTAAGCCCGCTGGACGAGGAGGTACGGCAGCCGGCGTTGCCCTACGCCGGGACCCCCAAGAGCGCGCCAGATTCCTGGCGTCGGGCCCGCGTCACGCTCTCCTGGCCGCTCGATAACGTCGGCCCATCGCTCCCAAATCTGCTCGCTACCGTGGCCGGCAATCTCTTCGAACTCAAACAGGTGTCAGGGATCCGCCTGCTCGACATAAGGATGCCGGACGCTTTTGCGGCAAGCTATCCTGGC
>Ga0126371_10001587_pt1 | contig 19284 bp, 17 predicted proteins | sample PanSoiMetaPlot_4_FD_110145 | JGI IMG/M metagenome (GOLD analysis project Ga0126371, IMG submission 110145) | Tropical forest soil microbial communities from Panama - MetaG Plot_4 | ecosystem: Environmental > Terrestrial > Soil > Tropical forest > Bulk soil | place: Panama | collected 2016-02-17 | reverse complement strand
TACAAACAGATGCCCAGATAGGCACCTTCGCCGTTCTCCTCATGATGTATGGCTGCAGTACCAGCCCGTCGAGCACCGCAATGATGGCATAGAGCACCAGCACGCCGAGAGGGTGCTCCCAGTCCACCCACTTGATCGTTGCAGTCAGTACGGGTCCCAACAACCCGAGAATCGGCCCAAAGTGTGGCACGATCTGCAGTACCGCCGCGATGATCGCCCACATCGGAGCCAGCGGTACACGCAGGACGTAGAGTCCGATCAGCCACAGTATTCCGACAGCCAAAGAATCCTGGAGCTGAGCAATAGCCCAGTTCTTGAGCGCGCCGCCGGTTGTGCGTAGGTGATCTCCGAAGTCCATCATCAGTTCTGCACAAGTCTCTTGATACCACACATGGTCACACACTTATTTCACGACAGAACGATCCTGAGCCCTGGTGAGTGTTAGAAGTATTTTTATCCTGCGGTTGCCACGGAATGGTCTTCGCGTCTGTGGGGTACGCGAGCAATCACTGTGGTCCCACGACCCGGTGCGGATTGGATGGAAAATTCTCCGTTTACCAAGCGAAGGCGCTCGCGCATGCTGATCAGGCCTAACCCCCTGCGATTCATCGCATCTTGCCAGTTGAACCCGATCCCTGAGTCACTCACGATCAAATGAATTCCTTCTTTAGTGCCGTGTACCTCGACTGTGACGTCCTGCGCAGCGCTATGCTTTACAGCATTCTGCAATGCTTCCTGAACAACGCGGAATAAGCAAAGCGAGACTTCTCTCGGAATTCTCGCTGGTATCTCTGAGTGCTTGAATTCAATTCGGACCTTTCGCTGCTCCGATAATTCACGGCAGAAGCTCTTGACCGCAGACGCAAGACCCAGATATTCGAGTTTCGAAGAATGCAAACGATGCGAGAGTGCCTGAATGTCTCTCCCGAGGTCAGAGAGGCGCTGGAGCGCTTGCGGGATATGATCGTTTACACCAGTCGTGGCATCGGGAGCCTGCTGACATTGCTCTAGTTCAGCCGTCACTAATGCGACTCTTTGAACAATGTCATCATGAAGTTCTCTTGCAATCCAGGTACGTTCTTCCTCATGGGCTTCGATCAATCGGCTGCCAACCGTGGCCAGAGCTTCCTCGGCCAGCTTTCGATCGGTGATATCCAGGCAAGATCCAATATAGCCGGCAAAACTGCCGCCCGAGTTGAATCTCGGCACGCCGATATCCAGGATCCAGCGGTACTCTCCATCGTTACGCCGGAGTCGATATTCCATCGAAAACGATTGCCGTTGATCAAACGCTTGCGAGTAGGTTTCCAGGCAGCGCTTCAGATCCTCCTTGTGTACTCCGTCCGCCCAGCCGTTTCCCAGTTCTGCCTCGAGCCGTCGGCCGGTGAACTCCACCCATGGCTGGTTGAAGTAGTTGCACAACTTGTCACTTCCAGCCATCCAGATCATTACCGGGGCTGTATTGGCAACAAGTCGAAAGCGCTCTTCACTTTCACGAACTACATCCGCAGCTTGTTGATGCTCCTCGGAGAGAGCTGCAAGAACCATGAAAGGTATCGCAGCGAAAATCAGGAACATCTGCAAGGGTAATGGGTTGGTCAGGGGTACTAAATTGGAGAACGGACCTCTTCCATACACTGCTCCCCAAATCGAAAGAGACGTCACCACAATCAGCGAAGTGCTGACTCCCAACCATCCGAATCGCAATGCGGACCAAAGCAAAAACGGCACCAGCGTATAGAACAGTGCAGGCGACCTGCTATCCTCGGGGACCGTGAACACGACGTAACTGACAAGAACAAGTCCGGCGATGAGAATCACTCCCTCGACCTGAAAGGCTCGCGATTTTCGCATCAATACACGAGCTTCGCTGATCCAACTCAACATGGCCGGGGTAAGCGTGATGAAGGCAAGCATCTCAGACAAGACAACAATCTTCCAGCCCGTCCGGTAGTCGCGGGCGATCCCATGCGCGCTCAAAAATGCTCCCGCAAACGGCGCGAGGATAACCCCAAAGAGTGAATACTTGGCCAGCGCCTTAACGCTATTAAGCCTGGGCACACCCTCGAAGCAATATCTAAGACCTATGGCGGAAATGAGCACTTCGACGGTATTGCCCGGAATGAACCAGAGAATTGAACTGAGCGGCACGCCTGCCTGGAGATCAGCAACGGCAAACGCAATAAAAGATGCGGGGATAATCACCGGCCAGACAGTGGTGCGCACCAGCAACAACCCTGATACCAGAATTGCGCAGCCTGGCCATAGCGGCCACACTGTCTGGGGATTCGACACCAGTATCCTTACCAGAGTTGGAACAAGGTACGACAACGCGATTGTTACGCCCGCCACAAGGAAGGTCGAAAGGGGACCAGAAAACGGCTGCCTGCCCGGCATCGGATTGTTGGCAATTGTCATGACGATGCGTTGGCATCGCAAAACTAGTCGAGGACCGCTCTCCCAAGCTAGACGGGATCGCGAAAGTCCTCAAAGGCAGAAACGACGTCAGAATGTCGCGCGCAAATATCGGCGTAACCCGTTGCTGCCAATCCATCTCGAAATGCATTTGCAGGATACGCGCAACCAAGGTAGAAAGAACTTGTCAACGCAAGTTCATTCCACAACTCCTCCAGCCGAATAGCGTCCTCGTATTTCTTTTGGGCCCACAAGACGGCAACCATTTCACCGAATACGAGAACTCTGCTGCCCGTCGCTAGATTACTAGCCTGTAACTTGCGCAGGATATTTCCGAATTGAGAAAGAAAGCGACCGCGGCTCGGTCCGGCTGGTCCCATGAAGTTGCTCAGTGCCTCATCGGCGTCGAGCATGCAAAGCCGTCCATTCCGTATTGCTTCACTTAAGTTAATGCTTTGAGCGATTAACCGCTTCTCCAGATCGTTTCGATGTGAACTCGTCATTATGGCGGCAACGGAATGCCCTTTACCGAGAGAGCCCTGAAATAATGAGGCAAGTTCGTCCAACAGGACGGAATCATCTATGTAGAACTGCACTACATGTCCGTGGTCACAAACCAATCTGGAATCTGAAGTTTCAGCAAAAGCATGATCCGCCAAAGCACTACTTACAAATCGCTTGCCCCGAATCATTGAGGTCACGGCGGACAGCAAATCGCGCCCGGCGTCAGACTTGACGAGATAGCCTCCCGCCCCCGCCCGCAAGGCTTCTTCTGCAACATCGGGAGAACGATTTTCGCTGCAAACCAGAATCCTTACACTTGGCAACTGCTGTCGGATTCGCCTTGCAGCTTCGATACCATTGATTTTCGGTAGGCCGATGTCTAGAAGTATGAGATCTGGTTGCAATTCTCCCGACTTCTCAACTGCCTCCTGTCCATCAGATGCTTCCCCAACAACCTGAAATCTTGGCCACTTCTCAAGTTTCGACCGGATGAAATTGCGCCAAGGTTTGTAATCATCCACGATGAGAACGCTAACCGTTGACTTTTCCAAAGCGCCTCCGAACCTCACTTGCTCAGATCGGTTAACAGGCTACCTTGCTGAGACCTTAGGGTATTGCACATGGAGCGTTCAGTCATTGCCCTGGAGCAGTTATAGGTCTCTGGTACGGCTGGGCAGACAGTATCTCACCAGTCGCTCAGGCGGTAAACAGCCTCATTTTTGGGGGGCGTTGACGCTGAACCGTCACTCCAAGCCGCACGGGCACTTCCGAAGAATATCGGAGGACCGCAAGATTATACCCATTGGACATGGAGCATATTCCACTCAGACAGAAACTGAACTAGACGCGAAGGGACTCAAACGCTCACTCCAGTCCGATTCACAGTTGCTGAAAATGCCGATCAGATCAATCGATGTGCAGTCTAAGCGGGGCGCTTTGGGCTGGCTAACCTTGGGTTCAAGATTTCGTCAAACAAGATTTAAACACATCAGTTCAGCAATTAGCAAAAAAATACTGTACGTTCGTTCCCGGGAGCAATGCAAACGGGTATGCGATCAATACGTCACTCCTTCAATCTTTTCGTTGCCGCGGCTTCCTTGTTGCCAAATTCTGCTGCCTTAGCACAAAGCCGACCACAAACGGTCGCCTATCAGTTCAGCCACGCTGCCATCATGGATCCGACACTCTCCCCTGACGGGAAGGAAATGATCTACATCATGGTGATCGCTGGCAAAGAGCAACTGATGCGCAGAGCGGTAGATGGTTCTTTCGTCCGACAACTCACCAGCGATGATGCGAATCACGAGGATCCGGCATGGTCCCCGGATGGAAGTCGTGTTGCGTTTGTACTGATAAAAAGTGGGCTCGAGCAGATTCACCTCATGAACTCGGACGGAACCGGGGTCGAGCCTCTCACTCCTGCGGCTGTAAAAACGATCCACCCCAGTTGGTCACGAGATGGCCACCACATTGCGTACTGTACGGACGACGATCTTGCGCCTCCTCGCAAAAATCCGTCCGAGATCTACTCGATCGACATCGCAAACCGCAATATCACGAAGCTGCTCTCAGATGGGGTCAACACCTATCCTGTGTGGTCGCCCGATGGAAAGATGATGGCATTCCGCAGAATGCTCGGTGAGACAAATTCTGAGGTGTTCGTAGCGGATGCCGACGGCTCCAACCCCCGCAATATCACAAACAATCCGGCTTTTGACGGCTGGCCGGCATGGTCGCCGGACGGGAGCATGATCGCATTCGCCTCCAACCGCGGGAATCAGAATTATCAGATCTATACAATGCATCCGGATGGCAGCGATGTGCGTCTAGTCGCCGCGACGGAAGGACGCGGCACAGCCCCGAAATGGTCGCCCGATGGGAAGACGATCTATTTCACGATATGCGGCAAGTCTGCATTCAGCGCCGACTGTCAGATCTACGCGGCAAAGCTCGACGCGTATTCCGAGCGCTAGCACCTCTGGCGAATAGCTTTGAACATTTCCACCATCGTTATCGGAAATCTCTCATGCGGGAATGCCCTATCGATCCGCCAACCGTGGCGGCGATAGAACTCGATCGCCCGTGCATTCGATTGAACCACGCGAAGATGCATTGTTTCATAGCCGCGAGCGACTATTTCAGCCTCCCCTTGCGCGAGCAGACGCTGACCTATCCCACATCCCCGGTTCTCGCGAAGCACCCATAAATCATCCAGCCATTCTTTGCTAGTCCGAACCACTCCGACGATTTTCGCGTCCCTCACAGCGACCCAGGAAGACTGCCAGTCCTCCTCATCGACCGGAAGCGGTGCAGGCGCCCAAAGGCCACCGTAAACATCATCCACTACAGTTTGGACAACCGCACGGACGGAATCGACCTCATCCACCTGTGATCGTCTTATGAGGACGTCAGTCATCTACCTAGCAATATAAGCTTCACAATCGGAACCCTCTGAATCTGGATGCACCACTTTCTTCTTGACTAAAAATCGCAGTCACACTCCCAGTGATCCGGATTTGGGCTCTCACGACAGTTGTCCCTTTAAGCGTCAGCACTCATGCCATACTTGCGCATGCTTCTTCGAGCCGCCGAATCGGCCGACGCCATGCCTGTGGCACAGGTCCATGTTCGCTCCTGGCAATCGGCGTATCGTGGTCTGCTTCCGGACGAGTACCTCGACCAACTTCGGCCCGAAGACAGAGCGGCACGATATGACTTCGCAACCCGCGACCCGCAAAGGCCACAAACCATCGTAGCAGTGGAAGCCGGAGCGATCCGCGGGTTTGCCACCACCGCGCCGTCGCGCGACGCAGATTTGGCCGAGTATGGAGAACTGGGTGCGCTTTACGTTGACCCCGACTATTGGGGTCGCGGCATAGGGATGGCTCTCGTATCAGCCGCTCGCGACCGCCTGGCCGGGCTCGGTTTTGAAAATGCGCTGTTGTGGGTTTTAAAGGGAAACGTTCGCGCGGATCGCTTTTACCGAAACGATCGCTGGACCCCGGACGGCCTGCAGCGCACCGACACGGTGTGGGGCGTGACCGTGAACGAAATCCGCTATCGCCGCAAACTATAAGTCAGCCCGGCCGCTATTCCATGAGTTCTGGGATTCTCGTATTGCTAATCAACGCAAAACGATCCGTCCACTTAATCGCCGGACGGAATTTGCCTCACTCCCGCTCCACCGGCCCATATTTGCGCTGGTAGATGTCAGGAAAGTGCTTCCCGAGGCAATCGGGACACACAGTGTGGGAAAAGTCAGCCTCACTGTGTTCATGGATGTACGTTTCCATTTGGTCCCAGGTGTCGTCCTCGGTTCTGATCCGCTTGCAGTAGGAGCAGATTGGCAAAATCCCACGGAGGATCTTGATCTCATTCAAGGAGGCGATCAATTCTCGGTTCGCCTCATCCAGAGACCAAATTGATTGACGCCTCTGCCTTTCGAGTGACGCGACCAGCAATGACACCGACCCGAAAACCACCGCCTGGACAACGCCTGCAAACGTAAAGTCCAAAATATGGGGAGTGGGATCAAAGAACCAGTCAAAAACGAGAACCGATAGCAACGCAGCCGACAATCCCGCCATCGCGCCGGCGTATCGGGATGAGACAATCACTGCCGCAATAAACAACACATCACGACTGTGGATCTCGATCCGCGCGATAGGAAAAGTCAAAATGGTGGCGACCGCGACGCTAGACAACACAATCCACGTCGCACGCAACGAAGAATACATAAAGCCCTCGGACCGCACCGAAGGACCCTGGGACGACAACTTGCTTAGAGACAGTTCACTCCCGTTGCGGCCGAAAAGTCAATGCAGGTAGGGAGTCAAAATGACGCAGCGTGTTCGAGGCTTTTTGCTTGACTTACTGTCATTGAACGAGCATAAAGTTTGTGTTCCAGCAGGCGAAGCTCTTCTCCTTCCCTCGTCTTCGCCGACTCCCGTAGAGATTTTTTTGTTCGTCGCGGAGTAAACGAAGTATGCGGCGAAAGCGAAGCTCACTTGAACAAGCGCTAACAAAGCTTTATGAGCTTTTGGAACAATACGCGCCATCGTGGTACACGCAAGAGCACCGCGAATTGGCTGAAAAAGCACTAGGTCGGCCTCAAGGTAATCCACGTGCGACACCTGGCCGCGGCATTCACGAATTCGGCGAATTACGCGTGGATATGCGTCGCGTAGAAGTAACGCTTAACGGCGAACCCGTCTGCCTTACTGCTCGCCAATTCCAGTTACTGCGCTACCTCATCGAAAGACCCGGCATGGCGATCTCCCGAACTGAGTTGTTGCAGGCCGTCTGGGGATATGCTGCACACAGTTCCACGCGCACTGTGGATGTTCATATCGCTAGTCTCAGGCGAAAATTGGAAAAGGACCCCGTCTCACCAGAAATGATTATTACCGTTAAAGGCATGGGATATCGCTTCGACTGGAGAAAATGACTCCCTTCGTCGTAGCTCTAAGCGCTCTGGATTCATAATCAAAACAGCGGCACTTGCGGCGGGAAGACGAAGAACGGCCTTTCCATCGGAGGCTCGGATGGTGTCTTCGCTGCTCGCGCCCCAGGTACCATCCGGCTTGACCATCGCTCCACCAAGAGTCACGCCGGTTTTGCTTTCCAGGGACGGCGCGGATAGCCGCAGCACAGAGCCATTCCGGAAGGAAAGCGTTGGCTCAATTGTGACGGTAGCATCTAAGTTCGACTCCTTATTGATGAACGTTATACATAGTCGCTTGTCGCGTTTTAAGGTCGCGTACCCCTCAAGGTTAGAATTGCGCGCTCGAAGCTGAGTTTCAAGAAGCTCTCCGTCAATTCCCTGCGCAAACGCGAGCATTCCATAGAACTCCGGGGCCGCTACAAAGTGCCCGTGCTCATCATCGCCAATCGGCGAGTAAGAACTGATAAACCCAAGCTGGTTAACCCCGGTTTCCATATTGACGCCACCGCATTGAGCCCTGGCCAACTTGTACATGAAGTCAAGAACCCATAGAGATGAAGCAAAACGGTCACTGACTCCGGGCTTACCTCCGCCTGAAAACGAGTTTGTCTCGCAGATGCGGTAAGGAACTCCGCAGTACTTGGAAGCAGCCTGTAACTCCGCCAGCATCGGATCGAGCTTCGGATCAGGGTGAAGCAGCTTGTCGATGGTGCTGTTCGGATTCTGACCTTCGCGATAGTAATGATGCGTCAACAGTTTGAGATCTCGGCCTTCATCTCGCGCAAATCTCGACACCCATGAGGTAGCAATCGCAACATCAGGGCCTGCGAAGGGTATTCCAGGGATACCCTTGCGAAGGGCATCCCGGAATCTGCGATACTCCAGAAGATAATCCTCATAGCTATAGCCCGTCTTGCGATGAATCTCTCGGTGCGGAAATAAATCCGGCTCATTGCCAATTTCGAACGCAAACAGACTCGGTCCCGTAGCCGCAATCACGGCCTTGGCTTCTTCGACTGCAGATTCGACTGTTCCCCTACCCAGATTCAGCCCCCAGATCAGTTTCCAACCCGTCACTTCCAGAAATGATCCGAGATCGCGAAGTACCGTGTCATTTACGACTGAGCCACGTTCAGTCTCAGACGAGGAGACCGTCTGTCCGGAAGCGGAGTAGGACGCATAGTCAGAGGTATTGCCCCCGATTCGAATGATGCCGTTAGATCCCAAAGTGCGGCAGAGCTGTACATACACTGTATTTCTCGCACTAAGCAGGCCCGGGCGGGCAACAGAGGAGATCTCGTAGCCCAGTCCCATGAAGTCGGAAGGGATGGTGCTAACAGTTTTCGACGGGTTAAGGATCAGCGTCGCCTCGATGCTTTCGCGCAAGGTGTTGCCGAATGAGACCGCAGTAGTTCCAGCGACTAATGCCGCTCCCTTAATGAAGTCGCGACGGTGCACCTGAGTTCACTAGAATGATACTTGAATTTGTGAATTGGCCTACAGCCGAGCCCGGTCCTCAAACGCGCGAATCTCCGATAAAGTCTTGGGTCAATATCCGAGCCTCTTGTCCACCACATTCAGGAGATGTTGCCCACTCATGAATCTCTCAAGTTGCGCAAGAAAGAATCGCGACGCATTGTCGAGCCAATCGGACGTGTGGTCGGCGCAATGGGGCGACAAGAGAACGTTCTCCATGGCATAGAAAGGATGGCCTTGCGGGAGTGGCTCTTGATCAAAAACATCTAGGGCGGCTCCTCTGATTCTATTTTCTGAGAGAGCCTTGATCATCGCGCGCTCATCGATAGTGGGGCCGCGACCGACATTGATCAGCACTGCGTCCTTCTTCATGACAGCGAATTCAGCGTCGGCAATCAGGCCTCGGGTCTGCTGGGTGAATGGCAGGCTTACCGCTATGTAGTCACACTGCGAAAGCATTTCCGCGAGACCTTCGCGGTTATAGACCTGGTCGATTAGCGGGTCCTCTTTAACCTGCTGCGGAACGTGACGCCTAAATGCAAGCACCTTCATTTCAAGTGCGCGGGCACGGGTCGCAATCGCGCGTCCGATGCTTCCGTATCCGACAATTCCCAACGTTTGGCCGGACACCATCGTTACATCAAACTGTTCCCATACTCTGGCCATCTGGTTGCGAATCATGCGGCGAAAATCCTTGGCAAAGTAAAGGATCGCCGCCAGAGCAAACTCTCCGAGCGATGGACTGAACACACCGCTCCCATTTGTGAGGATGACCTCGCTTTCAACAAGTTCCGGGAAAAGCGCCTGCTCCAAACCAGCAGATCGGGAATGCACCCAGCGCAAACGATGCGACATGAGGAACACATCGCGAAGGAGCGCAACAGATCCCGACCAGTTGAAAATGACATCGGCATTGCCGGCGGCAGCTCCCCCAAAATCCTGGGTCGAATCTCCGACCACGGTCTTTGCCACCTGATGCAACTCAGAGAGGAAAGGAATGTCATTGTGGCCGGGTGCGGTTAATACGAAAACTAGATTATCGCTCATGAGCTTGTGTCCGTAGCTTGCGCTCCAATTGACCAGCTAGAGGTCCAGAAATCAAACCCCAAAGTCCAGGCGGATTCACACTCGCAAACCGGGATGACCGCCAGGTGAGACCGGTGTCGTTCAAATGTTCCTCGCGAGTTGAGAATGACTTCGTCACAAGAGCCTTATACTACGACCGGGATTTTGCGGAAGAAATAACCGGTCGCGAGATCGATGAGGTGCGTATGTCTTTGACAAGACGAAAGGCCTGTTCTCTCATTCCAGCGCTGATGGTGGCTGGAGCCAGAATTTCCGCTGGCGCCGCTCAGGACGATTCATTGCCGTCGGCAACCTTTCCATTCGAGAACATGCCCGTGCAGAACTCGGATCATGCGCAGATACGGAAAATCATCAAAGGTAAGCTGGCAACCGGCGAACATATCGAAGCGCATCAGACGACCCTGCCCCCAAATGGATCTCCACATCCGCCGCATCATCACGTCCACTCGGAGATGTGGCTCGTCCGCGAGGGAACGGTTGAGCTCACGATCAACGGCAATACCCATCGCCTGGGCGCCGGAGGCGTGGGATTCGTTCACTCGAATGAAGAGCATGGTATCAAGAACGTCGGAACAGGTCCGGCCACCTACTATGTTGTCGCCATCGGTCCCGGCGCGGACAGCTAAATGACCTCACCTCCATCGCGCATTTCACGGGCTGTGAACATTGAGGATCTACGCGAGCTGGCACGCCGTCGCGTGCCGAGGATTGTTTTCAACTATATCGATGGCGGCGCAGAAGATGAATGGACCCTCCGCGAAAATCGTCGCGCTTTCGAGGCCGTCACATTTCGGCCGCGTCAGGCCATCGCCGTGCCAGTATCTGATTTGCGAACTCGATTGCTTGGCACGGAACTGTCCATGCCGATACTCCTGGCGCCGGTAGGTTATCTGCGCGTGATGCATCCGGATGGTGAAATCGCAGCTGCCAGAGCGGCCAGCAGAGCCGGCATTGGTTTGATCCTGTCTACGGTTTCTGGCCATCGGCTGGAGGATGTAAAAGCCGTGTCTACAGGTCCGGTCTGGTATCAACTCTATCTCACTGGTGGCCGTGGCGCCGCCGAGAGTGCCATGCGACGAGCCATGGATGTGGGTTATACAGCCCTCGTGATCACGATCGATTCGACGGTCATCGGACACCGCGAGCGCGAATCCCGCGACGGAATGGAGCAACTCCTGCGTGGCAACCCGTGGTCGAAAATCCCTTTCCTGCCCGAGATTCTCACTCATCCACGGTGGCTGGCGCGCTTTCTTCTCGACGGCGGCCTTCCCGATATGCCTAACATTGTCAGCCCCGAAAGAGGTGTACTCAGGGTTCGCGACGCACACACCGCAATGAAGCGTGAAGCGTTCACCTGGACTGACATGCAGTGGATTCGTGCGCTCTGGAAAGGCCCCATCGTCATCAAGGGGGTTCTCTGCGCGGAGGACGCCAAGCGGTCCCTCGACCACGGCGCCGCTGCCGTAGTTGTTTCCAATCACGGAGGCCGCCAGCTTGACGGTGTGCCGGCGAGTCTGCAAGTCCTGCCAGAAGTCGTTGAGGTAGTCAAAGATCAGGCAGAAGTCCTGATGGATAGCGGCGTTCGCCGCGGATCAGACATCATCAAAGCCATTTGCCTGGGTGCCCGCGCCGTTCTTTGCGGACGCGCATACGTTTACGGACTCGCGGCGGCCGGTGAGGCTGGTGTTACGCGCTCACTCGACATACTGCGAGCTGACTTGGAGAGATGTCTCAAGCTGCTGGGATGTTCTTCGGTGGACAATCTGAATAGATCCTACTTGAGGGAGACCTTCCACTGTTGAACATCCATGATCCTGGTTGAGTCGGCCGACCTAAGAGTCATGCGCCTTTAAGTCTCCGACGACGAACCAATACGCAAGCAGACCGGCCAAGAGAATGATGGAGGCGAGTTGAAAACCCGGAACGTATGAGCCATACGTTGTAATCAAAAATCCTACCGCGAGCGGGGCAATGATTCCCGCGAGGTTCCCCGCAAAATTCTCCGCTCCAGTCCAGATTCCCACCGCTTCCGCAGGTGCACATGACTGGAGAATCGCCAGAAGATTTCCGGTTGCAAGGCCGACCAGCGAAGCTCCGATCAATAACACTATCGCCATCCCTGTATGGACTGTGCGCATTGCGGCGATAAGAAAAATGCCCATTACAAAAGCTACGGTGACGATCCCTTTCCGAGTTGACGTTTCATCCCAACCACGTCGGATCAAGCTATCGGCAATCCAGCCGCCAATCGGTTCGGATATCCCGAAAGTAAAAAACGCCAGTGCAGCGTAAACGCCCGCCTGCACGATGCTAAGCTGGCGCACCGTTACCAGGTAATCGGGCAGCCACGTCACCAGCACATACCAGTAGTAGTCAAAGCAAAAAAATCCCAGGCATATTCCAAGCAAGTTACGACTGAGCAACGTGCGAGCCACGGCACTAGGAGATGCGATATCCGTTCTCGCCATTTGCAGGCGACGAGGGAAAATCCAGAACCACGGTACAAGCCAGACGAGCGCCGTGAATCCCAAAATCAGGAAAGTGCGCCGCCATCCGAAATGAACCAAGAGCCAGGGAACCAGAATGCCTTCCAATACCAGGCCGGTTCGAGTCCCGAAGTCGAAGAGTCCCGATGGCAGACCACGTTCCTTCGCCGAGAAAAGCAAACTGACGATTTTCGTTCCTCCGGGCAGGTAAATGGATTCTCCAATGCCAAGCAGAATCCGGAACGCCAGCAATGCCGTAAGGCTTCCAGCCAGGCCCGTGAGCCCCTGCGCAAATGACCAGATAATGAACGCTCCTCCGTACAGCCACCGCAAATTGAATCGGTCTGCAGACCAGCCGACCGGAATCTGCATCAGCGCATAGGACCAGAAAAACGAAGACAACAGCAGGCCTTTCCCCTGCGCTGTCAACTGAAAGTCTTTGGAGATGAGGGGCAATGCAAATGAAATGGCCGCTCGATCCAGGTAGTTGATTAGCGATGCAGCAAAGAGCAAACCGACGATGGACCAGCGACGATGATTAGAAACGTTCTCCAGATCCATTTCCGCGAAGTCATCCGAAGGCAAGGATGGAACAGATCAATGTGACAAAGAATACAGCAACGCCAAGCCCGATAGGCAGGTCGAAGACGGGTAGCACTGCTCTATCCCAAAATTGAACATCAATTCTGTGGCGCCCATGGTTACTGGGAACCACCATCCAGCACCAGTTCGGCGCGCAACGTGTACGCACTGGCGTCCACCATCGTGAAGGATCTGGCGAAATCCAAAGAAACTTCATCGGATTTGTCTTCGCCGCTTAGCAAAGTAATGTTCACCGTCTGCGGTTTGCGGCCACATCTCTTGGGCAGGTTGCTAAAGAGAGAACTCTGCTCCGTCACAAATTCCAGAGGAATCCGAAAGTTCTCCTCCTCCACGCTCACTTCACCCGATTCACCCGGTTTGTGCTTCGGGTACATAAGTTGCACTCGTACCCGATAATCCTTCTTAGCGGTGGAATGCTCAATTTGGCCTTTCACGATGATGGCATCGACGGGACACTGTGCGTGGGCAACCAGGCAAACCCCGACAATAGCTCCCGTCACTTGAAGCGCCATTTTCCTGAGTACAGAAGGCATGCGCCCCCTTTCCTTTCGCACGCGAACACAAGGCAGATATCTTTCCTGATAGTTGTTTCAAAATCTGATTCAACGCATAACCACGGTTGCGCTCGATACTTGTCTTATCGCGGGCCGAACGCAACGTTCGCGAAACGCCCGGCCGGAGTTTTCCAACCAAGTCGAGCCTCACCTGTGACGAACAACCTTGACCCAGGCAGTAGAAGGCGCACAGTGGCTAAGGTGCGGGTATTCGCGAACAGGATATCCGGTACAAAGATAAGGTCCAGAACAGATCCAGAAGTTGTTTGTTGGATTCTGACCGTCTAAGTCCTTATTCCAGAATATTTTGCGTGTAAATCGTTATTTGGCAATATTTTACGCGGCCCAAAATCGGGGAACTTCATTCAACTCCCCTGTATTCAATACTTTGCGCTACATGCCTGAAAATACCCTGTTGCAGGCCGACCCAATTAACTCCTTTCTTTTGAATATTTTACTCGCAAACTATTTATAATCAATATTTTGCGCGGATTAGACTCAGGCTGAGGCGCGTAACTTTCATGTATTCAATATTTTGCAGACACGTACCCGATTTCTTTTCGCTGCAAGCCAAAGTCTTTGCGCGAGTACGAGAGTAACTCGAATCCTTCCAATCTCTTCGATACCATCTTCCGAGTTTCTTCATGTCTGCAACGGAAATGGCGGGAGGCCCTGATGCGTCGTAGCGTTTCGCTGTTCGGAGCCAGCGTGTTCCTGTGCTCCATCTCTTTGGCACAGCAGCAGGCACCCGCGGCTCAAGAACCGCAGGGCGAAACTGAGCAACAGCCCGCTCCTCCGCCATCGCTCGGTGACATCGCGCGCCAGCTGAAATTGAAGAAGCAGCAGAAAGAAGCCCAACTGAAGCAGGCCAAGGCAGCCGCGAATCAGGAAGCGTCTCCTGCAGACACCAAAGAATCTCCAGCACCTGCCAAAACAGCTCGTCTCGTCACGAATGACGAGACTCCAGAACGCGCCAGTGTGACTCCAGTTTCGACGCACTCCACCGCAGAACCGACGGAAACCAAACCAGCCAGCGATGACCACAAGGCGGATGCAGAGAAATGGAAATCGCAGATCCTGCAGCAGAAGACCGCAATCGCCGCGCTGCAAGAGGACATCAAGACGACCAGCGATTCCATTCATTACGCCGGCGCAAATTGCGTCGCGAACTGCGCCCAGTGGAACGAAAAACAGCAACAGAAGCAGCAGGAAGTGGACACGATGAAGGCGCAACTGGAAGATGCGCAAAAACAGCTCGAGGAAATGCAGGAAGCCGCCCGGAAAGAGGGGTTCGGCAGCTCCGTCTACGATCCGTAGAACTAGGCCTCAGGTGTTCGGTCTTCGATTTCCCCGCTGATCATTTTCCCGATTCCCCAAATGCCTCACTCATGCGAAATTAGTTCATGCCTTTAGTTGTCCGTCCATCACCTATTCATGCGGTTGGCGTCTACACGACGGCGGCAATTCGCAAAGGGACCCGCGTCGTCGAATACGCCGGGGAGCGAATCACTCCCGAAGAAGCTGACCGCCGCTATGAAGGTGCGTCCCGCACCTACCTTTACGGCCTTGAGGACGGCAAGACCGTCATAGACGGACACGGTCTGGGCGCGTACCTGAATCACTCCTGCGATCCCAATTGCGAGGTGGATGAGATCAAAGGCCGCGTCTGGATTTTTGCCCTGCGCGACATTGCATCTGGAGAGGAACTCGTCTGGGATTACAACCTTTACGATGACGAAGATCCAGCCCCGTGCCACTGCGGATCCAGGAAATGCCGTGGAACGATGTATTCGCGGGAATGGATGGCCAAGATGCGCCGCCGCGAGGCCCGCAAGAACAAGCGAGCTCTGGCAGCGTCGTTGAGTCAATCCAAGAAAGGTTCCAATGATGCGGGTTCGAGCGTCACGCCTGCGACCGACAGCATTCAAGCGCAAAGCGCTGGATAGGAACCGACGACGCTTCGCTTCGCGGACAGCCGGGCCTGCTGTCTATACATAAGCTGAGCTAGCGATGTTCTGGAGCTTTCCCGTGCTCTCTCCAGGCCTCGATAATCAGGTACAGCACGGGAATGAAAAACAGGTTCAGGATCGTCGACATTATCATTCCGCCGAACACCGTCGTTCCCACGGAATGCCGCCCGTTCTCTCCCGCACCCGAAGCCACCACAAGGGGTACGACGCCTAGGATGAAGGCCAACGATGTCATCAGGATCGGACGCAGACGGATCGTTGCTGCCTGAATCGCTGCCTCGATCAGCGGCACTCCGCGCTCGCGCAGTTGCTCCGCAAATTCGACGATTAAAATCGCATTCTTACTCGCCAGCCCCACGAGCATGACCAGCCCGACTTGGCAGAAAACGTCGTTTTGCAAGCCGCGAAGCCACTGTGCGCCCAAGGCTCCCAGCAAGGCCATCGGAACTGCCAGCAGAACGATGAAGGGCAGTACCCAGCTTTCGTATTGCGCCGAGAGCGTCAGATAAACCACCAAAGTTCCCAATCCAAACAAGATCAGCGAAGTGCCACCGGCCTGTAGCTCTTCGAGCGACAGCCCGGTCCAACTGTAGGAGAATCCCCTCGGTAACTTCTTTGCGAGATCTTCCATGGCGGCGATGGCCTGTCCCGAACTGTATCCGGGCGCGGCCGAGCCATCGATTTCCGCGGACCGGAACAGGTTGTAGTGGCTGATGACCTGCGGCGTCGTCGTCTGCGTGGTGCTGATGAGGTTGTCGAGCGGGACCATCGCTCCTGGATCGGAGCGCACATAGAACTGGCCCATATCTTTTGCTGTGGCGCGGAATTGCTTGTCGGCCTGCACATAGACACGATATGACCGGTTGTTGAAATCAAAATCGTTGACATAGGCGGAACCCATGTAGACGCCCAGCGTATCCGTGATCTGGGAGAGCGGCACGTGGAGGCTCTTGGCCTTCTCGCGATCGATGGTCACCAGATACTGGGGATCATTCGCGGTGAAGGGGGTATAGAGTGAAACGAGATCTTTACGCTGCCTGGAATCGCGGATTAGTCCCTGTGTGGCGCCAGCCAGTTCCTCAAGTTTGTGGGCCGCCTGATCCTGCACGACAAACTGGAATCCGCCGAATTGTCCCAGTCCTTGCACGGCGGGCGGCAGTGTGGCAAAAACAATGGCTCCCTGAATTCCGAACAACATGGGACGTACTCGATTCACAATCGCCTTCGCCGAGTGCTCTTCGCCCTTGCGCTGCGAAAACGGCTTCAATGGCACAAAGATCAGTCCCTGATTTGCCGCCGCCCCTGCAAAGCTGAAGCCCGCCACGGAAAACGTGCCCTCCGACTCCTGCACGTTCGCAAGGATGTTGGAGATCTGTTTGCCGATCGACTTTGTGTATTCCAGCGATGCTCCGGAAGGAGCCTGAATCACGATGATGAAATACCCCTGATCTTCATCGGGCACAAATCCTGTCGGTACGCGCTTGAAAACCAAATAGGTCAGCCCAAGCCCGGCGAAGAAGAGCACCACCATGACCAGCTTATATTCCAGCACGGTGTGCAGCACAACTTGGTAACCGCGTGTGAGGAGTGCGACGCCTTGATCAAATTTTCGCAGCCACCACCATTTTTGCCCGTGAGGACCAGCCAGGAAGATGGCGGCGAGCGCCGGGGCCAGGGTGAGCGCGTTGAAGGCGGAGATTGCGATCGAGAACGCGATCGTGAGGGCAAATTGGCGAAACAGAATCCCAGTTGTTCCGGGAAAGAATGCGACCGGGACAAACACAGCGACGAGCACCAGGGAGGTGGCGATCACGGCGCTGGTAATTTCGGAAGTAGCGGCGGCCGCCGCTTTGCGAGAGTCGTGCTCGCCCCCGGCAATATGGCGCTCGATGTTTTCGATCACGACGATCGCGTCATCGACGACCAGCCCAGTTGCCAGCGTTATGCCGAACAGCGTCAGTGTATTAATCGAGAAGCCCAGCAACTTCACGAATGCGAAAGTACCGATCAGCGATACCGGAGTCGCGATGAAGTGAATCATCGTGGTTCTCCAGTCGCCGAGAAAAATGAAAATCACCAGGATCACCAGCAGGATTGCCGATCCAACGGTGAAGAGCACATCGCGAATCGACTCGCCGACTGCGTCCGTCGTATCGAAGGCCAGCCTGTAGTGCATGCCCGGGGGAAAATTCTTCGAGAGGCGATCGAGTTCGGCAATCGCCCGCCGGTCCACATCGAGCGCGTTCGCAGTCGAAAGCTGTGTCACCGCTATTCCGACTGCCTCCTGCCCATTGAACTGCAAGTCAGAAGCATAGGTTTCCGCGCCGAGTTCGGCATGTCCAACGTCTTTCAGTCGCACCAAGGTGCCGTCGGCGTTGGCCTTCAGGATGATGTTGTCAAACTGCGCCGGCTCACTCAGCCGACCGACTGCACGAACGCTAACCTGGTAATTCTGGCCGGGGAGCGCCGGCTGCTGCCCCACCTGTCCCGCGGCGACTTCCACGTTCTGCTCGGAGAGTGCATTCACCACATCGGGGGCAGTCAACCCGCGACCGGCCATGCGAACCGGATCCAGCCACAGGCGCATCGAAAACTTCCGCTCCCCGAAAATTATGACGTCGGCGACACCCGGAATTCTCTTCAGAGAATCCCTCACGTAAACGTCGAGGTAGTTGCTCATGAAGAGCGTGGGATATTTGTTATTGTCGGAAGTTACAGCGGCGCCAAACACGAAGTTCTGCGAGGTCTTCTGAGTGGTGATGCCGACGTTCTTCACCGAGCTCGGAAGCCTTCCTTGAGCAGTGTTGACCCGATTCTGAATATCGACCGTGGCCAGATCGGGATCGCGCGTGAGGTCGAAAGTCACCGTGATGCTGCTCGACCCGTCGTTCCCGCTCGTTGATGTGATGTATTTCATTCCCTCAGCGCCATTGATCTGCTGTTCGAGGGGAATGGTCACCGCGCTTTCGACCGTCTGCGCACTCGCTCCGATGTAAACGCTCGACACGCCCACTTGCGGCGGCGCCAGATTCGGGAACTGCGCTATTGGCAATGAGGGGATCACCGCTGCTCCGGCCAATACGATCAGCATCGCGCAGACGCTGGCAAAGACCGGACGTCGGATGAAGAAGTTAGCGAACATGCAAGGTCACCCCTCGATAGCAACCCAATCCGCAGAGGGCGCGGAGTACGCAGAGAATATTTAGAAGTGCTTTTCGCGTTGGCAAGCTTTGCCCTTTATGTCTAATTTTCGGTTATCAGTATGATTAGCCTTGCGGAATCACCGGCACGCCGTCGACCAGGAACTGTGTGCCTGAAACGATCACTTTGTCCCCCGGCTTGAGACCCTCACGCACCTCATAGTTGTTCCCGACCGTTTCGCCGATGGTCAGAGGTTTCTGCTTGGCCACGAATGCTCCGCCATTTTGTGGCTCGGCAACGAAAGCGAAATACTGCCCGGCCAGCCGAGTTACGGCCAGAATGGGGACTTCGGGGCTCTGGCGAGTCCCCCAAACGAGGCGAGCGCGGATGAACTGCGACTGACGCAGCGCGTCGTTTGAATTCGGGATGCGCGCCTTAACCAGAACTGTTTGCGTGGTGCTGTCGACCTGAGGCGAAATGAAGGTCACTCGCGTGTCGGAGAGAACTTTGCCCGTGCTATCGAGAATCTGCACAGGCATATTCATTTTGAGTTGTGAGGAGCGCTCGACTGGCACGTATACGTAAGCTTCCAAGCTTCCGGGCTG
>Ga0126371_10001586_pt1 | contig 19295 bp, 15 predicted proteins | sample PanSoiMetaPlot_4_FD_110145 | JGI IMG/M metagenome (GOLD analysis project Ga0126371, IMG submission 110145) | Tropical forest soil microbial communities from Panama - MetaG Plot_4 | ecosystem: Environmental > Terrestrial > Soil > Tropical forest > Bulk soil | place: Panama | collected 2016-02-17 | reverse complement strand
TGCCTGGGTTGGCCCCCGATGATATTGGTCTCAGAAACGCCATCAAGCGGCTTGAGTGAGTTTTCCAATTCCCCCGCGACTCTCCGCAAGCGGTAAGAGTCGTAGTCTTTCCCCCACAGTGTCAGGGCCAGGATCGGCACGTCATCTATTGAGCGGACCTTGATAATCGGTTGTGATACGCCCGGCGGTATGTGATCGAAGTTGGAGTATAGCTTGTTGTAGGTTTCTACAATCGCATCTTCTTCCTTGATTCCTACGTAGAAGCGAACCACCAGCATGCTCACGCCAGGGTGACTGATGGAGTAGATGTATTCGACACCAGGCACGTCGCGCAGCAGCTTCTCCATAGGAAGGCTGACTCGCTGCGCGACTTCTTCCGCTGACGCACCCGGCATCTGAACGAACACGTCGAGCATGGGTACAACGATCTGCGGCTCTTCTTCCCGTGGAGTCTTGAGAATGCTTAACGCGCCAAGAAGAAACGCGGCAACCACCATCAAAGGTGTCAGTTTCGAATTGATGAAGCTGCGCGCAATGCGGCCAGCCAGCCCCAGGGCTGGTGAAGGCGGAATCCCCGGCTGGGACTCTTTGTCAGCCATCACTCGCCCTCAATTCTCTTATTACTCAGATCCAGTTCACCCGGTCTTTCCACAAGCCACTCGCCGCCCTCGAGCCCAGTGAGCACTTCGATTTCGGACCCGAAAGGCTTTCCTAAAGTGACATAGCGCAGGCTGGCAACCTTGTTCTGGTCCAGCACGAAGACGCCCTGCAATTGACCGCGTTCGATCACTGCCGACTGGGGAATCAGCAGCGTCCGCCGCGCGCCACGAGAAAACTGGGCTCGCCCAAACTGCCCGGAGCGCAGCCGTGTGTCCATGGGCAGCTCGATCTTCACCTGGAACGCGCGACTCGCGGGGTCGACAGCCGGAATGATCTGCACTACCTTGCCTTTCATTTCCGGGTTGTCAAGGGCTTCGATCACGACCGAAACCCGCTCTCCTGTATGTACATACCGCAAATCGCTCTCATTGACGGCGACGTCCAGCCGATAGCGACGCACATCCTCGACGGTGAAGATCGGCATGCCGGGTGACGCTAACGTCCCGGAATCGGCCTTCTTTTCTGTGACGACGCCATCGAATGGAGCTCGAATCCGCGTATAACCCAGGGACGTCTTTGCCTGATTCAACTCTGCCTGCGCCTGGGCCTGGCCTGCTTGTGCCATATCGCGGCGCGCGAGAGTGGCTTGCTGGCGGGCATTCACCTCGTCAAACTCCTGGGGACTGAGCGATTTCCGATCATAAAGGCTCTGGTAACGCTTCAATGTCGATTCCGCCAGAACCAGGTCGGAATTGACTGCGACGAGTTGCTGCTGGGCCGCAACCCCGGCAGCAGTCGCACGATCCAGAGCGGCTCGCGCTTCTGAGTCATCGATTACGGCGAGCACTTCACCTCGCCTCACGCGGTCTCCTTCGCGAGCACGGATCTCGACGATGCTTCCCATCATTTGGCTCGCGAGATCGCTGGTTTGGAGAGCACTCACTGTTCCTGTGGCTTCCAGGAGATCGGGGATATCAGCTTGCTGCACCGAGAGCACGGGAATGTGTCGGATAGTCTCTGGGGAACGGGTTTTCACTGTTTCAGTCGAGCAACTGCTTAGACCGGCCACGGCGGCTACCATCAAGGAGCCGAGTATGAGTGCTGTATCCATGCGATTCATGGCATCACCGCGGGAGATTGTGGATTCAAGTTTCCGGTTGCCAACTCCAGGTTGGCGTAGCTGGTCCGAAAGTGATAGATGGCTTCCCAGTAGTCGGTCTGGCTCCGGCGTGTTGCATCTTCGGCCCCCAACAAGTCGGTAATCGTGGTTAAGCCACTGTCATAGCGATCCTGGTTGATCCGCAGACTCTCCTGTGCCTGGGCGATTGCTGCGCGCGCCACTTCGATCTGCTGTCGGCTGGTTTCAACGTCGTAGTAGGCTCGCCTGACTTCGAGGCGTACCGCATCGCTGGCGCGCTGCTTTATCGCCACGGCCTTCTCTTCAAGCGCTTCCTGCCGCGAAAGCGCCGCGCGTTTTGCTCCACCTTGAAAGATGTCGAATTGCACTTCGATCCCACCCTGCCAGTTGTTGCCTCCACAGCCGGCGGCGAACGTAGGGTTATCCATTTCCCACCCTGCAAAGGCGTTCACGCGCGGGCCAAATGATGACTTTGCCATCGCAACGTTGTGACGCTGTGCTGCCTCCTCCGAGGCAATACGCTTCAAGTCTGGCCGATTTGTAAGAGCCTGCTTTTCGATCTCCTGAAGCGTCGGAATCGGAAGAGCGTCCTCCGCCAGTCCTTCCACGAACCGGAACGGGGATTCAACCGGCATTCCCATCGCCGTGTTCAGTTCCGATCGCGCCGTTTGCAAAGTGTTCCTGGCCCGGATCGCTTCCTCCTGTCGGGCTGCCAACCGAACCTTCGCTGTCAGCAGATCCGACTCTACGGTCAGACCGCTGTCGAATCTTGCCTGGCTGCTGTTTATGATCGACTTTGCAGTTTTCACGGACTGGTCGGCCACTTCAAATTGTTTAGCTGCGAGTAGAACATCGTAGTAAGAGCTGAGGACCCGAAAAACTATCTCCTGATCCGTGCGGTCCAGTTGGTGCTTCGCAGCCTCATTCATCTGTTTTGCTCGACCTTCCCCATGCCAACTCGCAAACGAATCAAACAGGTTCCAGCTTCCCCCAAACCGCGTACTGAAGTTGCCGAAGGGCGGAGGCGCGTTCAGCTTGTTCAGCGCGAGGTCTGCAGCCGTAAAACGCTGTTGCCGCAGTTTGCTACCGAACACATACACGGGGTCGTCACCCCGAGTCGCTGTTTCAGAAAAACTCAAATGGGGCATAAGTAACGAACGCGCCTCACGAACCTCGGCAGAGGCAGCTTTTGTGTCAGCGACTGCCGCCTTATGCAGAGGATTTTTCTCGAGCGCAACGTTCACCGCCTGCCGCAGGGTGAGGAGCGAAGGCTGAACCTCTTGTTGACCCGATGCAGTCACCAAAGGCAGCCATGCGACGGCGAGGCTCAAAACTACTTTAAAGAAACGGTTCATCCTCGCAACCCCCACAGCCCGGGCGGCCTCATCCTCCGTCTTGTCTTTGGCAATTTCATGGTGATTTGAAAACTTGCATTCTTCTGAACCATGGGCCGCAACTGAGCGGTACTTCTTCGGAACGACGGAAGGTGCTCTCGAATGCGGCCACGGCAGTTTCAAGGCCGATGATTCAGACTGTGACCCCGGACTCAGGCACGGATCGCAACCACCTCCAGATACTCCGCTGCAACCACAGTGAGCTCATTCCCTCCGCGATTGTGTGCCGTCCACAGCTCTTCAAGTTCTTCGCGGAGCTTTCGCGCGGCGGATTCATCCAACGAAGCGAATGCGCGATTCGTGGGCCCATAGTATTGGCGGAAGAACTCCACGACGTCAGCCGGCAGGAAGGGGTAGGTTAAGCTGTAGTATCGCCGCGCCATTTGAAGGTCCGAGACGCCGGGCCCCAGCCTCTCGCGCACTATGTTTTCAACTCCCCACAACACTGGAGCCGGCATGCCCGACGGAGCGATGAATTTAGCGAAGGTCTTGAACATCTGTCCCACGAATCCTTCGCGGGTCCAATTTCCCATTGCGATGGTCCCCCCAGGACTGCACACTCGCAGCAACTCGCGGGCGACCAGTTCCGGCCGCGGGGCAAACATCGCTCCGATCAGGCTGGTCACGAACTCGAAACTGGCGTCTTCAAAGGGGAGCGCTTCGGCATCGCCTTCTATGAAACGGACATTGAGACCTTCAGCCTTGGCGCGCGCTTGAGCACGCTTCACCAGATTCGGCGCGATGTCTACGCCAGTTACGTGCGCTCCATCCCGCGCCGCCCACAATGCGACCTGACCCGAGCCGCAAGCCACGTCGAGCAGTTGACATCCAGCAGGCACATTAAGTTGTTCGTAGAAGATGCGGGCGCCTTGCTCCATATAGCGCGAGAAATGGTCGTAATCTCCTGCCGCCCACGTATCTTTTAGTCGTGCCTTCAGGTTGTCGATTTCTGCTGGGGTTGTAGTGGTGCTCATGTTTCCTCCTTTATGTTTGTCAGAATTCCGATTGCGGAAAAGGCTGACACGGCCCAGCGGATGTGACTTGCTCACCGATGCAACATCGCCGATTGGTCATCCCTTTCTGCATTTCGAATTCGCTTGAAGCGTTTTCGCCTCTGCGAAGGCTTCAACAAGACCTACTATGCGTCTCCACCGCCGCCCCTGCTTGTCCGCGCGTCCGTCTTTTTTGATTGCCGCATGCTTGTCGTATGATGACTTTGCCTCAGAGTCCGGGAGCGTTTGCCGGGCGTCCCATGGGAGGACAAATGGACGTGCTTTCCGAAGTGCTGAAGGTCGTAAAACTTCAGGGGGCTCTGTTCTACCAGGGAGAATTTTCTTCTCCATGGGGTTTCTATTCGCCACCCTCTAGCACGGTCGCGCCCTATGTAGCGCCAGGCGCGAGGCACGTCATCATCTATCACTTAGTTACGGGCGGGCGTGCCTCTGCCCGGTTGGTAGATGGCCAGCGCATCATTCTCCAGGCAGGCGACATTGTGATCTTTCCCCATGGCGATGCGCACTTCCTGGAGAACGGGCCAGCGGTGAAAGCCATGGACATGGTGAAGGAACTGGCTCGAATTCTCTCTCAGGGGTTGAAGCTATCGCGCCAAGGTGGCGGAGGAGAAGTTACGAAGTTCGTGTGTGGCTTCATGGCGTGTGAGCCACTGTTAAGCCAGGTTTTTCTCAGCGGCCTGCCACCGGTGTTCAAGGTCAGTATTCGCGGTGATGCCTCGGGAAGATGGCTGGAAGACTCGATTCGCTTTTCGGTAAATGAGACGGACGCTTCTCGCGCCGGTGGAGAAGCGGTCTTGGCCAAATTGTCGGAGGTTTTGTTTGTTGAGACGCTGCGTATCTACATTGCGCAACTTCCAGCAGAACAAACCGGTTGGCTGGCTGGCGCCCGCGACTTGGAAGTCGGAAAGACTCTGGCGCTCATGCACCGAAATCCTGCGCACCCTTGGACCATTGCTGCCCTGGCAGCAGAAGCTGGAGTGTCACGCTCGGTTCTTGCGGAGCGCTTCCGACATTATCTTAAAGAACCTCCAATGGCGTACCTCACGCGCTGGCGACTTCAGTTGGGAGCGCAGATGCTTACTTCGACCAGTTATTCGGTGGCTCAGATAGCATCCGAGGTCGGCTACGAGTCTGAAGCCTCTTTCAACCGGGCGTTCAAGCGCGAGTTCACCGTTCCTCCCGCGCGTTTCCGCACTCAATCGAGGTCGGGGCATACGACGGGCCCGGCGAAGAGATCAGACTCAGTGAATAGAGGCTGAGTACGGAACCGGCAACCAGAAGGAGATCTTCTCCATCGCATCCGATTAGAAGCTAAATTGGGAAACACCTCGACATCTGCAAGAGAGCCAGCGCAAAAAGAGGCGGAGCGACAAAGCCCCATGGAGCGGAAAGTGCGCTTTGAAAAACAAAAGCCCCGCTCAGTGTGAACCCCCGCCAGGACTCCAGAAAACGCGTTCATTGGCTTCCTCCGGGATGGACAGCAAAGATTTCCGGAAGACCTGCAAAGCAATGCACACGCTCAGGACGATCGGGCAAGAATTCCCGACGCCTGAACATAGTTTGTCCTGCTGCAGACCCGCACAATTCTAGTGTGGCGCCCCAAACCACGCAATCACGCAATTTCAAAGGAGCTGCATCAGCATGACAAATCGAGTGTTGACTTTTCTCTACGGAGCTATGTGCTACGTGATCTTTCTCGCCACTTTCCTGTACGCCGTCGGATTCATAGGGAACTTCGCGGTTCCCAAGTCCATGGATTCAGCATCGACAGGTTCGCTCCAATCTGCATTTCTAATTGACCTGGGACTACTCGCGATCTTCGCTTTACAGCATAGTGTGATGGCACGGCCAGTCTTCAAGCGTGCCGTCATTCGGATACTCCCCGCTGCCATCGAGCGCAGCACCTATGTGCTGGCAAGCAGCGCAGCCCTCTTGCTCCTCTTTTGGCAGTGGAGGCCTCTCGGAGGAAACATCTGGAACGTCCAGAGTGTAGTCGGACGACTGGTGCTTTATGGGGGATTCGGCGCGGGCTGGCTTCTGGTGCTGTTGGCCACTTTTGCGATCAGTCACTTTGATCTATTTGGTCTGCGGCAAGTTTGGAGACATTTCCTCGGACAGCCAGAGTCGAGCCTCCGATTCTCGACGCCGTTTCTCTATCGCATCGTTCGACACCCCCTGTATGTAGGCTGGCTTCTCGCCTTCTGGTGCACGCCCACCATGACGGTCACCCACCTGTTCTTCGCTGTCATCACCACTGCGTACATCCTGATTGCAATCCAACTGGAAGAGCACGATCTGATGAAAGCGCACCCAGAATATGCGCGCTATCGCGAACAGGTTCCAATGCTAGTTCCGGGAATGAGTGGGCGTGGGGTGAGTCGGCCGGCTGCGGGCTCGACAGTCAGTCCAGATTGAGGAGGATTGATCCAAGCATGGGAACTCAAGGTCATGGGCATGTTTACCCGGAATCTTGTAGCCATGCAATTGTTCCGTATATGTTGCGTCAAAACTACGGGCGTATTGTGAACGTAGCGTCGATCGCCGGCAAGGAAGGGAATCCGAATACTACCGCATATAGTGCATCTTATCCCCGATATGTAATAAACATTTGCCGCATTTGGTTGATCATCTGCTCTGGAACCATCCTGTTGAATAACAGTGAGCGATCAAGAAAGCGATGAGCGTGTCATCTGCCGCTTGCGCCTCGTTAAAATGGGCGTGACTCCAATCCCCGGATTCTTCGGTGCGACTAATATGTAATCGCCAAGTATTAAATCGGGCCGTCTGTTTCACCTTCTTGTGGCTCGATGAGTGGGTTGCCCCTGTTCGCGCCAACTGAGAACACATTTCGGAATAGGGTGTCGTGCGGTCTCCTTTTCGGGCCACCCTGACCGCACAATCACCAGCGCGCATAATGCGAAACGAGACGTTCTTGTGCGCGGCATCAGTCATTGCCGTGCATGGGGCACAGGTTGTTCTTATAGACTGCTGTGCCGAACGGCCCGGCCCAACACCGCGCCCGCGTCTTGGTCGGTTCGAAAATGGATCCCTCCATAAACCCGCGCGTCCGAGATGTCGTCGGTAATCTGCTTGAACGAGGTGTAGTGCAGCACAGTGGTTGACGCGCCTGGGTTCGATACCGTGATCGAATGTCCGGCTTCGCCGTAAAGGCGCCTCATCACCTCAGCTCCCCCATTGCTCCCCGCGCCGTGATTAGAGGGATAGCTAGGGAAACACGGAGTCACGATGAAAGGAAGAAAGTTCGGATCGGCCTCGGTCTTTGGGTTGCCGTCTGTGTCGCCTGCGCGGATCGCAGTTTCGGGGCGCCAGAAGTTGTAGTGGTATTTGTTGAAGAACGCGGAGACCAGGCTGTCGCTGATCGCCATGTTGATCAGCGCCAGGGCCCGGGCGTTCTCCGCCAGCGTACGCTGCTGTTGTAGCGCGACCTGCCTTGCGGCCTGATTCAAGACTAGGGTTGGCGTGGACAACTCGTAGAAGAGCACGACTTCAGCCCTATCCTGGGGCCGCTCCGTGCTGTCGGCGCTTCCAACCGTCATCACCTCGTTGTAGGTCTTGGCGTACGCGTTGCTCGTGAGCGCCGGCGGTGGGCCAAGCAGATAGTCGCTGGCACGCAGGATGCCAAATGGTGTTACGTTCTGCCAATGAAAGAAAGCTCCGACTGCAACTCCATTTATGATCGGACAACTCGGCGTGGCCTGATATTCACCCGGAACCGCGGGTCCAGGTACCTTGAATTGTGCCGGCGATGAACCGTCGCTGGCGCGAAGTGTGATCATTGCAGCAGCCGCGGCGTCGCCGGTGGCTACGCCTTTATTCTTAGCGTCGCCGTCGGGAATCGAAGCCAGCGAGTTCATGAGAGCCGGATTGAGCGTCGCCGCGCTGCCAGGGAAATACGTGATGAGCACGTGATAGGCGGCCTCGATGGCTGCTGCGTCTGCCGAAGCGCCGTGTGGCGCGACGATCGTTCTAAGATACGGTTGGTAGTCGCCCCTGATGGCGTTGACGGCTTCAAAGACCGCTAGCTGGACAATCGCCGCAGTTCGCGCCTGAGAGAATGGGTTCTGTCCGTTCGCGATGGCTGTGTTGACCGCAATTTCATTCCAGTCCAGAACGGCATCGGCCTTTGCGGCGGCAGACCCGACCACTAGCGTTGCCGCCAACATGAACAAGCCAACAGGCCTTGCACAATCATGCGTCCTCTCCATTGAGCTTCCTCCTTTTTCCACTGCCTTCAGCCAGTGTTGGCCCGCATTCTTGCGGTTGAGGGCATGGTTGTCCATACCCAAGCGCGTGTCGCGGCGTTATGATTTGTGTCGCGCCAAGTGGAACTATTTCTTGTGCTTACGTTGGCATTTTCGAGTGTGTTGTAAAATCCTTTCACTTACCTGCGAGGTGGGTCATGGGCTCCGACCCAGTCCGGGTGCAGCAACCGAGCCGGTTCGGCGAAGATTATGAACTTGATCTCCGTCTCCGGCGATTGTGCCGCGGCCCTCATGCCGTAAAGCTGGAGCGCATCCCACTGGAGATCCTCATCCTGCTCATTGAGCACAAGGGCGAGATTGTCACCCGCGACGAAATCGTCTCGAGGGTTTGGGGCAGTGGTGTTTTCCTCGATACCGACAACAGCATCCGCGGCGCGATCCGAAAACTTCGCCATGCGCTGAAGGATGATGCCGAGAGTCCCCGCTTTATTCAAACAGTCACCGGACAGGGGTATCGCTTCATCGGGCCCGTCGAAGAAATCGCGACAGAGACACCCAGCCCGGAGACATCAACTGGCTCTGTGATCGGGCCTGATCTCCTATCGAAACCCGATGGCCATTTGCCGTCCCCGGGACCGCGCCCGAAAGACAAAAAACAAACTCAAGCGGCGGCAAAAATCACCGTTCCAGGAATCGCCCCCAGACATTCGTATGTCCGAAAGTGGCTTTGGGCTGGGGTTTTGTGTTTGCTGGCAGTCGTCGCCGTTGCGGGCTATTACTTGACCCGGAGGCGCGCGGCGGATGCAAAGGTTCCCAAGATCAAGTCCCTCGCAGTAATACCTCTGAAAAACCTTTCCGGCGATCCGGCACAGGAATATATCGCGGACGGCATGACTGAAGAAGTGATCGGACGTCTGGCGACGATCCGCGGCCTTCGTGTGATCTCCCGTACATCGGTAATGCAATTCAAAGACACTAAACTTCTGGCTCCGGAAATCGCAAAAACGCTCGGAGTGGACGCCCTCGTAGAAGGGTCGGTGATCCGCGAAGGCAGCAGGGTTCGCGTTCACGCGCAGCTGATCCGTGCATCGACTGACGAGCACTTCTGGTCCGAGACCTACGACCGCGAACTGGGCGACGCCCTCACGCTGGAGAGCGAGGTTGCGCAAGCCATCGCACGAAGAGTGGAGGTCACAGTTACGGGGGATGAGCGTGCAAGGCTCGCCGTGGCGCGTCCTGTCTCGCCGGAAGTGTACGAGGTCTATCTCAAAGGCCTCTCCACCGCAGGCAACAACCGGGCCGACTTCGAAACGAGAATCGCATACTTTGAAGAAGCTATCAAAAGGGACCCGACATTTGCGCCGGCTTACGTCGGCCTGGCAAGAGGATACGACAGACTGGGTACATTCTTCATCGGCGCCGCTCCCCCCGGCGAAACCCGTCCGAAGGTGATCCGCCTCGCGCAAAAGGCGCTGGAATTGGACCCTGACCTACCTGAAGCGCACGTCTTGTTGGGCGAAACGTATATGAGCCTGTGGCGGTGGTCCGAAGCCGAAGCTGAATTCAGGCGCGCGTTCGATTTGAATCCCAACGACCCTGCGGCGAGTGACGGACTGAATGAATGGTTCTTGTGCCACGGACGGATCGAGGAAGCGCTGGTTTGGGCCCGCCGTCGAAGCGAGCTTGACCCTCTTGGAGGGTCCGGCGCGATCGGATGGACTCTGTTCAACGCCCATCGTTACGACGAGGCAATCCGTGAATTCCGAAATGATCTGGCGCTAAAGCCGGACGACGGAGGAGCCCTGTGGTCGTTTGGGGTTGTGCTCATCTGTAATCATCAAGTCGAAGAGGCAATCACCGTGCTGGAAAAGGCAGCTTCCATTACCGACCGCAGCCCTGGGGTGATCGGTACGCTGATCTGGGCGTATGCCCATGCCGGGCGACGCGCGGATGCGCTTCGGTTACTTGGAGAATTGAAGAAGCGCCAGCAGACCGGGTACATCCCTGCAGCTGTCTTTGTGAATGCTTATGTAGGGCTCGGCGATAACGATGAAGCGTTTGCGTGGTTTGAGCGCGCCTATCAGGAAAAATCCAGTATCCTGAAATTCCTCAAGGTCTTCCCCCCATATGATCCTTTGCGCGGTGACCCCCGCTTTCAGGATCTAGTCCGCCGTGTTGGGCTGAACTGACCTTCAAAGATAGCTAAAGTGGTAGAGTCAGACTTCGTGAAACATCACACCATTATTCATTTAATGGTAAATCGCCAATGCACTCATCGAAGTCGCCTAAGTTCTCCTCAAGCACGACAGTACCATCTATAGCACAGAGTCTATCTTGGAAAGATCGTCAACCCAGCTTTTCGGGAAGACCGAAGTCTAGTTATTGATTTTAGTGGGTCGCGTTACACTCCTAGAGGTATTTGAGAGCCTCGCACATTCATTAAGCAAAGGAGCATAGGTAAGCACATGCGACTGACAGGAATTATTTGCGGATGGCTGGGAGCCCTGGTAGTAGCATCGGGCGCGGGATGGGCTCAGACTGAAGCAACCTCACAGCAAACCCCGGCCAGGCACGCCTTCGCCGCCAAAGACTGGGCAACTCTCCGCAGTGCCAGCGCTACAGCAATGTCTCCCGATGGAACCATCCTGTATCAGGTGAACTTCGGAGGTGCCACAGGACCAACGCATAAAGAGTGGTGGACTACGTCCTCCGATGGCAGCCATGCAATGAAGCTCACTTTGTCAGATGATTTCTCTCCCAAGGGCTTTACCAGCGATGGCAAGAGTCTTTATGGTACATGGAAGGTAAACAAGCTAGGCCAACTGGCCGTATTTCCTCTAGTCGAAGGCAAGGGCGCCGCCGTACCTTCCACAGTCGTCTTGCTGCCCCGCGGCACAGACACGGTAGCGGCTTCTCCAGACGGCAGGCACTTTGCGATTATCGCTGATCCTCGCCTTCCAGATCCATTGGAGGATGTGCGACATGTGCAGGAGCCTGAGCAATCCAGCCTTTACGTCGTAAATGTAGACGGCACAGGTGGCCAGTGGTGGTGCAGCAACCTCAAGAGCATCTCTGAAATCGCATGGAATCCCGATGCGACATCACTCGCGCTCCTTTCATCACTACCCCGGATCGGCCACCACGACGTAAGCACGGCTATAGATGTATGCGGCGCATCCGGCGCAAGGCACATGGCTGATATTCCCAACTCTGCAAGCGGTATCGGATGGACCGACAGAGGACAAGAGATTGCGTTTCTTTCCACGAAGTCTGCGGTTCTGACTCCCGAGCATGTGTGGACTGTGCCTGCTGCTGGAGGAACCGCAGAGGATCGAACGGCCACGCTCGACGGGACGGCGTTGCAGCTTGCAGGTGATGTGCGAGGACATATCTGGGTGCTGGTGGACCGCGGCGTTCGAAACGAAGTGGATGAGTTTCAAAATGGCGGGTTGAAGCCGATGTATCGCTGGGCCGACGGAGTGCTCTCCGGCGTGCCGATCAGTGCCGAATATACGTCTGCGACCGAGCGGGTGGCGCTTACTGTGGGCGATCCTACACACGCTCGGAATGTGGCTGTACCAGAAGGCGATCATCTGCGCAAAATCACACGTGAAGGCGATGAACAGCTTGGCGCAATGGACCTAGGGCCAGTGAGCGTCGTACGGTGGAAAAGCAAAGAGGGAATTCCCCTCGAAGGTATTGCGACGTTTCCTGCAGGTTACGTTGAGGGCCAGAAGTATCCGTTCCTGGTCTTGCCGCATGGCGGTCCGGAAGGCAATGATGAGTTGGGACTCGATCCACTAGCACGGAGCATTGCAGGTCTGGGCTATGTGGTATTGCAGCCGGAATACCGTGGATCGACTGGCTATGGCGCTGATTTTCTAGCCTCAATCTATCAGCACTTCGGCGACCGCGCCTACAGGGACGTGGACAGCGCTACCGACTATGCCGTCGCTCAGGGATGGGCCGATCCCGCACGGCTGGCAATTTTTGGATGGAGTGCGGGAGGGTTCATGACCTCATGGACCGTGACCCAAACGAATCGCTACAAAGCAGCGATTGAGGGTGCAGGTATTACTGACTGGGCGCCATTTCTTTGGACCAGCGATATCCAACAGATCGACTACGATGCCCGCTGGACGGACGAGAACCCGGAAGCCTTCCGGAAATTCTCCGCGGTCGCTTTCGCCGACAAAGTAGCTACCCCCCTGCTGATTCTCCATGGCGAGGCTGACCAGCGTGTACCGACTTTCCAAGGTATCGAGTTCTTCCAGATGCTTGCCGCTCGGGATAAGACCGTACGCATGGTGACCTATCCGGGATCGCCACACTTCCCCACATTATGGGAGCAGAGATTGAACATCATGCAGGAGATAACGGACTGGCTCCAAAAATATAACAAGTAGCGTTACATTTTCGCTTCGGCTTACACGTTATTCAGGGTTCCCAAATCAGTGATAATCCGTCACTGCCTGACAGACTCTTGACCGGCCGTACCTGGAGAGCAAGGAGCACGTGGCGGTTCTTGGTGCTGGAAGCCGCTGACTTGGACGAGGCCCTGGCCTGGGGGCGCAAGGCCACCGTCGCTTGTTGGGCGCTGGTTGAGGTACGCGTTTAACTGACGGAGTGCCCCCACGGAAGCAGCTGGGCGGCAATGGCAACACTCCGACTTCCACAAAAGTCGGCTCTCGGAAACTGGACGGATTAGTACCGACAAGCGCGCTTGCATTGAGTACTTGTCTGAGTGGTCGGCAATCCGCAGGTTTGACGAATCTTCGCCATGAAGCGGTAATGAGTCGCCAATATCGGGATCGCCTATTAGTATGCGGGAGCAATGCGGACGGCAATTCTCTTTGACCTACCTTGATCGGGCGCGGGCCAGCTCCACGATCTTATTGATCATGTCCGTGTACGTGTAGCCAGCCTTTTTGGCTGCCATGGTGAATTCTGCGGTGCTGGCGAGCCATGGATTTGGGTTCGCTTCGATAACGTACACCTCGCCTTTCTTGTTCAAGCGCATATCAATGCGGCCATAGTCGCGCAGCTTGAGGGCGCGATAGGCGGCGAGCGCGGTGTCCTGAAGTTTTTTCGTGGTCTCTTCGTCGAGATCTTCGACCGGCGCGGATTTTGTCACCTTGTAGGCCTCGGTCTCGTGATCGAACTTCACATCGTGACAGGCGATCCGCGGGGTTCCCTTAGGAAGCCTGGAGAGGTCAAGTTCAATCAGCGGAAGAACCTCGGCGTTATCGTTGCCCAGAATGGCGGTGTAGATTTCGCGGCCTTCAATGTACTCCTCAATGAGCGCCGGGCTGTCGAATTCCTCGTGGATATAGTGGATGCGCTCCATCAGCTCTTTCACGCTGTCAACGACGGAGCCGCTGTCGATGCCGATGGATCCGTCTTCGGAGACAGGTTTCACAATGAGCGGGAACTCGATATCGTGCGAGTGATCGGTGCGGCCTTTATAGGAGGTTGCAAAGTCGGGGGTCTTTATCTTGTGAAAGTCAAAAATCTTTTTTGCGATCGACTTGTCCTGGGCAAGATAGAGAGCCTGCGGGCCACCGCCAGTATACGAGATGCGCAGTAGGTCCAGATATGCGGCGATGTTCTTGTCCATAGTGTCGTCGCCGCCATAGGACTCTGTGAGGTTGAAGACGAGGTCGGCACCGCACTTTGCGAGCGCTAGCAGCGATTGATTCTTGCCATCGAGGACGTGATAGGAAGGTTCGTGCCCGAGCTTTGTCAACGCCTCGAAAATCTCTTCGCGGTCGTGCAGCGGATCTTTTTTCCTGCGACGTTTGCCAGTCTTGCCGCGCGGCGCCTTGACCGGCTCCGGCTCAGGCTCAGGCGGCCCCTCTTCCCAGACGTCGTGCAATATCGCTACTTTCAGGTTTGCCATAATGCCTCTACTGCTTTTTCCCTGCAACGCATATCAGTGGCCGATGGCAGATGTGAAGCAGCAATCAGGGCAGAATGAACTTGCCCCGAGTGATGTAGTTCATTGCCAGCGCGGTCGCGTACACAGTGACTTCGGTTAAGTATTCTCTTTCAGATTTTATTTCGGCACGGAGGCCGAGATCCCTTACCTTTTCTTCGATGGTTTCCACTACCTTCTTGACCAGAGGACGTTGAACGCCCGTCCAATAATTCACCTTGTCGATGAGGACTTTGCGGTTCTCACGAAGTAGATCGACCGCCGGGCGAACATTATTCCTGCGGCGCTTGGATACGTTGAAGATGTCGCGCAGATCGGTGTCGAGAGGAAGTTCGCCGGGGGTAAGCTGCAGATCGAGCGCACGCTGATAGAACTCGCCAACCGTCACATCCATTTCATCGACGGTGATATCTGTATCACCGTGTGAAACCACAGGGTCGGCATCGCCGAGCTTGCGGCCAATACGATCCATGTAGAGAAGCTTCTTTATCGCGCCCCAGCCTTTGTATCGCTTGCGCCAGTTGGAGCGGGGCGTGAGCCATACCGCGAACGTCTCAGCGAAGTCTTCGTCGGGATGCTTTTGTGCGTACCAGCCCTCCATGTGTCGCACGAACTCACGCGAGAAGGGAACCGGTTTGTAATTGTCCCGGTAAGGCCGCCGGAACGGTCCGAAGATCTTGCGCCATTCTTCCGTTTTATAGAGCGCATAGGCGTAATTGAAGGCGTGGCCTGCCTCGTGGCGCATATACATCATGATCTGGCGCGAGTCTTCGATGTCGTTCATCGCCGATTCAAGGCGCTGCAGTTTCGGATCGGCCAAATAGAACGGGATACCGATGACGGGCTCCAGGTTCGGACATCCCCACTCATCAGTGAGGTAGCACTTGGGGCGGAACCTATAGAGCCCCTTGGCGTCCATCTCTTTGTAGAGTTGCTCTACAAAGCGTTCGAGGGGAGAGCCTTCCAGCTTCAGGCCGAGCTGCTGAATCGGCTTGGAAAGGATCTCCTGAACCTCTGCCGGTGCTTTTTCAAAATTGGCCAAGCTGGTCGAAGCGTAGCACAGGGAAGACGCAGTGCGCTTGACGTTAGGCACTTTCTGGTGGATGTGCTAAGGCGTGCAGGCCTAGCTTGAGTGGGCCACCGGCGGTAATTTCCGAGTTGCCGGTGACTCGGGGCTTGGGCTGACTGGCAATGCAGAAGTCCTGATGGATTTATGGCGTCGGCTTCAATACGACGGTGCCTCGCGGATCAGCCAGTTCACATAAACGCGAACATGCGTGACTTTGCCCGCGTTCATCTCAGTGTCCTCCATCGCACCAGCAAAGGTGGTTCACTTTTAGGGCTTTCCCATGGACAGTGATTGCCGTACTGTCTCGGATGGATGTCGCCGTTGAATTCTACAGGTTCAAGCGACTTCCGACATTGTCGACAGGAGGGATATGGCGATGAGACCGAAGATGATCAGAAAGACTTTTCTTTGGGCGATGTTGAGTTTGAGCGTCGCTTGCGCCCAGAGCGAAGACAGCTTGTCATGCAAAAACGATATCGAAGCAGAGCACCCGGGGCAAATTACAAACGCGGTTGTCTTCTGGAGCGCAGTGGCGGATAACAGCATCGTCACTGTAGGCGGTAAGTCACCACAACAGGGTTCCATCGAGACGGCGATGGTTCAGACCGCAGTGTACGACGCAGTAAACGCCATTTGTGGATATCCGTACACTGCTTATGCGGTCAAGCCGGAGGTGCAGGTCCCAGCGCTGACAGAGGCAGCAGTGGCTTCGGCAGCCCACGACGTGTTGGCTTCTCTCTATCCGGCTCAGGCACCTGCGCTCGATCAGCAACTTGCAGATTATCTTGGCGCTATCCCGGGACACACCAGGGCAAAGCTCAACGGCATTCATGTAGGCCAGCAGACCGCGGCCGGTATTGTCGAATTGAGAGCCGACGATGGGAGGGATTCCGGCCCTGGCTGGATTCCGCCTCTGGCGGGGCCGGGCATCTGGCAGCCTACACCGCCTGGTTTCCTGCCGCCCGCCACGCCCTGGATCCGAGCTGTGACGCCATGGACGATGACCAGTCCGTCGCAGTTCCAGGCCCCGCCGCCGCCCACGCTCGACAGCGACGTATGGTTGCATGACTACTCTGAGAGTAAGGCATATGGTGGGGCCACCGGCAGCCTTCGCACGCCAGCCCAAACCGACCTTGCGGAATTCGTTGGCGGCCCCGGCGTCCACCCGATGCTGCAGTGGCATGGCACCTGGCGCAGCATTGCAAGCGATCAGAAGCTTTCGGTTCTCGAAGCGGCTCGTCTGTTCGCAATGCTATCGACGGTGTCGTCCGATGCTCTGATTGCTTGTTGGGACTCGAAATATCAGTACGGCTTCTGGCGGCCGGTGACAGCCATCCGCGCCGGTGGCGGGAACCCATCGCTGACAGCAGATCCTACATGGATCGGAGTTGTGATTACGCCGAACCATCCTGAGTATCCTGCTGCGCATGGGTGCTTCAGTAGCTCGGTTGTCGAGGTGCTCAGATCGTATTTCCATTCCGATCGCTTGAATTTCACCATGACCAGTCCAGCACCCGGGTTGCTTCAGCCGGTCCGATCGTACGACCATTTTAGCCAAGCTTTGACCGATATCCTTGACGCCCGAGTCTACGGTGGAATGCACTATCGCAACTCGACCATCGTCGGCGCGGAACTAGGTCGGAAGGTCGCGCGCCAGGCGCTTGAACGCTTCTTCGTTCCTAGGCAAGATGACCGGCGGTTCAAAAAATAGACTTGCCGAGGCGTAAGAAAGATATCATGCTCTACCGAATGAAAGGTTATGGCCAGTTTTGTCCTGTGGCGCTGGCTTCAGAAGTCTTCGCCGAGCGCTGGACGCCCTTGATTCTGAGGGAATTGTTGTCCGGCGCCCGGCGCTTCGCTGACATCCATAGGGGCGTGCCACGTATATCCCGTAACCTGCTATGCCAGCGTCTCGACACCCTGGCCTATGTCGGGATTATCGAGCGTAAGCCGCTCCCAAATGCACGAGGCTCCGAGTATCATCTCACCGAAGCGGGTCGGGAATTCGGGCCCGTAATTGAGGCCCTGGGAACATGGGGGTTCAAGTGGTCAAGCCGCGACCTCAGAGACGAACACCTTGACCCCGACTTCCTCATGTGGGTTCTGCACAAGCTGGTTCGGAGAGAAAACCTGCCGAACCACCGGGTCGTTGTGTTCTTTCAATTTCGCCAGGCGCCCAAGCGGCGTTACTGGCTTATTCTGAACCGGCCTGAAGTTGATGTGTGCCTCTTTGACCCGGGATTTGGGATCGACCTCGAAGTGACGGCAGATCTCAGGGCGCTTGCGGATATTTGTCTTGGACACCTCAGATTCCGCGACGCGGTTAGTCGAGGCTGGTTGACTCTGCTCGGTACCAGAAGCGCTTGTAAAGACTTCTCAACGTGGGTGGGGACTGCGCATTTTGGCTCTGGGCCTCCCGCTCAAAACTCAATGTCTGCGTCTACTGCATGATTGGGTTCAATCCCATCGCCAGGCGTCCAGTGAAACGATGTTGCTTCTTGGCGGTCATCGGATGGAACTCTACGGCCTGAGTGTCTCGCAGAATCCTTTCGAGGCCTATGGAGCGAAAATAGCCGGATCCGCCAACTGCCTCAAGCGCTTTGTCGACGGCACGTTTGACTGCCTGGGCGATGATTGTCTTGTGGATCAGTGCGCGGTTCGCGTGTTCGATTCCGGGCACGACATCGAGCTCGTTTGCATTTGAGATCAAGCTTTGCAGAGCCATCTGCGCAGTAGTAAGGTCGGTAAGCATCTCTCCAATCACCAGAGCGTTCACGCCGTCATCGCCTTTGGCCGACGAGATGGCCAGGGCCTTTCCTGCGGCAGCCTCTGCCATGCCGACATATGCTGAGCAAAACATTGGGAGCGCGACCGTCAGGTTCACATTCCAAAAGGGATGGTACTCGCCGCATGGTCGCCGTAGCGTAATCGTCTGCTCCGGGATGAACACGTTATCCAGAACGACCGTATGAGATCCTGTCCCGCGCATCCCCATAGTTTTCCAAACCGGGTCGATGCTGATTCCCCCGGCAGACATCGGAACAGAAAAGTGCAGGACTTGGCGACCCGCCTCAGGATCGTCGTATCGCCCGCTTGTGATGAGAAGGTCGCCGGCTACGCAACTGCTTGCAAAGGACTTCTTTCCGTTAAATAAGTAACCGCCTTCGCAACGTGTCATTACACCACTGGAACTGAGCCAGTCAGCTGCACCGCTGGTTACAAGAACTTTTTCACCCTCCGCAATGGTTCGCAGAAGCGTCTCTCCGGGTTCCCCGTTCCTGTAATTCCACACAGCACTGGCAACTACATGCTGATGCATCGAAAAGGCCAGCGCGGTAGAGCCGCAGGAAACGGCGAGGCCACGAATCAGGGCGCAAGCCTCGCTATAGAGGAGTCCACCGCCTCCGAGTTCTTTCGGCACGAGTACCGAAAACACCTTCGCGGCACGCATCTCCGCATAATTCTCGGCCACAAATTCATCGTTGTTGTCATAGGCGGCGGCCCGCTCAGAAAATGCAGGTGCAAGCGTCGCGAGGATTTTCTTCCAATCTGCGGTAGAACCCATGGTCATGTTCCTTCCTGTGGCTGACGTGACGCAAGGTCTACGTCGTTCCGGCGCGTCTAGCTGTCCTCATCTGAATTCGGAGATGAGCTAGGGGCAGCCAGGGGCTACAAGAGGCCGTAACTCATCAGCTTCCAGACCCGTTTACACGGAACTCCAACTTTACGCATTCGTTTCAATGCACGGCATTGATGCACTACCTTGCGAAGATGATAGCGCGGTCCAACCGAGGAGTTATGTCTGTATTGTTTGAATGCTAGGTCGAAGAGGAGCGCGAGGTGTTACAAGAAGCTGAACTCAGCGCCCAAGCTGATTCAGAGAACAACCTCGGAGGCTCCTCAGAGACGATATGTATTACATC
>Ga0126371_10001585_pt1 | contig 19304 bp, 12 predicted proteins | sample PanSoiMetaPlot_4_FD_110145 | JGI IMG/M metagenome (GOLD analysis project Ga0126371, IMG submission 110145) | Tropical forest soil microbial communities from Panama - MetaG Plot_4 | ecosystem: Environmental > Terrestrial > Soil > Tropical forest > Bulk soil | place: Panama | collected 2016-02-17 | reverse complement strand
TATTCCGAACATGTCAATCCGCAGTGGGTTCGATTACTCGACCTGCTGGAGATGAACGTTCGCTACGAGCGTTGCCTGGGTAGCGAACTGTTCACGGCGGATGGGCGGAAGATTCTGGATTTTCTGTCAGGCTACTGCGTTCACAACGTGGGGCACAATCATCCGGCGGTGATTGGTGCGATTCGTGAAGAACTGGAGAGTTGCGGGCCCGCGATGATTCAGACGCATGTGGCCGAGAGCGCCGGCGAGTTGGGTGAGAAGTTGTATCAGCGCGCGGGCGGGAAACTGACGAAGGCTTTCTTTGCGAGTTCGGGAAGTGAAGGTGTCGAAGCGGCGATCAAGTTTGCTCGCGCGCACACGGGCCGAGTGGGAATGCTTTATGCGCATGGCGCTTTTCACGGGCTCACGTGCGGCGCGTTGTCGCTGATGGGGGATTCGTTCTGGCGGGAAGGATTTGGGCCGATGCTGCCCGAGACGGAGGCGATCCCATTTGATGACCTGGCGGCGCTGGAGCACAAGCTCGCTACGAAGAAATTCGCGGCGTTCATCGTGGAGCCGGCTCAATCGGAAGCAGGCGTTCGTATCCCAGGCGAGAACTACTTCCGCGAGGTGCAGGAACTGTGCCGACGATACGGGACGCTTCTCGTCCTCGACGAAGTGCAGACGGGAATGTACCGCACCGGGCCTTTTCTGGCGGCGCATCGATTCGGCGTCGAGCCTGACATGGTGGTACTGGCCAAGGCGCTGAGTGGCGGCTTGATTCCGGTCGGCGCAGTGCTGATGAGCGACAAGATTTACGGCTCGACCTATGGATCGCTGCGGCGGGCGATCATTCATACATCGACGTTCAGCGAGAACGGGCTCGCGATGCGAGCAGCGCTGGCGACGCTCGAGGTGCTGGAGTCGGAAAAGCTGGGAGCGCGATCGCTTGAGATGGGTGGTTTGTTGCGCGAACGCTTGCGCGAGGCATTAGCCGGGTACGAGATGGTGAAGGAAGTGCGCGGCGAAGGGCTGCTGCTGGGGATCGAGTTTGCGTCGCCACGGACGTTGAGGCTGCGCGTGGCATTTGAAGCTTTCATGCGCATTCACCCGGCAATGTTTGGGCAGATCGTCGTCATGCGGATGTTCCGGGATCACGGAATCCTGACGCAGATTTGCGGGAACAACTTCACGGTCCTGAAAGTTGCGCCGCCGCTGGTCGTAACCGAGGCGCAGGTGGACGAGTTCATCGCGGCGATCGCGGATGTCGTCGAATTGGCGCATTCGTCGGGCGCATTCTGGTCGGAAGCGCTGGGTCTGGCGCAGAGGGTAATGGTTTAAGAACAGTTCTCAGTTGTCAGTTCTCAGTTGGGCCGCGGGTGAGTCCTACGGAAAATTGTCGATTCACAAATTGAGAAAGTGGGAAATTTGCGACTAGGAAATTTGAGGATTAAAGAGAATCATCCGAAGCGTCGTTGCGTCCGATTTTCTGAGACCTGAGACCTGAGACCTGAGACCTGAGACCTGAGACCTGAGACCTGAGACCTGAGACCTGAGACCTGAGACCTGAATCCATCCCCCATGCAAATTCTTAGCGCCACCACCGCGTTTCCAAAACATTACTATTCGCAAGAGATGCTGTTTGCGGCTCTCCAGCGGTACTGGGGTGACAGGCTGCCGAAGCTGGGGGTGCTGCAGCGACTGCATCGCAACGTGGGCGTTGACGGTCGTTTTCTCGCGTTGCCCATAGATGCGTATCCCAAACTGACTGGCTGGGGAGAGGCCAACGATCATTGGATCCGCGTGGCGCTCGAACTCGGCTACTGCTCAGTGAGCCGCGCGCTCACGGGGGCAGGTCTCAGCGGACGAGAAGTGGGCGCATTCTTCTTTACGTCGGTGACGGGGATCGCGAGTCCTTCGATCGATGCGCGCTTGATCAATCGAATGGGGTTGTCGCCGAACATCAAACGCATTCCGATGTTTGGGCTCGGTTGCGTGGCGGGTGCGGCGGGCATTGCACGCGCTGCCGATTACGTGCGCGCATATCCCGATCAGGCAGCGGTTGTCCTGGCGGTGGAGTTGTGTTCGTTGACGTTGCAACGGGATGACCTTTCGGTGGCGAACCTGATTTCGGCGGGATTGTTCGGCGACGGTGCGGCTGCGGTGGTGGTTGCAGGACACGATTGCCAACCGATGAAGCCGCGGTCGGGCCCGCGCGTGCTGGCCACGCGTTCGGTTTTCTATCCGGATACGGAAGAGATGATGGGCTGGGACATTTCAGAGAAGGGATTCCGGATCGTGCTGTCGCCGGAGGTGCCGGATTTGATCCGCCGTCAACTCGGCGCCGATGTCGATAGCTTTCTTGCGGACCTGGGGCGTGATCGCGGAGATGTTGGCAGTTGGGTTTTGCACACTGGCGGTCCAAAGGTGCTTGAGGCGACCGCTTCGGCACTGGGATTGGAAGACGGTCAGTTGTCGGCGTCGTGGGATTGCCTGCGGCGCGTGGGGAATTTGTCCTCCGCGTCGGTGCTTGTGGTGCTGGAAGACGTGATGAAGAACAGGCGCCCGGAGCCAGGCACGCTCGGTGTACTGGCGGCGATGGGCCCAGGATTCTGCTCCGAGTTGGTGGCGCTCGAATGGTAAGGGGGAACGGAGCGAACGAGTCTCAAGTTGTAGTGATTGGTGGTGGTCCTGCGGGAATTGCGGCGGCGCTCGCGATCCAACGATGCGGGCTGGACGTCACCGTGGTCGATAGTTGTGTTCCTCCGATCGACAAGCCTTGCGGTGAAGGCTTGATGCCGGATGGCGTCGCGGCGCTCGAGAAGCTTGGCGTGACGGTGCCGGCGATCGAGGCGTATCCCTTTCGCGGGGTCCGATTTGTGAGTGGTGGCCTGAGCGCTGAGGCTGTGTTTCCTTACGGCTTCGCGCTGGGCATAAGACGAACCAACTTGCATCGGGTGATGGTGGAACGCGCGGAGAAGGCCGGGGTGCGATTCCGCTGGCACGCGGTGGTTACGGGGCTGGATCCCGATGGTGTGGTCGTGAGAGGCGAGTTACTGCGAGCTCAGTGGATCATTGGCGCGGACGGAAGCAGTTCGCGGATGCGCCGATGGGCGGGCCTTGATTCGCATCGTCGGAGGAATGAGCGATACGCGTGCCGGCGCCACTACAACGTTGCGCCATGGGGCAATTTCATGGAGCTGCACTGGGGGCGGTGCGGGCAGTTGTATGTCACGCCAGTTGGGCCGGAACAAGTCTGTATCGCACTGATCACGCGCGATCCATCGTTGCGATTGGATGAGGCCCTGACGGAGTTTCCCGAAGTGGCCTGGAAGCTGCGTGGAGCACCGCACGGTTCGATTGAGCGCGGAGCGGTATCGCTAACCAGAAAGCTGGCTCGGGTGACGAACGGCCGCGTTGCTTTGATCGGCGACGCATCGGGTGGCGTCGACGCGATTTCAGGCGAAGGACTTTGCCTCGCGTTCAAGCAGGCGGAGTTGCTGGCCGAGGCAGTTGCGGCGGGTGACCTGCGCGGGTATCAGCGCGGGCATCGTACTCTGGCGCGGCGACCAGCGCTGATGGCGGACTTGATGTTGCTCCTTGAGCACCGGCATGAGCTGCGCGAGCGGGTGATGAGAGCATTCCAGATTGAGCCCAGGCTGTTTGCGCGTATGCTGGCGACGCACGTCGGCGCCGCCTCCATGCTTGACCTAGCCGGCAATGGGCTGGCGCTGAGTTGGAAGCTGCTGACGGTGTAAATCTCAATTCACGTCGATTTGACTGCGTGCAGACAATCTCTGGGGCGAATCTTTGCTACCTTCAATCATCAAAAGTCCAAGAACAGTCATTGTTGTTTTCCTGATTACGTTGGCAATTGTGGGTTCGGCGAGTGCGCAAGGACTCGTCCTGCAATGTGATCCGTCACAAACTGCGGCGAACTTCACGCTCGGCGATGTGCTGCACACCGTGAAAGGATCGTTTGCTTTGAAGAGAGGCGAGATTCGCTTCGACCCTGTTTCCAAGACGATCGGTGGCGAGATTGTGTTTGACGCGACCAGCGGGCAGAGCGGCAATCAGACCCGCGACCGCAAGATGCATAAAGACGTGCTCGAAAGCGCACGTTACTCCGAGATCGGGTTCAAGCCCGATCGGGTCGATGGGAACGTGGCCGCGATGGGGACGTGGACGGTGCAGGTGCATGGTATGTTCCGCATCCATGGCGCTGAGCACGAGATCACTGTTCCGGCCGAGGTGAATCTGAGCACCGATCATTGGACGGTGACGACGCACTTCGCCGTGCCATATGCGAAGTGGGGCATGAAGAATCCCAGCTTGTTGTTTCTACGTGTGGGAGATTCGGTAGACATTGCGTTTCACGCCGCAGGTGGAGTGGGGGCGGCGAAGTAGGCGGACTGGCGCGAGCCCAAGAAGGCGCCCCGGGAAACAGCGGAGTGTCCGCTCCGCAATCCAAGAACAAAACTGGAAATGCCCTTCGAGGCCTGTAGTACTCCGAAGAGGCATGGGGTCTTTCGACTGCGTTCGGCTGCGCCTCACTTCGCTCGAGATGACAGCGAGAGGTTTCTTGATGAAGAAATCGTGTGGGCGGGCCGCGTTAGAGAGTGAGTGGGATTATGTGAAAGTGGTTCACGCGAGAGAACCGGTGAGCTGCCAACCATTGCGCGCCCAAGAGTGTGCGCGCAACACGGCTTCAGCGTTTGCGGTTGTACGCGCTCGCGTACTCGGGCACTGGAATGGTTGGGTCGCAACGATCGTCGGCGATCGGTTTCCCGGAAAGCGTGCTGAGTGGAATGACGCCGGCCCAAGTGTGGAAGGCGTAGTCTTCTTCGTCGTCAAGGGGCGGGCCCTGGCGGACCTTTGCGGAAAATTCGTCGATCGGGACAAGCAGAGCAAACGTCGCCTTCAATTCCTGTTGGTTGGGTTGGCGTGAGTCGGCCCAGCGACCGGGAACAATGTGTTCCGACAACGTGTGCAGGGCCTCCAGTTTTTCTGCGGGATCCTTCACAACCGAGGCTGTACCCAGGATCACAACCGAGCGGTAGTTCATCGAGTGATTGAAGATTGAGCGCGCGAGTACGAGTCCGTCGAGCAGTGTGATAGTGATGCAGACGGGGATGCCTTGATCGAGATTGCGCAACATGCGGCTGGCGGCAGAGCCGTGAATGTAGAGTTTGTCTCCGGAGCGTCCGTAGGATGTGGGAATCACGAAGGGCTGGCCGTCGACGACGAAGCCGACGTGGCAGATGAAGCCCTCATCGAGGATGCGATAAACCGTTTTGCGATCGTAGACCCCGCGCTGGGACTCGCGGACGACACGAGTGCGTTGGGAAGGGGTGGATGGTTGGGACATGAGGACAGAAACTCCGGCGAGCGCCAAGGATCGGTGAAACAGGAGTGTATCATCGCCGCGGAAGCGTTGATTTGCTCCGCGACCGGTTTAAGAGCAGGTCCTTCGCTTCCCTCAGGATGACAAGAACATTGTTGAGCGCTGAGATTACCTCAAGTTGATCTGAGGTAAAATTCTTCGGTCCGATCTGAAACCAATCCCCTCATTTCACGACCTGAGACCCTATGGCCCAGAGCCCAGAGCCGAAAGCCCAGAGCCCAAGCCGAAAGCCTAAAGCCCAAAGCCGAAAGCCCAGAGCCGTTTCTCACCCCAGCCACTGCGGATTGTGAATCGTGCCGTCGAATTGGTTCGATGTTTTGTAGAGCTCGAACTCTCCCTTACCGGCGGCGGGCGCGGTCTTTGCGAGCAGCGTTGAGACCTCCATCGGTCCCAGTGGTTTGAAGCTGTGGGCCGCGTCGATGGCCTGCTGCAAGATTTCCATTGAATCGCAGCCCGTGATCACGACGCTGGTGGGAAGGTTCAACGCGTAATGCAGGCATTCGACGGGCGTTGCGGTTTTGCTTTGGAGAATGAGTTTGTCGCCGAGCGGCTTCATGCCGAGCACGCCGATCTCGTGTTTTACCAGGATTGGGAGAACTTTCTTTTCGAAGCTTTCAAAGTGCGCGTCCATTACATTGAGCGGCATCTGAACGGCGTCGAAGGTGAAGCCGTGTGCGAAGGCAGTTTCAAGCATCTTGAGATGGATGTCTGGGTTCTTGTGCCCGGTGAATCCGATGAAGCGCACTTTGCCCTGCTTTCGGGCGGCCATAACGGTCTCCATGCCGCCGCCTTCGGCGAAGATGCGGGCGGGATCGCCGTCGCGGATCACCTCGTGAAATTGCAAAAGGTCGATGTGATCGGCCTGCAAGCGACGCAGGGATTCGTCGAGTTGATCGGCGGCAGCTTTTTTGGTCTGGCCGTCGATTTTCGTCATGAGAAATGCTTTCTTGCGGTAGCCGTCGCGTAGTGCTTTCCCCATGCGTATTTCGCTCTGCCCGCCGTTGTAGTCCCAACAATTGTCGAGAAAGTTGATGCCGTTATCGAGAGCGGCACGGATGATGCGAATGCTCTCGTTCTCATCGGATTGCATGCCGAGGTGGTAGCCACCGATGCCGACGATGGAGACTTTTTCGCCCGAGCGTCCGAGTGTGCGCATCGGCATGGGACCGGAACTAGCGCGCGCCAGCTTTTTCTCGAGAGCGGTGACGAAGGTGGTGACAGCAGCGGTCTGCAGAAAGCGTCTGCGATCCATCGGCGAAGACCTCCGGGGTGTGGGGACGTCGGATTGGGCCGAAGTGGGTAGTGTACCGCAGCGGGTTGTGGAGTGCGGAGAGGGGAACTGTAGAGAAGTGCCGGGGATCGTGTAGGAGTAGGCGAGCTTCGAGTTGCGAGTTTTCCTCCGCAATGCCGGAGCTAAACAAAGATGCCTTTTGCGGTCTATGGTGCTCCGACGAGGAATGCGGTCTTTCGACTGCGTTCGGCTGGCGCCTCACTCCGCTCAAGATGACAGTGACAAGTTTTGTTGGTTGAAGAAATAGATCGTGTAGGGCGATTCGAGTGTGAGGGATCGGGTTATGTCGAGAGGCTCACGCTACAGGACTCGTGAGCGGTTCGACTATTTCGCGCACAGAAGTGTGCGCGCCACACAAACTGTCCCAGGTTAGCGCGCAAAGAACGCACGCGAACCTGGGGCACCATCACTAACGTGGAGCACCATTCAAACCTAGCCCAAGCTTAAAGCCCAGAGTCGACAGCCCACAGCCGAGCGCTTTCGTCTACCAGTTCAACTTCAGGGCGAACTGGAACTGCCGCGGATCGTACGCTGCAGTTGGGGTTCCGGCATTGGTGAACAACGGGCTGACCGCCGACACGTTGAATCGATTCGCGATGTTGAACATGTCGACGATGAAGTCCATGTTGACGCGCTCTCCGAAGTGAACACGCTTCGAGATGCGCAGATCGTTGAAGACCGTCCAGGGCGCGACACCGGCGTTACGTCCGAGGTTGCCGTCGAGCGAAAGCAACGTGCCGTTGAAGTTAAAGATGCACGGCTCCTGGAAGACTCCCGTTGGTGAAGCCTTGGAATTAACCGGCAGGTTCCCGAACTCTGTGCAAGCCGGCGTGACAAATGTATTCGGACGGCCCGTCAGCGACGACAGCTGCAGGTTGTCGCCGTTGCCCGTGATGATGTTGTAGGGACGGCCCGAGCCGAACTCAATCAGTGGGGCCAAGGTCCAATCGCTCAGGACCGCACCGGCAAATCCGCTGCTGACCTTTCCCGTTTGATAGACCCCGCTCAAGACGAAGCGGTGACGCTGATCGAAGAGTGAGGTCGAACGATCGAGGCCGGGATAGTAGCTGTCCTGTGGAGTGAGCGTCGATTGCAGGTCGGTGGAATCGTCGATGGCATGTGACCAGGTGTAGGACGCCTGGAATTCAAAATGTCCGCTGAAGCGCTTGCGCAATTGCGTGGTGAAGCCGTGGTAGATCGACGAACCATTCGAATAGTTGGCATCCATATCGCCGAATGGGACACAGTTGTTAAACGTAGTTGGATCGCAGTTCGCGTTGAAGCCTTGACTGGCAAGGCTGCTCTCAATCTGCTGTGCCAGTTGTACGCAGGCGCTACCTCCGCCGAGCAATACAGCGGCGGCGATCGAGGGATTCAGTCCACCGGGGCGGAAGAAGTTCATCATCGGTGCGCTCACCCAGGGTCCGAGCGGACCGACGCCGCACGGGACTGATCCCGTGCCCACCGTGAATGGGCTCGCCGGGCTTTGGCCCGCGGCGATAGCTGCGTTGAAGTTATTGACCATGAGGTCGCCGCGAATGGTGTTGGCGTTGATCGGGCGATTGAGATGGCGTCCACCGTTGAAGTTGTAGGCCAGTGACAGGGCGTAGCCGCGGCCGAGGTCGCGCTCAACCGTGAAGTTCGCCTGCTGCGAGTAGGCGTAGACGAAGTTCTTGGCTTGCGGGTATCCGAACGGCTGGAAGCCAAGGGGCAGGAACGTCGTCGGATTCAAATAATTCTGGTTCAGAAAAACCGATTGCGGGAAATTCAGCGCCTGGAATTGCTGCTGGTTCGGCAGGTAGCCAAGATTCGTATTGGCGCCCGGGATGGGTGACGGCTCGCAACCCGGCTGATTGAGCAGGCCCTGGAAGATCGTGAACGCGTTCAAGTTCCCCGGCTGTCCGGAGCCGCTGCAGAATCCGGTGCCACCAAACGCCAACTGGCCGCTGGAAGATCCGTCCGACGCATCGCCAAGGAAGTAGAGACCGAGGAGCGGATGGTCATAGAACATTCCGTACGAAGCGCGGATGACGGTCTTGCCGTCTCCTTTGGGATCCCATGCGAGACCGACCCGAGGCTGAATATTGTTCGTGTCCGTTTGAATTCCCTTCTGCAGTCCAAGCAGGTGGTACGCGGAGAGCGCGAGTCCTTGCGGAGGCTTGAACTTCGGCGGGAACTCGATGTCGTAGCGCAGACCGTAGTTCAAAGTGATGTTTGGACGGATCCGCCACGAGTCCTGCCAGTAAACGCCGAAGGGTTTGTTCGAGAATGAATCGCTGGGGCTCCCGAGGCCTTGAATGAAGTCTCCCGGCAATCCGGCGCCATAGGACTGTACGGGTGAAAGCACCGGGAACCCTGGCACTGAGCTGGGACATGCCGGCACTGTCGTGGGTGTGCAGACGAAGCCGAGGTTCGCGGCACTGAACGCTCCGAAGTCGTAAACACCGCCGTAGTTCACCGTGAAGATGGCGGTCAAGGGCAGATAGTTGAAATCGCCACCGAATTTGGTGTCGTGATGGCCGACGCTCCAGGAGAAGTTGTCGGTGAACTGATAGCGCTGTTCGGTTCGCTGGATGTAGGAGTACGGTTCGCGTCCGAAGTAAGCGAAGCCCGGAATGTTGACGGCGGGATCGGCGCCGCCGGGGATCGCCGTGTTGTAGAAGTACGAGAGTCCGCGGCGCGCGTACTGGAAGCGGAACTCGTTCATTTTGTTGTTGCCGATGGTCCAAGTGTCCTGCACCGTGCCGGCTACGTCGCGATAGGTCTGCTCTGAAGTTCGAGAGTAAGCGTTCTGGCCGAAGGGTTGAGATTGTCCGCCGACCTCAATTCCGGTGATCGTGCTGGGGCTCACGTTCGCGCGCAACATCAGGTGGTTGCTGTTGCTGAAGTTGTGGTCGATCCGCAACGAGTAGAGGCTTGTTCCTTCAAAAACCGGGAAGTTTCCGACTTGCGAGCCGAGCGTCTGATATGAGGTTGGTACGGGGACGCAGGGTGCTGTTGCCGGCGTGCATGTGGTTGGGAAACCCGCGAAAGCGTTCAGAAATCCGCCGCTGAGAACCTGGGCGATTCCAGTGGGCCAGAATCCGTTCACGGCTTGACCAGAGGAGGCGCCGGCCAGGGCAACGTATTTGCCGACCATCTGACCGAAGCCGGCGGGGTCTGCCTGTTCCTGGGCGAGCACGTTGGGATCAGTTAGAAATCCGACCTGAGCCTGGGTGAGCGGGACCGTTCCGAAGGGAAGCTTTACTTGCGACGTGTCGAAATTGATCAGCCCGAAGTTGTTCTGACCGATGCTCGAGAATCCGGTTTCGTGACGGCGCGTAATTTCGTAGGAGAAGTAGAAGTAGGTTTTGTCTTTCTTGATAGGCCCACCGAATGCAGCGCCGGCCTGGACACGTGTGTAGGCGGGATTCGGAACTGTACTGAAGGGATTCACGGCCTGGAAATTCCGGTTTCGCAAATAGCCAAAGACGTCGCCGTGAAACTCGTTCGCTCCTGAGCGAGTAATTATGTTTACGACGCCGCCAGCAGCGCGTCCGTATTCGGGAGCGTAGTTGTTGGTGATGATCTGAAATTCCTGGACGGCTTCCTGCGAGACAGTTGACCGAACGCCGTTCACGGAGTTATCGGTCGCATCAGCGCCGTCGACATTCACCAGGTTCGAACGGGCCCGTTGACCCATCATGTTGAGGCCGGAGGTCGGGGCGGCGCCGGTGTTGGGCGCGTTGTCGCGGGTCACCTGGGAATCGGTCAGGGTGAAGTTGATGTAGTTGCGACCATTGATCGGAAGGTTGTCGATGCGGCGTTGGTCGATGGTGTTAGTCGTAGAGCTGCGGGTCGTCTCGACGAGCTCAGCTTGCGAGCTCACACTAACGATGGTCTGCACGCTGCCGACCTGCAGAGTGACGGGGAGGTCGCGCATCTGTCCGACGGTCACCTGCTGATCGGCCGTCTCGTACTTCCCGAAACCCGGCGCAGAGACGGTGACCGTGTACATGCCCGGAGGGAGCGAGAGCAGACGGTATTCGCCATCATTGTTCAAAGTCGTCGCACGCTCGAATCCCTTGTTCTGTTCGCGGGCGGTGACGGTGGCGTTCGTAACCAGACTCCCTTTTTCGTCTTTCACGGTGACGTGCAAGTCGCCCGTCGCGGCTCCTTGAGCAAAGGCCAAAACCGGGCAGAGCAGTGCTAGCAACAGGGCAAGCAGAACCTTCGACTTGGAATTCATAGAGGTCTCCGTAAGAGCCGCGAGCGGTAACGGTCAGGCACGCGGGGAAATACTTGAAATGTGTCTGGCGCAGGATGACTAAAAAGCACGTTTTTGGGGGCTAGGTCCGGGGTAGCTTGTACATCAGGAATGCGGCGAAAGCAAGATAAATTCTTGAGATGAATAGGGTTAGTCAGCAGACATGTTTCGTCAGATCACGACATCGGGCGTCAAGAGGCGACACGTTTGTAACTGCCCCCGAGGTCGTTGGTCGTTCGTCCTTGGTCGTTGGCAAACGCCGGTCTGAGTCGCTTCATTTGGGGGTGGTTCCGGTTCCAAGCCGTCGACCCGTTCTAGAAAATTTGGCTGTCACACGTGAGTCGGGCTGCGGTTCGTAACGCCGAAGAGACAGAGCTCGCGCGAGGAAATGATCAGTTCCTCGCGATTCCCGCTTCGGCACGTTTGGTGGTTTGGTAGGCCCAGGCCATCCGAGGCGTGTTATGCGAGATGCCGATGCGGCCCTTTGCGTCGAGCACGATGATCCCGCCGTGGCCATTCACGCGCGACTTCAGATAGTTCATGGCTTCCTGCGATACCCATTCGGGAAGATTGCCAGCTGCAACGCGATCCGCTGCCCACTTGGCCAACACCAGCTTCATGATGGGTTCTCCCCAACCGGTGAGGGACGCCGCCGCTGTTTCGTTGTCAGCGTAGCAACCGCAGCCAATCAGGGATGAATCGCCCAGGCGCCCCGGAGCCTTGTTGAGCGTTCCTCCAGTGGATGTTGCGGCGGCGATGTTGCCCTCGCTATCGAGCGCAATGGCCCCAACTGTGTCGTGGGAGATGGCGGGCGCGAACAGATCGGGAGCCTCTTCGGTGGCTTTGGCCTGAAAGGCACGAAGTCGTTCGATCTCACGAGGAATTACCAGGTCCCGGTTATCACAGAGTGCGATGCCATGCTCGGCCGCGAAATTTTCAGCGCCCTCGGCGACGAAGTAAACGTGGGGACTTTCGCTGAGAATCTTGCGGGCGGCGCGGATAGGATTGCGAATCCGTTCGACGCAGCCCACGCCTCCGCCCCGAAGCGTGCTGCCTTCCATGATGAAAGCGTCAAGTTGCACTTTGCCGTCGCGATTGAGGAAGCTGCCTCGGCCGGCATCGAAGGTGTCGTCGTCCTCCATGATGACGACGGCTTCTTCGACGGCGTCGAGCGCGGAGCCGCCCTTGGTGAGCGCACGCCATCCGGAGGCTAGGGCATTGCGTACGCCGTTCCGGTGCGCTTCGACCATGTCATCGGGAATGGCCCAAGCACCGCCGTGGACGACCAGAACTGGATCGGTTGGCAACTTCTACCTCGCGAGAAACGAATAGACAGGATAGCAAACGAGCTACGAGCTACGAGTACGAGCTACGGAAGGGCGTAGCCAGAAAAGGTTGCCCGTCTACAGTGAAATGTAATGCGGAACTTGTCGCGAAACGGAGGGTTCCCAACTCTGACGGCGTTGGTTTGGGCGTGACGCCGTCTGGATCGGAGGATCTTATGGCAACCACGAAACTGCTGCGCAAGTTGATGTTGACCGCGGTGCTCGCCGTGGGTGCGCTCACCTCGGTGGCTTGGGGCGACGATGGTTATCGCGACTACAACTCACGCGACGAGTGGCGGGAACATCAACGGCAGGAGGCGCGCGAACGCAGGGCCCGCGAAGAGCGCCGTGAACGTGAGCGTCGCGAACACGAGCGCCGCGAGCGCGAATGGCGTGAGCATCACTGGCGTAGCTACGATTGGCGGTAGCCGATCAGAAATTGACAGAGGCACATACGAGGCTGGCATTCCCAGCCTCGTTGCTTTTTTCGGCGTGCGATCAATTGTGCTTCGTGTTTCGATCCCAGGTTAGCGTGCAAAGAACGCACGCGAACCTGGGGCACCTGTGACTAGCGATACACGTCTGCACGCCTCTTCAGCCGAAGGCACGCGGGAGAGGTTCGGAGGTTCGTCGGCGACGACGCTGGTAGAAATGCCTGTCTACCTAAGTGCTAGGGGGCACGCGTAAGGGGTCTTTCGACTGCGTTGGGCTACGCCTCACTCCGCTCAAGATGACAGGGACGCGCAGCGACGTCGTGATTAGCCCAGCACGTAACTGCTGGGATAGTGCAGAGGGCGAAAGGAGTCCCTTCAGGGACGGCAGTAACGACATCTTCGCGTCTGAGCACATTTGTTACACGGAGGTCAGTGCACGGCATTCGTTGTGGCCGCGCCGCCCCCGACGAGATTTCCGTCGTAGTCGCGAACCTCGACTGGTCCGAGGGACAGTTTCTTAAGACTGTCTTCGATCTTGGCGCGGTCGCCGGCGCCTATCACAACGGACGTATCCGGGTGGATGTATTTCTCGGCCATGCGCTGAACGTCGTCGGCTGTGACGGCGTCAATTTTCGCGGGCAGTCCCTGGTAGTAATCGAGCGGCAGATTGTAAGTGAACATTTCGCCGACAGTATTCGCGGTCTGTTCCGATGACTCAAAGAGTCCGGCCAACGAATGCGCGAACGACCCCTTTGATAGTTTCAGTTCCTCAGCAGTCGGTGGGCCGGAGCGTATGCGCTCGAGTTCCTTGAACAACTCCTGGATCGCAGGCGCGGTGGCGTCGGTGCGAATTCCGCCGCCTGCGGCAAAGAGGCCAGGGCCGCGGCGATACATAAAGAACGAAAAGCCACCGTAGGTGTATCCATGTTCTTCGCGCAGGTTGTTGTTGATGCGGCTGGAGAAGAGCCCGCCAAGGATGTTGTTCATTACCTCGATCGGAACATAGTCGGGTGTCGAACGGGGTACGCCGAGTTGAGCGACGAACAGGAAGGTCTGGGCGGCGCCCGGCTTGTCGACGATGGAGATGCTTCTCGTAGTCTTAACTGAGACCGCGGGCGGTTCGTGGCGCGCGCTGGTTCCCTTCCAGGAGCCGAAGTACTTCTCGGCGAAAGTGCGGGCTTCCTCGGATGTGAGATCCCCGCTTAGAACCAGCGCGGAATTTCCGGGCGCGTAGCCGTGCTGCCACATCTTCCAGAGGTCGTCGCGAGTGATGAGTTTGTTGGCCGCGATGGTGCCTTCGGCTCGATAGCCGTAGGGATGATCGGCGCCGTAGACCGCTTTGAGGATGACTCCGATGACAAGCTGGGTAGGATCGTCCTGGATCTGCAGAATGTCGGTTTCGCGATTCTTGCGTACGCGCTCGATCTCCGCGGGATCAAATTTGGGATGGAGGGAGACGTCAGAGAGAAGATCGAGGGCCGTGTCGACATTGGGCTTGAGCGTACGGATCGTGACCGCCGAGAGATCGCTGCCGGAAAACTCGCCGACGGCTGTGCCGATCTGTGCCGAGTCGTCGGCGACTTGATTGGCGGAGCGCCGCTCGGTGCCTTCCGGAAGCATCTCGGCTGTGAATGAAGCGACGCCCGGCCTGTCGATGGGATTGGCATCACTGCCGTTAAGAACCACAAGGTGCGCTGAAATGATCGGCAGTTGATGCTGTTCCGCCAGAAGCACGGTGAGTCCGTTGGCAAGTTTGAAACTCGTGGGCGTGGGCAGGCTGAGTTTGGATGGCGGCCCCGCCGGAGGAGGATTCGCACGCCACGGCTCATCCGGCATGACACCCGCGACTGCTTTTTCAGCGGCGGGCTTGGCGTCTTCTTTGGCGCGGGGCGGATCGTCCACGACGCGCTCGCCCGGCAGTCCGTAGACGACGACACGTGAGGAAGGCTTCAACTTCTCATCCGCAATGTTTTTGAGATCCGCGGTGGTCGCGCGATCGTAGCGCGCGAGGTCTTTCGGCAGATAGCCGGGATCGTGCAGGAACTGGTTGTACTGGTTGAGGCGGTCGGCAAGTCCGCCGAAGCCGCCGAGCCGCTCGAGAGCAAAGATCATGTGCGCTTCGATCAGGTTGCGGGCCCGGTCGAGTTCGGCCTGGGTTGGTCCTTCGGCACGAAGTTTTTCCAGTTCCTCGTTGATTGCCTTCTCAAGATCTTCGGGTTTCACCCCAGGCTTGGCCGTTGCCTGAAGTTCGAAGACCGATCCGAGACGAAGGTTCGAGTTCTGCACCGAAACGTCTTGCGCGATCTGCTTTTCATAGACCAGCTTCTTGTAGAGGCGGCTGGACTTTCCGCCGCCTAGAATCTGCGCGAGCAGATCGGTCTCGGCGTCTCCGGGCTGGAAGATCGAGGGCATGATCCAGCCCATATACACGCGTGGCAGTTCCACCTGATCGGTGACCTTGATGCGCTTTTCGGTCGTGATGGGCGGAGTGGTCGCGGTGATCTTGGGAACTGGAGCTCCGGAGGGGATCGTGCCGAAATATTTTTCGATCCAAGCTTTCGCCGGGGCAGGGTCGAAATCGCCAGTGATGGTCAGGCTGGCATTGTTCGGCGTGTAGTACTGACGGAAGAACGCGCGGACGTCGTCGATTCGTGCGGCCTCGATATCCTGATGCGAACCGATCACGTCTGCGTAGTAGGGATGATCTTTTGGAAAGAGCTGGTGATAGAGCGCTTCTTCCACCAGACCGTACGGCGTGTTTTCGGTTGATTGCCGGCGCTCGTTGCGTACGACGTCGCGCTGATTGGCGAGCCGCTCCTGGTCGAGCTTGCCGTAGAGGTAGCCCATGCGGTCGCTTTCGAGCCAAAGCGCAAGTTCAAGCTGGTTCGAGGGCAGCGTTTCGAAGTAGTTGGTGCGGTCGAAGTCCGTGGTGCCGTTGATGTCGCTTGCCCCGGCGCCTTCGAGATATTGGTCATGCATCTTTGGGCCGACGTGTTGCGACCCCTCGAACATCATGTGCTCGAAGAGGTGGGCGAACCCTGTGCGTCCAGCGCGTTCGTTGGCTGGACCGACGTGATACCAGAGGTCGACGGCGACCAAAGGAAGGCGGTGGTTCTCGGAGAGGATGACCTCGAGGCCGTTCTTGAGGGTGTACTTCTCAAATTTGATCTGAGGTGCGGTGACAGCGGAGGTCCCGCCAGCTGAAGAGATCCCGACTAGACCGGACAACAGGATCAGGAAAAGGGCAGGCAAAGCACGCGGGATGGGTATGCGCTGATTCATGGGGGATCCTCCACAGCGGGCGGTATGGGTCGTTAGACTTTGAAGCGATGGTAACGATAGCGTCCGGAAAGCCTGGGTACGACTACTAAGCGAACAAGATCACGGCCGGACAACGCTCCTTCGTGGCTTGGATCTAAACGTTACCTGGGAATCACGCCGCCGTCCGCCCGGCAGGGGCCGGAGAGATTCCTTTCCTCTCCGTTTGTTGCCAAGTGTAGAGAATCCGATGGGCGACGGTGATGGTCGACAAAACCGCGATCACCCAAAGAACGGGAGCCATGCGGTTGAAAACTGCACCAAGAATGAGCAGCACCAGACGCTCGGGGCGCTCCATGAAGCCAACTTTGCAAGTATCGATCAACGACTCGGCCCGCGCACGGGTGTAGCTGACCATGACCGAACTGATCATCGCCAGGGCGACTAGCACAACATAGAAGAACCGTCCGCCGCGGGAGTAGTACACGAGCAGGCCGAAGAATAGGGCTGCGTCGCTATAGCGGTCGACCACGGAATCGAAGAAGGCGCCAAATCGAGTGACCTGGTTGCTGGCGCGGGCCACACGGCCGTCGACGAGATCAAAGAATCCGGCCCCAAAGATGACCAGTCCGGCGTAGAAAAACATGCGGGCCTGGTTCTCGGAGTTCGCGTAACCGAACAGAAATGCGGCGACAGTGTCGATGACTAGGCCAAGGAAGGTAAGAAAGTTGGGACTGATCCGCGCCAGCGCCATTCGGTTCACGATGGCTCGCAACAGCTTCCCGCAAGCGTTGCCGAAGGCGCTGGTCCAGGTCATCCGACGCTGGCCTCGTCCGCGGGTTCGTCGTGGATAGTGCTGAGGCTAAGGATTTCCATCTCGCGCTTTCCGTTTGGCGTGACCACGGTGGCGGAGTCCCCGACTTTTTTGTTCAGCAGGGCGCGCCCGATGGGAGACGTCGTCGAAATCTTCCCGGCGGCCACGTCGGATTCCTCGCTGGTCACGAGCTTGTACTCAATCTCCGCGTTCTTGTCGTTGTCGTAGACCTTCACCGTGGACCCAAGGCCGACCTTATCCTTTGGGATATTGCTCATGTTAATAAGTGACAGGTCTGCCAGCCTGCGGCCGAGCTGACGAAGACGCGCTTTCACGAACTCCTGGCGCTGCTTCGCCATGTGGTACTCGGCGTTCTCGCTGAGGTCACCCAAGGCGACTGCCTTCTTGAGTTCTTTTGGAAGTTCGTGACTTAACTCGTGCTCCAGCGCAGCAATTTCCTCCTGGAGCTTTTTCTTGATCTGCTCAGTCATGTTAGCGGAAATTATAAACCTCGCATGAATTGCCGAGTCTGTGCACGCAGGAAAGTTTCCCAGAATGGGAGCAAGACTCCGGAGAAAGCAGTATGAACCGCACTGCTCCCAAGATCAATTATTTCTATTGGTTGGATTCCTTTCAACGGATCCAGACTGTCCGAAAAGCCCGTCAACATTGCCTTTTGTCCCTAATTGGAATACACTAAAAGTAGTAGTTCCCCACGTTGTCCGGCGCTCATTAAGGTGTTCCCTCATGATTAGTAGCGACGGTTTCCACATCGGCGATAAAGTCGTTTACCCCAACCACGGCGTAGGTGTTATCGAACAAATCAGCAGTCGGACGATTGGTGCCTCTGTTGAGAAGTTCTACCTACTGAAGATCAAGGCGAGCAGCCTGAAGGTGATGGTGCCTTTCAACAACGTGAACAGCGTTGGGCTGCGGCGCGTGGTCCGGAACGGGGAAATCCAGAAAATCCTTGAATATCTTACGGATGGCGAATGCTCCAACAACACCGATTGGAAATACCGCTTCAAGGAGAACTCCGAGCGCATGCGGACGGGGTCTCTGCTTGAAGTAGCAGGGGTGTTGAAGGGGCTGCTGATGTTGAATCAGTCGAAGCCACTCTCGTTCCGCGAAAAGAAGATGCTGGAGCGGGCGCGGTATCTGCTGGTCAGCGAGCTGGCCATGGCCAAGAACTGCGAAGAACCGCAGGTCGAGGAACTTCTGAATAAGGCCTTGTCCAAGCACAACTTACGCTTCCCAGAAGCGTCAGAATTCGCGGACAGCTAAAAGCAGGCGTCAGTCTTACAGTCGCCGGTCTTCAAGCGAAACGCCAAGCGATAGGGTGCGGTGCATTTTCCCGCGCATCGAGCTAATCAGTCCATCCAATATCTGTCCGGCTTAAGCCAGCAATTCTTCCAGTTTGGTAGCAAACGCCGAAGCATGACGACTGGTCACTCTCCCAACCAAGCTCCCCAGGGTCGGAGCGATTCCACGTGGTCGAAGATGATTTTCATGGCGGCGGTGATCGGGATCGCCAGCACAAGACCCATTGCTCCCCACAGCCATCCCCAGAACAGCAGCGCCATCGTGACGGCGAGAGGATTCAATTGCATCCTATTGCCCAGAAATTTTGGATACATCACGTTCAACGCGAAGAAGTGCAGGGCGAGGACGAGCATGCAGATCGCGAACAGATCGCCGGAGTCCATCGGCCCAAGTCCGACTAGAAGTGGTGGCCCAAGGGCCAGGACTAACCCGAGGTAGGGCACGAGGCTGAGGAATCCGCTCATTACTCCGACGACGAAGAAGAAGGGCAGGCCGAACGCGCCAAACACGGCAACGCTCACTGCCGCCATCAGCAGCCCAATGAGAAGATTGCCCACCATGAAGCTGCGGATCATCCGTGAAATCAGGCCGAGGGTTACATAGGCAGTGTGCCGGTGCTCCATGCGGAATAGCATCACCGTCGCCGAGCGCGCGTGCTGCTGCCAACTCAACATGAAGTAAACGAGGAATGGAATAAAGGTCAGCGAGAAGACAGCCTGGGAAACCGAGCCGAAGCTCTTGCTCACGGCGTCGGAAAGGGGATTGGTCGGCAAGACCCGTACGACGTTCTTGTCATCGAGCGAGGGCCGCAGAGGGTTAAGGGACTCGGCGCGATCGCGAATGCTCATAACCACGGTGCGAATGCGATCGGAGTATTTCGGCAGCACTTGCAGAAAATTCGAGGCTTGGTTGTAGGAGACGTAGCTGATGCCATAAAGCAACCCGAGCAAAAGCAGGACCGCGACCAAGGACGCGAGGCTGCGCGGCATCCGGGCACGCATTAGCAGATCGACCACCGGGGCGAGGATGAACGCGATGAGGATCGAGACCAACATCACAACCAGCACGAGCTCGGCGACGTAGCACAACGTGAGCACAACGCCAACGGCGATGATCAGCGGCGGCCAGTGCCGGAAGTTGCGGCTGGAAAGGCTGAGGCCGGAGGAGCTAATGGGCCCGCGGGTAACGGTTTCGACCTCATCCGCCATGGCGGCTATCGTAGACGAAGTT
>Ga0126371_10001583_pt1 | contig 19326 bp, 21 predicted proteins | sample PanSoiMetaPlot_4_FD_110145 | JGI IMG/M metagenome (GOLD analysis project Ga0126371, IMG submission 110145) | Tropical forest soil microbial communities from Panama - MetaG Plot_4 | ecosystem: Environmental > Terrestrial > Soil > Tropical forest > Bulk soil | place: Panama | collected 2016-02-17 | reverse complement strand
GATGCGGGCGATCTTTACGCTCGCACAGCCCGCCTGTAAAGTCCCGAAAGCCAGCGCCGCCGCAAGAATTTGTTTGCTCATAGCTTCCAGACGTGTGACGCGCGGCGATCCTTGTTGCGTTCCGTGCTTAACCGGGGCTTAATGGAAGGATATGCCGTTTATCAAGGTCGCCAGCGTGGCCGAGGTGCCGCTCGATTCCGTGATCGAAGTCAGCGTGGGCGAAACCCTTTATGCCATCTGCAACGTCCAGGGTGAGATCACCGCTTTGAGCGGTGTTTGCCTTCATCAGGGCGGGCCGCTTGGTCAAGGCCAGGTGGCCGACGGCCGTGTGGTGTGCCCATGGCACGCCTGGGAGTTCGATTGCCGCACCGGGGAAAATCCCTTTGCCCACGGACAGTGTGTTCCGACGTATCCGGTTAAAGTGGAAGGTGAAGATATTCTTCTCCAGGTTCCCTAAATGCCTGAACTTCCTGAAGTCGAAACCGTGGCCCGTTCCATCGCGCCGCTCGTAGGCCGCCGGATTGTTGCAGCGGAGTTCCGCGGCTTGCGCGTGTTGCGCGGTGGCGACCCCGACGCCATGGCCGCTTCCCTACAGGGCCGGAGAATTGACTCGATCCGGCGTTACGGCAAATTCATTCTGGTGTCGCTCCGCGGCGGCGGGTACCTCACAATTCACCTCGGCATGACCGGAAAGCTGCTTTTGGGCGGGCCGTCCGGCAAGCATACCCACGCTATTCTGACGCTCGATCGCGGCGGCGTGCTGCTCTACGATGACAGCCGCCAGTTCGGCCGTCTGCAATACAGCACCGAATTTCCGCCGCGCATCGAGAAGCTGGGTCCCGAACCGCTTGAGGTCCCATTTGAGACATTCGCCGATGCGCTAGTGCGGCGCAAGACGCGCATCAAGGCGCTGCTGCTGAACCAGGACTTCCTGCGCGGCATCGGAAACATCTACGCCGATGAAGCGCTCTTCCGGGCAGGCATTCATCCATTAGCCATGGCATCGCGCATTCGCGGCGAGCGCGCACGTTGCCTGCATCGCGCCATCGCCGAGGTTTTGAGGGAAGCCATCGCTGCCGGAGGCTCCTCGATTTCCGACTACGTCGACGCGCAAGGGCGCAAGGGGTTCTTCCAGTTCAGCCACCGCGTCTATCAGCGCACCGGCGAACCCTGCGTCACTTGCGGCACGGCCATCCGCCGCGTTTTAGTGGCACAACGGTCTTCGCACTTCTGCCCGCGCTGTCAGAAACGGTAGCAGGTAGAGTGTAGGCGCCTGTGCTAGTTGAAGCTCTGCACCGCCGTGGCTTCTTCCTCGTGAATGTCAAACAACAGGTGGTGCCGGCTGATCTTGATGAGATCCTGCACGCGCTTGGTGAGGTTCGACAGCTTGAACTGACCGCCACTCTTGGTCACGGTGCTATAGGCTGAGACCAACTCGCCGATACCCGAGCTGTCGATATATGGAACTTCGCCCAGATTGACGAGAATCTTCATCTGCTTCCGGTCCACCAGCTCGCGAACCGCCTTTTGGAGAGCGTTGGAACCTTCGCCGATGGTGATCCGGCCCACCACCTCGACCACGTTGACATCTCCGACCTGCCGGTTATTCACTCGTATGCTCAACGAACCCGCCTCCTGGTTTGCTTCAATAGGGCAGTATCCGATATTGAAAGGCAGGAGGGCAACCTGCAGTCCGCGCTACTGGAGCGACCGGCTCACCTGGATTGCGTATTCCGCGGCCTTAAGCAGGATCTGCTTTTGGTCGAGCGTGAGGCTCTGTCCGTCCCGAACAACCACTCTCCCGTTCACCATGACATCTCGCACGTCGCCGGCCTTCAGCGCATAGACCATTTGCGAAACCGGATTGTACATCGGAACCGCGTGCGGCCGGTCTGTGCGAACACTGATCAGGTCAGCCCGCTTTCCGGCTTCGAGCGACCCGATCTCCTTATCGAGGCCGAGCGCCCTTGCGCCGCCGATGGTGCCCATCTCCAGCGCGGCAGCGGCCGACAGCGCCTGCGGATTCAGGGTGCTGACGTTCTGCAATTTCACTGACAGGTCCATTTCCTCGAACAGGTTGAAATCGTTATTACTGCCGGCCGGCCCGTCGGTGCCGAGGCCCACGGCAATTCCCAGCGCCCGCATCTTCGGCACCGGCGCGACGCCGCTGGCAAGCTTCGCGTTGCTCGAGGGATTGTGCGCCACGCCCACCCCGCGAGCCTTGAGAATTGCCATGTCCGCGTCATTCACCCACACACAATGCGCTGCCACTGTCCGGCCCTTGAACACACCCAGCGCGTCGAGCGCCTGGACCGGCGTCATGTGGCGCGCGGCCATTTCGTCTTCGTTCTCCTTCTTCGTTTCGGAGACGTGAATCAGCAGCGGCGCTCCGTACCTGTTGGCTAGGGCACGAGCCGCCTTCAGCGTCTCATCCGAATTGGTGTAGATGGCGTGCGGCGCGACTGCGGCTACGACCAGCGGATCATTCCGATACCGCATCAGGTATCCCTCGGTGAATCGCAGTGCGTCGGCGGGCGTCTTCGCGTCGGCCACCGGAAAGCGGATGATGGTCTCGCCCAGCACGCCGCGCATCCCCGCCTCTTTGGCGACTTCCGCCACCACGTCTTCGAAGTAGTACATGTCGGTGAACGTGGTCGTACCGCCCAACAGCATTTCGAGCACACCGAGGCGCGTACCCCAGCGGACGTAGTCGCGGGAGAGATTCTTCGATTCGGCGGGGAAGATGAATTTGTTCAGCCAGTCCTGCAGGTTCAAGTCGTCGGCCACGCCACGCAGCAACGACATGGCCGCGTGCGTGTGCGTGTTGATCAGCCCCGGCGCCAGGATCGCCTCGGGCCGGTGGACCCGTTGCTTCGCCTGAAACCGGGAGTCGATCTCACGTTTGGTTCCGACACCGACGATGCGGTCGCCGCGCACCGCCACCGCACCGTTTTCGATGACGCGGTGGCGCGCATCTTCAGTGATGACGTAGCGGCCGCTCCAGACCCAGTCCGCCGGCTCAGCCGCCAGCGTCCAGGCCAACAGGAAGAGGCTACAAATACGAAACATCGAACGGCTTGGGCAACAAGTCCTTCAGGCGGTGTGTCTCGATTTTACCGTGCAGATTCACGAGCACAACTTCCACGTCGCCGCAGAACTCCCACAGGATCTGGCGGCAGGCGCCGCACGGAGGTGTCAGGCGGCCGGTATCCGCCGCCACGGCAACGCGTTTGAAGCGGCGGGCGCCTTCCGACACGCCTTTGAAAACTGCCACCCGCTCGGCGCAAATCGTCAGGCCGTAGGTTGCGTTTTCCACGTTGCAACCGGTGTGAATCCGCCCATCGAGACCGGCTACCGCGGCGCCAACTTTGAACTTGGAAAACGGGGCGAAGGCGTGTTCGCGAGCCGCCAGGGCCGCTGCCAGCAATGGATCCGATGCCTTCATGATTGCAGACGGGGAATCAAATTCTTCAGATAGCGCACCAGCGTATCCCGAACCATGGCACCGGTCTCCAGCACTTCTTGATGATCGATCTTGTTCGGCAGAATGCCCGCCGCCATGTTGGTCACACACGAAATGCCGAGCACCTCGATGCCCATGTGCCGCGCCACAATCACCTCCGGCACGGTCGACATGCCCACCACATCGGCGCCGATCGCGCGCAGATAGCGGATCTCGGCCGGCGTCTCGTATGATGGGCCGGTGAGAGCCGCATAAACGCCCTCCTGGACCGCAATTCCCAATTCCATCGCCACTTGTTTGGCGGTGCTCCGAAACGACTCCGAATAGGCATCGGACATGTCGGGAAAACGCGGACCCAACGCGTCGTCGTTCGGGCCCACGAGCGGATTTCCGCCTTGCAGGTTAATGTGATCCGAGATCAAAACCAGGCCGCCGCGTTCGAGCGACAGATTGATACCGCCAGCCGCATTGGTGAACACCATCGCGCGGACTCCCAGCGCGCCCAACACTCGGACGCCATAAGTCACCTGTGCCGGGGAATAGCCTTCGTAGAGGTGGGCACGGCCGGCCATAACCGCGACGTCGCGCTCCCCCAATCGGCCGATCACCAGCTTGCCGGCGTGGCCTGCCGCCGTGGAATCGGGCCAACCCGGCAAGTCGCAGTATGGGATCTCCACGCTGCCGGAGAGCTCACAGGCTAACGCGCCCAGCCCGCTTCCCAGCACGACCGCAATTGAAGGCCTGGTCTTGATACGACCTTGGATATACCCTACAGCGGCTTCAATCACAGGAGCATTCCCGCGATACAGGCCGACATGAAGTTGGCCATCGAGCCTGCCGCCACCGCGCGTAGGCCCATACGCGCCAGGTCCGATTTCCGGTTCGGCGCCAGCGCCCCGATGCCGCCGATCTGTATCGCGATCGAGCTGAAGTTGGCGAATCCGCACAACGCGTAGGTGGCAATCGTGAAGGAGCGCGGATCCAGGTGCGCCTTCATTGGTCCGAGTTGCGTGAACGCCACGAATTCGTTGAGCACCAGGCGCGTACCCAACAGATTGCCGATGTCGGCCGCGTCTTTCCAGGACACGCCCATGATCCACGCTAAAGGCGCGAAGATCATACCGAAAATACTTTCCAGCGTGGCGGGCACCCAGCTAAAGAGCGGGAACCCGTGCAGCCATCCCAAAATGCCGTTGACCATCGCAATCAAGGCAATAAACGCGATCAGCATGGCGCCAATGTTCAACGCCAGGCGCAGCCCGTCACCGGCACCCTGAGCCGCCGCATCAATTACATTGACCGCGGTTTTTTCAACCTTGATTTCGACCCGGCCGGCGGTCGCCGGCTTCTCAGTCTCGGGAATGAAGATCTTCGCCAGCATAATGGTGGCCGGCGCGGTCATGATCACGGCAGTCAGAAGGTGCTGAATTTCCACGTGCGCCACGAGCACGTACGCCGCCATCACCGCCCCGGAGACGTGCGCCATGCCGCTCGTCATGATGGTGAACAGCTCCGATTCAGTCATGCCGGCAATGAACGGCTTGATGGTGAGAGGCGCTTCGGTCTGCCCCATGAAAATGCTCGCGGCCACGTTCAGGGATTCGGCTCCGCTGACCCCCATGGTCTTGAGCATGATCACGGCCATCCCGCGCACCACCCACTGCATGATGCCGAGGTAATACAGGATGGAAAAAAACGACGCGATGAAGATGACGATCGGCAATACCTGGAAGGCGAATACCACGCCCCAAGGCCCGTCGGGGGCGCCCAACTGCGGCCCGAATACGAAGCTGCTGCCAGCCTGCACGTAACCGATCATGGCGTTCACGCCGCGACTGATCACCTGGAAGAGCTTGCCGAAATCAGTCCGCAGCACCAGGACCGCAAAAAACATCTGCAGGCCGAGACCCCAGGCAAGAATGCGAATCTTGATGGCGCGTTTATGGGTCGAAATCAGCCAGGCCAGGCTCATGATGACAATGAGGCCCAGGATCCCGGTGAACCGCCCCATTTTATCCCACGACTTCCAGAATCAACTCCCGCTCGTCGGGCTTTTGGGCGGAGATCCGGAACGCATCTTCGACCATTTCCGCGGCTTCCTCCACGCGGTCTTCGCGCGTGTAATAGATCCGGCAGAGGACCGATCCGGCGTCTACCTTCTCACCCACTTTCACCTCTAGGATGATGCCGACTGCCGGATCGATGACGTCGTCTTTCTTGTCCCGGCCGGCGCCGATCATGCTGGAGGCGAGCCCGATATCTTCGGCGTCAATCACGCTCACGTATCCGCCGCGCGGCGAGGTGATCTCGCGCATCCCAGTGGCATTCGGCAGCAGCTCAAATTTATCCAACGCCTGGGGATTGCCGCCCTGCGCCGCCACCACTTGCTTGAACTTCTGGTAACCCGTGCCGTCCACCAGTTTCTGTTCCGCCAAGCGCCGGGCTTCGTCCAGCGACGCCGCCTTCTTACCCAAGTGGATCATCCGCGCAGCCAGTTCAATGGACAGACGCGTCAGATCGGTGGGCCCCGCGTTCTGCAAGGTCTGCGAGGCTTCCATAACCTCCAGCGCGTTGCCCACCGCATAGCCGAGCGGCTGGCTCATGTCAGTAATCAACGCCTGGACTTTCTTGTCTTTCGGCCGCCCGATGCTGACCATCATTTGGGCCAGGCGCCGTGCGTCCACCTGCTTCTTGATAAACGCGCCGTTGCCTACTTTGACATCCAGCACCAGCGCGTCCACGCCTTCGGCCAGTTTCTTCGACATGATGGACGAGGCGATCAGGGGAATGGATTCCACCGTCCCGGTTACATCGCGCAGGGCGTAGAATTTTCCATCAGCCGGCGCCAGTTGTTCGGTCTGCCCGATGAAGGCCAGGCCCAACTCCGCGAGTTGCTTGCGAAATTCGTCGGTCGACAAGCCAGTCCGAAATCCAGGAATGGATTCCAGCTTGTCCAGTGTGCCTCCGGTATGGCCCAGCGCGCGGCCCGACATCATCGGCACCACCACGCCGGCCGCCGCCGCCAGCGGCGCGACGATCAGGCTTGTTTTGTCGCCGACTCCGCCGGTCGAGTGTTTGTCGACTTTGACGCCGGGAACCGCAGACAGGTCTACGGTTTCCCCCGACTGCAGCATGCACTCGGTGAGCCTGCCGACTTCGCGGTCAGACATGCCTGAAAAGAACACAGACATGAGGAAAGCCGACATTTGATAGTCGGGGATCTCGCCGGCGCTGTAGCCCTGAACCAGAAAATCGATCTCTTCTGGCGCGAGTTCTCCTCCGTCGCGTTTCCGCTGGATCAAGTCAACTGTGCGCATTATGAGACACTTAGCCTAGCATCCCAACGCACTGAAAGTAAAGGGAAAGGTGTAAATAAAGATCACCCGCCTGGCGGGCTCGGCTCAAGCCGCTCCTTCACCCCAAAATACGCAGGGCCGAATTCCTTATCCATTGCGCCGCAACGCCCTGATAAGAATTATCGATTGGACGCGACGCCGGTTAGCCGTTATTCTGGAGCCAAGTTCGGTCTTTGCCGACCTTACTTCCCACTCCGCGCCGAGAACTCAAGAAATCGGGAGGTTCCATTTATGTCGCGTGTTACGCTTCTCGGCCTGCCAGAAGATCTAGGCAATCAACTCGCGCGGATCCTGCTGGATGAATCTCATCAGGTAAGCCGATGTCTCTATGTTTCCGATTTACGCAGGAATCCACACTGTGGCGCGGTTTTCATTTCCGGCGATGCTCCGGACTACCCGCAAACGCTTTCCCGTATTCGGGAAGCCCATCCGGTTCTCCCTGTAGTCGTGGTCACACGCCAGCCTGAAGCCCGGCACTGGTTAGATGCCCTCGAGGCCGGCGCCGCCGATTATTGTGGCGCGCCGTTCGAGCACGTGCAGCTCCGATGGATTCTCGGCTCGATCCGGTCTCGGCCGGCCGGCCGGCCGGAGAAGTCGGCCGCCTGACGGCGTTCAGGAGCATCCCATGGCTAGTCCGCGCGCTGCCCCGGACGGGTTGCTCGCCAAAATTCTACGCTTCTGCCCTTTCTGCGGAAAGGAGACCCCTCACGAGGTGCGAACCGGCTCCCTTGGCTTACGCGTCTCTTGCGTTCGCTGCCGTGAACGCGCGCTGCTCGAAGAACTCGATCGCGACTGACCGTATTTCCGCCGGCCGGGCTGTGAACAGTTGCTAGGATGGAAGCAATGACTCCTAACCAGCCGGGCATGCCGCCGAAACTGCCCATCCCCGGCGTGAAAAATCTGATTGCTGTCGGTTCGGGCAAGGGCGGCGTCGGCAAAACTACGGTTTCGGTGAACCTCGCGGTCGGCTTGGCCTCCCTCGGATACAAGACCGGTCTGATGGATGCCGATGTCTATGGCCCGAACGTGCCGCTGATGATGGGGATCAACCGCACGCCGATGGCGCATGGCGAACGCATTCAACCTCTGGAACAATACGGCGTGCGACTGATGTCGATGGGATTCCTCAACCCCGGCGACAAGCCTCTCGTGTGGCGCGGCCCCATGTTGCACAGCGTCATCCAGCAGTTTCTGCGAGGCGTCGATTGGGGCGACCTGGATTTTCTGATCATCGATCTGCCCCCAGGCACAGGTGACGTTCAGCTTTCCCTGATTCAGACGGCACCGATCACGGGCGCCATCGTCGTCACGACTCCATCGGATGTTTCTCTTGAGGATGCGCGCAAGGCAATTCACATGTTCCACCAGGTCAAGGTGCCGATCCTGGGGATTGTGGAGAACATGAGTTACCTCATCTGCCCGCATTGTAACGAGCGCATCGACGTGTTCAGCTATGGAGGCGGCCGACGGACTGCAGAGCAGATGCAAGTCCACTTCCTCGCTGAGTTGCCGCTGGATCCAAAAGTGCGAGTCGGCGGCGACACGGGCAAACCGGTGGTGCTCCGCAAAGGCGAAGGAGATGCCTTTCTGGAGTTGGCGCGTGCCACGGCGGCGCGCGCCCAGGAAGCCGCGATGCAGGAAGGTCCCCAGATCGAAATTACCGATTGACCGCCCCTGCGGCTGCCAGTACTTCCGCTACCGTCGCCACACGGCAATATTCTTGATCGAGATTCGCCAACGACAAAGCGTGGACCTCGTCGGCCGAGCGCACCACCCCGCGCCAATCCCGCCGCGCAAAAGTGAAACAGGCGTCTTCCGCGAGCGTCACCTGGAATCCCAGCGCTCCCGCATGCCGCACCGTGGTCTCGACGGAATTGTTCGTAATCACGCCGGCCACCACCATGTTCAACTGGCCCCGCCCGCGCAGTTTTTCCTCGAGCGCTGTCGCGACAAACGCGCTGCCGGTCTGCTTTAGAATCACTTCTTCACCGGGCTGCGGCTCGAAGCCGGGCTTGAAGCGGTTGCCGGCCTGGCCCGGTCTATAGGTGGACTGTGGCTCCACCGAGTCGTGCCGAACGTGATAGATCGGCCGCCGGCCGGCACGCCACGCCTCGAGCAACCGCAGCGCCGCCGCTTCGGCATCCGGATGATTGCGCGGCCCTTCCTTCGACCATGAAGGGTCGTCAATCGCGTTCTGCATGTCGATGATGACGAGAGCTGTGCGCGCGTCGATTGCGATGGGGAACGCCATTCCCTTGACACTCCCTCGATTTTCGCATTTTTCCGGCCGCGGTCTCGATCTCTAATTTGTCTTTTGTGCCGCGCTGGCTGCAGCGACAAATTCTACATTGTCCTGAATCGAGCGGCGTGCGATGTATCCATGAGAACGCAAGAGGTCGTAAACCTGCTTCGAGCTTGTCCCCATCGCCTGAAGCTGGCGTTCCACGATCTCTACCAGGATCACAGGATGATCGCGATCGAGCGTCTTCGCAGCTCCCTTTAGAACCAGGTACTCCGCGCCTTCCACGTCGATCTTAACTACGTCCACGCGAGAGACCCCCGCATCCTTGACGATTTCGTCGAGGGGACGCGCACTCACTTTGTAACTGGTCACCGCCTGGCTGTCCTGCGACGCATTCGTTCGGGAAAGCGACGTCTCTCCGGTATTGGAGCGCGGCGCTCCGAACAGTTCCAAGGTCGCTTCCGCATCCGAGCACGCTACCGGCGCGACCGCAATGTTCCGAGCTCCGCTGGCTTGAATATTTCCGTAAAGCTTTTGGATCGTTTCGGGATTGGGTTCAATCGCGATCACGCGGCCCGTTGGACCGACCACGGGTGCTGCCTTGAGGCTGTAATACCCGATGTGAGCCCCGATGTCGACGAAGGTCGCTCCCCCGCCCAGATGGCTCCGGATCGTTTCCCAGCTTTCCCGCTCCCAGACGCCCGTCTCCAAGATCTCCTTCGAGACGTAATCGTATGGATCGAGCAGCATTTTGACTCCCGGCTCCACTTGTACCCAGACCGGCGTGAACGGCTGCAGGACCGGCTGTATGAGGCGCGGCAGTTTCTTGCCATGTTCCTGAGGCCAGTGGGTAGTCCACTGCCGCTGAATCGCAAAGTACGCCTGGGTTCGGACCTCGGGACCCGCAATCGCGCCTCCCACTGCGGTTATCAACATAAACAAGCCGGGCACCAAGGGCAGCAACAAGCGTTTCGGCATTACAAGGACTCCCGAAACCATTGCAGACCGGCGGGTTAATTGGGGCAAGATCGCCTTGGTTAGGCTCCGTTATCGAAAGTCAGCATGGCTCGGGCGGCCGCCCGAATCGACAATCATAATTTGCGGAAGCGCGCACCTCAGATCGGCGTCTGCCTGCTCGGCCTGACGTTCATGTTTGCTGCTCTCCTCTTCAAACCCGCTTCTGTCGACGATTTTCTGCCGTTTTACCGCGCAACTCACTTGATTGGCGACTCGGACCTGTTCGCCCAAGGCCGTTTTGGACACGCCGGGTTAATGTTTCTGAGGACCCCTTTCTATGCTTGGCTGCTCCGTCCGCTAGGCGCGCTTGATTATGGCGTTGCCCGTGCGATTTGGATGATTCTGATGGCCGGCGCCCTCGCGCTTTCCGTGGTCCTGTGGCCGGGGCCGCGCAAGCGTATCGCGATTGCGAGCTGCTGGGCCGCACCGGTCCTGTTCGCGTTCGCGCAAGGACAGGACGTAGCGCTGATGATGCTTGCGCTCGCGCTTACAGCGAACCTGTGGACGGGCGGACGGGAGTTTGCGGCCGGCTTGGCCGCTTCGCTTCTCGCACTGAAGTTTACATTCTTATTTCCCGTCGCGTTAGTCTTTCTGGCACGGTCGCGGCGGGGGTTCTACGGCCTGATTGTCGGAACAGCGCTCCAGTTCGGCATCTCCTTCGCGCTTCAGGGCCCTGCCTGGATTCCGGAGTACCTCAACGCTCTGCGGAGCCCGACGCTTGACCGGGTCCCGATGCGCATGCCGTCGCTGCGCGCCTTGATGCCGCCGATTCCTTTCGGGGTAGCCGCGATCCTGGTTTATGCGGTAATTTGGCGCATCGCGCGTAGAGGTGATCTAACGCAGGTCTTCACTATCGCTTTGCCGCTAGGCATGATCGCATCGCCGCATTGCTATGCCTACGATGTAGTTGTTGCCGTTCCCTTGTTTGCGACGGTGTGTTCGCAAAGCACCCTTCCGGGAATCCTGGCGACCGTCGCTCTTTCTCCAATCCCCTATATGCTCATGTCCCTGGACAACCCACTAGCCCTGGGCCCAGTTCTGATCGTGGCCGCGGTGCTGGCCGGGACGTTCACTTTAGTCCCGTTGGCGCTGAGCTATCAGGGTGCCGGCTCGATCCGCAAAAGGGCTCCGGCTTCTTCATCCGTCGGCAAATAAAGCAGCCCGTCAGGGCCCTGGCGGACATCGCGGATTTTCTGATGCAGCTCCATGAGCATGCTCTCGCGGCGCAACTCCTCCCATTTTGCGTTGAACACAATCCGCTCCAAGTGTCCTGTACCGGGAATCTCGCCAGCGCGTATACTGCTCACAAACACGTCGTTCTTCCAGGCCGGGAGGCGGTCGCTTGTGTATACCGCCATTCCCGACACGGCGATCGACGGCACCCAAAATACAAGCGGCTGTTCAAAGCCTTCTTCCCAGGGGACCTTCGAGAACGCCGCGTCCGCGCAACTCTTCGCTCCGCAACTATTCGCTCTGCAAGGCAAAATGGAAGAGATGCCCGAACCGTCCTTCGCCGAGATTCTCGATTTTGCGATATCGCTTTCCGAGGAAGCCTGCCGCTTCATCCTGCCTCTCTGGAAGAACGTGGCGGTTGAACATAAGTCCGATGGCTCGGAAGTGACGGAGGCGGACCGCGGCGCCGAGCAGATTCTGCGGCGCCGGATTGCGGAGCGGTATCCAGACCACTCCATTCTGGGCGAAGAGTTTGGCGGGGAGCGCAACAAGGATGCCGAGCACTTATGGCTTCTCGACCCGATCGACGGCACGGCGTCATTCGCCATCGGCCTTCCCCTGTTCGGCTCGCTCATCGCATATGTACGGCGCGGCCAGGCGTGCGTGGGCGTGATCGGCGCGCACGCGCTGGGCGAAGTCGTCTACGCCGCCGCCGGCCAGGGCTGCTGGCTGCGCCGGAACGGATCAGCTCCACAGCGCCTGCACACATCAGCGGTCACTGTTATTGAAGAGGCTCGCGTCGTGGCGACGGGTTTCGAGAACACGGACCTCGACCCGCGCGGTCCCCGTCCGGCCATCCGTCTCTCTCGCCTGTACATGGAGGCTCGCCGGTTTCGCTGGTCGGGAGATTGCATCAATTACTCCCTGTTGTGCCAGGGGCGCATCGACGTCGCCCTCGACCCGCGAATGAACCCGTGGGATATCGCCGCGCTTGCCCCATGCGTGCGTGAAGCCGGAGGCGCTCTGAGCTCGCTTGACGGTAACGAGGATTGCATCTGGCAGCCGAACCTGGTCGCGTCAGCGAATCAGGCGCTCCATGCGCAAGTTCTGCGATCGCTCGGAGCAGGTTAACTCGCTACCGGAGCCGGATGCGGCAGCTTCTTGCCGCGTTTCCAGGAGCGGACCTTTTCCTGTGCTGCCGACATGTACGTGTAGAACACCGGCGTCAGGTACAGCGTGACGAGCTGCGAGAACAGCAGGCCGCCCACGACTACCAGGCCCAGAGGCCGCCGCGCCTCCCCGCCCGCGCCGTAGCCGAGCGCGATTGGGACCGCGCCCAGCATGGCGGCCATCGTAGTCATCATGATCGGCCGGAACCGGATCAGACATCCTTGGTAAATGGCCTGCAGCGGCGGTAACTGTTGCTCTCGTTCGGCCTCCAGCGCGAAATCGATCTGCATGATGGCATTCTTTTCCACAATGCCGATCAACATGATCAAACCCACAAAAGCGTAAATGTTCAAGTCGATGTGGAACAGGTATAAGGTCACCAACGCGCCAAATCCAGCTGACGGTAAACCTGACAAAATCGTGAGCGGGTGAATATAGCTTTCATACAGGATGCCCAACACGATGTATACCACCATCACGGCGATCACCAGCAGCACCCACAGATTGCCAAGCGAGGTCTGAAAGGACCGCGCCGCGCCCTGGAATTGCGTGCTGATGGTCGGCGGCAGCTCGCGGGATGCCACGTCCTGGATGCGCGACACCACATCGCCCAATGCCGCGCCCGGCTGCAAATTGAAGGATACGGTCGCAGCCGGCAGTTCACCGTAATGATTGATTGTCTGCGGCCCGATCTCGGTCACCACACGCGACAACGTATCGAGCGGAATCAGCCGGTTCGCCGTATTCTTGAAATACAGCATCGAAAGCGCATTCGGATCGGCTTGGTACCGCGGCAGCAATTCCAGCAGCACTTTGTACTCGTTGGAGGAGCCGTAAATCGTCGATACCCAACGCTGCCCGTAGGCGTCGTACAACGAATTCTCGATCTGGTTGGCGTTGATGCCCATGGCAGCCGATTTGTCCCGGTCGATGGTCACGTTGACCTGAGGCGTAGTCACTGCTACGTCGCTGGTCACGTCCTCCAGGCCCGGCAGCGGCTCCAGTTTCTCCGCCAGCCTGTTCGCCGAGGCGTACAGCTCATCCTTGTCCGGACTCTGCATCGAAAACTGGTACACGCTCTTGGTAACCTTGCCTCCGATCTGAATTGTCGGCGGGTTCTGCAAGTACGCCTTCATACCCGGATAGCCAGCTAGTTCCGGACGCAGTTTCTTGATGAGGTCATTGACGCCCAGAGCGCGCTGGCTGCGCGGCTTCAGGTGAACCACCAGGGAGCCGTAGTTCGGCCCGCCCAGGTTGGTCGCTGTAGTGCCGCCAACGCTCGCCATGAGTGCGTCGACATTGGGATCGGCGGCCACAAGGTCCGCGATCCTCTTCTGGTATTCCACCATCTGGTAATACGAGGTTCCCTGGGCCGCCTCGGTATAGACCTGAAGCTGATCGCTATCCTGATCCGGAATGAATCCTTTCGGAATCTGGACGAACATGTAGAGGGTCGCCGCCAGCACGATCACAAAGGTAGCCATCACCGCCGGCCGCACCCGCAACGCCCACTGCAGCGTCCGGTCGTAGACCCAAAGCATCCCTTCGAAGAACTTCTCCGTCACCTCGTAGAACCAGCCGCGTTTGCCTTCATGCACCGAGCGAAGGAACCGGCTGCACAGCATCGGCGTCAGTGTCACCGAGACGACGCCGGAAATCAGAATCGCCACGCAGATCGTGACCGAAAACTCCTTAAACAGGCGCCCCAGGATGCCACCCATGAAGAGCACAGGGATGAACACGGCCGCCAGCGACAGCGTCATCGAAACAATCGTGAATCCGATTTCCGCCGAGCCGCGCATGGCCGCCAGCAGCGGCCGCTCGCCCAGTTCAATGTGACGAACAATGTTCTCCAGCATCACGATGGCGTCATCCACTACGAACCCAATCGACAGGATCAACGCCATCATTGAAAGATTGTCAAGGCTGTAGTCCAGCAGGTACATCACCGCGAATGTGCCAATGATCGAAAACGGCAGCGCCAGGCTCGGAATGATAGTAGCTGAGAGATTGCGCAGGAACAGGAAGATGACCATCACCACCAGGCCCAAGGTCAGCAGCATGGTGAACTGAACATCCTTGTAGGACTCGCGAATGGTATCTGAGCGGTCGTACAAAATGTCCATGTGGACGGCTGGCGGCAGCTCGTTCTTAAATACCGGCAGCAAGCCCTTTACACCGTCGGTGACCGCGATGGTGTTGGTCCCCGGCTGACGCTGGATGGCAAGAATGATGGCCCGTTTGCCTTGCCCTTGTTTGTAGAACCAGGACGCCGTCTTGTCGTCCTCCACGCTGTCGATTACGTTGCCCAGTTCTCCCAAGCGCACCGGCGTACCGCCGCGATACGCGACCACCACCGGTCGGTATTGCTCCGCCGTCATCAGTTGGCCGCTCGCCATCAGGGTGAACGCCCGCTGGGGACCAATAATCGACCCGGTGGGCAGGTTGACATTCCAATTCTTCAGCGCTGTCTCAATCTCGTTTAGCCCCACCTGATGGGCGGCCAGCGCATGCGGATCCATCTGGACGTGAACCGCGAACTTTTGCGCTCCGAGCACCTGCACCTGAGCTACACCCGTAATCGTCGAGATACGCTGCGCGATCCGGGTCTCGGCATAGTCGTCCAATCCGTATAATGGAAGTGTCTCCGACGTCAGCGCGAGGTACAGAATCGGCTGGTCCGCCGGATTCACCTTGGTGAAGGTCGGCGGCGTCGGCATGTTGGGCGGCAGCAGACGGGCGCCTTGCGTGATCGCCGCCTGCACATCCACCGCCGCGCCGTCCAGCTTCCTGCTCAAGTCGAACTCGAGGGTAATTAGCGTCGACCCCTGCGAGTTGGTCGAGCTCATCCCATTCAGGCCGGCAATCAGCGAAAACTGGTTTTCCAGCGGTGTCGCGACCGCCGATGCCATCGTCTCCGGGCTGGCGCCGGGAAGATTCGCCGTAATCAGCAGAGTCGGGAAATCGACGTTCGGCAAATCGCTCACTGGCAAACTCCGGTAAGCCACTGTGCCAAACAGCGCAATCGCGCCCATTAAGAGGCTCGTCGCGATGGGGCGCTCGATAAATGTCTGGGAGATGTTCATCCGTCAGTCTGCCCCGGCTGCCAACTTCCGGCTAGACCTGCGGCGCGGCGCCGGATTCGGGGGGCGCGTCTCCCTTGCGTCCGCCACGGCCTCGTCCTCCCGGTCCACCGCGGCCGTCTCGTATGGTCACGTGGCTATCGGGCGCGAGCCGTAGCTGCCCTTCCGTCACAACGGTTTCGCCGGCCTCGAGTCCTTTGTCGACCACCATGTCCTGATCCACGCGCAGGCTCGCCGTCACGTACCGTACCTCCACGCTTCGGTTCGGCTTAACCACGTAGACGAACGTCCCGTTTTGCCCCGTCTGAATCGCCTGGTTCGGCACGATGATTGCGCGCGGCCGCGTGAACAGCCGCAGAGTAACGCGGACGAACTGGCCCGGCCACAACTTCCGGTCCCGATTCTCAAAGGTTCCCTTCAGCTTGATCGTTCCGGTCGTGGTGTCGACGGAATTGTCGATAAACGTCAAAGTTCCGGTCTCTTCCGAATTGCTTTCGTCCTGCAATTGAGCCCGCACCGGCAGACTGCGCTCCGCCATGTAGCGCTTGATGTCGCTCAGCTGGGCTTCGGGAACCGAAAACGTAACGTAAATCGGCTCAACCTGCGTGATGGTCATCAGCTCGGCGCCATTGGGCGCAATCACGTTGCCCTGCTTGATATTGAGGTTCCCGCTGCGCCCGTCGATTGGAGATTTGATACTGGTGTAGTCGAGTTGGACGCGGGCCTGCTCCACCGCGACTTTCGCGGATGCCAGATCGGCCTCGGCACTCTTGATGGCCGCGTTGTCAGCCGCAACCGCCTGCGTCGTAGCGTCGGCCGTGGCCCGCAACTGCTCCGATTGATCCTTTGAAATAATTCCGCCCTTGAACAGTTCGGAATACCGGTCCGCCTGCGATTCCTGATACCGCAGGTTCGCTGCATCCCGCGCCAGATTCGCCTTCGCCTGCCCCAACACGGCTTCATCCTTGGCCACCGTCGCGATCGCTTGGTTCTGAGCGTTCTCGAACGGACGCGGGTCGATCGTGAACAATTGGTCGCCCTTCTTGACGTAGTCGCCTTCGTGGAAAGATACCTTGGTCAATTCGCCGCCCACTTGCGCCTTGACCGAAATCGTCGAGTACGCTTCCACATTGCCGATCACCTGGATCTCAACCGGCACGTCCTTCTGCGAAGCCACCGCGACGGTCACGGGAACGTCGCCGCCGCCGAATCCCTTTTTGCCCCCCTTGCCTCCGCCGCCCCCGCCCCCCGTGGCCGATACCTGGCCACTCGAGCAGCCCGCCACGAGAACCGCAGCCGCTACCAGCACGAGGACAAGCCAGGGGTTCTGTCGGATTGCCCGGAAACCGCCGGGACCGCGGACGACACATGTTGACATAGGGACCTTTAATGAAAACGGCGCTCTAGCGAATATTAAAGTTACCATAACCGAGCGGCAATGGCTCTAAAGAGGCAGGCTCCTTACTGCTTTCATACCTTGGGTTTAGGCGGTGGCAAATCGCGTGCCGTCACGGTGTCTGAAAAGCCCACTCGATTGTGGCTTCCGTCGCAGAATGGCTTGTTCGCGGAGTGGCCGCAGCGGCAGAGCGTAATCGTCGTCCGGCCCCCCAGCCCAAACGCCTGGCCGATCGGATCGAGAATCTCGAAATCGCCCTCCACGCGAATGGAGCCGTTGTTCTGTACCGTGATTTTCGTGGTTGGCATCTCCAGAATAGTATCATGCGCATTCAATGGCAGGGCGCGGGCAGGCCATGTTACGATGGGGAAAGTTCCATTCAATCTGAGGTCTTCGTTTGGCAAGAATCACCCGGAAAGAACTGAAAGCGGATAAGTTTGCGCTCGAAGTCGAACATACAGTAACGCTCTTTGAAGAGCATCGGCAGGAGATCGTTCGCTACGGCGCGATTGTCTTGGCAGTAGTCCTCTTGGGAGTCGGGTTCTACTTTTACCGAGGTCGGCAGCACGCAACGAGAGAGGCGGCGCTGGCCCGCGCCATTCAGGTTCAGGAAACGTCTGTCGGCCCTCCCACCCCCGGAAGTCCGAGCAGCAATACCTTTCCGACTCAGCAGGTCAAAGACGAAGCCGCAACCAAGGTCTTCACTGATCTGAAGAACCAATATCCCGGGAGCGAGCAAGCGCTGATCGCGCAATACTTCCTGGGCACGATTCAGGCGAACCAGGGAAAACTCGCCGACGCCGAAAAGAGCCTGCAAGAGGTAGCAGCCAAAGGGGACGACAAATACGCTTCGCTGGCGAAACTGTCTTTGGGTCAGGTTTATTTTGCCGACGGTAAGATCGACCAAGGCAAGAAGGTCTTCGAGGATCTGGCGGCTCACCCGACCATCTTCGTGTCCAAGGAGCAGGCTCAGTTGGCGATGGCCCGCGACCTGATCCCGGTCCGGCCGGCCGACGCCCGGAAAATCCTGGATGGCCTGCGGAATACGCCCGGCACGGTAGGCCAAGTGGCCTTAACCCTGTACGGCCAGCTGCCTCCTCAATAGCTCGTCTATATCGGCATGCTGGCTCGGCTGCGATTTGACGTGGCGCGGAGCCGGGGACGGCAATACCCCGAGCCGGTGCATCCTTACCGAAACGACTTTCAGCGCGATCGCGATCGGATTGTGCATTCGCGGGCGTTCCGGCGCCTGGAGGCCAAAACTCAGGTCTTTACTCAGGGCATGTCGGATCACTTCCGAAACCGGCTGACCCATACCATCGAGGTCGCGCAAATCGCCCGCACGCTGGCCTCAGTTCTGCAACTAGATGAAGACTTGACCGAAGCGCTCGCGCTGGCGCACGACATCGGTCATCCGCCTTTCGCCCATGCCGGCGAGGGTGCTCTCAACCGCCAGATGGCTCGCTTCGGCGACAGGTTCGACCACAACCTTCACGCCCTCCGGATCGTCGAACAATTCGAGCAGCGGTACGCCCGTTTCCCTGGCCTCAACCTGACCTTCGAAGTGCGCGAGGGCATCGTCAAACATTCCCACGACTTCGGACCGGGAGAGATTCCGGAACTCGAGGCTTATCTGCCCGGTGCGCGGCCTCCGCTCGAGGCGCAACTGATCGATCTCGCGGACGAGACAGCTTACAACACGGCCGATCTTGACGACGCCTTTACTGCGGAGATGCTGACCGCCGTCGATGTGGCAGAGGCCGTCCCACAATACCGGGCGTTGCTTGAGACTATCGGGATGCAGTACCCCGGCGCGAGTGAGCGCGAGATCTTCCATGAGACTCTTCGTCACTTGATCGACCTGCTGGTTTCCGGATTGATTGAGGGCACGGTCGCGCAGGCGCGGGAAGCCGGAGTCGATACCGTGGAGGACGTGCGCGCCTTCCCTCGGCGGCTCGCCGCGTTCACTCCCCAGACGGCTGAAAGCAGCCGCGAACTGAAACGTTTTCTCTACGCCAAGGTTTACTCCGCGCCGGAACTGGCCCAGGAGCGGGACCGTTCGGTGGCTATGATCGCCGAGCTGTTTCAGTTCTTCCTCGACTACCCTGAACGCCTGCCCCAGGCGTATCGCGAACAGACGCGGCTAACGGCCTCCCACCGCGTCGTATGCGACTACATCGCCGGCATGACCGACGGGTTTTTCCAGCGCACCTACGAACAGATGCTCGGCTCCCGCCCTACTCTTCCAATCGCGTGAAGTTGGAGAGCTCAGCCGATTGCACCCCGTACAACTTCAGAAGCCGGCGGCAGATTTCATCTCCGATCCGCTCCGGCTTCTCCTCCGGATCATGCTCGATTTCCACTTTGAAGAACAGGTTCGTGCGGCTCATTTTTCGCGAGTCCTACCCTCTATACTATGAGCATGG
>Ga0126371_10001582_pt1 | contig 19334 bp, 14 predicted proteins | sample PanSoiMetaPlot_4_FD_110145 | JGI IMG/M metagenome (GOLD analysis project Ga0126371, IMG submission 110145) | Tropical forest soil microbial communities from Panama - MetaG Plot_4 | ecosystem: Environmental > Terrestrial > Soil > Tropical forest > Bulk soil | place: Panama | collected 2016-02-17 | reverse complement strand
TCCAGATCGAGAAAAGTACGGCCGATGCGGGCGAGATCGATCGTTGCCGCATCGCTCCCCGCATCGATTATGAAGGTGCCGCCGGGATAACGGTTCCGATGGCGCCGTGCGAATTCGCGCGCCAGCTCGCTCTTACCAACGCCCGGTGCGCCATGGAGGATGATCACGTTGTCGGTTGAAGGATCGCCGAGACGATCGAGCATCTGACCGAGCAGGTCGTCACGTCCGACAAAGGGAAGGTTACGACGGGCCGGGATATTGCTCTGAAAGGGGCGTGATGGCGCGGCCCCGCGGGTTGCCGCTGCGGCTACATCCTGCGGAGTGAGCCCCTGGAATAAGAGCTGAACGACATCGCGCCCCGCCTCAAGGCTTCCAGCTTGCACCCCAATGGCCGCAGCAGCCGGGTGGTTACCCGCTGCGGTCAGGCTTTTTTTGCGGGGGTGCCGACCGTGATGTTTCCGGCGTTGAAAGTTCCGTGCACCCGCGCCTCGTCAATGCGCGCGCCGGTGCCTTCCGTAACTCTGATATCGCCGAGTTGAACCTCCAAAGCCTCCAGCCGGCCGATATCGAGACCGACGTTACCGCTGCGCTTTAGCGCAGCGAGGAGCTCCTGCGCGAGCAGGCGCACTGCGGCCTGTTCGTCGCCGGGCTGACCATCAACCACCTCAGCCACCACGGCACGGCGGGCCTCCGACGCCGGAGCTTTTTCCAGTGCCTCCACGTCGCTGCCGCCCCACTGCGCGACTCGGCTTTTCAGGGCCTTGTAGGCATCCTTGACAGCTTCGCCGACCGCGCCCTTGAGCGCCGCCTCGCCCGCCATTGCGAGCGCCGAAGCGGTTAAAACACCGATTGTTACCGGATCAGCCATGGCTCAGTCCCGTGCCCACCCACGCATTCCGCGCTGCGCGGGAACGTATCCGCGACCGAACACAATCACAAGAAGACAATCAGAAGAAGAAATGCTCCATCCGGCCCGCGTTCGCTACTTCAACGTCGCCAGATAGGCCACCAGATCGTCGCGATCTCTTTCGGCGATGCCCTGGAAAACCCCCATGGCGGTGCCGGGGACCATGGTGGAGGGAAACATCATCCAGCCGCCGATGGCGTCCTCGGTCCATTCCCAGTTGGCCCGGGTCTTGAAGGCATTGGTGTAGGCGTAGCCCGGAGCGGTGCCGGCCTTTTTGCCGACGATGCCGAACAGGTTGGGGCCGAAACGGTTCTCGCCGCCTTTCTCGTTGGTGTGGCAGATCAAGCATTGGCGCTCGAAGGCGGCCTTGCCTTTGGCGGCATCGCCGTCCGCCTGGGCGGTGGTGGTGGCGAGGCCGGCGAGGGCGAACGCAATAGACGCTCGGATGAGGAACGACAACCGAGCCGCAGTGACCCCCACCCCCAACCCCTCCCCACAAGGGGGAGGGGAGGAGTTCGCGGCACGGTTACGCCGCAAGCGAGCGCCTGTGAAGGTGACTGCAGCCGTGAAGGCCCCGCTCGTTCGCACGTTGTTCGGGTTGAATTCAATACGCAGGTCTTGTCTACACATGTTTCCTCCAGCCCGTTCTTGCGTCGTGCGGTTGTGGTCGATGTTGGCAACTCAGTCACCCGTTTGTAGCGTTTCCATGCCGGATTCCAAGTGCATCCGTACAGCGCTTGACTATACTGGCATCAACGGCATTCGCGCGGCACCTGGTCGCCGGGACAAAAGACGCGAGCCCCATCAAGCATTTTTGCCGGTGCCAGACCGGCCACCGGAGGAGAGAGCAGAGATGACCATCAAACAGGCATTATGTGCCGGAACCGCGCTTGGCTTCGTGATGCTGGCGGTGAGCGTTCCGATTGAGGCGCGCGCCCAGCAAGCCGCGCCACCCGCGGTCACGGCACCGCCGATCGACAACGACGATATCGGCGGCGTCGTCGCCAGCCGGTTCGGACCGGAAGCCGGCGTGTGGGTGGTGGCCGAGACAACCGACCTCGGCACACGGTTCGCCAAAATGGTGGTGACCGACGAGCGCGGCCGTTTCGTGGTGCCTGATTTGCCGAAGGCGACCTATCGGGTATGGGTGCGCGGCTATGGCCTCGTCGACTCGTCCAAGGTTGCCACCGAGCCCGGTAAGACGCTCAACCTCACTGCCGTGATCGCACCGAGTTTGGCGGCGGCGGCGCAATATTATCCGGCGATCTATTGGGCCTCGATGATCCGGGTGCCGGACCGGGATAAGTTCCCCGGCACCGGCGCCGACGGCAACGGCATTCCGGTCACCTTCAAGACCCAGGACCTGTGGCTCAATACGGTCAAGACCAATGGTTGCGGCAATTGTCACCAGCTCGGCAACTACGCCACGCGCAACATTCCGGAGGCGCTCGGCCATTTCGATTCCTCGATTGCGGCCTGGGCGCGCCGGCTCCAGTCCGGTCCTGCCGGCCGCGACATGGTGCGCTTCATGGCCGGCCTGATGACGCCCGATGGCGGCCATCTCGCGGCGCTCGCCAACTGGACCGACCGCATCAAGGCGGGGGAAATTCCGAGTGCAACGCCGCCGCGCCCGGTCGGGGTCGAGCGCAACATCGTGGTCACGGTGCGCGACTGGTCGGACCCCAGGCACTATCTCCACGACCTCACGCTCACCGACCGGCGTAAGCCGACCGTGAACGGCTATGGCCTGATCTATGGCGCGGCGGAGCTTTCCACCGACAACCTGCCGGTTCTCGATCCGGTGAAGAACATCAAGACCACCATGAAGGTGCCGGTCCTCGATCCCAAATACACGCCAAGCTCAGCCCTCAACAACCAGGTGCTGGCCCCATCGGCCTATTTCGGCATGGAGCAGGTGTGGGACAGCCAGGTCAATGCGCACAATCCCATGATGGACCAGGACGGCCGGGTCTATTACACGGCGCAAACCCGTTCCCCGAAGGACCCGCCGGAATATTGCAGGAAGGATTCGCCGCTCCGCTCGGCGCAACTCTATCCGCTGGCGGGACCACAAACCGGGTTCGTGCAGAATTCGCGGCAGGTCACGGTGTGGGATCCCAATACGAAAAAATTCTCCCACATCGACACCTGCTTCGGCACCCATCACCTGAATTTTGCCGAGGATGCCAACAACACGCTATGGCTCAGCAACAACACCCAAGGCGAGCGCGCGGTGGTGGGCTGGATCAATACCAAGCTTTATTGGGAGACCGGCGACCAGGCGAAGTCCCAGGGCTGGACCGCGATGATCGTTGACACCAATGGCAGCGGCAAGCGGGACGAGGGCTACAACGAACCCGGAAAGCCCGTGGATTACAGCAAGGACACGCGCATTCCGTTCGCGATGTACGGGATTGCCTATTCGCCGCTCGACGGCTCGATCTGGGGCTCAAACCTCACGCACCCCGGCTACATTCTGCGCGTGGCGCCGGGCTCCAACCCGCCCGAAACCGCGCTTGCGGAAATCTACAAGATACCGCTGCCCGGCTTCGGCATTCGCGGCAGCGACATTGATCGCAACGGCGTGGTGTGGATGCCGCTCGACTCCGGCCACATCGCAAGCTTCGACCGGCGCAAGTGTAAAGGCCCGCTGAACGGGCCGGGCGCAGAGCTTGGCGAGAAATGTCCGGAGGGCTTTGCGTTCTATCCGATCCCGGGCCCGGGCTTCCAGGGCGATTCGGGCGCGGAGGAGAATCCGTATTACACCTGGGTCGACCAGCACAATATCCTCGGCCTCGGCGCCGACGTTCCGCTCGCCACCGGTAATCAATCGGACTCGCTCCATGCGCTGGTTGACGGCCGGGTGATCGAGTTGCGCGTGCCCTATCCAATGGGCTTTTTCGCCAAGGGTATCGACGGCCGCATCGACGACCCCAATGCCGGCTGGAAGGGCCGCGGCTTGTGGGTGACATCGGGCAACCGCACCCCGATGCACATCGAAGGCATCGACGCGCCAGCCCCCGGCGCGCCCGGCAAGACCCCGAAAACGCTGTCGAGCCCGCTGGTGGTCCACTTCCAGCTGCGCCCCGATCCGCTGGCGCATTAACGAAGATGCGCCCATGCGGTTGACCCCGATCGGAACCGAATTCGTCGCGGCGGTCGAAGGCATCGATCTGCGCGCGCCGCTCGATGCGGCCGCGACGGCGGCGATCCATGCGGCCATGAACCGATATGCCGTGCTGGTGTTCCACGACCAGCCGCTCACCGACGAACAGCAGATTGCATTTACCAAAAGCCTCGGCAAGATCGAGCTGAACACCGCCAACAACGTGACGAGGCTCGATCAACGTCGGCTCAGCATCGAGATGAGCGACATTTCAAACCTCGATCAGCACAGCAACATGCTGGCGCGCGACGATCGTCGGCGCGCCTTCAATCTCGGCAACCGGCTGTGGCATTCGGATTCCTCGTTCAAGGCGGTGCCGGCAAAATACTCGCTGCTGTCTGCCCGCACCGTCCCATCCGCCGGCGGCAATACCGAGTTTGCCGACATGCGCGCCGCCTACGATGCGCTCGATCCCGAGACCAGGGCCGAGATCGAGGACCTGATCACGGAGCACTCGCTGCTGTTCTCCCGCGGCCAGCTCGGCTTTGCCGATTTCACCGCCGAGGAACGGGTGAAGTTCACGCCGGTGCGCCATCGCCTCGTGCGGGCCAATCCGGCAACCGGCCGCAAGTCGCTGTTCCTGTCGTCGCACATCGGCAGCATCGTCGGCTGGCCGGTGCCGGAGGCGCTTGCTTTCGTGCGCGACCTCGTCGAGCACGCCACCCAGTGGCAATTCGTCTATGCCCACTCCTGGCGGCAATATGATCTCGTCATGTGGGACAATCGCCAGACCATGCATCGGGCCCGGCGCTACCAGGACACGGACGAGGTGCGCGATCTCCGCCGCACCACGCTCGAGGGCGACGGACCGACGACACAGCAGATGGCGGTGGCGTGAGCATGTTGCGGCGATTGTAGCGCTACGCATTACTGAGAGGGGGCTATGACCAAAATTCCACGCCGCCGTTTCCTGCAGCTCGCAGGCGCTGCCGCCGTATCGGCCACACCACGGTCGACACTGGCGCTCGATTACCCGACCCGGCCAGTCCGCTGGGTGGTCGGATACCCGCCAGGCGGTCCACAGGACATCGTCGCGCGCCTGGTGGGGCAATTTCTATCCGAGAGGTTCGGCCAGCAATTCATCGTCGAGAACCGGTCAGGCGCCGGCGGCAATATCGGCGCTGAGGCGGTCATTAATGCGCCGCCCGATGGCTACACGATGCTGCTCGTCGGTTCGCCCAACGCGATCAACGCTACACTCTACGACAAGCTCAATTTCGTTTTTGTCCGCGACATCGTGCCGGTGGCGAGCATCGGCCGTGTGCCGCTCGTCATGGAGGTGCACCCATCGGTGCCAGCCACGACGGTCCCCGAGTTTATTGCTTACGCCAAGGCCAATCCCGGCAAGATCAATTATGCGTCGGCGGGAAACGGCACGCCGCAGCATGTCTCCGGCGAGTTGTTCAAGATGATGGCCGGCGTCAACATGCTCCATGTGCCCTATCGCGGCGCGGCGCCGGCGGTGACCGACATGATCAGCGGCCATGTCCAGGTGATGTTCGATCCGATGCCCACGTCGATCGAGCAGATCAAGGCCGGCCGCCTGCGTCCGCTGGCGGTGACAACTACGAAGCGAGCGGAGGTGCTGCCGGATCTGCCGACCGTCAGCGAGTCTCTCCCGGGTTTCGTCGCCGACACCTGGTACGGCGCCGGCGTGCCTAGGAATACGCCCGCAGCGATCGTCGACGCGCTCAACCGGGAAATCAATGCGGCTCTCGGCGATGCCAGAGTGAAGGCACGCCTTGCTGATCTCGGCGCCACCGTGTTGCCGGGCACGCCCGCATCCTTCGGCAGGATGCTTGCCGATGAAACCGAGAAATGGGGCAGAGTGGTTAGGGCCTCCGGAGCGAAGGCGGAGTAGATCGCAAAGGGGGATGCGTGGAATGGGCAAAGGCGGCCGAGGCGCGCGGCATTTGCATGGCTCTCGCGTCTCGCAAGGGGAGCGTAGGCACGGCGGAACCCCCAGGCCGCCTTTGACGACCCTAGGAAGCTCCAAGGAGGACAACATGAAATTTTCCCGCCGTTCAATCCTGCTCGTCGCCCTTGCCGTCCTCACCGCTTGCGTAGCTTTGCGGCCGGCCGCGGCGCTCGACTATCCAAATCGGCCGGTGCGCATTGTCGTGGGCTTTCCGGCTGGTGGCCAGCAGGACATCATGGCGCGGCTCCTGGGCCAATGGCTCTCAGAGCGCCTCGGGCAGCAGTTCCTGGTGGAGAACCGCTCCGGCGCGGGGGGCAATATCGGGGCTGAGGTGGTGATCAATTCCCCGCCCGACGGCTACACCCTGCTGCTCGTCGGCTCCCCCAACGCCATCAATGCCACGCTCTACGAGAAGCTCAATTTCGTATTCCTGCGCGACATCGTGCCGGTGGCGAGTTTTGCCCGAACGCCGCTGGTGATCGAGGTGCATCCTTCGGTGCCGGTGAAAACGCTCACCGAGTTCATCGCCTATGGCAAGGCGAACCCTGGGAAGGTCAACTATGCGTCCGCCGGCAACGGCTCGCCGCAGCACGTCTCGGCCGAACTGTTCAAGATCATGACCGGCGTCAACATGGTGCACGTTCCCTATCGCGGCGCGGCGCCCGCGCTGGTCGACATGCTGGCCGGGCAGGTGCAGGTGATGATTGATCCGCTGCCGGCTTCGATCGAGTTCGTGCGCACCGGCCGGCTGCGGCCGCTCGCGGTGACTTCCGCCGCGCGCTGGCCGGCCCTTCAAAACGTCCCGACCGCGACGGAACTCATCCCAGGGTATGTGGCCGAATCCTGGTATGGCGCGGGTGTGCCGCGCAACACGCCAACCGAAATCGTCGACAAGCTCAACCGGGAGATCAATGCTGGCCTTGCCAATGCTAAGATCGCGGAGCGCATCGTCGAACTCGGCGCGTACGTGGTGACAGGCTCGCCGGCCGACTTCGGCAAGATGGTTGCCGACGAGACCGAGAAGTGGGGCAAGGTGGTCAAGGCATCCGGCGCGAAGGCGGAGTAGACGACTAAACCCAATTCCGCCCGTATTTGGCGGCCCTGAGGGTCGCCGACGGCAATTCTCCGAATGCGAGGCGATAATCGCGGGCAAAATGACCCGCGTTGAGGAAGCCGCATGCGAACGCGGTTGAGACCACGGTCGTTGTGTCGTCCGGTTGCTGCAGCATGCGCCGGGCGTGCTGCAGCCGGACGCCCTTGACGAAGGCCATCGGCGAACGGTTGCGCGAGTCCTTGAAGGCCTTGAATATACTGCGGGTGCTCGCGCCGGCGGCTTCAGCAAGCGCCTCGACGGTGATCGGGCGGTTCCAGTTGGCAAGGATATAGTCCTCGACAAGGCGAACCTGCCAGGGCGCGGGGCGCGCCTGTTCGCGCTCCAGGACATCGCTGAAATTATGGCGGTTGGCAATCAGGAAGCCCACGAGCAACACCTGCTCGAACTCCACGAGTGCCGCGATCGGCACCTTCCCGTCGTCACGGTCGAGTTCGCTCACCATGAATTCGAGCATCCGCCGCATCCGCCGGAGCGCGGGGTTGTCGATCGAGCGGCGGGCGAATTCGATGTTGCGGGCAATCGGCATTCCGACCACGGCGCTCAGCTTGGCCTGCAACGCCGAAGCCTCGACTCGGAAAATGAATTGCTCAAAGCCCGCCTGATATTCATGGGTCATTTCGACACCGGCGGGGATGACGGAGGCCTCCTTCGGTGTGATATTGAACTGGCTGCCGTCAAAGGACGTGCGGCCAGCCTTATGCAGGGCAAAATGTTGCTTGATCAGCGGCACGCCCGGGAAGCGGACCCGGTAGGCTGCTGAACAGGCCCCGAATACGAGATCGACGCTCTTGAGCTTGAGATAACTCCGGCTGGCCTCAAATTCCGTCTCCTCGCCTCTGATATCAAACCCTAGCGCCCCGAAATGGGTGACTAACGTCTGTTGGAATTCGTCGGGGCTATGGGTATTGATCAGCGGAAATCTGTGCAGCGGTCGCAGATTGGATCGACTGAGCATTTCGGGAGTCTTTGCCGGGAGAAGATACGCATACAACTTCTCATCTATGATATGCTTTGGCAAATGCTAGCGCAACGGTTGCAGCACGTGGCTTAGAACGAAGGAAATATCGAAATCGCGCTGCAATGCGAAACTGAAATTAAGCTCTCGGCGCAAGCGCGTTGAATCCCGCCGGAAGTATCCACCTGACAACGCCGCCACCGATCGCTATATGAGAACCCGCGCCCGGCACCGTCCGGGCTTTCGGCGTTTATCCCGCCGCCCAAGAGGCGCCGGGCAGGGGATTCGGCATGACCGGGACGGCACGATCGAGCGCGGGGCTCGATGAGCGGCGGCGGCGATTGTTGTACCGGTCGTGGCATCGCGGCACACGGGAAATGGACCTGATCATGGGGCGCTTCGCCGATGCGGCGGTCAGCGAATTGACGGAAGCGGAAATCGCTGAGCTCGAGCGACTCGCCGATGTGCCGGATCCCGAGCTGTATGCCTGGCTCACCGGCGGCCGGCCGGTTCCGGACGACTACAATCTCGCGGTGTTCCGCCGCTTGCGGGATTTTCATACACTGAGGCAGATCGAATGAATATTGCGCGCGCCAAGGCGCGTTCTCCCGCCGATCTCTTGGAAGCGGGCCGGCCGCTGACGCTTGCGCGCGTCGCCGACGGCGCCGAGGGGCTGGTGTTCGCAGATCTCGCGCGCGCGATCGCGGCACAGTCCGGCGCACCGTCGACCAGTCTGCTTGTTATCTGTCGCGACGGCAACCGCATGGCGCAGCTTTCCCGCGCGCTCGCGTTCTTTGCGCCCGATATCGGCGCGCTGGAATTTCCGGCCTGGGATTGCCAGCCCTATGACCGCGCCTCGCCCCATGCGGGCATCGCGGCCCAACGCATGTCGGCGCTGTCGCGGTTGGCCCATCTCAAAGGGCAGGCGGGACCTCAATCCCGGCCCTCGGTGTTGCTCACCACCGTCAATGCTGTGGTCCAGCGCGTGCCCGCGCGCGGCCTCGTGGCCGGACAGGCGTTGTCCGCTGCGCCGGGCAATGTGCTGGCCATGGACGGCATCGTGCGGTGGCTTGAGCTTAACGGATTCATGCGCGCGTCAACGGTGCGTGAAGCCGGCGAATATGCGGTGCGCGGCGGCATCATCGACCTGTTCCCACCGGGCATATACGATCCGGTGCGGCTCGACTTTTTCGGCGATACGCTCGAATCGATCCGCACCTTCGATCCCGAGACGCAGCGCAGCACTGACCAATTGCACGCGCTCAACCTCGTGCCGGTGGCAGAATTCCAGCTTACCACCGAAACCATCCGCCGCTTCCGCACCGGCTATGTGCAGGCCTTCGGAGCGACCACGCCGGACGATTTGCTCTATGAGGCGGTGAGCGAAGGGCGCCGCTATCCCGGCATGGAGCACTGGCTGCCATTGTTCCACGATCGTCTCGATACGTTGTTCGACTATCTGCCTGGCACGCCGGTCGCGGTCGAACCGCTGGCCGAGGACGCTGCCCATGAGCGCTTCGCCCAGATCGCGGACTACTACGACGCACGCCGGCAGGACCTTGCGCATGGGGCCGAGAAAGGCTCCGGCCTCCCCTACAAGCCGCTGCCACCGGACCGTCTCTATCTCGGCGAAGCCGAATGGCGCGGGCGGCTCGATGCTGGCAAGCTCGTTCGTGTCGTTCCATTCGCGGCGCCGGAGGGTGCGCCCGCCGTGGTCGATGCCGGCACCCGCCAGGGCCGCAATTTCGCGCCCGAGCGGGCGCGGCCGGACGCCAACGTATTCGATGCCGTGAAGGACCACGTGAATGCGCTGCTTTCGGCCGGCAGGCGCGTGGTGTTTGCCTTGTGGAGCGATGGCGCACGCGACCGCATGAGCCACGTGCTTGCCGACCACGCGCTCCACAATCTCGTCAATGTGCAGACTTGGCCGGAAGCGCTGGCGCGACCGCCGCATGAGATCGCGCTCGCGGTGCTGGGCCTTGAGGCCGGATTTGAGATCGACGATCTCGCGGTGATTGGCGAGCAGGACATTCTGGGCGACCGCTTGGTGCGGCCGCGACGCGGCGCCAAGCGTGCGGAGAATTTCATTGCCGAGGTGTCGGCGCTTTCCGCGGGCGACCTTGTGGTCCACGTGGACCACGGCATCGGCCGCTTCATCGGCCTCAAGACCATCGAGGCTGCCGGCGCACCGCATGACTGCCTCGAAATCCACTATGCCGGAAACGACAGGCTGTTTTTGCCGGTTGAGAACATCGAGTTGTTGTCGCGCTACGGTTCGGAGGAAGTTGCGGTCGAACTGGACCGGCTCGGCGGTGCCGCCTGGCAGGCTCGCAAAGCGCGCATGAAGAGCCGCATCCGCGAGATGGCGGGTGAGCTTATTAAGATAGCGGCGGAGCGCCACCTGCGCGAGGCGCCGCAGCTCACGGCCGCGCAGGGGCTCTACGATGAATTCTGCGCCGGCTTTCCCTATGACGAGACCGACGACCAGCGCGTCGCCATCGACGTGGTGCTCGACGATCTTGCGTCGGGCCGGCCGATGGACCGGCTCGTCTGCGGCGATGTCGGCTTCGGCAAGACCGAAGTGGCGCTCCGTGCGGCGTTTGTCACCGCTATGGCGGGCAAGCAGGTCGCCGTAGTGGTGCCGACAACCTTGCTGGCACGTCAGCACTTCAAGACGTTTTCAGACCGCTTTCGTGGGCTTCCGGTTGAGGTCGCCCAGGCATCGCGTCTCGTCGGCCATGCGGACTTGGCCAAAGTCAAGGAGAGGCTCGCCGGTGGCACCCTCGACATCGTCATCGGCACCCATGCACTGCTCGGCAAGAATATCAAGTTCCGCGATCTCGGCCTTCTGGTGGTGGACGAGGAGCAGCATTTCGGCGTCGCCCACAAGGAAAGGCTCAAGGCCCTGCGCGCCGAAGTGCATGTCTTGACGCTGACTGCAACGCCGATCCCGCGCACCTTGCAACTGGCGCTCACCGGGGTGCGCGAACTTTCAATCATCGCGTCGCCGCCGGTCGATCGCCTTGCCGTTCGCACCTCGGTGTCGCCGTTCGATCCCTTGATCGTGCGGGAGGCGCTATTGCGCGAGCGCTATCGCGGCGGCCAGTCCTTCTATGTCTGCCCGCGCATTGAAAACCTCGCCGAAGCCAAGGAGTTCCTCGACAAACGCGTGCCTGAGGCACGCGTCGCCGTCGCCCACGGCCGGATGTCGTCGACGGTGCTGGAAGACGTCATGTCGGCCTTTTATGACGGCAAATACGACGTGCTCTTGTCTACCACCATCATCGAGTCCGGCCTCGATATCCCGACCGCGAATACGCTCATCGTCCACCGTGCCGACATGTTTGGTCTCGCCCAGCTCTATCAGCTTCGCGGCCGGGTGGGGCGTTCCAAGACGCGCGCCTATGCACTGCTTACGCTGCCGGTCGGGCGCAAGCTCACCGTACAGGCAGAGCGCCGTCTCAAGGTGCTGCAATCGCTCGACACCCTGGGGGCCGGCTTCCAACTCGCCTCCCACGACCTCGACATCCGAGGTGCCGGCAATCTGCTGGGCGAGGAGCAGTCCGGCCACATCAAGGAGGTCGGTTTCGAACTCTACCAGCAGATGCTCGAGGAGGCGGTGGCAAGCCTCAAGGCGGGCATCGCCGAGCCGGTCGCCGACCGCTGGTCGCCGCAGATCACCATCGGAACGCCAGTGCTGATCCCGGAAGATTATGTGGCGGACCTTCCGGTACGCTTGAGCCTTTATCGCCGGCTCGCCGAGCTGGAGGAAGAGCGCGACATCGACGCGTTCGGGGCCGAACTGGTCGACCGGTTCGGCACGCTGCCCGACGAGGTGAAGCACCTGCTCGCCACAGTGGTGGTCAAGGTGCTGTGCCGCCGCGCCAATGTGGCGAAGATCGAGGCCGGGCCGAAAGGTGCGGTGATCTCGTTCCGGGACGACCGTTTTGCCAATCCTGAAGGGCTGATCGCGTTCATCCGCGAGCAGGGTCGGGACGCCAAGGTGCGGCCCGACATGAAGCTCGTGCTGTTCGACGTCTGGAATAAGCCGGAGGACCGGCTCAAGGGCACAACGGCAATCCTGCGCCGACTTGTCGCGCTCGCGGAGCGAGCCAAAGCGGCATGACTTCCGGCTTTGACGCGTCTACCGAATGACCGATTGGAGGCCCACCAATTATTCCGACATAGTTTGACTTTTGCATTCGGGCAATTTCCGGTACTAATCGTGACTGACGACGCGAGTTCTATTGCGTCCGACTTAAGGCCACGAGAGCCAGACTTATTTTTGGCGGTGTTCAATGCCAATGCGCAAGCTGCATGGCGGCCGAGTGCGGGTGGGGGAATTTTGGGGGTATGAACACACGTTTAGTTGATCAACATTGGTTTGTTTTGCTCAATGGCAAGCGCCATGGGCCTTTTACGTTTGCGACCCTCACCAAGGCAGCGGCCAACGGCGTCATTACCGCCGACACCGATATTTGGAGGCGTGGCTGGAAAAAGTGGCATCCCGCCCGACAAGTGCCGGGACTGTTGAACGAGACCCCCCTTGCCCCCGATTCCGCGGGCGATGACCTTGAGTGGACCGGTCTGCGACAATCGCTTGGCCAGGATACGCACGCCAGCCGGCCGCCACGGAAGGGGCGGCATCACACAGGCGACGTCTTCGCGGACGAGTGGGGGATGCTGGCCGTGCGGCCTCCCCGGGAACGTGACGACATGAAAGTGTCGTCACGGATTGGAGGCGAAAGAACGCCGAAAGCCGTCGATCTTGATGACGCCCGCCCCAAGCCTGAAGAATATCGGGCGACCAGCCACGCAAGAACCGCCAACGATAAGCCAGCGGAGGGCCGGTTCCGGAGGTTTTGCAAACGTGTCGCTATCGGATTGTGCGCCATCCTGCTGTTATGGGGGGCCGGCCGGGCCCTGTTTGCGTCGCGGCAAGCCACGGATTCAAAATCGCTGAAATCCTCCGCGGCGGCGGTCGTGGCTTCCGCAGATGGCCTGCCCATTTCCGTTGCTAATTTGCCGGCGGTTGTTGCGCTTCAACGCAACGATCCGGCGTCGTTCGAACGCTTTAAAAAGCTTTATATCGATAGTGCGGTCAATGCTCAGGACGACGAAGTAATGTCGATCGCGCGCGCCGCGTTGCGCAAGAGCGTGAAGCGCCTGCTCGCCATTTCGTCGGGCGACACGTTGCTTGAGATTACTGACGCCTACTTGGCCTACATGCAAGGCTTGTTATCTTCCAGTCCGGAAAGTTGCGTTGCCCTGAGCGACGAGAGCAAGGGGGCGAAGTTGACCAGCAACCTTGCTAAGGAATTCCCCACTCAGTTCGTCCGCGACATGTCGATTCTTGAGCGCATTGCGGCCACCAATCCGCACACCACGATCGCGCCCCTGACCGCGGACCAGGCGCGACCGTATCTCGAAAACGTGTTCAGCAAGCTTCGCCAGCAGCCAGTTAAAAGCGAATTATTGGGGCGCGACAGGCTCGATCCTTCCGAGTTTCAGCCTTATTGTGCGCTGGTCATCGCGTTCTATCAAACCGTGCTCGATCAGCCGCCCGACGACAAGGTGAACCTGTTACGCTATCTTTATGCCGCGGCCGCCGTCAATGCGGACAGCGATTTGGCAAAGTAGCGTCGCGGTCGCGGTGCTGTGGTTTCGGCCTTCGCGATTTTTCACGGCCGTGCCCACGGCACCGAACTGCCATCAGGTGCGGACGCTATCGCGTTTTCGGCCGGCTTTGTAATTGCGATCCGGCACTTGCAGGTGTGCGGCATCGGTCTTGGCGTTGCCACGTGCTGGCCGACCGGGTGGAACGCAGTGCGGCTTGCCGGGGCAGCGATTGCCGGCGCAGGCGTGATTTTCCTGTGCGCTGCGTTATGGTCGTGAGCCTTGTCAGCGGACTGCTGCATCCGGTGCTGGTGCCGGCGCACGTCATTTCGTTGATTGGCTTGGGTCTCGTCGCCGGCCGTACCGTCCTGTCTGCGCAAGTACGGGCTCTTGCGACGTTTGCGTGCGGCCTCATTGGCGGTCTTGGCGCCATCGCGGGGGGCATTGGGGAAACGCCTGCAAATGATGTGCTGGTGGCAATGGCTGCGCTGTGCGGCCTCGTCGCAGCAACGGGCATGTCGGTGTCGGCTTCGTTCGCGGCGCCGGCTGCGCTGGTGTCCGGCGCTGCCCTCGGGCTTGATTCCCCGCCCGATGCCATCTTGTTGCACGAGGCGGTGCTGACGCTGATTGGCACCGCGTGTGGCGGCATCGCAGCACTCACGGTGATTGGCGCAGCCGCGTCTGCGCTGTCCCGCCCATGGCATGGCATCGCGACGCGCGTTGCCGGATCCTGGATCGCAGCGATTGCAATCCTGGTGCTTGCGCTGCGATGGGCGTAGCCCGGATTGAACGAAGTGAAATCCGGGACCAACCTATCCACACACCAGCGCCGCCCCGGGTTTCGCTGGCGCTCAACCCGGGCTACCGAGCTACGAAGTCTGCGCCCGCTTTTGCGTTGGGTGACTTGGTCCGATCCATGGCGGGCCACTGCTCCGAGACGGCGGGCAACGGCGTTTCTTTCCCGGTGATGCGATCAGGCGTGATGGCGTAGAGGGCAATCTGGTCGAGTCGTGGATAGAAGTTCTTAGGCCGGCCCGAATCCGGCTTGCCGTATTTGGCCATCAAGGCATCGAAGAATTCGCGCTTGGCCGAATCGCTTTCGACGACCCGGATCGTCCCGAACACAATCACGCTGCGATATGCGACCGAGGTATCGCATTCGAAGCGCCCATAGTCGAACACTTCGGCGGTCTCGTCGACCTCGAAGCAGACGCGCGGGTCATGCTCCACATTAGCGCGGAAATGGCCGCGTGCTGCCGAATTGTGGACCAGTACTTCGCCGCCGGTCCACACATAGAGCAGCGGAACGCAATAGGGCCAGCCGTCGGCACCGACGCTCGCGATCCGGCCGCAGAAGCCGCGCGCCAGCAGTTCGAGCGCATGCGCATCGGTCATCAGCTTGTCGGTGCGTCGCAGTGGCGGCGGGGCGCTCATGTGGTTCTCCGGACTTATCCTCGATTAAGTTGACCCTACCCGTGTCATCGCGCGGCTTCACGTTTTGACCGGGCGATGACAGCATAGTGGATGCTCAGTTAATCGGGAAATGCTCTGAGCCCCTCTCAAGCCGGCGCGAGCAGCGGCGGCAGCCGCCGTTTTGTCCAGCCGGTTGCAAGATCATAGGCATGAGCGAGTTGCAGGCAGGAAAGGTCGCCATGATTGGGGCCCGCGATCTGAATGCCCATCGGGAGGCCTGCTTCGTTGAATCCCGCCGGCACCGCAAGCGCCGGATTGCCGGCAATCGTGGTCGGGATCACGCCCTTCTGCCATTCGTGATAAGTCCCCATCTTCACGCCGGCGATTTCCTGGGGCCAATGGAGGTTGGCGTCGAACGCAAACAGCTGGGCGGTCGGCACGATGAAATAATCATAGGTCTCGAAGAACCGCCGCGTTGCGTGATACCATTCGGTGCGCACCGCCGATGCCGCAGTGATATCGAGGGCCTTGAGTTTCTGCGCGCTTTCAATCTCGAAGATTGCCTCGGGCTTGAGCAGCGCGCGCTTCACCGGATCCTTGTAATAGGCGAGCAGCGGGCCCGTGGTCTGCCAGGCGCGCAACGGCAAGAATGCGCGCCACAGCGCTTCCATGGAAAAATCCGGTCGGGCTTCTTCCACGATGCAGCCCATCGACTCAAAGGTCTTCAGCGCCGTTTTGCAGAGGTCGAGCACACCGGGCTCGTAGGGCATGTAGCCGCCGTAGTCGCCGCTCCACGCAATGCGCGTGCCCTTGAAATCCCGCTCCAGCGGTCCGCGAAACGACGTGCCGTTGCCGGCGATCGACAGCGGTACGCGGGCGTCGTAGCCAGCCTGCACCGACAAGAGCAACGCAAGGTCCGATACGTTTCGCGCCATCGGGCCAAGCACTCCCATGGTGAGCAGGAAAGCGTCGCGCCCATCGGCCGGTACCCGTCCGATGCTGGTGCGAAAGCCGAACACGTTGTTCCAACCCGCCGGGTTGCGCAGGCTGCCGGCATAGTCGCTGCCATCGGCAAGCGGCAGCATGCGCAGCGCCAACGCCACCGCGGCGCCGCCGCTTGAGCCGCCCGCTGACCGCGACGGGTCATAGGCGTTGCGGGTGATGCCGTAGACCGGATTGAACGTATGCGAGCCAAGGCCGAATTCCGGCGTGTTGGTCTTGCCGATGAAGATCGCCCCGGCCGCGCGAATGCGCGCCACCATCGCACTGTCGGCGGTCGGCACGTTGTCCTTCAGGATCGGCGAGCCCATGGTCGTTCGGATGCCCTTGACAGGGGCGAGGTCCTTCACGGCGTGGGGAAAGCCGTGCAGCGGCCCGACCGGCTCGCCGCGCGCAAGTTGCGCATCCTTCTCGCGCGCCTGCGCCAGCAGGTCGGCACGCTCCTGCAGCGCCACGATGGCGTTCACCTTGGGATTGAGCTTGTCGATGTGATCCAGATAGGCGGTCATCACCTCGACGCAGGAGATTTTTCGCGTGCCGATCGCATCCGCGAGAGCACCTGCATCCATCATCACGATATCGGACGGCACTGTGCAATTCCTCTGTGGGCGGGCAAAGCTTGGCATCGGACGGACTCGGTGGGCGCCGGCGATGGCCGTACAGATGCGGCCAATCCTCCGTGAGGCGGTGTCGTCTGCCAATTCCGACATGCCCGCCAGCACTCTCGTAGGTCAGCGTCTGCGGCATTTCAAGGTGCGGGGCTGGACGCGGTCCAGGGCGACATATCGGCCATGCCGATTGGCGACAGACCGGGCGTCCGGCCCCTCGGCACAGCACTGATTTCGTTTACGAAAAAAGGCGGAGTTCGTTTTCACAAAAAGGCGTTTAGTGTCGACGTGTTCGCCCCGGGGAGAATGCATGCGAGAGAAATCTTCGAACCGCGACGAAAATAGCAGGCGCGGAAAGCGGGATGGGGTAGCCGATATTTTGTACCGGACGAAAGCAAAGAACGATGGCAGATGTGTCGTCATCGGCGATACTCCAGGGCCGCGCGCTTGAAGAAATTGGATTGATGGTCAGGATAGCTGCGCGGACGGTTAGAACATGGAGGACCGGCGGAATGGCTAGCCCCGCGCCCGCACAGTGTCGCGGGATGGAGACGGCTCTTAGCAGCGCTGGGAGCAAGATCGAATATACCGCCGCTATTCAGTTGTGATGCTGGTGGCTGGCCTGGGAAGCGCCGCTCGGAGTCGCGTCGACGATACGCGCCGATTCCGCATCCAAATAGGAAAGCAAGCCTCCGGCATCGATATCGGAGATCCCCAAAGCCGGCATCCGCACAGCCGGGAATTTAGCCGCCAAAGCGAGTGCGATCGGATCTTTGTCGGCAAACATCTTCTTGGGATTGCTGATGAAACGCCTCAGCCAAGCCCGGTCGCGCCGCGCCGTTACGTCACGCAGGTCGGGCCCGACGCGATCCCCGACGCCGATCGTGTGACAGGGCGCGCACAGCCTCTTGAACAACGCCTGGCCCGGCTGGTTGCTCAGTGGCAAGGCCGTGTTGCTCACCTGGTCGCGCCCCGGGACATGGACCTGGTTCAGCCACTTGGGATTCATCTGGCGGACGGATATGACCAGGCTATCGAGATCGCCGAACACCGAGGCCCTTTGCCAGTCCCCTGTCGCATCATTGCCAAGCACGATTTCGTTGCGGTGATCGCTCAAACTCCGGTCGCTGCGGTCGCCGAGCTTATAATCGATTGCTCTGATGTCGGCCACCTTCCCGGTCAAAAACAGCCAACCCGGGCCGGCGTCGAACGCATCGGCGAATGCCTTCATCCTCTCCGGCGTGTCGTGCTCCGGATCGACAGTCATCGAAATGAAGAAGAGGTCGCGACCGACCGCACCATCAAGCTTATCCTCCAGCATCGCCATTCTGGCCGTGGTGAGCGGGCAGATGTCCTGACAACTCGTATAGATGAAGCTGATCACCACGATCTTGCCCTTGATCACGTCGTCGTAAAATTTCATCGTGTGCCCGTTCTGGTCGATCACCGGCACGTCGGGGAAGTAGTTTGCTCCCCACTTGTTGCTTGGCGCCCGCGATGCGGCGCCGGATTGCGCCGCAACCGCGCTTCCCGGAGATGGAGAAAGCGATTGCGTGCGAAACGCCGGCAAGAACATTGCGACTGCGGCCGAGGCCGCCACAACCACGACTGCAGTTACGGACAAGAGACGTGCGGACAAGAGTGGGCCTGGCATCTGCTTCTCCTAATATTTTACGCCCACAGTGCATCTATCTGTCGCCGGGCATGCGTACTCAATGGCTTTTGCTCTTGCTCCGCCCGGAGCATATTTGCGTACAAGGCCCTCAAGCGTTTCCTTTGTTTCCCGATTCAAGGCGAGTTTTAGATTCCTCGCGAGATCACCCGTACATGTAAAGGTCCTCGATATCACGCCGTGTTTCTTGGAAGGGTCACGACTGAACTTGACGTTTGCCATTGACATGCACAGTCCCACAGCATTGGCGGACGACTCGTCGGGATTTGATTGAACCGTCGCAACCTCCAGCTTGTCCGGAAGGGCTTTGGGCGGGGCGGTGACCTCATCGCGCTTGCCTAAAGCGAGCGGACAGATATCCGGACAATTCGTGTAGGCGAAGCTGATCAGCACGATCCTGCCCTTGATCACGTCGTCATAGAATTTCCGCGTCTTTCCGTCCTCAGTGACGACGGGCAGGTTGGTGAAGTAGTTCGCTCCCTGGTGAGCCCCTTGTGCTTCAAGTGGGCTCGGCACCGATATGATCACAGCCGCGAGCGCCACGACGGCCGCCAACGAACTACGTCGCATGTGTTGCTCCATGACAGGCGCCGAAGGCCTCTCTCGATAGCCTTCGGCATCACATTGTGCGGTCGTCTGCCAGCGGTTACCCGGCTGAGGCAGTTGCAATTGTTGTCGCTTCCGGCAGGACCTCCGGCGTCGTGAAGAACAGCCGTCAGGCGTCGGGTTCGGGGTCGCGGTGATCGCAACCTGCGGCGACCCGGCTACCCCGGTGAGGAGCTGGATGCGCATGATCTTCGCGAAGTCCTCGTGCACCGTGTTATGGCAATGGTTGACGTAAGCTCCGCCATATTCGCTGAACTGGATCTGGAACATAACCCTCCCCTCGGGGCGCAGCCGCCAGACGTCCTTTCGGACCAACAGTTCGGTCGCGGGAATTGGATTGCCCCCGCGATTTATGGTGAT
>Ga0126371_10001581_pt1 | contig 19335 bp, 18 predicted proteins | sample PanSoiMetaPlot_4_FD_110145 | JGI IMG/M metagenome (GOLD analysis project Ga0126371, IMG submission 110145) | Tropical forest soil microbial communities from Panama - MetaG Plot_4 | ecosystem: Environmental > Terrestrial > Soil > Tropical forest > Bulk soil | place: Panama | collected 2016-02-17 | reverse complement strand
TCGCCCGGCATGATGGCGGCGCGCATGCGGGTGCGGGTCGGGCCGGGATTGAAGACGTTGACACGGACGTTGGTCGAGGCGGTCTCGTTCGCGAAGGTGCGGGCGAGCGCCTCGAGCGCGGCCTTGGAGACGTTATAGGGCCCCCGATAGGCGCGTGCGTTGTGCGCCGAGCCCGACGAGATGAAAACGGCGCGGCCGGCGTCGGAGGCGCGCAGCAGCGGCTCGAAGTGGCGGATGAGGTGCCAGTTGGCGGTGACGTTCACGGCCATCAGGTCGTCCCAGGCCTTCGGCTCGACATGGCCGAGCGGCGAGGAGGGGCCGCCGAGGCCGGCATTGCCGATCAGCACGTCGAGCCGGCGATAGCGCTCGTTGAGCGCGGCGGCGAGGCGGGCGATGCCGTCGTAGTCCGTCATGTCGAGCGGCACGAGCGTCGCGCTGCCGCCGAGCTTGCGGACCTCGTCGTCGAGCTCCTCGAGCCCGCCCACCGTGCGGGCGACCGCGACCACGTGGGCGCCGGCGCGCGCGAGCGCGAGCGAAGTCGCGTAGCCGATGCCGCGCGAGGCGCCGGTGACGAGCGCGATGCGGTCGGCGAGGGGGGAGGGCATGGCGGGAAACCTTGCTCGTCATGCCCGGGCTTGTCCCGGGCATCCACGTTTTATCGTGCGTGCTTTTAAAGACGTGGATGGCCGGGACAAGCCCGGCCATGACGGGTGAGGAATTGCCTAGGTCAGCTTGCCTCGGCGAGGAGCGACAGCTGCCGCGGCACGAGCTCGTGCGCGGTCTGGTCGGTGAGGCCGGTCGGGTACTCGCCCGTGAAGCAATGGTCGGTGAACTGCGGCCGCACCGGATCGCGACCCTTCTCGCCCATGGCGCGGTAGATGCCGTCGACCGAGAGGAACGCGAGCGAGTCGGCGCCGATGATCGCGCGCATCTCCTCGACCGTGTGATTGGCGGCGAGCAGGTTCTCGCGCTCGGGCGTGTCGATGCCGTAGTAGTCCGGATGCGTGATCGGCGGGGAGGCGATGCGGAAATGCACCTCGCTGGCGCCGGCCTCGCGCATCATGCGCACGATCTTCTTCGAGGTGGTGCCCCGCACCAGGCTGTCGTCGATCAGCACGATGCGCTTGCCGGCGACGACGGCGCGGTTGGCGTTGTGCTTGAGCTTGACGCCGGACTCGCGGATCGCCTGGGTCGGCTGGATGAAGGTGCGGCCCACATAGTGGTTGCGGATGATGCCGAGCTCGAACGGGATGCCCGCGGCCTGCGCGTAGCCGAGCCCGGCCGGCACGCCGGAGTCGGGGACGGGCACCACCACGTCGGCGTCGGCGCGCGCCTCGCGCGCGAGCTCGTGGCCGAGGTTCTTGCGGATCGCGTAGACACTGCGGCCGCCGACGACTGAATCGGGGCGGGCGAAATAGATGTACTCGAAGATGCACGGGCGCGGCGCCAGCGACGGGAACGGCTTGAGGCTCTGCGAGCCCTCGTCGGAGAAGACGACGATCTCGCCGTTCTCCACGTCGCGCACGTAGCGCGCGCCGATGATGTCGAGCGCGCAGGTCTCCGACGTGATCACCGGACAGCCCTCGAACTCGCCGATGACGAGCGGGCGGATGCCGAGCGGGTCGCGCGCGCCGATCAGCTTCTTGTTGGTGAGCGCGGCGAGCGAGTAGGAGCCCTCGAGCTGGCGCAGCGCCTGGATGAACTTGTCGACGAAGCGGCCGCCGCGCGCGCGCGCGACGAGATGCAGGATCACCTCGGTGTCGGTGGTCGACTGCATCATGGCGCCTTCGCTGACGAGGTGGCGGCGCAGCGTGAGGCCGTTGGTGAGGTTGCCGTTGTGGCCGACCGCGAAGCCGCCGGCATTGAGCTCGGCAAAGAGCGGCTGCACGTTGCGCAGGATGGTGGCGCCGGTGGTCGAGTAGCGCACATGGCCGACCGCCATCGAGCCGGGCAGGCGGTCGATCGCCTCGCGCCGGGAGAAGTGGTCGCCGACGAGGCCGAGGTGGCGCTCGGCGTGGAAACGCTTGCCGTCGTAGCTGACGATGCCGGCCGCCTCCTGGCCGCGGTGCTGCAGGGCGTGCAGACCGAGCGCCGTGATCGCGGCGGCGTCCGGGTGGCCGTAGATGCCGAACACGCCGCATTCCTCGCGCAACCGGTCGGCGTGGAGCTCGAGGTCGAGCAGGGTGCGGTTGAGATCGTCGTCGAACCGGTGGCCCGGTTGGCTGCCGTCCTGCGCCTGGTCTGACATCGTGTCTCCGCTGCTGCCCGTGCCGGGCGGTTTCACCGTGCCATGATTCGGATGCCGGTCAACGCTGCCACCCGCTGCGTTCCACGGTCGGAACGCTGGTTGGGCGGCGCATCGGGCTCCTCGTCCTCGCGCTTGTTGCGCTTCTTAAGGCTGTTCAACATGTCGGATATATAGACATCCAGGTTGTCCGGCATAAGGCTCTCGAGCCAATTTGCGGTGCCGAGCAGCACGACCTGGGACTTGGCATTGCGCGTATAGGGGTCGTTCGGCGACCACCAGTGATAGAAGGCGAAGATCACCGCCACGAGGATCAGGCCGCGTCCGAGCCCGAACAGGATGCCGAGCGTGCGGTCGAGCGCCCCGGCCTTGCTGTCGAGGATCTTGTCCGAGATGCGGGTGGTCAGGATCGTGACGACGATCAGGGCGAGGAGCGCGACGACCGCCACGGTCGCGCCCTTGACCAGGATCTCGTTGGCGCCGCTGAAGAACTGCAGCACCGGGCCGGTCAGGCGCAGATACGCGAAAAAAGCCGCCCCGGCGACCGCCGCCCAGCCCGCCAGCGAGAGCACCTCGCGCATGAACCCGCGCACCATGGCGAGGAACGCGGAGATCAGCATCACGACGATCAGCGTAATGTCGAGAACCATCGATTGGCCAGGGCTTGCGAGCGCTGCGGCGGCAGTGGGCGGGACGGCCGGGCCGGTCCCCGATTCGAGCGGTGTCGATTGCGCGCCCTGTGTATAGCGGGAGGCGGCTGCCGCGTCACCCTTCTTCTGCCGCCGTCCAGGGCTGCGCAAGGTCTGTGAATTGCCGCCGCCGGTGGCGCAATTTTTCCGCAAAATCAGCCGATTGAACGCAACGAATGTGAACGCAGCGACGGCTTGGCGCGACCTAACTCACGTGGGCGCCTGCGGTCGGGGAAGGCCATGGGCGTGCCACGCCATTTTGAGGGGACGACCATGCCGATGCCCTCCCTTCGCCGCGCCCGCCATGGGTTTGCGGCGCTTCTCGTCGTGGCGGCGGGCCTCCTGCCGACCGCCCGCGCCGCCGAGCCGGTGCGCGATCTGACCGCTGCCTATAATGCCTCCGGCCACGACCTCTTCACGGCATTCGCCGCGGCCCCGGGCAACATCGTGTTCTCGCCCTATTCGGTCGGCACCGCCATGGCGATGGTGCTGTCGGGCGCGCGCGGCGAGACCGAGCGCGAGATGGCGGCGGTGCTTCGCCAGAGCCTCGCGCCGGCGGCGGTCGACGCCGCCAATGCGCGCCTCCTCGCCATCCTCAACGGCTACGACAAGAGCGGCGAGCCGGTCAGGTGCCCGTCGGCCGCAATGCATTTCAACGGCAGCGAATGCGAGGCGCCGGTTCCGGCGAGCGGGGTGTGTCCCGCGGGCTACCAGCAGGCGCGGCGCTGCATCGCGCCCGGGCGGCAGCCACCGTCCGCCGCGCTCAAGGCCGCCAATGCGCTGATGCTGCTCAAAGCAAACGGCGAGCTCATCTCGGCCGCCTATGCGGGGCGCCTCGAGCGGGACTATCGGGCGCAGGCCTTTCGCGGCGCCGACCTCGCCACGATCAACGGCTGGGTCGCCCGCCAGACCGCCGGCAAGATCGAGCGGATCCTCGATGAGATCAATCCCAACCAACCGGCCGTGATCCTCAACGCGGTCTACTTCAAGGCGGCGTGGGCGGCGCCCTTCGCGGTGAGCGCGACGCACGACGACGACTTCAGGCTCACGCCGGCGGCGAGCGTGAAGGTGCCGACCATGCACCGGATCGGCAGTTTCCAGATGATCGCGCGGCCGGGTTTCCGCGCCATCAGGCTGCCCTACAGCGTGCCCTCGCTCGCCATGGTGGTGGTGCTGCCCGATGCGGTCGGCGGCGCCGACAGGCTCGCCGCCGATCTCGATGCGGGCGCGCTCTCCGCGCTGTTTGCCGGCATGACGCAGTGGCAGACGGTCGACCTCGCGCTGCCGCGCTTCAAGACCGGCTACCGGGCCGAGCTCGGCAAGCTGTTCAAGCGCGCCGGGATGCACCGCGCCTTCGATACGACGCTGGCGGATTTCTCCGCGATGACCGGCCAGCCGCCGTCGCGCGCGCCGCTCGCGATCAGCGGGGTGGTGCACCGCGCCGTGATCGACGTGACCGAGGCCGGGACGGAGGCCGCCGCCGCGACCGCGGTCGCCATGGTGGCGGCGAGCGCGCCGGCGCATGTCGAGTCGTTCGTGGTCGACCGGCCGTTCCTGTTCTACATCGTCGACGATGCGACCGGCGCGATCCTGTTCCAGGGGCGGATCAGCGATCCGCGGGCGTCCTAGCGCATGATTCCGACAAGCGTGTCCCGGTCAGCGGACAGGATCATGTTCAATCGAAGATCTCCGCGATCTGATAAATATCCTGGGCCCGGCCGTAGATGACGCGGGTGTTGCACATGATGTCGTGCAGGCCCTTCTTCTGTTTCGTGAAGGCGACCATGATGAGGCCGACGTACAGGATAATGGCCGACAGCCACCAGCAGAGATATCGGCCGAGCGCGAGGCCGGGTCCGATTTTCCGGCCATCGGTGCGGATGACGCAGATTCCACACAACCGCTTTCCCGGTGTCGCCTGCCAGCGGCTGCTGAGGAAGATCATCTGATAGGCTACAAGGATCACGATTTCGGCGACGTACACCAGTCCGATGAGGACGGTGGTGGCCTCGGGGGCGGGCCGCCCGCGCGCCGCGAGGGCGAGGCCAAAGACGACGCCGATCACGACCGACACCGCCATGAAGATGACCACTATCACCACCTGATCGACGATGTAGGCGACCACCCGGATCCAGAAGCCCGCAAAGTGAATGGGGCGCGCCGCGTCTGCGGCGGTGGCACGCGCGGGCCCGGATGGCGCGCTCGGACCGGCCGGAACGCCGCGCAACACGCGCGCGAATGCCGGGACGTCGGCAAGCGTACTCCACTGTGACGCGCCGGCCTTGGCGATCCAGGTCTGCGCCCCGATCGAGCCGCGTTCGATCATCGCCGCGATGTCGCGACCGCTGTAGGGGCCGAGCGCCTCCGTGTCGCCCCCCAGGTACCACATCTCATCGAGTGGATTGACGGGCGGCGTTGCTCCGACGGTCATACCCGGTCCTGAAGGCATCGCGTTCCCCTTCGGCCGTCGCGCGCGCTTTCATGGCACGCTTGCCGGCGCCACCGCTGCCGGCCCGAAAACGAAAACGTCAAACGTCACGATAGTACGCGCGACGGCGGGCGGCCACAATCAGGGCGCGCCGCCGCGGAATTCACCCGTGGCCACGTCTTGCCGGCGATGAAGCTTCGCTGCGCCCGGAAACCGGGCCGAGTTCCGCCACACGACCGCGCTTGCCCCGCTGCGCGATGTCGGCGACGAGGTCGGCGAGACCGCCGATGCCGTTGAGGGTGAGGCCCGCGTCCGCGCCCGCCTCGCTGCGCGCGGCTTCGGGCAGGTAGGCGCGGCCGAAGCCGAGTTTTTGCGCCTCCTTCAGGCGCGACGCACTCTGTGCCACCGGGCGGATCGCGCCCGAGAGCGACACCTCGCCGAAGAACACGGCGTCGGGCGGCAGCGGCGCATTGCCGAGCGAGGAGACGAGGGCCGCGGCGGCCGCGAGGTCGGCCGCCGGTTCCTGGATGCGCAATCCGCCCGCGACGTTGAGATAGACGTCGTAGCCCGAGAGCTTGACGCCGCAGTGCGCTTCCAGCACCGCGAGCACCATCGAGAGCCGGTTCTGGTCCCAGCCGATGACGGCGCGGCGCGGCGTGCCCAGTGTGGTCGGCGCGACCAGCGCCTGGATCTCGACGAGCAGCGGCCGCGAGCCTTCGACGCCGGCGAAGACCGCGGTGCCGGGGCTGCCGAGGTCGCGCTCGGATAAAAACAGCTCGGACGGATTGGCGACCTCGCGCAGGCCGCCGCCGGTCATCTCGAACACGCCGATCTCGTCGGTCGGCCCGAAGCGGTTCTTCACCGCGCGCAGGATGCGGAAGAGGTGCGTGCCTTCGCCTTCGAAGGAGAGAACGGCATCGACCATGTGCTCGACCACGCGGGGGCCGGCGATCTGGCCGTCCTTGGTGACGTGGCCGACCAGGATGACGGCGGCGCCCGAGCGCTTGGCGAAGCGGATCAAGGTCTGCGCGCTGCCGCGCACCTGGGTAACGGTGCCGGGCGCGGATTCGACCGCGTCGGTCCACATGGTCTGGATCGAGTCGATCACCACGAGGCGGGGCGTCTTGCCCTGCGCGAGCGTCGCCACGATGTCCTCGACCGAGGTCTCGGCCGCGAGCTCGACTGGCGCTGCGGCGAGGCCGAGCCGCTCGGCGCGCAGGCGCACCTGCGCGACCGCTTCCTCGCCCGAGATGTAGACCGCGCGGTGGCCGGCACGGGCGAGGGCGGCCGCGGTCTGGATCAACAGCGTCGACTTGCCGATGCCGGGGTCGCCGCCGACGAGGAGCACGGAGCCGCGGACAAAACCGCCGCCGGTGACGCGGTCGAGCTCGGCGATGCCCGAGGGCAGGCGCGGGGCGTCATGGGTCTCACCGGCGAGCGGCTCGAGCGCGAACGGGCGGCCCTTGCGTGGCGGCTTGCCGGGGCCGGCGAGGCGCGCGTCGGCGGCGGCGCTCTCCTCGACGATCGTGTTCCACTCGCCGCAGGCGTCGCACTTGCCCTGCCAGCGGCCCGAGAGGCCACCGCAGTTCTGGCACACGAAGGTCGGTCCGCGACGGGCCATGACGATCCAGAGCTCAGGGTTTCGATGTTTCGGGCGTTGGTGCTGCGGGGCGCGCGGCAGAATCGCGCTTCAGGCGAGGCTATCACGCGCGATCGGGCTTACTTCTCGGGTTCCTCATTCTTTCCACCGTCGATCTTGCCGCCGTCGATCATCCGCATGACACACTGGCCCGGATCGTCGGGCACCATCCGCGGCGCTTCGAGATCGGGCAGGTAGACCCCGCAACCTTCGGGCCAGCGTTTGTTCGGACGCCAATGCGGACAATCGGCCGCGAGCTTGACCACGACGTCGGCGAGCCGCGCCTCGCAGCCGAACTTCACCGCGAGCCGCACGAGCCGATAGGCGCCGACCCGGGCGCAGTACCGGCAGGCGAGCCGTACGACGACGTATGGGTATGTCAGTAGGGTATCGGTATCCACGGCCGCTATGAGAACATATAGAGAACAAATGTCAATCGATAATTAAAGTCCAATATCCACCGCGATTTTTGCGCGATTTCCGGCAAGATTTTTGACTTGCCGCGGCGGGATTTCCGTCGCCCGCCGCCGGAACGTCTGGCTATGATGCGGCCCGCCAAGCTCACCTTTCGCATCCATCACAAGAGGCCGATGATGACCTTCAAGCGATACGCCCAGCCTGCGCTGTTTCTGGCGCTGTTTCTGGCGGCGCCCGCTTACGCGCAATGGGCGCCGCAGGTGTATTCGACCGAATACGAGGCCTGCGTGCCGCCGTGCGACCAGAACAACCCGTCGAGCCACGACAAATGCACGGCGTATTGCAAGTGCGTCATGGACCAGATGCAGTCGCAGTTTCCCGATCACGATGCGCTCGAGCGCGAGGCGACGCAGGAGAAGCGGCCGGACCGCATCGCGAGCCTGCAGACGATCGCCAACGGGTGCAATCAGAAATCCTTCGGCGCCCCGGCGAAGAAATTGGAGTTCAAATAATCGCGACGCGTTGACTTACCACTTCCAGATCCGGCTGTAGCGCCGCCCCGTGGCGCACATCAGCTCGTAGCCGATGGTGCCGCACTGGGCGGCGAGCTTATCGATGTCGATTCCGTCGCCGATCAGTGTCGCCCATTCGCCGCGCCGCGCGGCATTCGCCGGGACCGCCGTCACGTCGACGGCGAGCAGGTCCATGGAGACGCGGCCGACGACGTGGCAGCGCGTGCCGCCGATGATCATCTCGGCGCCGGGCCGCGCGTCGGGCCCGCTCGCAGAGCGCAGATAGCCGTCCGCATAGCCGACCGCGACGATGGCGACGCGCGCCGCCCGCGGCGCCGTCCACGCCGCGCCATAGCCCACCGTCTCGCCGCGCGCGACGTCGCGCACCTGCACGATGCGCGCCTTGAGGCCGAGCACCGGCAGCATCGGGTTGGCGGTCGCGGGCGTCGGGTTGCCGCCGTAGAGCGCGTAGCCAGGCCGCACCATGTCGAAATGCGCGAGCGCGCCGAGGAAGACGCCGGACGAATTGGCGAGCGAGGCCGGAATGCCGCGGAACATCAGGCGCAGCTCGCGGAAGAGCTGGATCTGACGGTTGTTGAGCGGGTTCGCCGGGGTCTCCGAACAGGCGAAGTGGCTCATGACCAGGGTGATGCCGTGGTCGGGCAGTTTGATGCGCGGGGCGAGCGCCGCCGCCTCGTCGACCGGAATGCCGAGCCGGTTCATGCCGGTGTCGAAATGCAACGCCGCGCCGCCGCGCCAGCCGCTGATCGCGCAGAATGAATCCCACTCGGCGAGCTCGTGCGTCGAGCCGATCACCGGACGCACGTTCGCCTTGGCGAAAGCGGCGGCCGCGCCCTGCGGGAGGCCGTTCAGCGCATAGACGGTCGCCTCCGGCGCGAGCGCGCGCACGGCCCGCGCCTCGGCGAGATGGGCGACGAAAAAGGTCTTGCAGCCGGATGCCGCGAGCGCGCGCACGACCGGCTCGACGCCGCAGCCATAGGCGTCGGCCTTGACCACGGCGGCGCATTCGGTCGGCGAGACGCGCGCCCACAGCGCGCGATAGTTCGACTGCACGGCGCCGATATCGATGGTGAGGACGCTGCCGGTCTCGAGCTCGGGCGGGCCGCCGGTCGTGATCTTGGGCTCGGGCGCCGTCTCGGCGAGATTGCTCTTTTCCGGCAGCGCCATGGATGCTCCCCGACGATCCCCGGCGCGTGCTGTGCCGGAAGAATAGGGCGCAATATCGGCATCCGGCGCGCGAGCGCAAGCCGCTCGTCGGCACGTTCCCGGCGCGAGATGCTTGCCGGCGACCTCCTTGCGAACGATCATGCCTGTGGATGGAACGAGGAGGCGCGCAATGGCGGGCGAGACATCGCGTTTCGGCTTGCGCCCGCGCCCGCCGGTGCCGGCGGTGCGGCCATTCGACCTGCCGCCGATGCTCCGGGCCATGCGCGAGCGCGGGCAGGCAGCGCTGACGGAGCCCTTTCGCGGGATTGCCGCGGCGGGCGGCGTCGTGCCGGGCCTTTTTGCGCGCGAGCGCACGGGGCACTCGCTGGCATCACTCGTGGGGACTGCGCGAGCCCTTATCGCCGCGCTCGGGGCCGAGCAGCGCAAGGCCATGTGCTTTGCGATCGAGGACGAGGCCTGGCGCCACTGGTCGAACATCCACCCCTGGCTGATGCGCCACGGCGTCTGCCTCGCAGATCTCGACGGAGCTCAGCGAGAGCGCGCGCTCGCGCTGATGCGCGAGACCATGAGCGCCGCGGGCCACCGCACGGCGCGCGACATCATGCGGCTCAACGAGCACATGCTCGAGGTCACGGGCCGCGCCGAGGAATACAGCGAATGGTTCTACTGGCTGAGCATCTTCGGCACGCCGTCGCCCAGCGAGCCGTGGGGCTGGCAGATCGACGGCCATCACCTCAACCTCAACGGCTTCGTGCTCGGCGACCAGCTCGTGCTCACGCCCGGCTTCATGGGCTCGGAGCCGGTGCTGGCGCGCTCGGGCAAGTATGCCGGAACGCGCGTCTTCGCGGCCGAGGAGGAGCAGGGCCTCGCGTTGATGCGCTCGCTCGCGGCGGACGAACGCTCGCGCGCGACCATCGGGGAGAATCTTCCCGGCGAGCTGCTCGGCGCCGCGTTCTCCGACAACCGGCGGATCGAGCCTGCCGGCATCCGCCACGGCGATCTGCCGGCGGAAGGCCGCGAGCGCCTCGAAGCGCTGCTCGCGACCTATACGGGCCGCATGCGGCCGGGCCATGCCGAGGTTCACTATCGCGACGTCAAGCGCCACCTCGACGATACGCATTTCGCCTGGATCGGCCCGTGCGACGACGTCGGCCCGTTCTACTACCGCATCCTGAGCCCGGTGATCCTGGTCGAGTTCGACCACGTGGCGGGCATCGTCTACGACAACGATACCCCCTCGCGCGACCACATCCACACCGTGGTGCGCACGCCGAACGGCAACGACTACGGCCGCGACCTGCTGCGCCAGCATTATGCCGAGCGCCACCATGCGCATGGCGGGGCGGGGCACCGTCATTCACATGGCGGGACGGCACACAGCCACGGCGAGTGATGACGCGACGCTACGGGTGTGCCGGCAGACGTTGCTCGTCGGCGAGGTCGGCGAAGCGCGTGTATTCGGCCTCGAACTGGAGCTGGACGGTGCCGGTCGGGCCGTGGCGCTGCTTGCCGATGATGACCTCGGCCTTGCCATGCGCGAGCTCCATCTCGGTCTGCCACTTGAAGTGCTCTTCGGTGCCGGGGCGCGGCTCGCGATTGCGCAGGTAGTATTCCTCGCGATAGACGAACAGCACCACGTCGGCGTCCTGCTCGATCGAGCCCGACTCGCGCAGATCGGAGAGCTGCGGGCGCTTGTCGTCGCGGCTCTCGACCGCGCGCGACAACTGCGAGAGCGCGATGATCGGCACGTTCAGCTCCTTGGCGAGCGCCTTGAGGCTGGTGGTGATCTCGCTCACCTCCTGCACGCGGCCTTCCGATGCGCGCTTGGACGAGCCCTGCAAGAGCTGGATGTAGTCGACGATCAAGAGGTCGAGGCCCTTCTGCCGCTTGAGCCGGCGCGCGCGCGCCGCCAGCTGGGCGATCGCGAGGCCGCCGGTCTCGTCGATGTAGAAGGGCAGCGACTCCATCTCCCGCGCCGCCTCGGCGACGCGGTCGAAGTCATGCGCCTCGATCTCGCCGCGGCGAATGCGCGAGGAGGAGATGCCGGCGCGCTCAGCGATGATGCGGGTGGCGAGCTGCTCGGCCGACATTTCGAGGGAGAACAGGCCGACGATGCCGCCGTCGACCGACGTGATATGCCCGTCCGGCCGCACCTCGCCGCGCCAGGCCTTGGCGACGTTGTAGCCGATATTGGTGGCGAGCGAGGATTTGCCCATGCCGGGGCGTCCCGCCACGATGATCAGGTCGGATGGCTGCAGCCCGCCCATCATCCGGTCGAGGTCGCGCAGTCCGCTCGCGAGGCCGGACAGCTTGCCGTCGCGCTCATAGGCGTGCGCCGCCAGCTCGACCGCGGTGGTGAGTGCCTGGGCGAAGCGCTGGAAGCCGCCGTCGTAGCGGCCGGTCTCGGCGAGCTCGTAGAGCCTGCGCTCCGCATCCTCGATCTGCGCCGCCGGCGCGAGATCGATCGGCGCGTCGTAGGCGACATTGACCATGACCTCGCCGATGCCGATCAGCGCGCGGCGGATCGCGAGGTCGTAGATGTTGCGGCCGTAGTCGCCGGCATTGATGATGGTGGTCGCCTCGGCGGCAAGGCGCGCGAGATACTGGCTCGCGCTCAGGCCCGCGACATCGAGATCGGCCGGCAGGAAGGTCTTGAGCGTGAGCGGGGTCGCGCTCTTGCCGGCGCGCACCAGCGAGCCGATGTCCTTGTAGATCTTCTGGTGCAGCGGCTCGAAGAAGTGCTCCGGCTCGAGGAAGTCGGAGACACGGTAGAACGCCTCGTTATTGACGAGGATCGCGCCGAGCAGCGCCTGCTCGACCTCGATGTTGTGCGGTGCGGAGCGAAAGAGGGGCGGATTTTCCGCCGGCTGCTTGCGAGCAGTCGATTCGACGGCCATGACGTTCCGGTGTTGTTGCTACGTTTTCTCGGGACACGGCACGAACTACTCGCAGACGGAACATCGCGCACGCATTGACGGAGGCGCAATTAACACCACTTCGCCGGCGATTGGGCGTCGGTCGCCGAGACTTTCCCCGCTAATCCCACAAATGAGTCCAGTGGCAAAATTTCGGCACAAAACCGTTGACCGCGGCACCTGGGTAACGCGCCGGTGGCGCGATCCCGTCAGCGGCGCCTCACTCCCCGGCGAGCCGCATCGGGGTGCGCCGTACGCCCTCGAGCGCGCGCAGCCGCGCCTCCTCGGCGCCGATATAGTCGCGGGTGATCGGCACGGTTCCCTGCCGCTTGGTGAGCTGGAGCTGCATCACCATCATGTTCTGCTTGGCGAAAGCCATCTCGGAGGCGGCGAGATAGAACTCCCACATGCGCACGAAGCGCCCGTCGTAGAGCTTCTCGACCGTTTCGCGATGGGCGAGGAAGCGCTCGCGCCAGGCGCGCAGCGTGTGGGCATAATGCAGCCGCAGGATCTCGATGTCGGTGACGAGGAGGCCGGCGCGCTCGACCGCCGGCAGGACCTCGGAGAGCGCCGGGATGTAGCCGCCCGGGAAGATGTATTTGGCGATCCACGGGTTGGTGATGCCGGGCCCTTCCGATCGCCCGATCGAGTGCAGCACCATCACGCCGTCGTCGGCGAGCGCCCGCGCGCAGGCGCGGAAAAAGCGGTCGTAGAAGTTGACGCCGACGTGCTCGAACATGCCGACCGAGACGATGCGGTCGAAGGTTTCGCGGACGTCGCGATAATCCTGCAGGCGGAATGCGACCTGACTGCCGAGGTCCTTCTCGTCGGCGCGCTCGCGGGCGAGAGCGAGCTGTTCCTTCGACAGGGTGATGCCGGTGACCTTGGCGCCGGCATATTCGGCGAGGTAGAGCGCAAGGCCGCCCCAGCCGCAGCCGACGTCGAGCACGCGCGTGTCGGCGGCAAGCCGCAGCTTGGCGGCAAGATGCCGCCGCTTGGCGAGCTGGGCGTCATCGAGGGCCGTCGTCGGCGTCTCGAAATAGGCGCAGCTGTACTGCCGGTCGGAATCGAGGAAGAGGGCGTATAGGCGCTCGTCGAGGTCGTAGTGGTGCGCGACGTTGCGCTGGGCGCGGCCGCGCCAGTTGAGCTGCTTGAGCCGCCGCCACATGAGCCGCAGCGCCTCCTTCGGGTGCGACCAGCGCAGCGCGTGGAAGGGGCGGCCGTGGCTGCCCATCGCGAGATCGAGCAGGTCGGCGATCGAGCCCTGCTCCATCACGAAGGTGCCGTCCATGTAGGCTTCGCCCAGCTTGACCTCGGGCTCGAGCAGGACGCCGAGCTGCGCCGCCGCCGTCGTGAAGCGCGCCGCAATCAGCGGCCCGATTCCGTCGCCGAACGTCAGCTTCGTTCCGCGTGCGGTGGTCAGGCGCAAATTCCCACGCCGGATCAACCGCGCAATCAGCACTCGCAGCAACCAATCCATGGCGCTAACCCGCAACGCCAAGGCCGCCTGCGGCCGATATATGTCCAGCGTGTCGCCCGCCGCCGGATGTCGACCTCGACGACCATGTCGGCCCCACCCACAATATTGCGGGCCGACTGCCTTCCGGTCCCTTTCCGGCCCAAAATATGACCGAACCCGTCCCTATGGACAAGTGCGCGAAAGTGTCTCCGAACATTGGTCACTTTCCAGAAATACGGTAAGGCTTAAGCGTCGCGTTGCACCATATGGGGAACAACGCGCTGGGCCGGGTTTGTGCCGAACCGCGGCAATAAGTGGCAATAAAATGGGGAATGGCTTGGTATCCGAACGTCTGCGCTTCTTTTCCGTTGGCGCCTTTGCGCTCGCGGCCACGGTCCTTGCCGGGCCGGCCGCCGCCCAGGACTACGATGCGGGCAAGACCGGGCCGCAGCTCTTCGCGTCCGACTGCACCGCTTGCCACAGGTCGCCGGGCGGCCTCGCCAAAGGCAGGGACAAAGGTTCGCTGACGAGCTTTTTGCGGGAACATTATACCACCAAGCAGGAATCGGCGCAGTTGCTCGCGGCGTTTCTACTGGGTGCCGGGCCGGGCGACGCGAGGCAGGACAAGGGCGACCCGAAGGCCAGGACGCGCCGGGCCGAGCGCGAGGAAGAGCCGAAAGGCGAGCCGAGAGCGGAGCCGAAGCCGCGCGCCGAACCGGCGAAGCGCGCCGAAGAATCCGGCGAGCCGCGCGAGGAAGCACCGAAGCGCACGCGGGCCGAGGATCGCGAGGCACCGAAGGGCGAGGCCGCCGCCGTATTGAGCAAGCTCAGATACTACGGCTCGGCGCGGGGGCCGGCGAAGGACACCGCGCGTCTCGCCACTCCGGAACGGCGGCTCGAGTCCTACGCGAATTCCGGATCGAATACGGTCGCGCCCGGTGCGCACGACGACGCCGCCAAACGCAAGACGTCGCAGAAGAAAAAGAAGAAGGACACCGACGCTGGGGCGACCGCGGCCCAACACCCGGCGCCGAAGCCCGCGCCGCCGCAGCATCCTACGGGCAACAACTAAAGAGCTTTCTTCACATCCGGCGCCGCAGGGCGGGCAAAGGCGGCCGAAGTGTCTGCGTCGTGGCAGGGACACCGATCCACCGTGCCATAAGTCGACGCCGTCCGGCCGCCTTTGCCCACCCTGCGCAACAAGACGTGCATGCCCGCGACAAGCGCGGGCATGACGCTGTGGGCCCCTTACTCCTCGGTCTCGGCGCTTGCCTTGCGCGGTTTGCGCGCCGGCTTGGCGCTCTTCTCTTCGGGTTCCTCGCCCGCCTCGCCAGCCGCTTCGGGGGCCGCTGCCTCTGCGCCTTCCGGCGGCGGGTTGTCGAAGACATCGGTGGCGGCGGTGGCCTCGGCCTCCTCGGCCTCGTCGCGCCGCGAGATCACGTCCTCGCCGCGCGCGATGCGCTCGGCCTCGTCGGCGCTACGCGCCACGTTGACGGTGATCGTCACCTCGACCTCGGGATGCAGCGCGACCGGCACCTTGTGCAGGCCGATGCTCTTGATCGGCTGGTTGAGCACGATATGGCTGCGCGTGACGTCCTTGAAGCCCGCCTCGTTGAGGATCACGGCAAGATCGCGGCCCGACACCGAGCCGTAGAGTTGGCCGACCTCGGAGGCCTGGCGCAGCACCACGAAGCTCTTGCCGTCGAGGCCGCCGCCGACCTTCTGGGCCTCGCCACGCATCTGCGTATTGCGCGCCTCGAGCTCGGTCTTCATGCCTTCGTACTTCGCCTTGTTCTCCTTGGTGGCCCGAAGGGCTTTGCCTTTCGGCAGCAGGAAATTGCGGGCGAAGCCGTCCTTGACGCGCACGATGTCGCCCATGTGGCCGAGCCGGCCGACGCGTTCGAGCAAGATCACTTCCATGGCTTTCTCCTTTTGAGGTCGTTGAACCGTTGCGTTGAATCGAGATGCCTCACGTCCGTTCCGGCGGGGGCATGGGCGGCGGCCCGCGCGTCGCGGCGACGCGCCGGCGCAGATCGACGGCGCCGTCGACGAGCCCGAGCAGCGCCATCACGAGGATCGGCCAGCCGGACCAGCCGAGCAGCACGAAACCCGCATAAAGTCCGACCAGCACGGCGGTACGGCCCTGCAAGTGGCGCGTGACGCCGTGCATCACCGCAAAGCCGAGCGCCGCATAGGCGACGAGCAGGCTCGCGACCGGCAGCGCCGCCGCCATGCCGGGGAGGCCGGGAAGGAACGAGGCCGCGAACGCGATGGCGAGCACCGCCATCGCGACGGGCGGCAGCCGCGTCGCCGCAATATCGGGCCACGGCCGCCGCAGCCGACCGGAAATCAACACGACGCGGCCCGCGAGCCACAGATTGAGGAGCTGGGTGATGGTGGTCATGACCGCGGCCGCCGGCGGCAGCGCGGTGACGAGCATGTCGATGAGGCGCTTGGGATCGTCGATGCCGGGCACGACGAGCGGTGCATTGGCTGGGATCGCGAGCTGCGCCCGCAGCATGTGCTCGAAGGTGGTGCGCAGGGTCTGCTGGATGGTCGCTTCGCTGCTGCCGAATTGCGCGAGCCCGATCAAGGTCACGAGCGCGCTCAAGCACGCCGCCCACAAGACGAGGCGGCCGACTGGGTACCATTCGACCTCGCCATTCGGCCCGATCGGGCGGGCGAGCAGCGTGAGATAGCCGAGCCACCAGGCCGGCAGCCCGATGCTGAGCGGAAAGCCGATCAGGAGGATCGGATGGAACGCGAGGCCAAGCGCGATCGCGGCCGTCGCGACCGCCGCGAGGCTGGCCCAGTGGCTCCAGCCCATCGCGGCGATCATGATCGGCAACGGGACGAGGCAGGCCAGCAGGAGCGAGAGGGCCGAGCCGGACACGAGCGAGGCAAACAGCAGCGCGGAGCAAAGCCCCGCGGCGAGACCGACCAAGCCGATGTGCCACCAGAATTTCGTCATCACACAGCTGTCCCGCCTGGTTTCGAGGCGGTTAGAGACGGATATCCGTCCCAACCTCGAGCGCGGGACCGCCCGCGCTCTTAATGTTCTCGCGTTATCCGCTGATCAGCGGATGACGTAGGGAAGAAGCCCGAGAAAGCGCGCCCGCTTGATCGCGGTCGCCAGCTCGCGCTGCTTCTTCGCCGACACCGCCGTGATGCGGCTCGGTACGATCTTGCCGCGCTCCGAGATGTAGCGCTGCAGGAGCTTCACGTCCTTGTAGTCGATCTTCGGCGCATTCGCGCCCGAGAACGGGCAGGTCTTGCGGCGGCGGAAGAAGGGGCGGCGGGCCCCACCGGCGGATCCGTTCATGGCCCTTACTCCTCGCTGCCCGACGACGCCTCGGCGCCGGCATCCTCACGCGGGCCGCGGCCAAACCGCCGCTCGCCGCGATCACCCCGGTCACGGTCGCCACGGTCCCGATCGCCGCGGTCGCGATCACCGAACCGATCGCCGCGATCGCGGTCGCCGAAGCCGCCACGACGGTCGTCGCGATCGCGGTCGCGATCTGACTTGCGCATCATGGCCGACGGCTCGGCCTCGTGCTCGTCGACCCGGATGGTCAGGTTGCGCAGCACGTCCTCATTGATGCGCTGCTGGCGCTCGACCTCGGCGAGGGCGGCCGGCGGCGCGTCGACGTTCATCAGGGTGAAATGCGCCTTGCGGTTCTTGCGCATCCGGTAGGTGAGGGACTTGACGCCCCAATACTCGGTCTTGGCGACCTTGCCGCCCATCTGCTCGATCACGCCCTTGTATTGCGTGGTGAGCTCCTCGACCTGCTGCGCCGACAGATCCTGCCGCGCCAAGTAGACGTGTTCGTACAATGGCATTGGGTAGTGCCCTTCGGTTGCGGCCCGCTCCCGGCGCCTAGCCCTTCGTGCCCGTTCGGAAAGGCGCGAATGCGAGAAGGCGGGAACACGGGACGTCGGGCCGATTGGCCCTGCCGGGTGCCTTACGGCACCCCGCCGTCCGTTCAGCTCCCGGCCGGGATCGAGCGGAAGCCGGCGTTATAGGGGTTTTCGGCGGGAATGCAAGGTGGCGGCCTCTTTACCCTCCGCCTGCAGGGCAGGGTCAAGAGGCATCCTTGACATCCTCGTCGCCGCAGTGTCTTAGGGCCGAAATCTTAAGAGCGAGGATCATGTCGGTCGCATTCGTTTTTCCGGGCCAGGGCAGCCAGGCGGTCGGCATGGGCAAGGCCCTGGCGGATGCCTTTCCGGGGGCAAAGCGGGTCTTCGACGAGGTCGACGCGGCGCTGGGCGAGCCCTTGTCCCGCGTCATGTGGGAAGGGCCGGCCGAGACCCTGACGCTCACCGAGAATACCCAGCCGGCGCTGCTCGCCCACTCGCTTGCGGTGATGCGGGTGCTCGAAAGCGAAGCGGGCGTCGATCTCAAGCGCGATGCCGCCTATGTGGCCGGCCATTCGCTCGGCGAATATTCGGCGCTCGCCGCGGCGAATGCGTTCACGCTCGCCGACGCGGCGCGGCTGGTGCGCATCCGCGGCCGTGCGATGCAGAAGGCGGTGCCGGTCGGCGTCGGCGCCATGGCGGCGCTGCTCGGCCTCGAGTTCGAGCAGGCGGCGGCGGCCGCGGCCGAGGCCGCGCAGGGGCAGGTGTGCCAGGCCGCCAACGACAATGGCGGCGGCCAGGTGGTGGTGTCGGGCGACAAGGCCGCGGTCGAACGCGCGGTCGAGATCGCCAAGGCCAAGGGCGCGCGGCGCGCCATGATGCTCACCGTATCGGCCCCCTTCCATTGTGCGCTGATGCGGCCGGCCGCCGACGCCATGGCAGAAGCGCTCGCGGGCGTGACGGTGCGGCCGCCGGTGGTTCCGCTGGTCGCCAATGTCGCGGCGCGGCCGATCACCGATCCGGCCGAGATCGTGCGGCGCCTGATCGAGCAGGTCACCGGCACGGTGCGCTGGCGCGAGAGCGTGGCGCAGATGGCTGCCGACGGCGTCACCGTCTTCTATGAGGTGGGGACCGGCAAGGTGCTGTCGGGTTTGGTCAAGCGCATCGCGGACGGCGCGACCGGCGTCGCGATCGGAACGCCCGATGACGTCGCGGCATTCCGGGACAGCGCCCGCGCTGGTCAACGGATTTGAAGTGTGATAACCGGAGCCGAACGGCTGGGGCGATACGGCTGAGTGGGGAAGGGCCTTTGCGTCACCTTCCAACGCGACCTTTGCCCCGCCGCGTAGACCACGACGCGCCGCGCCGCGACCGGGAGTCGCTTCGACGGCAAGGCCAGCTTGGAAGCGCACGAGGTTGGGACGATGAGTGACATTGGCGACCGGGTGAAGAAGATTGTCGTGGACCATCTCGGCGTCGAGCCCGACAAGGTCACCGAAGAGAAGAGCTTTATCGAGGACCTCGGCGCCGACTCGCTCGACACCGTCGAGCTGGTCATGGCCTTTGAGGAAGAATTCGGCTGCGAGATTCCGGACGATGCGGCCGAGACCATCCTCACGGTGGGCGACGCGATCAAGTTCCTCGAGAAAAACGCCAAGAGCTGATCAAGAGTCGATCAGACCGATCAGAGCGCTGACCCGACGCCGGAACGCCGAGTCGCAATCCCGGCCGACGGCGCGCCGCGCTCCTTGCTTTCCGCCGCCGTCCCGTCACGCTATACCGGGCTGTCCGCAGCCAATTCGGGCGGGCGGGCAGGCGGGAACTCGCGCTTTTCCGGGCGACCCGGTCCGCGCCAGATGTGGCCGAGCCGAACAGCACCGCGCAGGCCCGACGTCACGCAAGCAACCGCAGCTTAAAGAGCACACCTGAAGATGAGACGTGTTGTCGTCACCGGATTGGGAATGGTCACGCCGCTCGCCTGCGGCGTC
>Ga0126371_10001580_pt1 | contig 19355 bp, 16 predicted proteins | sample PanSoiMetaPlot_4_FD_110145 | JGI IMG/M metagenome (GOLD analysis project Ga0126371, IMG submission 110145) | Tropical forest soil microbial communities from Panama - MetaG Plot_4 | ecosystem: Environmental > Terrestrial > Soil > Tropical forest > Bulk soil | place: Panama | collected 2016-02-17 | reverse complement strand
GGGCAGCTCTCGGCGATGCGGCACGCCTCGTCATAATCCTTGGCGCTGATCGCGAAATAGCCGCCGACCAGCTCCTTGCTCTCGGCATAAGGCCCGTCCGTGACGGTGACCTTGCCGTTCTTCCCCCGCATCACCTTGCCGGCGTCGAAGGTGAGCTTCTCGCCGCCCTTGAGGCGCCCTTCGGCGCGCATCTTGTCGGCCCAGTTCATGTAGGATTTTGTGATCGCCATGATCTCGTCGGGCGAGGTCGGGCGCGGGCGGGTCGTGTCCTGGTGGAGGAACATCATGTAGTTCGGCATGGGACAGCTCCTGTTGCGCGGGCGCTTTCGTGTGCCCATTGTAGTGTCGATCGCGGGCGCGCCGAACCGACATTCAATTCAGAAAAATGTGATGCCGTAGGGTGGGCGAAGGCGCGTTGCACGACCATCCGCATGGGCAAAATCGCGGAAGCGCCTTTGCCCACGCGGTCAGGCAGCGCAGGCGATTTTGCCCACCCTACCGGTCCCTCAATGCCTCCAGCGCCTCGCGCGCGCACCACGGCTTCCACCACGGTTTCATGCCGAGGTCGCGCGCGATGATGCCGGCCGCCACATAGCTCGGGCCGCCCGAGATGGCGCCGCCGCAGTGTGCCGCCGAGCCCGCGTAGTAGAGATTGGGCACCGGCGTGCGGTAGCCGAAGTGGTTGTACATCACCTGCTCGGCATTGAACGCGCCCATGAAGATGTCGCCGCCGCGCATGTTCACGAGCTCCTGGACGTATTCGCGGCCCGTATAGACGTACCGCGCAAGGATGTTCCGGCGCGTCATGTTGGGGCAGTAGTGCGCCCAGGTCTCGATGATCCTCTCGGCAAATTCCGCCTTCCAGTCCTCGTAGTTGCGGCCGCCGATGTCGGGATCGAGCGGCATCACGTGCCAGGCATAGCTCGTGTGCCTGCCGGGCGGCGCCTGGGTCGGATCGAGCAGGCTGAGCGGGCCCGAGCCGAACTGCACGATCGAGGGCACCTTGCCGGCCATCACTTCCTGATGCGCCGCGAAGAGGTCCTCCATGGTTTCGGCGCCGACGCTCCATTTGAGCGCGCGGTCGATGTTGGGATCGAAGGCCGCGGCAGCGAAGCGCGGGCTTTCGGCGAGCGCGAGATGCAGGCCGAACAGCGACCACTTGGTGTACTGGAAGTCGTCGAGCCGGGCGGCGAGCGCCGCCGGGATCTGCGCGCGGCCGATCAGGCTCTCGAACGTCTGGTGCACGTCGATGGTCGAGGCGACGAACTGACGTGCGCGCACGGTGCGACCATCGGCGAGCGCGACGCCGGTCGCGCGGCCGCCCTCGATCACGATGCGGTCGAGCGCGACCTGCGGCGCGAACGTGCCGCCCGCGGCGATGAACGTCTCCATCAGGCCGCGCGCGAGGTTGAACGAGCCGCCCTGGCAGAGCTGGTAGCCGGTCTGCAGGTCGAAGGCGCGGATCACCGAGCCCATGGGGCTCGTCTTCGACAGCGTGTCGGTGAGCCAGGTGCCGAACAGCGACACCTTGAAAAGAAAAAGAAGCTGAACGTGCTCGTTCTCGAAGAGCTCGCGCACAACGTCGAGCGGCTGGCGGCGCGTGGCGGCGAGAAAATCGCGACCGAGCGCGGTCGCCGACAGCATCGCCTCGCGTTCCGCCTGCGGCAGCGGCTCGGCGTAGCGCTCCGGAATGAGGATGCGCGCCGTCATCTCCTCCGCCTGCCGGTTCCACGCGCGGAAGGTGGCGGCGTCCTTCTTCGAGAAACGCGCGATGTTCGCGACGGTCTCATCGAGGTCGCGGCCGAGCACCAGCGCGGTGCCGTCGCGATGCGCCTGGCCGAACTCGTAGCGCGGCGTGATGTAGGTCACGCGCTCGGCGAGGCCGAGATCCATGAACCACGGCGCGTCCGTGATGTGAAAGTGATTGATCGAATGCAGGTTGTGATAGAAGCCGGGCAGCGTCGCCTCGGTCGTGTTGAGCCCGCCGCCATAGGTGAGCCGGCGGTCGACCAGCAGGACATCGAGCCCGGCTCTGGCGAGATACGACCCGAGCACGAGACCGTGCTGGCCGGCGCCGATGATGATGCCGTCATAGGTCCGGTTGAGCGCCTGCGACATCGCGTTCCCTGGGGCCGGCTCGGGCCCGTTATATGGCGAAAATACAAGCCGATCCGCCTTTTGTCCTGGTCGCCGTGCCGTGCAACTATGTTGGAATGCCAACGATCGCTGTGCTAGCCAGGACGCGCGGCGCGAGGCGGCGCGGCCGCGCGAAAGCTATCGGGCGAACGCCTGTCGGGAGGAAACGATGAGACTGCTCACCTCAGCTGCCATTGCGGCGCTCGCGCTCGGCCTTGCGGCGCCGGCGCAGGCCGCCACCGTCAAGGTCGGCATCATCCTGCCCTTCGCGGGCGTCAACGCCGATCTCGGCGACGCGGTGAAGAAGGGCTTCGATCTCTATCTCAAGCTGCACAGCAAGGACATCGCGCCGCATACGGTGCAGATCATCGAGCGCGACGAGGGACCGCCCTCCGGCGCCGCCGCCAAGACGGTCGCGACCGAGCTGATCACGCGCGACAAGGTCAACATCATCACCGGCGTCGTGTTCTCGCCGTCGGCGATCTCGATGGCGCCGGTGCTCACCCAGGCGAAGACGCCGCTGCTCATCTCCAACGCCGGCACCGCCTGGATCACCACCCTGTCGCCCTACATCGCGCGGCTCTCCTTCAGCATGTGGCATCCCGCCTACCCGATGGGGACGTACGCGTACACCAAGCTCGGCTGCAAGACGGCCGCCATGGGCTACACCGACTTCCCGCCCGGCAAGGACTCGACCGAGGCGTTCCGCACCGGCTTCGAGAAGGCGGGCGGCCGGATCGTCGACTCGATCCCGATGGGCAATCCCGCGCAGGTGCCGGACTTCGCGCCGTTCTTCCAGCGCGTGAAGGACGAGAAGCCCGACTGCTTCTACGTGTTCATTCCCTCCGGGAACCACGCCGCCGGCGTGGTCAAGACCTACGGCGAGCTCGGCATGCGCCAGGCCGGCATCAAGTTGATCGGCCCGATGGACGTGGTGCCCGACACCAAGCTGCAGGACATGGGCGACGCCGCCGTCGGCACCATCGTGATGGGCCACTACGCGGCCGATCTCGACAATCCGGCCAACAAGGAGTTCGTGAAGGCGTTCCACGAGGCCTACGGCGCCGACAAGTATCCGGACTTCATGACCGCAGCCGCCTGGGACTCGATGCACGCGATCTTCGACACCATCAAGAAGCTCAATGGCGACCTCGGCGACGGCTCGAAGGTGATCGCCGCCCTCAAGGGCTGGACGACCGACGGCCCGCGCGGCCACGTGTCCATCGACCCGGCCACCCGCGACGTCATCGAGGACGAGCGCGCCATGGAGGTCTATCGCAAGCCCGACAAGAAGCTCGGCCTCAAGGTGCTCGGCACCGTCCCGCAGGTGAGGGACGAGTGCAAGGAGCTCAAGGTCGGCCGCTGCGCCCAGGGGCAGTAGGGGCGGGATGACGAAATGAACCGCCGTCGCGGCAAGCCTGCGGCGGCGGTTTGTGTTAGGGGATAGTCGCCGTCATGCCCGCGAATGCGGGCATCCACGTCTTTGGCCAAAACGAAAAGCGTGGATGCCCGCGACAAGCGCGGGCATGACGCCGAGGGTGGGGGGACTCAGGCGTCAGCCGATGCAAGACATCGTCATCAGCATCCTGTTCGAGGGTCTGGCCTACGCCATGATCCTGTTCATCGTGTCGGTCGGCCTCTCGATCACCATGGGGCTGATGGGTTTCGTCAACCTCGCGCACGGCGCTTTCGCGATGGGGGGCGGCTACCTGGTGCTGACCGCCATGAACAGCTGGGGCGTGCCGTTCTTCCCTGCGCTGCTGCTCACATTCCTGGTCGTCGGCGCCGTCAGCGTCGTGTTCGAGCGGCTGTTCTACGCACGGCTCTACAAGGCGACCGAACTCGAGCAGGTGCTGCTCACCATCGGTCTCGCCTACATGGCGATCGCGACCTACACCTATTTCTACGGGCCGCGCCCGCAGAGCATCCATGTGCCGGAATATCTCACGGGCCAGCTCGCGGTAGCGTCGCGCACCTTCCCGACCTACCGGGTGTTCGTGATCGCGGTCGGCGCCGCGCTCATCGCCGTGCTGTGGTACGGCTTCGAGCGCACCAATATCGGCGCGCGCATCCGCGCCGCGGTCGACAACCGGCGCATGGCGCAGTCGATCGGCATCAACGTCGATCGCCTGTTCACCCTCACGTTCGCGGTCGGAAGTGGATTGGCGGCGCTCGGCGGCGGGCTCGCGATCGAGTTGTTCGGGCTCACGCCGAGCTTCGCGGTGATCTACCTCGTGTTCTTTCTCCTCGTCGTCGCGGTCGGCGGCCTCGGCAGCCTCAAGGGCACGCTCGTGGCCGCGATCCTGCTCGGCGTGGCCGACACCGGCGGCAAGTACCTCTATGCGGGCGCCGGCGGCTTCATCATCTATGCGGTGGCGATGCTGATCCTGCTCATCCGTCCGGCGGGTCTCTATGGCCGCGAGTGACGCCATCGCGGCCGCGGCGCCTGCGCCCGCCGCCCGCGCGCAGGCGACGGCGTTTCTCGCCACGCGCCATCGCCTGCGCCCGTGGGAGGCGCTGCCCTGGCTCCTCGCGATTGCGGCCTTCTTCATCTTCCCGGACCGCATGCTGTTCGGCAGCCAGGTGCTGGTGATGGTGCTGTTCGCGCTCTCGCTCGACCTCATCCTCGGCTTCGCCGGCATCGTCTCGCTCGGCCATGCGGCGTTCTTCGGGCTCGGCGCCTACACGGCGGCGCTGATCACGCTGCGCCTGAACTGGCAGGAGCCGATCAGCGGCCTGTTTGCAGCCGCCGCCGTCGCGGCCGTCGCGGGCGCCGCTTCGGGCTGGCTTCTGTTGCGCTACCGCGGCCTCACCCTGCTCGTGCTCACGCTCGCCACCACCATCATGCTGCAGGAAGTCGGCAACCTGATGCGCGACTTCACCGGCGGCTACGATGGCCTGCCGGGGCTCACCTATACGCCGCTGCTCGGCCTGTTCGACTACGACCTCTTCGGCCACACCTACTATCTCTATGCGCTCGCGGTGCTGTTCGTGCTGTTCCTCGTCGTGCGCACGATCGTCCATTCGCCGTTCGGCCAGACGCTCGCCGGCATCCGCGAGAACGTGGCGCGCATGCACGCGGTCGGCTCGCCGGTGCATCTGCGCCTAGTCACCGTCTACACGATCTCGGCCGCCATCGCCGGCGTCGCCGGCGCGCTGTTCACCCAGACCAATACCTATGTCACCCTCGGCGTGTTCGATTTCGACAACTCGGCGGGCGTGATGGTGATGCTCATCCTCGGCGGCGCCGGCCGGCTCTACGGCGCCTTCGTCGGCGCCGTCATCTACATGGTGCTGCAGGACAACCTTTCGAAGGCGAGCCCGCAATACTGGCAGTTCGCGGTCGGGCTCATGCTGGTGCTCACCGTGCTGTTCGCGCGGCGCGGGCTGCTCGGCCTCCTCCAGGACGCCGGGCGGCTCCTCACATCGGGGCGCAAGCCATGACCGAAGCGACGTCGGCCGCGCTCGAGATCAAGAACCTCAACAAGAGCTTCGGCGCGATCCCGGTCGCCCGCGACATCGCGCTGGCGCTGCCCCGGGGCGCGCGCCACGCCCTGATCGGCCCCAATGGCGCCGGCAAGACCACGCTGGTCAATCTCATCACCGGGGTGCTGCAGCCTTCGGCCGGACAGATCCTGCTCGACGGCGACGACATCACGTCGCTGCCGCAGGCGGCGCGCACGCGCCGCGGCATCGCCCGCACGTTCCAGATCAACCAGCTCTTCCGCGGCCTCACGGTGCTGGAGAACGTCTACCTCGCGGTCGCCGAGCGCATGCGCGTCGCGCATCGGGTGTGGCGTCCGGCCGGGGCCGAGCGCGACGTGATCGACCAGGCGCTCGCCCAGCTCGAGGCGCTGCGGCTTGCCGACGACGCGCTCAAGATCGTGCGCGAGCTGCCCTACGGCCGCCAGCGCCTGGTCGAGATCGCGATCGCGCTGGCGCAGAACCCGCGCGTGCTGCTGCTCGACGAGCCGGCGGCCGGCGTGCCGTCGTCGGAAAGCCATCTCATCCTCGACGTCATCGGCGCGCTCGATCCCTCGATCGCCATCCTCATCATCGAGCACGACATGGACGTGGTCTTCCGCTTCGCCTCGCGCATCACGGTGCTGGTGGCGGGCGCGGTGCTCACCGAAGGCAGCCCGCAGCAGATCCGCGCCGACGCGCGCGTGCGCGCCGTCTATCTCGGCGAGGAGTTTCCCCATGGCTGAGATGAAGCCTGAGGCCAAGCCTGAGACGCAGGCCGCGCTGGTGCTCGACGGCGTCTCGGCCGGCTACGGCGAGACCGTGGTGATCGAGGACATCCGCCTGACGCTGGCGCCGGGCGAGACGCTCTCGATCATCGGCCGCAACGGCGTGGGCAAGACCACGCTGCTGGCGACCGTGATGGGCCACAATACGCTGCATGGCGGCGACGTGCGGCTGCACGGCGCCACCATCGCGCGGCTGGCGCCGCACCGGCGCAACTGGGCAGGCCTCGGCTACGTGCCGCAGGAGCGCGAGATCTTTCCCTCGCTCACCCTGCGGGAGAACCTCGAGGTCGCGGCGCGGTCCGGCGCCTGGACGATCGACAAGGTATTCGCGCTCTTCCCGCGTCTCGCCGAGCGCCAGGCCAACCGCGGCAACCAGCTCTCCGGCGGCGAGCAGCAGATGCTGGCGATCGCCCGCGCGCTCGTCGGCAACCCGTCGGTGGTGCTGATGGACGAGCCCTCGGAGGGCCTCGCGCCCGTCATCGTCGAGGAGCTCTCGCGCGCCGTGAAGCGCCTCGCCGCGACCGAGGGCCTGACCATGATCGTGGTCGAGCAGAACACGCGGCTTGCCCTCGACATCTCGCCGCGCACCGCCGTGATGGACCGCGGCCGCATCGTCTACGACGGCCCGAGCGAGGATTTGAAGCGCGACCCCGACAAGCTGCACCGGCTGATCGGGGTGGGGTAGGGTTTTTTTTCGGCGTCATGGCCGTGCATAGCCGTTCGAAGAACGGCGTCGCGTTGCTCGCCTATGTCCCGGCCATCCACGTCTTTGCGGCGAACAAAGGAAGGCGTGGATGCCCGGGACAAGCCCGGGCATGACGAACTATGGGCTTGGCAGCAAATCCACCAGACCCTGCGCCTGCTTCACCAGCGCCGGGAAAAACGCCGCCTTCCGCGCCTCGGTCGCGAAGCATTCGGGGTAGGCGCGGTCAAGCCGCTGGGCGAGTTGCACGGCCTTGTCGTGCAGCGCCGCGTCCTTGGTGTCGGCCTTCTGATCGGCTTCGTTCGCCGCCTTCGCCTCGGCTGCGACGCGCGCTTGGCGCGCGTCGCAGGCGGCGATCGGGCCGGCTGCGACGGCGGTCTTCGTGGTGACGATGAAAACCCGGTCGGCCCGCCGCACCGTGATGATCATCTCGTTCGGCACCGGCGGCGGCGCATCCTGGGTGCGCCCGTCGAGCACCGCGAAGGCGAGCGTCGCCCACGCCGGCTTGCTCAGCGGAATCTCCGCATAGGTGACCACCGCGGCGTCATTGTTGACCGCCTGGGTATAGAAATCGTCGCGCTTGAGCGCCTCGCCCATCCCGGCCGGCAGCGGCGCTTCCGGCCAGAAGTGTGTATGCGCGGCGAGCCACTTGTCGAACAGGCTCGTGGTCGTCACCAGCACCCGCGTCTTCTCGTCGGCTGAGGCATAGACGAGGCCGTCGAGCAGGCCGAATCCTTCGTCGCCAGAATCGAGCGCGCCGAGGCTGATCTTGCCGTCGCCTGCGAAGCCCTTGATCTGCACTGGCCCGACGATCTGGCGCAGCCTGGCTTCGAGATCGGCGAGCGCGGCGTCGTACGCCTTGGAGGTGGCGTCATCCTGCGGGCTGTGCTCGAAGCGCTTGATGTAGCCGTCGCGCGCCGCGAGATAGCCGTCCTCGAGCGACGCCGCGGCACTCGCCTGCGTGGCGACGAGCGACAGCACGAGCGCCCATGCGATCAGCAGGATTTTCATTGATGAGTCCGTAATGCGACGGGATGCATCTCGAATAGGTCGTGCACGGGCCTGGTTTGGTTCACGGGGAGGGCTGCGTGATAGGCCAATCTATCCGCATCCCATGCACGCACGATGGTGATCGAGGAAAGGTCGCGATAAAAAATGACGCCCGGTCGACGGTACCCAGACGAACGTGGAATCGGCGCCTTATCTCTACTCCCGGTTGTATTCCACTTGTCGACCGATACTGTGCCGGCCGACATGTTAGCGCGTATTAGGGAAATTTATCCGAACGCTATACCTCCGACAATCAATCCTTAACCCTGCGACAATATGAAAAAACCGCACGGTTTTTTTTGCAATTGATTGTGGGGGGATAAGTGACATCACGCATTGGATACCTCGGCGTGACCGTCGCGCTGCCGGCGCTCGTAACCGTCGCCGTGATGGCCGGGCTCGGGTCCGGCCGGGCCGCGACCGTCGTGCGCGGCCCAAGCGCCGCGACGCCGCCGACGGCTGTCGTGCTCACGCTCGACCAGATGCGCGCGCAATACAAGCGACCCGCAACCGTGCCGTTCCCGGCCGATAATCCGTACACGATCGCCAAGGTCGCGCTGGGCAAGACCCTCTATTTCGACACCCGGCTGTCGGGCGCGAACCTCCTCTCCTGCGCGGCCTGCCACAATCCGGCCTACGGCTGGGGCGACGGCCAGCCGCGAGGCATCGGCCACGGCATGCATCAGCTCGGCCGCCGCTCGCCGTCGATCATCAATGCGGCGTTCGGCCCGATCTTCATGTGGGACGGACGCGCGGGCTCGCTGGAGGAGCAGGCGCTCGGCCCGATCAAGACCGACGTCGAGATGAACCTGCCGATCGACCAGCTCATGCTGCGGCTCAAGGCCATTCCGGGTTACGCGCCGATGTTCGAGGCCGCGTTTCCGGGCGAGGGAATCAAGCCCGAGACCGTCGCCAGGGCGATCGCGACCTACGAGCGCACCGTGGTGTCGGCCCGCGCGCCGTTCGATGCCTGGATCGACAACGACGAGCGCGCGATCCCCGAGGATGCCAAGCGCGGCTTCGTGCTCTTCAATACCAAGGCCGGCTGCAACACGTGCCACAGCGGCTGGAATTTCACCGACGCCAGCTTCCACGACATCGGCCTGCCGAGCGAGGACATCGGCCGCGGCAAGTTCCTGCCGATGATCGAGAAGATGCAGTACGCCTTCAAGACCCCCGGCCTGCGCGAGATCGCGTTGCGCGGTCCCTACATGCACGACGGCTCGATTGCGACGCTCGAGGCCGTGGTCGAGCACTACGACAAGGGCGGCATCGACCGTCCGAGCCGGTCCGTGCTGATCAGGCCGCTCGGCCTCTCGACTCAGGAGAAGGCGGACCTCGTCGCCTTCATGCGGACGCTGACCAGCGAGAACGAGCCGACCACCGTCCCAGTGCTGCCGCGCTGACGCCGACGCCGGCGCGGACGACCCTATCCATGCGCACGCCCTGAGCGCGGCGATCCAACTCCGGCGAAAGGATTTCGCACCATGTCGACCAAGGTTCTCTCCCGAGCCGCCCTGCTGTCGCTACTCGCCGCCGCGAGCTTCGCGGCCGGCGCCGCCCATGCCGACGAGCTCGCCGGCACGCAGCAGCCGCGCAATCCCGCCGAGGCGACCGGCGCCATCGATCCGCGCGGCGGCACCGCCGAGCCGTCCCCGGTGATCGGCCGCGCCCGCACGTCGCTCGACCGCTTCACCGAGGCGCGCGCCGCGATGGACCATGGGCTCCTGCTGCGCGAACGCGCGCCCAAGAGCGACATCGTGGCCGTGCAGTCGTACATGACGGACCTGCGCGATGATCTCGCCGCGATCGAGCAGATCGACCCGTCCGGTTCAGGCGCCTCCGCCAAGGAGGCGCGCCAACTCGCCGACGACTGGTTCCGCACGGGCATGCTGATCCTTTCCCCGCCGGCGAACGGCCTCACCGAGATGCCGCTGCCGATGCTGATGAAGGGCAAGGCCGATCAGGTCGCGGTCGCGCTCGATTGGCTGGTCGCCGAGGCGACCGCGAATGCCCCGGCGCCCAAGGCCGTGACGCCCCCGCCGGCGTTCGCCTCCGCCGGGCCGCCCATGGCCGCGCCGCCCGCGGCCGCCGCCGCGGCGCCCGCGGCCGCTCCTCCTCCGGCCATTCCGCCCTCCGCCGTGCGGGCGGCGCCGGTCATGCGTCCCGCGGCCCACCGGCACGCCGCGGTGACCGGGCCCTGCGGACCGAAGGTCGGCCGCGCGCGGGTCGCGCAAGCCAGGCCGATGACGCAGAACGAGGCGAGCGCGCGACTGTTCATCGAGGGGCTGCCGCTGTTCCTGCCGCCGGCCGCGCTGTTCCTGGAGGACCGCGACGCCTGCAAGCGCTGAGGCGCAGGCGACGTCCAAACACCTTTCCGATTGCAAGGGCCATTCGAATGCCGGGGCGCGTCGACAACAGAATGATCAGGAGAACAAGAATGAAGACCCTCACGTGCCTCGTCGTGGCCTTCCTCGCCGGCGCTACCGTCGCGGCATTCGCGGCCGAGCAGACCATCAGGCAGAAAGGCAAGATGTTCTCGGCGAGCAGCGTCACCGTGAAGAAGGGCGAAAAGCTCGTCTTCGTGAACGACGACAATGTCGCGCACAACATCTTCTCGACCAGCCCCGGCAACGATTTCAATCTCGGTCTGCTGACGCCGGGCAGTACCGCGTCGGTCTCGTTCGACAAGGCAGGTGACGTCGACGTCATCTGCGCCATCCACCCCCAGATGAAAATGAAGGTGAAGGTCACCGACTGAACGGGTCGGCGGCCCGGAACGCCATGCGGCTAGCAACCAAGCTCTATCTCGCGTTCGGCATCGTCGTCGTCCTCGCGGCGGCGGCGGCCCTCTACGGCATGCAGACGGTGTCGCGGACCAGCACGCAGGTCGTGCGGCTCTACGACGGCCCGCTGATGGCATTGAGCAGCGCGCGCTCCGCGCAGATGCACTTCGCGCTCGCGCGCGCGCAAGCGAACGACAAGGCTGCCCTCGAGCGCGAGTGGACCGCCCTCCTCTCCGACATGGCGGTGGTGCGCGACCGCATGCCGGCCAGCGAACGCGATGCGGTCGACAAGGCGCTCGCGGCGTTGAAGGCTTGGCAGGCGGGCGGCGCCGGCGCTCCCAAGGCGCAGGAGGTCGACGAAACGCTCGACGTGATGGCCGAGGGCGCGAGCGCCTACGGGTTCCATTTCCGCACGGCCGCCGTAGCCGATGCGCGGTTCGCGCGCCTTGCCTTCCTGATCATGGTGATCGCTGCCGTGGTGGTCGGCGCCGCGAGCGCCACCATCACGGCCTTTTCGATCTCGCGCCCGGTGGTGGCGACGACCCGCATCATGCGCACCCTCGCGAGCGGCGACTATGGCGTCGACATCCCCGGCACCGCGCGCAAGGACGAGATCGGGCAGATGGCCCATTCCCTCACGATCTTCAAGGACAGCCTGATCGAGGGCGAGCGGGCGCGTCGCGAAAGCGGCGAGCAGCGACACGCGGCCGAGGCCGAGCGTCGCAAGATGGTGGTGCGGATCGCCGACCAGTTTCAGGCGACAATCGGCGGTATCGTCGACCACGTATCGACCGCCTCGACCGAGCTGCAGGCATCGGCCGCGACCCTGACCGGCGCGGCCGAGACGACGCAGCGGCTCTCCAGCGACGTCGCCAACGCCTCCGAGCAGGCATCCATGAACGTGCAGACGGTCGCGTCGGCTGCCGAGGAACTGACCGCATCGGTGCGCGAGATCGCGCGCCAGGTCGAGCAGTCGAACGAGATCGCCGGCAAGGCAGCGAGCCAGGCCGACGAGACCGACGCCCGCGTCGCCCGGCTGTCGCAGGCCGCGAACCGCATCGGCGACGTGATCAAGCTCATCACGGCGATCGCCGACCAGACCAACCTGCTCGCGCTCAACGCCACCATCGAGGCGGCGCGCGCCGGTGCCTCCGGCAAGGGCTTCGCGGTGGTCGCCCAGGAGGTCAAGACGCTGGCGGCGCAGACCGCCAAGGCGACCGAGGAGATCTCGGTGCAGATCGCCGAGATCCAGAACACCACGACCGACTCGGTGTCCGCCATCAAGGACATCAGCGCGACCGTCGGCCAGATCCGCGCGATCGCGAGCTCGATCGCGGATTCCGTCGGCGAGCAGGGCGCGGCCATGCAGGAGATCGCGCGCAGCGTCGCGCATGCGGCGGTCGGCACCACCAAGGTGGCCGGCAATATCGGCGATGTGAGCAGCGGCGCCACCGCGACCGGTGCCGCCGCCACGCAGGTGCTCGCCTCGGCGCGCTCGCTCGCGACCGAGAGCGCGCACCTCAAGGGCGCGGTTGAGAATTTCCTCGCGACTGTCCGCGCCGCGTGAGGCGGCGCCCCGGACGACCCGGCGCGCGCATGTTCCGGCGACGCGGGAACCGGTTTGTCGATAGGAACGTGCGCAAAACGAAAAATTTCAGCCCAATTTGATGTTCGCGTCCTTGACGATGCCGCCCCACCGCTTGGTCTGATCCGCGACGAAGCGGGCGAAGTCCTCCGGCGTGTTCTGGCGCGTCTCGATGTTGAGCTGCTTGAACTTGTCCGCCACCTGCGGCGACACCAGCGCCTTGTTCATGGCGGCGTTGAGGCTGGCCACGATGTCCTTCGGCGTGCCGTGCGGGACGAAGATGCCGTTCCATTCGAACGCCTCGAAGCCCGGCAGCGTCTCCGATATCGGCGGAATATCGGGCAGGCTCGTGAGCCGGCCCTTGCCGGTATGCGCCAGCGCCTTGAGCTTGCCGGCCTGGATCAGGCCCACGCAGGACGAGCCGTTGGAGAAGAAGTACTTCACCTGGCCCGCCATCACGTCGGTGAGCGCCAGCCCGCCGCCGCGGTAGGGCACGTGGTTCACCTTGATGCCGGCTTGGCGCTTGAACAGCTCGAGACAGAGATGCTGCAGCGTGCCGTTGCCCGACGACGCCATGTCGATGCCGTTCGGCTGCGCCTTGGCATACGCGATCAGCTCCGCGACGGTGTTCATCGGCACCGAGGGCGTGACCACCAGGATGTTCGGCACCAGCGAGACGAGGCCGACCGGATCGAAATCCCTGCCGTAGTCGAAGGGCAGGTGGGGATAGAGCGCGCCGTTGATCGAGAAGGCGGTGCCGTCGTGCAGGACCGTGTAGCCGTCGGGCGCCGCCTTGGCGATGAGCGCCTCGGCGATCGTCCCGCCGGCGCCGCCGCGGTTCTCGATCACAAAGGTCTGCCCGAGGTCGGCGCCTGCCTTGGCATAGAGGATGCGCGCCGTGGTGTCGGCGCCGCCGGCCGGCGGATAGGGCACCATCACGTGGACGGGCCGGGTCGGCCACTTGGTCTCCGCCCGTGCGGCAGCCGCGAAGGGCGCGGCCGCCATTCCGGCGACGACCGTGCGGCGGGTGAGATCGTTGGCGGCCATTGCATCCTCCGATGATTTGGGCCGCAATTTAGCATCGCCCGGGGGGCGCAGAAGGTGCAACCGTGGCGCGGCAAAAACGCGCGTTCTGAGCGCCCGCCGTCAGAACGGCCTGTCGCCGAGGATCGTGCAGCGGCGCATGACGCGCGCCATGTTCGCCTCGTCGAAGCCGGTCGCGCGGTGGAGCGTGCAGCGGTTGTCCCAGACCATGCACTGGCGCGGGCTCCAGTGGTGCGTATAGACGCGCCCCTGCGGCGTGATCGCCTGGTTGAGCTCCTCGATCAGTGCGCGGCCCTCGTCGTAATCCATGCCCTCGATCGACTCGGCGTGGTCGCCGAGGAAGATCGCCTTGCGCCCGGTGTCGGGATGCGTGCGCACGATTGGATGCGCGACCGGCGGCACCTTGGCCTTCTGCTCCGCCGTCAGCGGATCCTCGCCATGGCGGCGGGTGCGGGAAAAATCGAAATTGTGGATGGCGCGGCGGCCTTCGATCCTGGCCTTCATGGCGGCGGGCAGCAGGTCGTAGGCCGAGTACATGTCGGCGAACTCGGTCTCGCCGCCGACCTCGGGCACGATCTCCGAATACATCATCGTCGCCTGCCCGGTGCGGTCGCGCCACGAGCCGTCGGTGTGCCAGTAGAGCGTGCCCTTGTCCGGATGCTTGCCGCTCGGATGGCCGTCCTCGTCGAGGTTGGACAGCATGTAGATCTCGGGGTGCTGCGGATAGCCGTAGGTCTGGCTGAGCACATGCACCTGCACCTCGCCGAAATTGCGCGCGAAGGCGACCTGCGTCGCCGGCGGCAGGTCGACGTCGCGAAAGAGGATGAGCTCGTAGTCGAGAAAGGCCTCGTACACCTTGGCGAACAGCGCGGGCGACACGGCCTGCGCGAGCGTGATGCCGCTGATCTCGCAGCCGAGCACCGGATGCAGCGGCTTGACCTCGAACGGCCAGTCGCGCGCCGCGGGCTGCGGCCGAGCCTGAGCTTGCGCCATGGCGATCTCCCGGCGGTTATGTCGCCCCCAGTATGGCAGCATCGGCGCACACCGCCTAGCCAACCTGTGCTACAAAGCACCCAAGAAGAACGTGCGAAAAAAAACAGACCAGGGAGGACGACATGCTCACGAGACGCGAAGCCGTCCGCGCGACGGCAGGTGGCATCATCGCGGCGGCCGGCGCCACGTCGGCGATGGCGCAAGGCGCGAAGCACTACCGCTTCGCCTATGACCAGCCCAAGACGACCGGCTACGGCATCGCCGGCGACATCTTCGCCGACAAGCTCAAGGCGCTGAGCGGCGGCACGATGCTGATCGACCAGTATCCCGGCGGCCAGCTCGGCCAGGAGCCGCAGGTCCTGCAGCTCGTGAAGGCGGGCGATATCGAGTTCTGCATCAGCTCGTCGGCGAACGCCGCGACCCTGTCGCCGCAGGCCGGCGTGATGTCGCTGCATTTCCTCTTCCGCTCCGAGGATCACCTGGCGAAGACGCTGGCCGACCCGAACGTCAGCAAGGCGGTGCGGGCGATGATCGCGGACACCGTGCAGGGGTCGCGCGTGCTCGGCGTGATCACGCTCGGCCTGCGCAGCATGTACAGCAAGAAGCCGATCGCCAAGGTCGCGGACATGAAGGGGCTGAAGGTGCGCGTGCAGGCGACCGCGACGGAGGATCTGATGTTCCCGGTCTACGGCGCGCAGACGGTGCACATGCCCTTCGGCAGCGTCTACACCTCGCTGCAGACCGGCGTCGTCGACGTCGCCGAGAACGGCGTCAACGTCTACCTCGCCAACAAGCACTACGAGGTCGCGCCGGTGCTCTCGATGACCGAGCACGAGGCGAACAACAACCTCATCTGGGTCAGCGACAAACTGTGGAAGAGCCTCAGCGCCGAGCAGCAGGGCTGGGTGCAGGCGGCCGCCGACGAGGTGAGCCAGAAGCAGCCCACCAAGGCGCTCGAGCTCGAGCACCAGTCGGCCACCAAGCTCAAGTCGATCGGCGTGAAGATCGTGACCGTCGACAAGTCCGGCTTCCAGAAGCTCGCCGAGCCCTACCTCGACAAGCTCGCGGCGGAGCTCGGGCCGCACGCGGCCAAGATCAAGGATCTGATCAAGGCCGTGAAGTCGGCGTGATCCCGGGGTCGTCGGGGTCATGTCTGCAGCGGACAGACTCATCGCCGGACGCCAGCGTCACCTGAAGTGGCGGGCCTTCGACACGCTCGAGCTCGTCCTGATGGGGCTGTGCGGCATCCTGCTGTTCGCCTTCTGCACCACGGTCGTGCTCGACATCGTCACCCGCACGATCGGGCACCCGTGGCTGTGGCTGCAGGAGGTGACCTCGACTTTCTTCATCTACGCGATCTTCTGCGGCACCGCGGCGGCGACGCGCCGCAACGATCACCTCTACCTCACGGCAATCGCCGAATCGCTGCATGGGCGATCGCGCATCGTCGTCGAGGTGGTCATCCGGCTCGTCATCCTCGGCGTCGCGATCTGCCTCATCTGGTTCGGCTACCTCAACTTCCTGCGCGGCTTCTCCAGCTTCCGCATGCCGTCGATGACGCCGATCGCCTCGCTCTACGCCGCGATTCCATTGTGCGGCGTCCTCGTCGCTCTGTTCACGATCGAGCAGATCGTCAACGGCCTGCGCAACGGTTTCGAGCATGCCGAGCCGCCGGATGTGCCAGCGCAAGCCGGGCCGACGGCGCCCGAGGGCCACCGTCCATGAGCGCCGGCTACGTGCTCGTGTTGATGAGCTTCCTCTTCCTGTTCTTCGGCTATCTCGGCGTGCCGGTCCCGTTCTCGCTGATGGCCGGCGTCCTCGTCGCCGCGTCGTTCACCGAGGTCTCGCACGTCGCCATCATCCAGAAGATGTTCGACGGGATGGACTCGGAGGCGCTGCTCGCCATCCCGTTCTTCCTCCTGGTCGGCGAGCTGATGAGCTCCGCCAACGTGGTGGTGCGCATCGTCAACCTGTCGCTGGCGCTGGTCGGCCACATTCGCGGGGGCCTGTCGCAGGTCGTCACCGTGTTCAGCATGTTCTTCTCCGAGATGTCGGGCTCGACCACCGCCGACGTCGCGGTGATCAGCCGCGCGCTCGGCGGGCCGATGAAGAAGGAGGGCTACGATCCGCCCTTCGTCGCCGCGATCATCGCCGCGGCCTCGACCATCGCGGCGCTGGTGCCGCCGAGCATCACGGCGGTGGTGTACGGCGCGATCGGCAACGTCTCGATCGCCGGGCTGTTCATGGCCGGGTTCGTGCCCGGCCTGATGATCGGCATCGGCCTGATGATCTACTGCTACTTCCTCGGGCCGACCGGCCTGCCGCGGCCGCGCGCGCCGTTCCGCGTCGTGCTCGGCGCGTTCCGCGACGCTGCGCTGCCGCTGATGATCCCGGTCATCCTGCTCGGCGGCATCCTCACCGGCTGGTTCACGCCGACCGAGGCCGGCGTGGTCGCGGTCTCCTATATCCTGGTCGTCGTGATCCTGGCGCTGGCACGCGGCCACGTCAGGAACCTCGCCTACGACTTCTGCCTCGCCGGCATGATCTTCTCCCTGCCGCTGATCACCATCGGTGCCGCCAACGCGTTCGGCTGGCTCTTCGCCTATCTGCGCGGCGCGATCGTCATCGCCGACTGGATCACCGGCATCGCCGGAAACGATCCGCGCCTGATCATGCTGTTGATGGTCGCGCTCTTCACCGTGATCGGCGATTTCATCGAGCCGGTCCCGACCATCATCATCTTCATGCCGCTGGTGAATGCGCTGACCGACGCCGGCAGCATCAACCCGGTGCACATGGGCGTCGTGCTGATCACCACGCTGGCGTTCGGCCTGATCACGCCGCCCTATGGCCTCGTCCTGCTGATGGCTTCCAAATTCGTCAACGTCCGCTTCTCGCACGCGCTGCGCGCCGCCTGTCCGATCTATGTCGTCTTCTTCGCCACCATCGCGTTCACGATCTACTTCCCGTCCGTGGTTCTGTGGCTGCCCAAGCACGTGCTCCCGGCATCGGTCGGCTGCTTCCCCAACCCGGACGGCGCGGGCTACATCTGCCCGCCGTGAGATGCGCCCGGTTCGTTGCAGATTCCGCAAAATGGGATCATTCTTGGATTGAAATCGCGACTTCGTGAGGAACGCCATGAGCGTCGCCACCGTCAAATTCTCCGTCATCCTGTGGGGCCTCGCGCAGGCGCTCAAGCTCGCGGCGCGGCGGCATCCGGCCTTCCGCCAGCGGCTCGAGGAGAAGAACCTCGTCGCCCAGATCAAGGCGCGCGACGAGGAGACCGCGCGCTGGTACGAGCTGCGCGACGGCCGCATCACCTCGCGCGCCGGCCAGCACGCGAGACCCGACGTCACGCTCGCGTTCAAGAACGCGTCGGTCGGCGCCGCGCTGCTGATGCCGCCGATCAACTGGCTCGATCAGATCAACGCCATCAAGGATTTCAACCTCACGGTCGATGGTCCGGAGGATCTCGCCAACTGGTGGGCGCAGACCATCATGCTGAGCCAGAGCGCCGGCTGGAAGGTCGGCACCCGCCTGCCGGACGACACCATGCGCTACTGCAACATGACCAACGGCGGGCCGGTCTTCGTCCATGTGCGCGACGGCAAGATCGTGCGCATGACGCCGATCGACTTCGACGACACCGACCCGCAGCCGTGGACGATCCGTGCGCGAGGCATCGATCTCACGCCACCGCGCCGCACGACGTTGGCGCCGCACGGGCAGAACGCGAAGTCGATCGTCTATTCGCCCGATCGCCTGCTGCACCCGATGAAGCGCGTCGACTTCGATCCGAACGGCGCGCGCAACCCGCAGAATCGCGGCAAGTCCGGTTACGTGCGCATCTCGTGGGACGAGGCGCTCGACCTCGTGGCGAACGAGATCAAGCGTCACAAGCGCACGCATGGCCCCGGCGCGATCGCGACCTCGCACGGCTCGCACCATACCTGGGGCAATATCGGCTACTACCTCTCGGCGCTCTTCCGCTTCGCCAACGCGGTCGGCATGACGCGCGTGCACCACAATCCGGACTCGTGGGAAGGCTGGTACTGGGGCGCAGTGCATCACTGGGGCTACACGCTGCGTGTCGGCCAGTCGGAGACCTACGGCACCGTCGAGGACTGCCTGCAGAACTGCGACATGATCGTGTTCTGGGCGGCGGATCCGGAGACCACCAGCGGCTCCTACGGCGCGCAGGAAGGCACGGTGCGCCGCCAGTGGCTGAAGAACGAAAAGCTCGGCATCAAGGTCGTGCACGTCGACCCGTACTACAACGCGTCGGCGCAGTTCCTGCCGGGCAAATGGTTCGCGCCGAAGCCGACCACCTCGGTCGCGATGGCGATGGCGATCGCCTACGTGTGGATCAAGGAAGGGCTCTACGACAAGCAATACGTCGAGACGCACACGGTCGGCTTCGACAAGTGGAAGGCTTATCTGCTCGGCGACGAGGACGCGACGCCCAAGACGCCCGAGTGGCAGGAGAAGGAGACCGGCGTTCCGGCGAAGGACGTGCGGGCGCTCGCGCGCGAGTGGGGCAAGAAGCGCGTCTATCTCGCGCCCGGCGGCTGGGGCAATGGCCATGGCGGCGCCTGCCGCAACCAGACCGGCATCCAGTGGGCGCGCGTGATGGTGTGCCTTTCGGCGATGCAGGGGCTGGGCAAGCCGGGCTGCAACATGGGCAACCTGCAATGGGGCTGCCCGCTCGACTTCAATTTCTATTTTCCCGGCTACGCCGACGGCGGCATGTCGGGCGACCTCGAGAACACCTCGATGCCGGTCGAGCTCTACCAGCGCATGCCGCAGCT